>Ga0180431_10007672_pt1 | contig 12511 bp, 9 predicted proteins | sample SS_ome_11_FD_132459 | JGI IMG/M metagenome (GOLD analysis project Ga0180431, IMG submission 132459) | Hypersaline lake sediment archaeal communities from the Salton Sea, California, USA - SS_1_MS_1 metaG | ecosystem: Environmental > Aquatic > Non-marine Saline and Alkaline > Hypersaline >... | reverse complement strand
TCGATCTTCTCCACGCCGCTGACCTGGGATCGCATGCTCGACGAGCGGTCGAGGACGTAGACGAGGGCAAGCTGCGCTTCGCGTGACTTCTCCGGGAGCGTATAGGAGACGGGAAGAAGCTCCACGATGCCGCCCTCGCTGATTCCGCGCACCTCCTCCTCGCCCTCGATGACCAGAAGGCCGCCTCCGAGATCGCGCACGAAGCTGCCGATGGCGTCCAACGCATCGACGGTCAACGCGGTGAACGACAGCCCGGTTAGGATAGCCTGCCGGTAGCCGGACAGGACTTCGAGTGGAGGCACAGCCTCCGATTGTGTGAAGACGAGCCCGAGCGCATCGAGCAGCGCGGGGACCGCGGAATCACCCGAGGGATCGACGACGAGCACGGGCGGCTGATCGGTCGCCTCCACGAGGAGGGAAAGCGCGTCGTTCTCGGGGATCGGATCGTCGAGCGCCTTGACGATCGCTTGGTAGGTTCGCGCTACGGCATCGTCGAAGCTGTCGGTGACGGAGAAGCGGTTGAGGCCCGGGGTAAGGGAGACTTGCTCGAAGGAAAGGAGCTCGTCGTCCCGGTAGACGACGAGCGTCGCGTCGCCGCGGCCGGGGGACTCGATCTCGATGTCGATCGAGAACGGGCGGTCGACCGGGGCCCGGCTCGGGCCTCGCAGCGAGACGAGCGCGACGTCGGCGTCTGGGGGAGAGCCGATCGGCAGCGCCGAGACCGGAACACCGGCCAGACTGGCGGCGCTGATCGCGGCCTCCGCGTCGTCGGTGAACCGGCCGTCGCTGACGAGTACGAGTTGATTCGCCGCGCCCTCCGGGAGGAGGGAGAGGCCGAGTCCGATGGCGGCGTCGAGGTTCGTCGCCGACCCGTCGAGCGGTGCGACGCCGAGAGGAAAGGCGGAGGAGCCGAGCGGCACGGCGAGCGAGGCCGTTCCGGCGAACTCGACTGTCGCGAAGCTCCATTCCGGATGCTCGGAGACGATGCGCTCGATTGCCTCGGTGGTTTCGCTGTCGTCCGCTGCGAGCGCGATGCTCGCCGAGCGGTCGATGAGGAAGACGGCGTTGCGCTCGGCTTTCCGCTCCGAGATCCGCGGGCCGGCGAGGGCGAGAACGAGGAGAAGCAACGCGACGCTCCGCAGGACGGGGCGACTTCGCCGACGCAGGAACAGGTACAAGGTCCCTCCGACGATTGGCAGGGCGGCGAGCAGGAGGTACGGCGATGACAGCTGAATCATCGCGCCCTCCTCATCAGGCTCCGTCGACCGGAGTGTATGTACGCCTCGGCGATCAGCAGGAGAATCGTCAATGCCGCGGCGACCGGCCAGAGGGGAAGGTACCGGAGCGTGCTCTGCACGCCGGGTTGCACGGCCTCGATCTCCTCCGCCGGCGGGCTAAACGCCGATTCCGCCGCCGGGACGTTGACGGCGATCGCGAAGGCGCCGCGGTCGGTGATCAGCGTGTGAAATCCCGGCGATTCGGGGTGAAACGTCAACAGGCCCTCGGGCAGGGAGATCGGGTTCTCCTCGACGTCGTACAGCCCCGTCACGCTCCCGCGGCCGGCGAGGGAGATCGGCTCGCCCACGTCGGCCGATCGATAGGAAAGCTCGGCGGGAAGTCGAACGAGCCCGGCGACGATGTTGCGGATCAGCAGCGGGAAGTCGATCGTGATCGGCAGATTCGTCTGCAGGATGTCGGGGGCGAGGTAGAAGACGGTCCGCGTCTCGTCGGCGTACGTCGCCAGGAGCGGCACGTCGCCGGCCGCGAGAACGACGTCCGTGGAAGGGGGCAACGACGCGGTCGGCGCGTCGTGGATTCGGAAGTTCGACGGGTCGACGTCCGTCAGGACCGGATGATCCGCGTTCAGCACCTCGATGCGGCCGACGGGCAGGGTCTCCCCTTGCGTGAGGAGGTCCTCGATCCCTGCGTGGACGAGAAGGACGGTGCCGGCCAGCGATGCCGGCGCGCGTGCCCCGTAGACGACGGTGAGATCGGCGTCGTCGGGGGAGTCGACGACCGTGACCGGCGCGACGGAGCGGAGCGCCGCCATCAGGTATCGGTTCTCGCTGCCGAGCCATCGAACGCGGACGTCGATCGGCCGCTCGAGAGAGAAGAAACGCCGGTTGTCGGCGGCGAAGCCGTCGGCCGGCTCGATGGACGCGGTGAACAGCGTCCCCCGCGAATTCGGAAACGGGATGACGAACCTCTCCTCCGCGCCGGGGGCCATGAGCACGGAGAGCGTCGTTTGGTTCTCCCGATCGTCGATCCGGATCGTGACGTCTTGATATTCATCCGAGTCGTTGAGCGCGGTGACGAGCGCCGTGACGCCCCCTCCGTCAGGATTCCCGCGGACGGAGAAGCCGGTCAGCGCCAAGTTGTCGGCCCGATCGACGAGGACCGTCTCGAAGGAGGCCGGCATGTCCGAGAACGAGTGGTCGGACAAGACCACGACCCGCTCGAACCTCGAGGTGCCTCCGAGGCTGCCGAGCAACGAGAGGAGCGTCGCCGCCGTGCCGTCGCCGTACCATGTCGGATCGGAGCGGAGAAGGGCGTTCTGTAGGTCTTCGTGGTCGTGGCCGGGACGGGCGAGGATCGCCGGCCGCGACGAGAGTTGGATGACCGCGGCTGTGGTGGACCGGTACTGTTCGAGAAGCGCTCGCGCCTCCTCCACCGCTTGCTCGTACCGGGTCGCGCCGTCCTCCGCGACGGTCCGCATGCTCGCGCTTCCGTCGAGGACGATGGCGAGACCGGACAGAGAGGCGCTCCGTACTCGCCACGCCGGCTGGGCGAGGGCCGTGACGAGGGCGAGGAGGATCGCCAGCTGCAGCAGCAAGAGCGGATCGATCTGCTGGCGGAGCCGGGCCGCCCGCGACTGCGGATCGCCCGGCAGCCCCTCCCACAGGAAGAGGGCGGACACCTCGCGTTGCCGCTCTCTCGCGCGCAGGAAATGGAGAACGAGAAGAAGAAGCGAGGCGAAAAGCAGATAGAACGCCGCCGGGTTCAGCAGCGTCACTTGAGCAGCCCTCCGTTTCGTAGATCCTCGTGAAGGAACCGCTCGACCGGGACGTCCGTCGTCGTCTGGAAGTAGGGGATCCCCCGCTCGAACGAGAAGGCTCGGAGCCGCTCGCGATTCCGGCGAACCCGTTCGGCGTACTCTTCGAGCGTCCGCTGCCCGATCGTCAGCGTGATGCGCTCCGCCGACTCGACGTCGACGATCCGGGTCGTTCCCGCCGCGTGGGGCGCCACGTCCTCGGGGTCGAGGACCTGAAGGATGACGACCTCGTCGCCCCGGTGAAGGAGCCGGGAGAAGCCGTCCGCGAACGCTGCGCCGGAGGCGAGAAAGTCGCCGATCACGATCGTCAGTCCGCTCTCCCGCGTCTGCGACAGGAATTCGAGGATCGCTCGGTTAACCGATGTCCTTCCGCCCGGCTCGATGTCGCGCAGCAGGCGGAGGACCTTCCCCATTTGACTCATCCCGTGACGCGCCGGGAGTCCGGGGATCAGCTGGTCGTTGAACGGGAAGAGCCCGACGCGGTCGAGGCCTCGGAGCCCGAGGTAGGCCATCGCTGCGGTCAGGTGCGACGCGTAGTGGGCCTTGCTCGGGATGCCGATCCGCATCGACGCGCTGTAATCAGTGAGGATGTAGATCGGGAGATCGGCCTCGTGGACGTACGTCTTCACCAGCAAGCGGTCGAGTCGGCCGAAGACGTTCCAGTCGATGTACCGGAAATCGTCGCCGGGCGCGTATGCCCGATAGTCGGCGAACTCGAGGGAGACACCGGCGCGGGGAGAGGCGTGGAGGCCGGCGAGGTGGCCCTTTCTTCGCCCCTTGACGATGAACCGGAGGTTCGACAGACGCTGGAGGAAGGCTTCGTCGATGAACGTCGCCATTATGCGTGCGCGGGCACGTGCTCCCAGACGTCGTTCAGGAGTTCGTCGACCGGAACCCCCTCGGCCTCGCCTTTGAAATTGAGAACCAGGCGGTGGGTCAACGCGACGCGGAAGAGTGCGTGGATGTCCTCGCGCCGCACGTTCACCTCGCCGGCCAGGAAGGCGTGGGCCTTGGCGCCCATGATCAACGCCAGCGCCGCGCGCGGGCTGGCGCCGTACTCGACGTACTCCCTGATCCGCGGCGGGGCGTGCTCGCTGGTCGGATGTGTCGCAAAGACCAGGCGGGCGACGTACTCGCGCAGTCCCTCGGCGATCGGGATCTCGCGGACCACCTCACGCGCGGTGTGGATGTCTTCAGCCGTCGCGGTCGGTTCTGGGAGGCGGATGCCTTCGCCCTCGGTGTTTCGCACGGTGATCTCGACGAGCTCGTCGAGGGAGGGGAAGCCGACGTTCGCCTTGAGGAGGAACCGGTCGATTTGGGCCTCGGGAAGCGGATACGTCCCCTCCATCTCGATCGGGTTCTGGGTCGCCAGAACGATGTAGGGCTCCTCGAGTTCGTACGTGTGGGAGCCGACCGTAACGGTCCTCTCCTCCATCGCCTCGAGCAGGGCCGACTGGGTCTTCGGGGTGGCGCGGTTGATCTCGTCGGCGAGGACGATGTTGGCGAAGACGGGCCCACGGGAGAACGTGAATCTCCTTCGTCCCGATTCCTCGGTGATGATGTCGGTCCCGACGATATCGGCCGGCATCAGATCCGGGGTGAACTGGATCCGCGAGAACTCGAGGCCGAGCGAAGCGGCAAGCGTCCGGACGAGGAGCGTTTTCCCGAGCCCGGGGACGCCCTCGAGGATGAGATTCCCCTTGCAGAGGAGGGCGATCAACGCGGCACGGATAATCTCTCCGTGTCCGACGATCACCCCCTCGATCGATTCCGTCAGGCGTCGAAAGACGGTCTGTGCAGCCTCCAGATCCCGTTCCGTGATCATGATCCTCCTTCTGTGATCGCGTTGAAATAGTCTCGGACGATCTCCATCGCGCCTTCCGGCACGCCGCGCTCGCGCAGGATCGAGGTGATCCGCTCGTAGCTGACCCGTGGGGTCGGTTCGTCTCCGTCCGAGCCGGGGACCCACTCGATCGGCACGCCCTCGGTGGCGTACTCGTTGATGAAGCTCCCTTCGGTGCCGATCTTGCCCCGCTCCTCCTCGCGGATGAATCCGGCCTCGCGCTCCGCGCCCTCGTCGGACAACCCGGGAGCGCCCTCGCTCCCGCCGAGCTGATCGGGATTCTCTACGCCGTCAGCGCCGATCATCGGTGACCGCTCCCCGGAGGACGGCGTTCCCTCGCCTTCCGAATCCCGGTCCGACGCGTCGTCGGGACCGGCGGGAAGACCGCCTTCGGGGCCCGCCTCGTCGGGCGAGGCCCGTTCGAGCTCGTCGAGGAAGTCCTCGATGCCCTGGGGGTTCGGAGTGACGGCGGTGCTCTTCGGCGGACCGGGGTCCCCTTCCTGGGGCGCGCTGCCCTCGCGTTCCTCGTCGCCGCCCAACTGGTCGATCAGATCCTCGACGATCTCCTCGGCGCTTCGGGACTGGGGGCGGTTCATCAACTCGTTCAGCCCCTCCTGGACCTCGGGCGGGACGCCGCCGCGCTCGAGCTCCCGCTGCAGCGCCTCGATCTCCTCCTCGGTGAGCTCGGAAGCGTCCTCTTCGGGGGAGTTCTCGATCCGGTCCCGGATCGCCTCCAGCAGTTGAGAGATCGCACGCAGTGCCTCGCTCTGCTGCCTGGCGAGCTGCTCGACCTCGTCCGGCGATATCGGGACGAGCACGGCCTCGTCGGGGGAGGTCCCGGCGAGGTCTCTCATGACGTCTTCGAGCGTCTGGTCCCGATCCGGCGCGTCGAGCGACGGTACGCCGGCCTCCTGTCCCGCCTCTTCGCCGATCCTGAGCGTCGACGGAGCGACGGCCTCCGTCGACGGAGCGGCTTGAGAATCGGAGGCGTCGACGCGCGGGTCCTCGGAGAGGGTGGAGGTCTGCTCCAGCATGTCGAGCGGCGATCCGGGGACGCTCGGGAGGGGGACGAACGCCAGGCCGACCGCGAGGGCGACAAAGAAAGCACCGGCCGACCCTCCGATCATCGTCCGGCGGGCGACCGGCAGCGCCGCGCGCCACCCCTCGGTGACGTCTCTCACTTCCGACTCGATCCGCTGGCGGAAGACGGAATGGCCGCCGCGCTGCCTGAGTTCGTACAGGGAACTCAGACGCGCGTTCAGTTCGAGGGCGTCGTCGATGCGAAGCAGGAGATGGGGGAGCCGCAGTTCCCGGGAGCGTCCGATGGCGTAGCCGAACGCGGCGGCGGCGAGCGGCGGGCCGACGAACGCGGCCAGCGCCCAATACGGGAACGGGATCCGCAGGAGGCGCACGGCGAGCATTCCCGCGAGGGAAGTCAGAGACAGCACTGCGAAAGCGGCGGACCCCACCGAGAGCCCCCGCACCGTGCGTGCGCGGGAGTCGACCGACCGGAGGAACCGGGAGAAGTCAAACAACATGGGGCCTCCTCAGCGTCCGTTGGATTCCGACCAGTTGAGCGCAGGCTATCGCTGCCACGAACGCGAACGCAAGAACGAGCTCCGCGGCGGAGGCGTCCTGGACGATCTTCAGCGCCGCGCCGATCGGGCTGAGTAGCGTCAGAACCGTCGGGACCTGCGAGATGAGGCCGATGGCCCAGGGAAGGACCAGGACGAGCCCGAAGAGGGTGTACTGGAGCAGAAACGTGTGGGTCCGACGGGTCCTTCCCCAAAGCTCCACCCGATGCGCGATGAGCGAGAACATGATCGAGGCGCACGTCGCGTACAGAGCGAGCAGAGGCAGAACGACGCCCCGGCCGGCGAGAAGGGAGCGTGAGAACAGAAGGTACGGAAGGAGAAGCAGTTGGCCGAAGAGGATGTGCCCCGCGATCCGGAGCACCGTCCCCCAGCCGTGGCGATTCCACCGGGTCGCCGCGACTCCTCGGAACGTGCCAAACAGGCCGACCAGCGTCACGTAGGTGAGATAGAAGACGAGCGGGGAAGGGCTCCAGCTGAGCTCGAGGAGGTCGGACACGCGGGCCCCGGCCGGAATGGAGAAGAGAAGACCGGCGCCGCACGCCAGCAGGAGCAGGACGTACCCCTGCACCGCGCCGCTCGAAAAGACGGAGTCCTGCTTGGTCACGATACCTCCCCCCTGACGACGTAGACGTTCAGATGTCTCACTTTTTGCCCCACCAGCTGCGGGTCGGGATTCAGCAAAGGAGAGAGGCCGACGAACCAAACGCCCCGGTGGAGCGGGAGTTCTTCCGCCAAGTGCTGGAGAACGAGAGCCGCGGGTTCTTCTGTCTCGCTCACCAACGCGGAAAGCGTTCGCTCCGTTTCGATCGGGTACGTGTTCGTGCCCCTCGAAATCGAGGGGATGCGGGTCCCTCTGCCATCGACGAGGAGCCAACAGTCGGCGAGCTGATCCGCGACTTGATTGGTGAGAACGGCGCGCCCGGCGGCGGAATCGACCGCGAGATGAAGGAGGCTCGGACACCTCGCGAAGGCGTAGAAGGTCTTCTGTCGGATGCCGACCGCCGAGGTCCTCACGTGTCCACTCCTGGCGGTGTGTGCGTAGATCCAGGGAGTGGCCGTCGGCTGGGGCATGAACGCGTAGAGAGGATGCTCGGGCAGGAGCGCGGGGGGAGCCTGCGCGGGAATGGCCTCACTTCCGATCGCGTGCTCGCGTTGGCGAGGATCGGAGGAGTAAAAACTGTACGAATCGATATGTATTCCGAAGGAGGTCATAATCTGAAAACTCGTATTCATGGAGTATAGATACGATACATCATTCGTGCTGTTTGCATGAAAACCGGACCAAACGCTCAACGTGGCGAACACGATCCCGGCCGCGAGCCACCCCGCCAGACGGCGTCGACGTTCCAGGACGGCCGCCCCGGCGAGGCCGACGCAGCTGATCGCGATCAGGAGCAGCGCGCTCAGGTGGGTGGGACGGACAACGGGAAGATCGCCGAGAAGCGCCTCGGAGACCGCAGAGAACGAGATTCTCGCGGACGCTGGGACGGTTCCGATGATTTCGGCACATTCGGCTTCCGTCAGTTCGGCGGCACGGACCGCCACCAGGCAGACGTGGCCCGCGCCGTACGTCCGTTCAACGAGGATCGGGAGACCGCCTCGGGCTACGGAGACGCTTGCCCCTTCTCGGAGCGTTCCGACGAGGTGAAGAACTCCGTCCGGACCCGTCTCGATGGCGGGATCCGCGATCGGAAGGATCGATCGAAGGCCGGGCGAATCGAAGCGGAAGTAGTCCGGACCGGCGGCGACGACGACGCTTCCCCCCGACAGTGCCCATTGAGCGATCGCCGTCCACGCTTCCCGCGGAGGCGGAGACGAGAGCCACAGGCTGCGGACCGCGTCGTAGGCCCACCAAGAGGCGGGGAGCTCGTCGGCGGTCACCGGCACCGGATCTTCAGCGGCGGCGAAGGGGAGTCCTCCGTACAGAAGGGGGAACGTTTCCAGGTGCCGCGTCAACTGGAGGTTGAGGGCCGTCTCGGCGACGGTTCGACCGGTCTCGTCGATGAGGGCGACCTCGATCGGATTGAGCGGCTCGTAGATCGGCACCGTCGAGGTGTACGAACCGTCCGAGGTGACGGCGAAGTCGAGTTCCTGACGGACGGTCGCCGTTTCTCGCCACTCGTTGCCGAGTCGTTGGGTCACGACGATGCGCGCCGATTCCCCGCCGTCGTAGCCGCGGATCCGCAGGCGCAACGGAGCGTACCGCTCCGGAACGACGTGCCCGTTGAAGCCGATTTGGACCTCGATCGACGGCGCTCCGCGGGCGGCGATGGCACACAGGAGAATCAACGCCGACAGCAGCAGCCAGAAAGGCACACAGAGCTTCCGGTTCCGCGCGGTCGTCATCGCGGGGAGTGTAGCGAAGGAATGTCAAGAAATTGAGGAGACCCGGATGCTTGGGAAACCGGAAGCCCGTCGCGCCGGTCGCCTATTGAGGAAGCTTCTCCACCGCGAGGGCGGCGTCCTCGCTGAGGACGTCGGCGTAGATCTGCGTTGTCTGGATCGACCGGTGGCCGAGCTGTTTCTGGACCAGTCGGAGGTTGAAGTCCGACGCCCGATAGAGGAGCGAGGCGTACGTGTGGCGGCAGGAGTGGATCGAAAAGCGGCGAGGGATCCCGACGGCGTCCGCGTGCTTCCGGAAGATCCGGTAGACGGCGGTCCGGGTGAGCGGCCCGCCGCGCGAGGAGACGAACAGCGGCGCCCGACCGGAGGTCGACTGTCCGACGCGCTCCTTCCACGCGATGAACCGAACCAGGTGCTCGCGTAGCGCCGATCCGATCCGTACCCCTCGCTTCTTGTGCCCCTTCCCGTCGCGAACGATCAGCGACGCGTGCGCGCGGTCGAGGATGACGTCCCGGATCTGCAGGGCGCAGAGCTCCGACACGCGAAGCCCGGAGTCGAGCGCGACGTGCAGGATCGCCCAGTCTCGCACCGGCTCCGATCGGCCGTCCGGCAACGGATCCGCGGCGTTGCGCTGGCAGTGAGTCTTGAGCGCCTGAACCTGATTCGGGGTCAGGAAGTCTTCGTGAGTTACCTCGAGCGGCATCGGTCCTCCTTCTTCGGGAAGGAGGGTAGCGAGGGGGCGGCCATCGGGAAGGGACATCTTTCGCAACAAAAGGGCACTTTTGTTGCGAAACCGGCCCCGGACGCGTGAAACCACCGTCTGGAACAGGATATTCTCCGATTGAACACCTGTTCGCGCCCCGGCGCTCCAAGCGTTTCTTCGGCATCGAAGGCCGTCCCGAGGGTCGGCGGGCGGCTCCGAGGCGGTTTACGAGGCCTCTCAGTCGATCGAGTATTTCTGGACGATCTTCTCCTCGTCTCCGACCACGTTCGCCTCGACCTCGACGTACGGCGACAGAGTCGAGTTCTCGAGCTTCTCCCGGAGGAGGCTGTCCAGCTGGAAGATCCCGGCCGAGTTGGACATCTCGATCGAGATCTTGATCGGACGCTCCTCCCCTCGCTCGAGCCGGACCTTCCGGATCGCCATGGCCGAGACCGAGTGAATGGTCGGGCCGCCGATCTCGAACGGGATCCGCGCCCGCCCGGACTCCATGTCGAGCGCGTCGGCGACCTTCACGACGCCAGCCTCGATGGTGAGGGTTCTGATCTCGCGCTGATGCGCGTAGATCGCGTGGAGGACCTCGCCCTTGATCAGCACGGTGGCCCGGGGATCGTAGATCGACTCGAGGAGTCGATCGATCAGCGGAGCGGCGAGGACGAGCGACAGAAGCTCGTGCCCGTCGCGGTGGATGACGTGTCCGATGTCGTGGAGCACGCACGCGAGGACGACGACGACCTCGGCGTCCTCGTTCTTCAGGCCGTGGTTCTCGACGACGGACGGAACCACGCCCCCTTCGACGAGGAGGCGGAGGAGCTTCAGGCCGATGTTCGTCATGATCCGCACGTGCACCGGGCCGTGGTCGTTGATCCCCATGCGGTCGATCGCGGTGATGTTCGAACCGGACCAGTAGGCGGCGAGCTCGGGCGAGCCGTCGATCCGCTCGACGACCCGCTTGAGGGCGCTGTTCTGAAGGCAGGGAACGTTAAGGGGCATCGATCTCCTCCCGAAGGAACGTCCACCACGGCGACCGCTCGTGCCCCGCTTCGGCCTCCGAACGGAGGCGCTGCTCGAGATCGGCGACCCGTTGGCGGAGGGATGCGAGCTCCTCGCGGAGCGCCGCGACTGCGACGGCGGTTTGATCCGGTTTCGTATCGTTTCCCGCGATGCGTCGTGAAACCGGATTAACTATAACTTCCTTTTTATATATATTAGCGCGCAAGATTTCGCTCGCTTCCGTCATGGTTAGTCCGCTATCGTACAGCTCTTGCAGCCGGCGGAGCAGCTCGGCCCCCGCGTCGGTCAACAGGATCTGATTGTTCGGGCCCCGCCGGGTGTGCGCGATCAGCAGATCCTTGATCGCGTCGATCCGGTTTCGGACCTGGTTCGCGCTGGTGAGGCCGAGGCTCTGTCGCAGGCTATTGATGGAGTGCATGATCCGGCCAGACGATACCGCACGGACTCCGTGCGAGGCAAGAGAGCGCGAGAATTGTGGGGGAAGAGTGGATCGGATAGCCTAGGGTCGGAATGTCCATCCGACGACTGACCGAGCCGGTGACCTTGAAGATCGCTGCCGGCGAGGTGATCGACCGCCCGGCGTCGGTGGTCAAGGAGCTCGTGGAGAACGCGATCGACGCGAAAAGTGAGAGGATCGACGTCGTCCTCCGCGAGGGAGGAAAAACCCTGGTCATCGTCCGCGACGACGGGGAAGGGATGCTCGCCGAGGACCTCCGCCTCGCGTTCGAGCGGTACGCGACGAGTAAGATTCAAACGGAGGAAGACCTCTACTCGATCGAGACGCTCGGGTTCCGCGGTGAGGCGCTCGCGAGCATCGCCGCGGTCTCCCGTGCCCGGATCACGTCGTGTCCACTGGAGGGGGACGGCGCGCACGCGCTGGAGGTGAGTGGAGGAAGCATCGGCGAGGTGAGCCCGGCGTCGCGCCCGGTCGGCACGACGATCGAGGTCCGCGACCTCTTCTTCAACGTACCGGCGCGGGCCCGGTTTCTCGGGTCACCGCGCACGGAGTTCATGCACGCCAACCGGATCATTCAGCGCCTCGCCCTCCTGTCACCGTCGATCGGTTGGACGGTGACCCACGACGAACGAGAGGTCTTCTCCGCGCCGGCGGTCGCCTCGCTCCACGACCGGCTCGCTCAGATCTACGGGACCGACGTGGCGAACGGGCTGATTCCGATCGAGGCGGCACGCGGTGGGATCGCGGTTCGGGGATTCATCAGCCGCCCGGACCTCAAGCGCGGAAACCGCCGGGATCAGAGCTTCATCGTCAACGGCCGCTTCATCAGCGACAGGGGGCTGTCGTTCGTGCTGGCGAGCGCCTACCGCGGTATCCTCCGTCCGGGAAGCTTCCCGATCGCCGTCGTTCACGTCGACCTACCGCACGATCGGGTCGACGTCAACGTGCATCCACGGAAGGAAGAGATCCGCTTCGCCGACGCGCGCCAAGTGCAGGACACCGTCGCGGCCGCGCTGCAGAAGGCCCTGTCGAGCCGCCGCGTGGTCGCGCCGTTGGCGCCGAAGGGCGGCGGCGGGCGCGCCTCGTCGACCGCCGAGCCCCGGGTGCGCTACGCGGAGAGGACGGAAGCCCTGTCGTTCGATCTGCCGCGCGAGATGAGGCTGTCCGGCCGGCTTCGTGAGGCGGAAAAAGTGAGGGTCGCGGGAGATCGGCGGGTGATCGGCCAGCTCCAGTCGACCTACCTGCTGATCGAGACGCTCGAGGGGCTGGAAATCGTCGATCAACACATCGCCCACGAGCGGATCCTCTACGAGGGGCTGCGCACCGAGTGGAACGCCGAGGGGATCGTCCGGCAGATCTTCCTCATCCCGGCGCGGGTCGAGGTTCCGTTCGAGGCGGCGAGCGTCATCGCCGGCCGTCGCGAGGACCTCGAGCGGGTCGGGATCATCGTCGACGAGTTCGGGGGCGGGACCTTCCTCGTCCGGGA
>Ga0180431_10007671_pt1 | contig 12512 bp, 26 predicted proteins | sample SS_ome_11_FD_132459 | JGI IMG/M metagenome (GOLD analysis project Ga0180431, IMG submission 132459) | Hypersaline lake sediment archaeal communities from the Salton Sea, California, USA - SS_1_MS_1 metaG | ecosystem: Environmental > Aquatic > Non-marine Saline and Alkaline > Hypersaline >... | reverse complement strand
CCTCATCCATCTTGCCCGCAAGCAATGCCTGTGCCCAGCCGATGAATGCGAGCAGCAAAGGAACGAACCCCGCTGCGATCGGCGCAACCCAGCGCCAGTGTTGCGGTTCCGTCGCTGGCAACACGAGCCGCAGTTGTCTCCAAGAGAAGAACCACGAATAGGTTACGGATACGATCTCTGCTGGCAGCAGGAGAGCTGCAAGTTGGTGACGCTTGGATCCCTTGCGCGTCGTTTGGCGAAACCGCGTGTACCAATAGGCAAGGACCAGGTTCGCTATATCAGCGGTGGTGTTCAGGACTAAGCCAAGCCAAGCGAACAGCGGCGGCATCCACTTGGCCATATAGACGCCGTCGAGGCCCGAGCTGGCCAGCATCAGGCCCAGGCCCACGAGCCAGAGTGATGCGTCGCGGATACGGTGTGAGAGTGTCACGGCATTCCCCCCTGTAGCAGCCACAGCTCGAGTTTTGCGACGCGGCGGGCGGCCTCCTCGGGGCTGCAGGCAATGTGGATGCGGATGTAGCGTTCACCCAGCGGCATGTACACCGGCCCGCAGGTCTCACAGCTGAGCCAGCCACTGCGCTTGGGATCACAATCGAAATGTAAGGCCCCACCGCAGACGTGGCAGGTGTCCATCCCCACGTGGGGATGAGCTCGGGTCGGTGCAGATGCGAGCGCCGGCATCTCGGATTCAGTCATTAGATCTCCTAACGAATAGCGCGGCCCCTGCCGCACCATAAAACACAGGAATGATCATCTCCGTCCACCCGATGTTCCCGTCCATGTAGCGCCATAGCAGCGAGAACAGGGCCAAAAGGAGCAACAACAGGCCAATCCGTTGTGTTTGTGTCATAGCTCGAACTCCATCTGTTCCGGTCCGGTCTCTGGCGCGGGCACCAGGGTGCCGGTATAGTCCATCACGGTGTGCTTGCCGCTCCAGAGGCAGTCTTTGGTGACGCGGTAGAGCGCGACGTCGCGGTCGGTGAAGCAGATCCATCGACCGGCATACACGTGCCAGGTGGGGGAGATGTCGAGCAGGGCGCCAAAGAACACATCCAAATCCACATAGCGCTGCTCAGGAGCCTGTGCGCCATCGTCGCCGTAGTTGATGCGCTTGAGCCAATAGCCGCAGGGGCCATCAGAGCTTGGCACGTCAGCGCCCGCGATATAGTAGAGACCATCTACCCAGGTGGCTATCATGGGTCCTTCTCCCTGTTGTGTCCTTCCTCCAGGTAGCCGATGTAGACGAGCACGCCGGGCATGTCCTTGGAGAAGAACTTGCGGGCCGTGTACTCGTAGACGTGCCGATCGTTGCTGATCACGCCGGCTTTCTCGATCGCGTCGAGCACGAGCTCAACCGACAGGTCCGGCCGGCGTGTCTCATAGAACACCTCGAACACGATGCGCAGGGGCCGATCTGCGCTGCCCAGCTGCAGGTTGCCGATGGACCGCATCTCAGCGAGCGCGCGCTGTCCAGGCGCGGGCCTTGGCACTCTTGATGACGCGGGTGCGGCCGCGGATGCGCACTACCTTGCGGCTGTTCGACTTGCGCGGCGGCTGGTCGGGCAGCCAGAAGGTGGTGATCCAGTCAGACATGGTCAACCTCAGCTGCTTTCCCTGTCCAGTGGTGACAGCAATCAGTCGCCCGCTTATAGCGTGGGACGACCTCGTAGTGACATTCGCCATCTTCACGATTCGCCCCGGTCCATCCGGTAGCGGTGAAGAGGCCCCAGTCTTTTTGCCACCATTTGCAGCTGGCACAGGTGTGCTCTGCTTCACTCACTGCGGGCACTCCAGTTCATAGCCCGGCCCCACCTCCCACAGCACGCACGAGATGTCCTCATTCCTCCACCACAGGCCGACGTACACGCGATCTCCTGTCCCGCGCGGGACCGGCGTGGATGTGGGATCGGCCTCGGCGGCCGCGATCGCCGTCGGCGTGAGGACCGGTGTGGGCCTGGGCGGCGGCTCGCTCAGTTCACCCGCACAGAATGCCCGGCACCATTCCTCGGTGCCATCGTCGGCCAGGCAGTGGGCTACGCATTCCTCCATGTCCTCGGGATAGTAATCCCTCGGCGGAAAGACCGGTGAGAGGGGCGACTCTTGCGACGCGACCTGCGCATCGCCCAGCGCCCAGGTGAGCAGTAGAGCCAGGATGATGAGTGTCAGTATCTGTTTCACGGTGCCTCCTCAGTTCGGGTAACAAACGTTATCCTGTAGGTCCGCTGGCTCGCTCACGGCGGCTGCTCGGGGTGTGCGTAGGCGCCGTATTTGCGCTTGCGAGCCGCCTTGTCCTCTTGCTTCCCTGGGGGAGCACGCACACGAGGTGCCTCCTCCTCCGTTTCCATGAGCATGCTCCACAGGTAGCCAGGCGGGTTATGGATGCGGCCGTTGGAATGACAGACGTACTCGATCCAGCCTCTCACCCTGCCCCGAGGGCATTGGCTGAGCACCTGACCTGCCTTTTCCTTAACAAGACCCAGATCCACCAAAGCAGAGCAGATCTCTTCTTCTTCGTCATCAAGCGGGCGCTGCGAGTTATCCACAGGGTTATCCACAGACGCGCTCGCGGCGGCCTCTTGATGTTGATCTTGATCTTCCTCTGACTCTTGATCTGACTCTTGATCTGATTCTTGATCTTGATCTGTGTCACGCGCCGTGACAACCTTATGACCGCGGCGTGACGGTTGGCGGTCACGTGCCCGTTGGCGAGCCTTGCGTTCAGCGTCGCTCATGGGCTTGGCCTGCCGCTTGGCAAAGTTCGTGATGTGCCAACAGCCGTCGAGCAGCTGCACCAGGCCTGGGCCAGGCTCACCGCCGGTGACCTCAGCGAGCGCCTCCAGGTCCTCCTCGATCGCATGTGGCGTGCTGCGTAGCCGCCAAGCGATGGCGCCGATCGTGGGCAGGAACCCGTCTTGGTCGAGCTCTTTGGCCAACAGCACGAACTCGAAAAAGCGGCGCCAGAGATGATCGCTGAGCATGCCGACCTTGTGATCGTCTAGGGTGTCGATCCAGAGCTTGGCCCAGGAATAGGATGGCAAGGTAGGCTCCTTACAGCGGCTGACCGGTGATGATCGAGATGCCGATCACGGCCGCGACGCCGAGCACCAAGCCGATGATGAAGAGGCGGGCTCCGGCGTTGGATGCCTCGGCGGTCTCGAAGCCGGTGGGCTTGCCGCGCTCGAGGAGCCAGAGGGCGGCGGCCAGGCCGGCGAGCAGTACGATGATCACAATGACCGGCGATACGTTCGGTGATGTGTTCACGGTGCCTCCTCGCTGTAGCGGATGAGCAGGTCGTCGAGGGCCTGCTGGTCGATGTGTTTGAGCTGGTCGTAGAGACGCTGTGCAGCGATCGCAGCCAAGTAGCGGTCGACGATGGGCTCGACAATGGCGGCCAGGATGCCGGCGAGTTCCTCTTCGGTCATGGTTCGGTCTCAATGTGCTTCTGGTCGTGCCACCACTGCCGCACGAGGCGGCGGCGATCGGCGCGCGGTAGATCCTCAAGAGCCCTACGCAGGGTCTTATCGTCAGCAACCTGCCGCCAGTAGCGACGGAAGGAGAGCCGCTTGGCCGGCGTCTTGGGGACGTGGGCGAAGCGGGCGCGGCGGCGATCGGCGAGCTCATCGACGTGTATGGGCTTGCGCGGGATGCGGTTGCGGATCCAGCGGAATGGGTCTGAAAATAGATGCACGGTTACCAGCCTTTCTGTGCCGCCTTGGCCTCTTTCTCGAGCTTGCGCGCCTTTTCCTCAGCATCCCAGACGCGGCGCTCGAGTTCGCGGGCCTGATCGGCGGCGGATTGGGCGTCGTGTTGGGCCTGCTCCATCCGCTCGCGATAGCGTCTCTCGAGGAACTCGATGTCGTGAGAGGCATTGTCTAGGCGGTTCTCGAGCTCCATGCGCTTTTCCCGGGCGACGATGAACGCTTCGACCAGGGCCATGGCCAGCGGGTCATCGCGCAGGATGCCGGTGATCCGGGCCAGCTGCTTGTTCTTTTCCTCGAGCTCGTAGGCCCGTTCGATCTCGAGTTCCATCTCGCGATCGTCCTGTGCTCTGGCCCAGGCTTCCTGCTGCTCTTCCCACTGCTTGCGCTGGGCCTCCAACTCGGCCGAAATGTCTAGCTCTCGCTCGTGAGCCAGGGCAGCGGCGCCGAGCACCTTCTCCAGGTCGTCAGGGCCATAGCGCTGCGTGACCCAGTCGACCTCAAACTTGTCTGGGAATTGGTCGTTGGTGGGCACGTAGACGATGTAGCCAGCAAGCTGCCAGACGTCGCTCGCTTTGCTATCGCGTCCTACCCGAACGCGGATCTCGGTGCAGCCCGCGATCTGGACCGGGAAGGCACGTTCCAGGGCATAGGGTTGTAATTCCACTGCGGACAGGTCCACGAAAGGATGCAGGACCTCTGGCAGGGCATCGAGCAGGCCCTGGTGCAGCGCAGCGAACTGGCGCTTGCGCTCCAGGCATTCCTGTTCCTCTGCCTCGCGCCGACGCTCCTCAGCGAGAGCGCGTTCGATCTGGATGGCCTCTTTGCCGTTTTCGATCAACTCTTGGATGTTCACGGTGCTCTCCCTTCTGTCTGTTCTGCCAGGCGGACGGTAACGCAACCGCAGTTGGGCACACGGATGTGCCCGGGGCGCGAATCCTCGACCTCACAGGGCGCGCCGCACCAGGAGCAGATGCGCTGCTGCACGGCCTCGTGGGCCGGGGTGAAGCGGGTGGATGTGATGAGCTGTAGCTGCTTTGGTTCCGATGTCTTGGCCATAAACCGGTCCTTTCCCCACGTGGAAATCAGCAGAGCGTCTGCTTATCTATGTCTACTCCCATGATCCAGGCGACGAACTCTTCCAGGCTCATGACACCGATCAGGTTGGACTTGAGATCGTTGACCTGCCGGTCGAGCCATCGCTTGGCACCAGGTCTGTAGCCATCCCCGCTCAATACGACAATCGCTGGTAGCGGGAAAACGTCTCTGATATTCAGCGCAAGATATGGGAGCTTTTCGTCGACGCTGCCGTTTGCGCTTTGCCACTTGCATTCGATGATCAGACCATCTGGGTAGTGCCGTAGACCGTAGACCTTGAAGTCGACGTTGAGCGACGTACCATAGATGCTCTTGCCGATGTAGGCTTGGCGTTCTATGCGACAGCCTCTGCGCATGAGGATGCCAGCGATGATGTCCTCTGCTTCCTGGCCTGATGAGTTGGCTCTTTGTCCTTGATTCATAGTCGTACTCTCCGCCAGCAATCGCCCAGCTCGTAAAATGCCCGGTAGAAATTGCCAATCTCCTCGCCAAGGTAGAACACGGCTGAGGGAAAGGGTGCGGGATCGCTGTTGCCGCCGAAGGTGAGACGTCCTTGAATGAAGCAAACGGGATAGTCCCGCAGGCGTAGCCACCACTGGGTATCGGTGCGGGCCGGCACAAGGGCGATCGCTTCGGTGACACGGCCTGCCTCGTGCTCCTCGCACAGCTTGGCAATCCAGCTGTCAATCTGGCGCCCGTAAGGCGGGTTCATGTAGGTGCGGCCATGCCATTGCCAGCGCAGACCGTCATCATCGGCCGTAAAATGGCGCTTGGCCGGCACGACCGGATCGGTGAGGCTGTTCGAGCACGGATCGAGGTCGATCTCGCCCAGGCAGGCCAGCGTCGCATTGATGATACACTGCGGTGTGTAGTGCTCGGGCGTGGCGCTGGCAAAGTGAACGGACATACCATTCGGCTCTTCATCCTCTAGTTCTGGCTCATCTTCTGGTTCGTGTACGTACTGGCTCTCAGGGATGTAGAGATCGCATGGACACGGCTTTTGGAGAGCGTCAACTGGCCATATCTCGCCTGTCTTGAGGCAGATCCAGCTATCGTGCCGGTTGTTCCAAGTGCAGTGCCCGCAGAGCTCGAGCTCGGGCTCGTCTTCCTCGGCGGGTGGCAGCTCAAAGTCGAAAGAGGGCTCAGGCTGGCTCTCTGGCTCCGGTTCGCTCTTGCCGATGTTCGACACGTCCATCGTGTAGGTCGTGCCGTTGCGGGTGACGGTGCGGCTTGTATCTATTAACTTGTTAATAGATGCGGCCCATTTGGATACCGCCGCAGGGGTCACCGCCAGCTCTCGCGCTATCTTGCCTTGGCTCCAATCCGTGAGTCGCAGAAGCCGCACGCCAGCCTCGCGCTTCTGGGCCTGTGACATCGGTTCGCCGTGACCGGCTCCTATATTGTCGATGGCAGCAAAGATCATCGCATCTTGGAGCGTGCCCTCGCGGACATTAGCCTCGATCTCTTCCAGCCCGAGAAACATAGCAGCCTTGACCCGATGAAACCCTCCAGCTAGATACAAGGTCCCGCCATCGTTGAACACATCGATGGGGGGGAACTTGTCGCCCGCTGACATCCGGATCACATACTCTTGGATTCTCTCGCCGTTCAGCCCTCGGCTTTGCAGCTGAATGGCCTCTGGATCGATTTCCAGATCGTCGATCCTCAGTTTCGTCAGCATATCTACTCTCCCGGCGCTTCCGGCAGTTCCATCCAATGGGTGACCTCACCGTGGACCTGGAAGCCGATCCGCGATCGCCACTGCTTGCGGTATGCGTCCCAGGTGCCGATGTTGACGTCGCGCGGGCCGACGCGTGGCTGCACGCAGATCAGCAACCAGCGGTCGGACGGCGGGTCCGCGTCCTCGATACGGAACGGGATCCAGTCGCTCATGCCACGCTCACCAGGTGGCTCGCGGCCTGCTCGCAGCGAAGGGCGAGCTCGATGCGCTGGGTGCGCTGCACGACGTAGCGCCGGATGGCATAGGGCGTGGCGCCGCGGTCGACCTCGAGCTCGATGGCCATGGCCAGCTCGGGGTGGTTGTCGTTGAGCCATTCCCAGGAGATGGCGTCGAGGGCGGATCCGATGGCGCTGAGGTTGTGCTCTCGGTTTGGCATGGGTTCCTCCATAGGGATCGGGACGCTCGGGGCGTCGTGGTTGTAGTGCCAGTCAAGCGGCGGGATCATGGGCACCGTTCAGGGTCCTTTCGTGGTCGCGGTAGCGCGCGCCGACCCAGACGTAGGTGAACTTTTCGAGCTCGCCGTCGGGGCGGATGATAAAGCGCTCGCCGTCGCTCCACTTTGTCCAGAGGGATCCGTCGTCGCGCATCTGCATGTCGAGCAGGTCGTGCCACGACTCGCCGGCGAGCACGGCATACTGGAGCTCGGTCGGCTCCCCTGGGGGAGCGGGACGGTAGCGCGGCGACCAGGGCTCGGGCACGCTGCCCGCATTGTAGGCGGAGGCACGGCTGCCCAGGAAGCGCTTGAGCTCGTCGGGGTCGATGTGCCAGCAGGGCTGGCCGCCGTGCATGCCCTGGGCCTTGTGGGCGCTGGGCAGGGCCCCGGCGCGGCACAGGTCGAGCAGGCGCGAGTAGGAGATGTTAAAGCGGGCGGTGGCCTGGACGGCGGTCAGTGGGTCAGCCATAGCTGTCACTCCGCGTATCCTGCCAGTCCGGGTCCTGCATCTTTTTGACCTCGCGCCAGTGCGAACGGCAACCGACGGCCTTGGCCGAAATCGGCACGCCGCAGATGGGACAGGTGTGCTCGCTGTCGTCGTCTGCACCGGCCTTGCCGTTCTTGGCGTCCGCGCGGCGCTTGGCAGCGCGCAGCTGCTCCATGGCATGCAAGCGGTCCTCGCGTGCCTCGCGCTGGCTCTCCTCTTCGACATCGCGCTCGATGGCGATCGTCGTCTCGCTGAACACGGCCTGCAATGTATGGCCATCATTTGGCCCATTGAGCTCCTCGGGCACGCCGAGGCCGAGCCGTTCCATGCGCTGTACCTGTTCGTGCCCGATGGAGAGGTCCTCCATCAGACTGAGGATAATGTGCGCCGCATTGTCATCATCGATCAGGCCCTGGCCGTACAACAGCTCGGTAGCGCGGCGCATGGCGTTGAAGCCGATGGCCCGGACCAGCTGACCGGCTGCGATCTCAGTGCGCTCGCTGAGCAGCATGGCAGTGAACTCGTTGAATGGCGCGAACTCTAGCATGTGGCCTCCCTGGTGCGAACAAGAGGGATATGCCCAGGTCGCCGGCCTGGGCTGTTCCCGGTAATACATGCGTTGGTCCCATCAGTCGGCATATCTGGTTCGCTCGGACGCAACGCGCGTCATAACACGGCTTCGATGTAGGCTGTTCACGGTTGGCGAGCATCTCCTCTCGTGGGTGTGGTGTGCGACCTTGGAGGCCGCCGCACAGACAGCTTGCTCTGCAATACGGTGCAAAAGGCGTCGTCGCGCATCGCCCATTCGACCAGGCCGTTCGTAGACGGTGCGTGCTGCAGGTCTTTCGCCTGGGCCACGACCTCATCTGCCAAGTGCCGCACATCCTGTACCTTGCGGATCGTCTCGTCGAGCGGATCGCCGCTGACCAGGCCCAACAGCAGGCCGTCCAGTTCCTGGCGGATGTCGAGGCCCAATGCGACCAGGTCCTCACCGGCCCAGCGAACCCACGGCGGCGGCTTCGTTCTACCGCCCACCGGTCAGGGCCTCATCCACGCGCCGCTCTTGCTGCAGGGAGCGACGAATGATCCCAATGCTGGCCAGGGCGAGCCCGAGCACGCTGATGCCGAGCCACAGCGGAGGCACGACCAGAAGCGCGATCGCAAAGGCGATGCCATCCCCGATGACGACCGTGATCCAGGTGCGCGAGCGGGCCAGCCACTTGCCGTCCTCAGTGTCGAGGAACCAGGCCCAGCCGAATCCCCAGGCCAGCTCGCCCAGCGCAAACAGGACCCAGCGCACAACGAGGAGAATCTCGGCGTTTTCTAGCATTTTCACCTCACCTTCACGGAGTGTGGTATGATGATGGTGAAACGGTCAGGCACGGGCTCTCACCCTACAGATGATGATACGGGCCGACAGGCCTGGCCGTTCTCTCTCGTTTCTCTGCCGCTCTGACTGGAGGTGCATGGGTGGTGCGACTCGCTATCAGAGCCGGGCCCGGGCGGGCGGGCCAGTACAACTGGTGAACAGGATCCTATTGGCCGCGTGCTCCCGTCAGCACGCGGTTTTCTCGTGCTCCTCTGGCCATTCGCCAAACGAGTGATGGTACAGCTCGCGATCGCTGAGGCCGGCCGTGTATTGTGGCAGGCCCATCCACCATTGCGGCTGGTTGGCAAACACGGCATACTGACGGTCGGGCTTGGCGCGTGCGCCACTGTCTGCGAGCTCCTGACAGCACTCGAGGTGATCGCAGCCGCAAAAGTCGTGCCACCAGCCGTCATATCCCTCACGATAGGCCACAAGATAGCGGGTCTCCATCATTGCTGGTGGTCCTCTCTAATCTTTGTGATGATCCCCTCGACTTGATCGTCGGCCCGACGCGCGCAGTTCATCATACACATCAGAAAGACCCCGAATAGCAGACCCAAACTGGCCGCAATGAGTATGCTGGCAATGATGGCGCCAATGGATGTGGTGATCATTCGTCCCTCCCCACGTGGGGCACGGTTATGCTGTAGCCCTGAGTAGCATAGCTCGGGTCTGACTCTCATACGCAGCGAGTGTCGCGGCCTGGTAGGAAGGGAAAAAGCCGCCGTTGGAATTCACGGTGATGCCCGACTGATGTCGCCAGAAGCAGGCACCGTGGTCATCGTATAGTGGAGCCCAACCCTCTTTGGAAAGCTGGGCGGCTTTATCAGCGATGGAGACTTGCTTGTCCGTGAGGCCGCCATAGAGACGCCAGAACGCGGCTGCGATCGCAGGCCGCAGCCTCTTGGCGGCTGCATTTCTGTCTTTGCCGAGAAAATGTCGCTCTACCATCGTCTCAGCAAGAGAGGGGATGGTGTAACCACGATGGCAGAGGTTGGCCGCAATGTCGATGAGCTCAGCGCGTGGTCGTGTCCACTTGCTTGCCACGTCACGACTCCTCAACGCAATACGGTTCCCCGGAATCGACTAGCTGACGCGGCTCCTGTCGGCGTGCCCATTCCTGGTCAATCAGCCAGCGCAACTCATCGCTCAGCGTGCGGTAATCAGCCTCGCATAAGGCCATCAGCCGCTGGTATCGCTCGGGGGTGAGTTTTACGGCCGCCAACTTGGTATCTTCCGCCATCCACGCCTCCTGTGCAGTACATCGACCGAACTGGTCAACCCGTTGAACAGATTATACCACGTTAGAGGGTGTTTGTCAAGCCCTTTAGCCAAAGTGGTTGGCATTATGACCATGCGGCGTGTTACCATGATAAGCATGAACGATCTGGTTAAGTTCTTGAACGGGGAACTGAAACGGAGGAGCTGGTCGCAGCGTGAATTGGCGCGACGAGCGGATCTGTCTCATTCGCTGATCAGTCAGGTTTTGAGCGAGCAGGTGAGAGCTACGCCTGAGTTTTGTATCGCGGTAGCCGATGCCCTTGGGGAAGCGCGAGAGGACGTGCTGCGAATGGCCGGTGTGCTCCCTCCCCTACCTCAGATCGACGGCGATGCCTCTATGGCCAAGACATTGGAGGTCATGAAGCGGCTTACGCCCGAGGAGCGCGAGGAGGTCCTAGCTTACGTGCTATGGCGGTACGAGCAGCAAAGAGGGCGATGAGGGCGCGGCGGGGTAGTTTCAGGGGCGCCAAGTGGATGCACAGTGTGACAAGCAGTGGATGGTTCAGGATGAAGCGTCGCATTGGGTGCTCCGATCCCCCCGAGTGGAATAGAACATCTGTTCGCCTGCCATGATACCGCATTTCGAGGTCGGTTGTCAAGGGGTAGGACGCAAGTGGATGAGATACGAACCAAGCTGCGAGGGGTGACACATAAGGAACCCAAAACGGGTATCAATCGCCAGAAACTGATCGAGCGATATGTGGAGCCTGGTACGCGACTTGTGCCCAAGCGCGAGCCTAAGAATCGACATGATCCAAACGCAGTTGGGGTATGGCTCGAACGCAAGCGGTTTTTGCGCAAAAAGCGCTATCACTTGGGCTATCTCTCGCGCAGTGTGGCCAAGGATGTAGGGGCCTTGCTGGCCAACGGGCACGAGGTGACGGTCGTGGTCAGTGAGGTCACGGGAGGGACGAAAGAGAAGCCTACGTGCGGCGTGAACCTGGTGATCTGGCTTTAAGCCTACCCGCCCAGGCCGGCGTACACAGCCTGGGCGGGCCCTGCAAGGTGCGAGCCTTGCGACATTCAGTATAGCATGTGAGCTATCGAGCGACAAGGCACAATAAGGGCCGCCTGCGGGCGGCTCTGTCCTATAGGGGATGTATGAGCGACAAGAAACGGACCTGGAGAGTGCTCGTATGGGCTGCAGTCTCGAGCAAGGCGCAGGCAACTGAGGACAAGGTCAGCCTGGAGGCTCAGGAGGAGCAAGGGCGCGAGTTTGCCGAGATGGTCGGCGGCCGTGTGGTCGACGTGCTGCGCGTGCCGGGGCACAGCCGGGACATCGTGCTGTATGAGGACGCGGCTAGGGAGATGCCGGCCTATGCCCAGCTGCGCGAGCACTGCGAGCAGCGAGATTTCGACGTCCTGTGGGCTCGAGATCCAGACCGACTCGGCCGGGATCCGGCGCTGGCTCAGACTGTGGCCAGCCTCGTGGAGAAGGCCGGCGGTGAGGTGTACGTGGCCAGCGCGCCCCACGTCCTGGGACAAAGCAGCACGGGTCAGCGATACGTGTACGCCATCCAGAGCGTGCGCGCGGGCGAGGAGCAGCGACGGCGCGTGCAGCACCTCAAGATGGGCATGGCCAAGCGCGTGGAGCGCGGCTTGATGCCCAACGCGATGCCGCTGGGCTACCGCCCGGTGCGCGATCCGCTCTCTGGCGACACGATCGGCGCTGAGTTCGACGAGGCGATCGGGGCCGTGCGACTGGCGACTCAGCTGTTCTTGGAGGGCGCCTCCCTGCACGAGATCGCACGTCAGCTGACCGCCTCCCCCTATCAGCCGCCCAAGAGCGGCCGGGAGCAGTGGTGCGCCTCGACGATGCGCAAGGTGCTGTATAATGACGTGTATGCCGGCTGGGTATCCTGGGGTGACCACGAGGCCGACGAGCGTTCAGACCGGTTCCCGGCGCTGTGGGACGAGGAGACGTTCGAGGCCGTGCAGCGCGAGCGGGCCGACCGCAGCGGCAAACCCTACCGGCGCCGTCAGGGCTCGCCGTACCTGGACGTCGCGTTCTGTGCGCGCTGTGGCAAGCGCATGGTCAAGCATCGCAACACGGGCAGCGCGGTCGACCGGCTGCGCTGCGGCACACACTCCCGGCAGGCTGTCACCGGACGGTCGTGCCATCGCAACAGCATCCCGATCGCGGACGTGACGGCGGCACTGGTTGCGTTCCTGGACGCCATGCGCGACGTCGACACGCTGGCCACCTACATGGCCTCTCGAAATGACGGCGCCCAAGAGCGACAGCGACTGGACCAGATCGAGCGACAGGTCGAGGCAATCGCTGTCAAGCGACGGCGTCTGGCGCTGGCCTATGCCGGCGGGGCCATGGATGTGCAGATCTACCAGGAGGCCGATGGTGAGCTGGTGAGCCAGGTCGAGGGCCTGCAGGCCGAGGCCAAGCAGCT
>Ga0180431_10007670_pt1 | contig 12513 bp, 9 predicted proteins | sample SS_ome_11_FD_132459 | JGI IMG/M metagenome (GOLD analysis project Ga0180431, IMG submission 132459) | Hypersaline lake sediment archaeal communities from the Salton Sea, California, USA - SS_1_MS_1 metaG | ecosystem: Environmental > Aquatic > Non-marine Saline and Alkaline > Hypersaline >... | reverse complement strand
GTCCACCACCTCGGCGACGCTGACCTCGGAGGCGCCCTTGGCCCGGAACACCGAGAAGGTGACCACCGGTTCGCCGTTGAACCTGCTGAACGAGCGCGGCTCCTCGTAGGTATCGATCACCGCGCCGAGATCGCCCACGGTCACGAAGCGCCCGCCGGGCAGCGCGATGGGCGTTTCGGCGAGGCCCGCCGCGGTGGCCGCGTCGCCCAGGGTGCGGATCGCCTGTTCGCCGCCCGCCACCTTCGCGCGCCCGGCGCCCAGATCGGCATTGGTGGCGAACAACTGCTGACTGACCGCGGCGGCGGTGATGCCGAAACTGTCCAGCCGCGCCGGGTCAAGCTCCAGCCGGATTTCCCGGTCGGCGCCGCCGTAGCGATCCACCCGTCCGACACCGGGCCGGCCCTGAAGCGCGCGCGTCACGGTATCGTCGACGAACCAGGACAGCTCTTCCAGCGTCAGGTCGGCCGAAGAGACCGCGAAGGTCATGATCGCCTGGCCCTCGACGTCGATCCGGCTCACCACCGGCGTGTCCACGCTGCCCGGCAGGTCGCCCAGGATCTGGTCGATCGCGTCCTTGGTGTCCTGCACCGCCTTCTCGGTCGGCACCTCCATGCGGAACTCGACCAGCGTCTGCGACACGCCGTCGGTCACCGTGGACATGATGTTCTTCACGCCGGTGATCCCGGCCACCGCGTCCTCGATCTCCTTGGTGACCTGCTTTTCCATCTCGGCCGGCGCGGCGCCGGCCTGGGTGACGGACACGGCGACAAGCGGCACGTCGATATTCGGGAACCGGGTGATCGGCAGCGTGTTGAACGCCTGCCATCCCAGCACCATCAGCATGACGAAACCCAGGATCGGGGCGATCGGGTTGCGGATCGACCAGGCGGAGAAATTCATGATCCGTCCCTCAGTTCGAGACCGGCTGCGCCGCGACCGGGCGCACCCGGTCGCCGGGCCGGACGAAGGCCCCGGCGCGCGCCACGATCCGGTCGCCCGCCGCCAGTCCGCCGCGGATCGCCACCAGCCCGCCGTCACGCACCCCGGTTTCCACCGCGACCCGTTCCACCACGCCCCCGGCATCGACGCGTAGCACGCTGCCCTGCGCCACCGCCGTCACCGGCACCGCCAGCGCATCGTCCTCGGCCACCACGATCTCGGCCTCGGCGAACAGGCCGGGCCGCAGCCCCGCCGCGTCCGGCAGGGCGATCCGCACCCGGCCCAGCCGCGTCGCGCGGTCGACCGTGGGTTCGACCAGCCGCACCGACCCGGCAAGCGGATCGGCCAGCCCGGCGGCGCGCACCGTCACCGCCTGCCCCGGCACCAGCCGCGCAAGGTCGGCCTCGGCGACATCGGCGTGCAGTTCCATCGCGCCGTCGCGCGCCAGCACGAACATCGGCGCCCCGGCGGCCGAGGCGATGGCGCCCTGCCGCGCGTTGCGTTCCAGCACGATCCCGGCGACCGGCGCGGCGATCTGCGTGCGCCGCAGCCTGAGATCGACATCGCCGATCTGGGCGTCGATCACCGCCAGCTGCGCGGTCGCCACCGCCAGCCCCTGTTCCGCCGCCGCCAGCCGGGCGCGGGCCGAGGTGGCCGCGGCGGTCGCCTGGTCCAGCGCCGCCTGGGTGGCGGTGCCGCGGGCGCGCAGGTTTGCCGTGCGGTCGGCCACCCGCTCGGCCTCGGCCGCGGTGGCGCGGGCATCGGCGACGCTGGCCCCGGCCTGCGCGACGGTGGCCTCGGCGGAGGCGCGCGAGGCGACAAGCTGGCTTTGCTGTAGGATCAGCGCGTCGTCGGACAACCGCGCCAGCACCGCGCCTTCGGCGACCCGATCGCCGATATCCGCGAACAGCGCGTCGACCGCCCGGCCCTCGATCTGCGGCGCGATATCGACGCGTTCGGCGGGTTCCACAAGCCCGGTCGCCAGCACCCGGTCGACGATCCGCGCCTGCGTGACCGGGGCGACGGTGATCGCCGGCAACGCGACCTCCGCCATCGCGACCGAGGGGATGAGAAACAGTGCCGCGATCGCGGCGCGCAACGGCGAGATCATTCCCGGCCCTCCGTGGTTCCCGACTGCCCGGCGTGCTGCGGCGCGGCTTCGGCCAGGATCTGGTCGACGATCCGCAGCACCAGGGCGTGCAACTCGACCGAGGGGCGCATCACCGCGCAGCCGCCCGCGCCGCAGGATTGCACCGCCGTGCCCTTGACCATCAGCAGGATCAGCTGGCTTTGCGCGGCGAAGCGGTTCGCCGCCGCCTCCGGCGCGATCCCCGCGATCAGCGCGAACACCCGGCCAAGGTAGCGGATGATCTCCGCCTCCATCCGTTCGTGCATCTGGGCGATCTCGGGCCGGCGCGTCGCGGCGGCCTCGATCTCGGCCCAGAGCGCGCCCTCCTCCGCGCCGGTGGTTTCCAGCCGGTTGCGGATCACCTCGACCAGCGCCGCGCGCGGCGAGGCGGCCGAGATCACCCGCGCGAATTCCTCGGCGACCCGGTCGAGGTCGCGCTGGACCATCGCGCCGATGATCGCGTCCTTGGACGGAAAGTAGCGGTAGAAATTGCCCGCGCTCATCTCCGCCGCGCGCGCCAGATCCTGCATCGACGCGCCGTCGAAGCCCTTGGCGGCGAACACGCCCTTGATCCGGTCGAGGATCTCGGTCGTACGAGGATCAAGCTGTTCGGGTTCGGCCCCAAGGGCGGTTCCGGTCATGTCGGCACTCGATGAATGAACGTTCATTCGCGCCATATAGAACTCCGCCGGCACGTTCAAGCGCCTCGCGCAGCCGTGATCGCCGCGGTGCGGCAAGACCGGGGCTTTGCCGAAGTGTCGCCGCATGCTAGCGTCCGACCCCGCGCAACAGGGAGGCGCCGGATGGCCGGGATCGGGGCAAGGACGAACGGCATGGGCCGCCGCCTGCTGCGGCCGGCCCTGCTGGCGCTGGCGCTTGTCGCGCTGGCCGGTCTAGGGCTTTGGGTGCATGATCGGGCGCGACAGGCGTTTCTGGACGATACCGCGCGGCGCGGCGACACCACGCTGCGGCTGGCGGTCTCGACGCTGCAGGCGCAGCTCGACCGGTTCGAACGCCTGCCGCGGCTGATCGCCGGGCACCAGGTGATCCGCCGCCTTGCCGAGAACCCGGACAGCCCGGTGCTGGTCGACCAGGCCAACAGGTACCTCGAAGGGATCGCGGCGACGCTGGGCGCCTCGGACGTCTATTTCATGGATCCCGGCGGGACGACGCGCGCGGCCTCGAACCACGCCACGCCCACCTCGTTCGTCGGCGGCAATTTCGCCTTCCGCCCCTACTTCTCCGATGCGCTCGCCGGCGGCGAGGGCCGGTTCTACGCGCTCGGCACGACATCGGGCAAGCGCGGCTACTATTTCGGCGCCCCGGTGCGCAGCGGACCGGACATCGCCGGGGTGCTGGTGTTCAAGATCGATCTCGACGCGATCGAGGACACCTGGCGCGGCGGCGATGACGAAATCGTCGTGACGGATCCCGGCGGCATCGTCTTCCTGTCGTCCCGCGCCGACTGGCTGTTCCACCCGATGACGCCGCCGACCTCGGCCGATCTCGCCGGCATCCGCGAGACCCGGCGCTATGCCGACACGGCGCTGGATACCGCGCCCCTGATCGCGGCCGGGCCCGGCACCGGCGCCGGGCTGGTGCGGATCGCGGGGGCGGAGGACGACCCGGCGCTGCTGATGCGCTCGGAACCGATGCCCGACGCCGGCTGGACCGTGTCCGTCCTGCTCGACACCGCGCCGGCGGTTCGGCAGGCCCGCACCCTGACCGTGGCCATCGTTCTGGCCCTCGGGCTCGGCTCGATGGCGGCGGCGGCGCTGCTGCAGCGCCGCGCCCGGCTGCGCGACCGGATGGCGATGCAGGCCGCCGCGCAGGCCGAACTCGAACGCCGGGTGGCCGAACGCACCGCGGAACTCGCCGCCGTGAACCGCCGGCTGGAGGCCGAGGTGGCGGAACGCACCCAGGCCGAGGCGAACCTGCGCCAGGCCCAGGCCGACCTGGTGCAGGCCGCGAAGCTGGCGGCGCTGGGGCAGATGTCGGCCGCGCTCAGCCACGAGTTCAACCAGCCGCTCGCCGCCGCCCGCACCTATGCCGAGAACGCCGTCACCCTGATCGACCGCGGCCGGGTGGAGGACGCGCGCGGCAATGCCGAACGCATCCTGTCGCTGATCGACCGGATGGCCGCCCTTGGCCGGCACCTGCGCACCTTCGCCCGCAAGCCCGGCCAGAAGATCGGCCGCGCCACCCTGCCCGAGGCGATCGCCGCCGCGGCCGAGATCGCGGGCCCGCGCCTGCGCACCGCGCAGGCGGAGCTCAGGGTCAGCCTTGCGCCCGACCTGCCCGCGGTCGCGGCCGGACCGCTGCGCCTGGAACAGGTGCTGGTCAACATCATCACCAATGCCGCCGACGCGGTGGAGGGCACCGGCAACCGGCAGATCGAGCTCACGGCGATGCCGACCCGCAACGGCGCCCGGATCACGGTGCGCGACCATGGCCCCGGCGTGCCGCCCGCGCTGCGCGAACGGATCTTCGACCCGTTCTTCTCGACCAAGGGCGTGGGCAAGGGGCTGGGCCTTGGGCTTTCCATTTCCTATAACATCATCAAGGATTTCGGCGGCGATCTTTCGGTGACGGACGCAGCGGGCGGCGGCGCGGCCTTCCATATCGACCTGGCCGCCGCCAGCGCGCGGAACGCCGCATGACCGCCCCGCCGCGGATCCTGCTGGTCGAGGACGAACCAGACCTGCGCGCGTCCACCGCGCAGGCGCTCGACCTCGCGGGGTTCAGCGTTCACGATCTCGCCCAGGCCGACCGGGCGATCGACCTCGTGGGGTTCGGCTTTCCCGGCGTCGTGGTCACCGACATCCGGATGCCGGGCCTCGACGGGCTGACACTGATGAACCGGATCCACGAGATCGACCGCGACATCCCGGTGATCCTGATCACCGGCCACGGCGACGTGCAACTGGCCGTGCGGGCGATGCGCGAGGGCGCCTACGACTTCATCGAAAAACCGTTCTCCACCCCGCAACTCACTGAAATCGCGGCCCGCGCGGTCGATTACCGGCGGCTGGTCCTGGAAAACCGGCTGCTGCGCGCCGCCGCCGGGCAGGCCGACGACCTCGAGACCCGGCTGGTCGGCCGGTCCTCGGCGGTGGTCGACCTGAGGCGCCGGATCCGCACCCTCGGCCCGACCGAGGCCGACGTGCTGATCACCGGCGAAACCGGCACCGGCAAGGATCTTGTCGCCCGCGCGCTGCACGACCTGTCGCCCCGTGCCGCCCGGCCGTTCATCGCCATCGACTGCGCCGCCCTGCCGCCGGCGCTGATCGAAAGCGAGTTGTTCGGCCACGAGGCCGGCGCCTTCGCCGGCGCGCTCAGGCCGCGGGTGGGCAAGTTCGAACACGCGCGCGGCGGCACCGTCCTGCTGGACGATATCGGCTCGATGCCGGTCGAGACCCAGGGCAAGCTTCTGCACGTGATCGAACGGCGCGAGATCACCCGGCTCGGCTCGAACGATTCCGTGCCGCTAGACACGCGGTTCATGGCCACCAGCCGCGCGCCGCTGGAACAGGAGGTCGCGGAAGGCCGGTTCCGGCCCGACCTGTTCTACCGGCTCAACGTCGTCTCGGTCGACGTGCCGCCGCTTGATGCACGGCGCGAGGATGTGCCGCTGCTGTTTCTGAAACTGGTGGCCGAGGCCGCGCAGCGCCACCGGGTCGAACCGCCGCCGCCGCCGCCCGCGCTGGTGGCCGAGATCGCGGCACGGGACTGGCCGGGCAACGTGCGCGAGTTGCGCAACGCCGCCGACCGCTACGCGCTGGGTCTCGCCGCCGCGCCCGACGCCGCCGGCGACGAGCCGCTGCAGCGCCTGGCGGACCGGGTGGCCGCCTTCGAACGGCGCGAGATCGAGGCCGCGCTCGCCGCCCACGGCGGCGCGCTCCGCCCCGTCTACGAAGCGCTCGGCCTGTCGCGCAAGACGCTATGGGAAAAGATGCAGAAGCACGGCATCGACAAGCAGGCCTTCGGCACCGCCGCCGAAGACGAGGACTGACCGGCAGCGGCGTAGCGAATCCCTGTCCGTTCGTATAGGGTGACGGAGACGCCGGGCAGACGAACGACCCGGGCGGCGAGGCGAAAGCCTGGACAGGGAGACAGATCATGAAACTGGGAGCAACCGTTCTCGCGGCCTGCGTCGCCGCGGGGCCCCTCTGCGCGGAAATCAGCGTGGCGCGGGGCGAATACCTCGTGCAGGGGCCGGCCGGCTGCGGCAATTGCCACACGCCATTCGGGCCGCAGGGGCCCGACATGGCGCGCGACCTCTCCGGCCGCCTTGTCGAGCAGAACGCGGCCTTCACCGCCGTCGCGCCGAACATCACCCCGGCCAGCCGCATCGCGGGCTGGAGCGACGCCGAACTGGCGCGCGCGATCCGCGAGGGCCTGCGCCCGGACGGCAGCCTGATCGGCCCGCCGATGCCCTTCACGTTCTACCGGGGCCTCGGCGATGACGATCTCGCCTCGATCGTGATGTATCTGCGCACGATCCCGGCGGTGGAAAACGATCCCGGCCCCTCGACGTACAACATCCCCCTGCCCCCCGCCTACGGCCCGCCGGTGGACAGCGTCACGGCGCCGGAACCCGGCGTAACTGCGGACTACGGGGCCTACCTGGCCGGACCCGTCGCGCATTGCCTGGAATGCCACACGCCGATGGGGCCGCAGGGCCCGATGATCGACACCGACCTCGGTCGCGGCGGGTTCGAGTTCCACGGCCCCTGGGGCACCTCCGTCGCCTCGAACCTGACCGCCCATGCCGACGGGCTGGCGGATTATTCCGATGCCGAGATCGCGGCGATGATCACCGATGGCCGGCGCCCCGACGGCAGCACGATGCTGCCGCCGATGCCCTATGCCTATCTCGCGCGGATGACGGCGCGGGATCTCGACGCGGTGGTGACCTACCTGCGCGGCCTGCCGCCCCTGCCCGACGCCGACTGACGCGCCCGGCCCGGCCAACTGGACCGAAGTGCTGGCCCGATCTGGCCCTATGGGGCCGGGGCCGGCTGCGCTTAGCTGTCCCGATACCCCGTTGCGATGGAGACCCGCAGATGGACGGCCCGCTTTCCGAAAACGATCTCTCCGGCATCACCGCCGCCGACAAGGCGCATGTCTGGCATCATCTCGTGCAGCACAAGCCGTTCGAGACCGTCGATCCCCGGATCATCATCGAGGGAAAGGGGCTGCGCGTCTGGGACGCCAAGGGCAAGGAACATATCGACGCCGTCTCCGGCGGGGTCTGGACGGTGAACGTGGGCTACGGGCGCGACAGCATCGCCGACGCGGTGCGCGAGCAGCTTGTCAGGATGAACTACTTCGCCGGCGCCGCCGGTTCGATCCCCGGCGCGCGCTTCGCCGAACGGCTGATCTCGAAGATGCCGGGCCTCAGCCGGGTCTACTACTGCAACTCGGGCTCCGAGGCGAACGAGAAGGCGTTCAAGATGGTCCGCCAGATCGCGCACAAGCGCCACGGCGGCCGCAAGCACAAGATCCTCTACCGCGACCGCGACTATCACGGGACCACCATCGCCTGCCTCTCCGCAGGCGGCCAGGACGAACGCAACGCGCAGTACGGCCCCTACACGCCGGGCTTCGTGCGGGTGCCGCATTGCCTCGAATACCGCCGCCACGAACAGGACGGCGCGCCCGAGGCGAACTACGGCGAATGGGCGGCCGGGCAGATCGAGAAGGTGATCCTCGCCGAGGGCCCCGACACGGTGGGCGCGCTGTGCCTCGAACCGGTGACCGCCGGCGGCGGCGTGATCCCCGCGCCCGACGGCTACTGGCCGAAAGTGGCCGAGATCTGCCGCAAGTACGACATCCTGCTGCATATCGACGAGGTCGTCTGCGGCGTCGGCCGCACCGGCACCTGGTTCGGCTACCAGCACTACGGCATCCAGCCCGACCTGGTGACGATGGCCAAGGGCGTGGCCTCGGGCTATGCCGCGATCGCCTGCCTCGTGACCACCGAGGAGGTCTTCGAGATGTTCAAGGCCGATCCCTCGGACCCGATGGACTATTTCCGCGACATCTCGACCTTCGGCGGCTGCACCGCCGGCCCCGCCGCGGCGCTGGAGAACATGCGGATCATCGAGGACGAGGGGCTGCTGGACAACACCCTCGCGATGGGCGAGCGGCTGATGGCCAACCTGCACGGGCTGATGGAGCGCCACGCGGTGGTCGGCGACGTGCGCGGCAAGGGCCTATTTTGCGGCGCCGAACTGGTGGCCGACCGCGCCACGAAGGAACCGGTGGAGGAGGCGCGCGTGCAGGCCGTGGTGGCCGATTGCGCCGCGCAGGGCGTGCTGATCGGCGCCACCAACCGTTCCGTGCCGGGGCGCAACAACACGCTGTGCCTCAGCCCCGCGCTGATCGCGACCGCCGACGACATCGACCAGATCACCGGCGCCATCGACCGGGCGCTGACGAAGGTCTTCGGCTGAACCGGGGCGCCGGCGCGCCCCGATTTTGGTCTTCAAGTATCCCACGGGGGCGCGGGGGTGTGAAACCCCCGCTCCCGCCGCCGCCACGACTGGCGCGGCCCGAGGATTGGCCCTATTCTCGGCCGCATGGCCGCGCCCCTGGACTCATTCTTCCTCGACCCCGCCGCGCCCGGCACGCTGCAGGCGCGGATCCGGCAGATGATCGCCGCCGGCATCCTGTCGGGCCGGCTGCGGCGGGGCGAGAAACTGCCCTCCTCGCGCCGTCTGGCCGCGCATCTCGGGGTCAGCCGGATCACCGTGACGCTGGCCTATGCCGAGCTTGTCGCCTCCGACTTCCTGACGGCGCGGGGCCGGGCCGGCACGTTCGTCTCGCCCGATGCCCCCGCCCCGCCGGCGTTCCAGCCGCCGCCCGCCCGCGCCCCGGCGGTGGACTGGGACGCGGCCCTGGCGCGGCGGTTCTCCGGCGCGCCGGGGCTGAAGAAGCCGCGCGACTGGGCGCGCTATCGTTTTCCCTTCATCTACGGCCAGCCCGACCGCGCGCTGGTCGACCGGCAGAACTGGCGGCTCTGCGCGATCCAGGCCCTCGGCGCGAAGGATTTCGAGGCGCTGGCCGCCGACCAGTTCGACGGCGACGACGGCTACCTGGTGGAATTCATCCTGCGCCACATCCTGCCCCGCCGCGGCATCCTCGCCCGGCCCGAAGAGGTGCTGGTGACGCTGGGCGCGCAGAACGCGCTGTGGCTGGCCGCGCAGGTGCTTCTCGCGCCCGGCCGCGCCGCGGCGGTGGAGGATCCGTGCTACCCGGCGCTGCGCGGCATCCTCGCCACCACCGGAGCCGAGGTCACGCCGGTCCCGGTGGATGGCGACGGGCTGCCGCCCGACGCCCTGCCAGAAGATACGCGGGTGATCTTCACCACCCCCAGCCACCAGAGCCCGACCAACGCCACCATGCCGCGCGACCGCCGCCGCGCGCTGCTGTCGCGCGCCGCGGCACTCGGCGCGACGATCGTCGAGGATGACTACGAATTCGAGATGGCGTTTCTCGGCGCGCCGCTGCCGGCGCTGAAATCGCTCGATGCCGACGGTCGGGTGATCTACGTCGGATCGCTGTCCAAGGCGCTGTTTCCGGGGCTTCGGCTGGGCTACCTCGTCGGGCCGGAACCGTTCCTGCGCGAGGCGCGCGCGCTGCGCGCCACCGTGCTGCGCCACCCGCCCGGCCATGTCCAGCGCACCGCGGCGCATTTCCTGTCGCTGGGTCACTACGACGCGCAGATCCAGCGCATGGGCCGGGTGTTCGCGGAACGCCGGGCGGTGATGGCCCGCGCGATCGACGCGGCCGGCCTTGTCATCGCCGGACGCGGCGCCTTCGGCGGGTCGTCGTTCTGGATGCGTGCGCCCGACGGGATCGACACCGAGCGACTGGCCGCCCGGCTGCGGACCCGCGAGGTGCTGATCGAACCGGGCGCGCCGTTCTTCGCCGACGCCGATCCGCCGCGGCACTTCTACCGGCTGGCCTATTCCTCGATCGATGCCGGCCGGATCACCGAAGGCATCCGGCGTATCGCCGAGGCGCTGGCCGAACCCCCGGAAAACTGGACATAGCCGCGCCCGCGCGCTGGCCCTATCCGGGCCGTGCCGCCGCCCCTATCCTGCCGCCCGACGCCGGCAGGGCCGGCCCGCGCAATCGCAGGGGGACGCGACATGAGGATGACGACCGAGGAAGCCTTCGTGAAGGTGTTGCAGCGGCACGGGATCGAACATGCCTTCGGCATCATCGGCTCGGCCTTCATGCCGATCTCCGATCTCTTCCCGAAGGCCGGGATCACCTTCTGGGATTGCGCGCACGAGGGTTCGGGCGGGATGATGGCCGATGGCTACACCCGCGCCACCGGCAAGATGAGCATGATGATCGCCCAGAACGGGCCGGGGATCACCAATTTCGTGACCGCGGTGAAAACCGCCTACTGGAACCACACGCCGCTTCTGCTGGTCACCCCGCAGGCGGCGAACAAGACCATCGGCCAGGGCGGGTTCCAGGAGGTCGAGCAGATGGCCGCCTTCAAGGACATGGTCGCCTACCAGGAAGAGGTGCGCGACCCGGCGCGGATCGTCGAGGTGCTGAACCGCGTGATCGTCAACGCCCGCCGCGCCAGCGCCCCGGCGCAGATCAACGTGCCGCGCGACGTCTGGACCCAGGTGATCGATGTCGACCTGCCCGAGCCGGTGGAATTCGAGCGCCCGGCAGGCGGCGAGACCGCCATCGCGCAGGCGGCGGAGCTTTTGTCCAACGCCCGCTTCCCGGTGATCCTCAATGGCGCCGGCGTGGTGCTGGCGGGCGCGATCCCGGCCTCGATGGCCCTGGCCGAACGGCTGTCGGCCCCGGTCTGCGTGGGCTACCAGCACAACGATGCCTTCCCCGGCTCGCACCCGCTGTTCGCGGGGCCCCTGGGCTACAACGGCTCGAAGGCCGGGATGGAACTGATCGCCAGGGCCGACGTGGTGCTGGCGCTGGGCACGCGGCTGAACCCGTTCTCGACCCTGCCGGGCTACGGGATCGATTACTGGCCGAAGGGCGCCAAGATCATCCAGGTCGACATCAACCCCGACCGGATCGGCCTGACCAAGAAGATCTCGGTCGGGATCGTCGGCGACGCGAGGAAGGTCGCCGAGGCGATCCTGGCGCGGCTGTCGGGCACCGCCGGCGACGAGGGCCGCAAGGACCGCGAGGCGGCGATCGCGCAGACGAAATCGGCCTGGGCGCAGCAGCTGGCCTCGATGGATCACGAAGACGACGATCCCGGCACCACCTGGAACCAGCGCGCCCGCGCCGCCAAGCCGGAGTGGATGAGCCCGCGCATGGCCTGGCGCGCGATCCAGGCGGCGCTGCCGAAAGAGGCGATCATCAGCAGCGACATCGGCAACAACTGCGCCATCGGCAATGCCTACCCGAGCTTCGAGGCGGGGCGGAAATACCTCGCGCCGGGCCTGTTCGGCCCCTGCGGCTACGGCCTGCCCTCGATCGTCGGCGCGAAGATCGGCTGCCCCGATACGCCCGTCGTGGGCTTTTCCGGCGACGGCGCCTTCGGCATCGCGGTGACGGAGCTTACCGCCATCGGCCGGCCGGAATGGCCCGCGATCACCCAGATCGTGTTCCGCAACTACCAGTGGGGCGCGGAAAAGCGGAATTCCACGCTGTGGTACGATGACAACTTCGTCGGCACCGAACTGGACGAGGGCGTGAGCTACGCCGCCATCGCGCAGGCCTGCGGGCTCAAGGGCGTCGTCGCCCGCACGATGGAGGAACTGACCGAAGCGCTGAGGCAGGCGATCATTGACCAGATGGAGCATGGCAAGACCACGCTGATCGAGGCGATGATCAACCAGGAACTGGGCGAGCCGTTCCGCCGCGACGCGATGAAGAAGCCCGTCGAGGTCGCCGGCATAGACCCCGCCGACATGCGGCCGCAGACCGTCGCCTGACGCGGCCGGGGCCGGTAGACTGGCGGGGCCATTCGGGAGGAAGAGCCATGAAGACCCTTGTCCATATCCACACCGGCCCCGCCGATCCGACCAAGGCGACGCTGGGCCTGCTGGTCGCGCTGACCGCGAAGAAGAAGGGCCACGACGTCAGCGTGTTCCTCGCCGGTGACGCGGTGCATCTCTTCGCCCCGGCCTATCGCGACGAGGTCGAGGGGCTGGGCACCGGCCGGCTGGCCGATCACCTTGCCGGCCACGCGGCGGCGGGCACCCGGTTCTACCTGTCGGGCATGTCGGCCCGGGCGCGCGGCTACGACGACAGCCTGCTTGACGGGTTCGAGGCCAGCTTCGCGATGCCCGACACGCTGGTCGACCTCGCGGCCGAGGCCGACACCGTGTTGTGCTACTGACGGCCATGGCCCTGCCCTTCGACCTGTCGGCGGGGGCGGGGCTGTGGATCGCCGCGCTGATCCTCGGCGCGGCCTTCATCCGGGGCTATTCGGGCTTCGG
>Ga0180431_10007669_pt1 | contig 12515 bp, 5 predicted proteins | sample SS_ome_11_FD_132459 | JGI IMG/M metagenome (GOLD analysis project Ga0180431, IMG submission 132459) | Hypersaline lake sediment archaeal communities from the Salton Sea, California, USA - SS_1_MS_1 metaG | ecosystem: Environmental > Aquatic > Non-marine Saline and Alkaline > Hypersaline >... | reverse complement strand
CGTTCGAGTAGTAGAAGATGTTGCCCGGGTCATACCATAGCCGGAAGTTCTTGTGACCCACCGTCTCGATGGCCTTTCGGCATTGCGGGCCCGTCGCGTTCCGGCCACCGTGGGGCTTGATCGTGATGCCCACGCGTTTTTCGGCCGCGTAGTCACAGCATTCGGCGATGGCCTTGAAGTACCGGTCGTAGTACTTCGCCCCCGTGCCTCCCATCAGGAGCGTCTTGGCCCCGGCGGCGGCGCAGTTGTCGATCAGCCTGCGCAAGGCCTCGATCGCCGCCTCAAGGGACGCCTGTACGGATATGCCGCCCCCATACACGGAGGGGATCTGCATCCCCCGCTGCTTGACCTCCTTGCCGATCTGCTCGGCCTGCTCGGGGGTGATCGACGCCGAAATGACCAAGCGCCTTTTTGGTTTGGTCGTCGTCGTCATCAGCCCGGCGTACTTGAAGCCGGCCTCGGCGATGGCGTCCAGCGCGACGCGGTAGTCGTGTTTGTCCCAGGGGCGGGTATAGCAGCCGATCTGCCAGCGATCTTCCCGCGCCTGTTCGCCCGCCGCACGGACGCTGGCCGAAGACACAGCCCCGCTAATCAGGCCGGCCGCACCGGCCTTGAGTGTCTGGTCCAGGAATCCTCTACGCGTCAGCGAACTCGACGTGGTCATCGACTAGGTCTCCTTGTGCGGGCCTGGTCGTCCCCAGGCCCGTGCAAGAACCTACACCACTTCCATCGGTATGGGAAGCTCCCATCGGCTCATGGGCTCCCACACCCGTCCCCCGGGCGCCCTCGAGCCATTTGGACTGCGCCCTGCGCAGCACTTCCGCATATACTGGTGGCGACCGGTCGGCCAGTACGGGAACGTTGGGGTCTCCTGCCGCGTCGTCGAAGAAGCGAACCAATGCAACGTAAGCGATTCTCGATGAGACTGCCCTGGTCCGGTCCCACCACGATCCGACGGAGCCTCCTGCGCAATCTTGTGCTGCTGATTCTGCTCACTTCGGGCGCGATCCTGGTCGCGACGTACTTCTTCGGCGTCAGTCGAACGGTCGAGGAGTTCTCCGAATCGCTGATCCGCCTGACGGCCGATCGGACCGAGGCGGAACTCAAGCGGCTATTTGACCCGGTGGTGCATAACATCAGCGTTGCGCGCGAGTGGGGGCGGGCCGGGAGGTTCGACAAGCTCGAGTCTGCGCCGCTCAATGCCCTCCTCATCCCGATGCTGGAGCACAACCCGCAGGTGTCCTCGCTCATGATCGCGTCTTCCGACGGCACCGAATGGCTGCTACTTCGCGATGGCGATGGCTGGCTGAACCGAATCACGAGGGCATCGACCTGGGGGAAGCGAACGTTTTGGATGCGCTGGAAGGACGCCGAGACCCCCATCGGTGAATGGTGGAAGGAGCTGGACTACGATCCGCGTCGCAGGCCCTGGTACCAGGGCGCGATCGGCCTCGCGAACGACACGGACGTCCATTGGACCAAGCCCTACACCTTCTTCACCACGAAAGACCCCGGCATCACCGCATCGGTCCGATGGCGGCCCGAGGACGAAAGCGGAACGACACGTGTGATCGGGTTCGACGTTCTGTTGATCGACATCTCCAAGTTCACGACCGGGCTGCGGGTCGGCCAGCACGGCATGGCCGTTGTGTTGACCCAAGACGGCGCGGTGCTCGGCCTACCACGGGGCCAGCGCTTCGGGCAGGCGGGCGCGATCAAGCGGGCGGTCTTCTCGCCGGCCGAGGAGCTGGGCATCGCGCCGATCGCGGCCGCCGTGCGACACTGGAAGGCGTTGAAGCGGTCGACCGAACCGTTTCGGATCAAGAGCGAGGGCGGCTACTGGCGCGGAGGATTCCGGCCCTTCGCCGTTGGCAACCGCACGTTCTGGATTGGCGTGGCCGCGCCGGAGGCCGATTTCCTGGCCGACGCGAGGCGACGGCAGATCATCATTCTGCTCGTCTCGGTGGGCGCGATCGGCCTGGCCGTCCTGATGGCGACGCGGATGGCCCGGACCTACAGCCGCCCGCTCGAAGCGTTGGCCGTCGGCACCAGACGCATCCGCGACCTCGACCTGCTGTTCGAGCATCGCATCGCGTCGCGACTGACCGAGGTCAATCAACTCGCCGAGGCACACGAACAGATGCTGTCGGCCCTCCAGTCGTTCGCGCGATACGTCCCGATCGAGGTCGTGCGCGAGCTGCTCCGGCGGGGGGAGGTCGCGCGGATTGGCGGGCGAACCGAGCGGCTCACCGTGCTATTCACCGACATCCGCGGGTTTACGACCGTCGCGGAAGGCATGTCCACCGAGACGCTGACGGCCCACATGGACGAGTACTTCGAGGGGATGTTGCAAATCCTGAAATCACACAACGCCACGATTGACAAGCTCGTCGGCGATGGCATCGTCGCGTTCTGGGGGGCGCCGAACCCCAACGCCCATCACGCAGAACAGGCCGTCAAGGCGGTGCTTGACTGCCGCAAGCAGCTAGCCCAGTTCAATCGAGATTGGGACCAGCGCGGTCTGCCATCGCTGCCGACCTGTTTCGGCATGGACACCGGCAAGGTGCTGGTGGGCAACATCGGCGCGCGGTCGCGGCTGAACTACACCGTGCTCGGCGACACGGTGAACCTGGCCAGCCGCCTCGAGGGCATCAACCGCGTCTACGGCACCGAAGCGCTGGCGTCGGAGGCGGCCCGGGACGCGGCGGGAGATGGATTCGTTTGGCGCCACGTCGACGTCGTCGCCGTCAAGGGAAGGACCGGCGCCGTCAAGATCTACGAGCCCCTCGGCGAGACCGACGAGGTGCCCGCAGAGGCGATCGCCTTCGCCGAGGCCTATGAGCGGGCACTGGGGCGCTATCAGACGAGGGATTTCGCCGAAGGGTTGGCCCTTGCGCGAGACATCGACACGGCGCATCCCAAGGACCTGTCCGTCCAACGGCTGATCCGCTTGTGCCAGGAGTACGTCCAGCACCCGCCGCCCGACGATTGGGATGCCGTGGCCCGGTTCGACGTCAAGTAGTCAACCCCAGGTGTCGCTCCGCACCACCCGCCGCAACTGGTTGTCATGCGTCGCCCTCGGGCGCGGGTAGGTGTTTGTACCAGGTGACGTAGAGCACCCCACCGGCGACGACGGCCAGCGCCAACCACGCCGACATCACCACCCACTGACGGAACATCAGATAGAGGGGAAACACGTACAGCCCGGTGATCCCGACCACCCCGATCAATGCGTTGAGCAGGTCGCGGGCGAACGGCTCGGCGCGGAACTCGGGATGCTCGATTGCCAGCTCCCGTCTGATCGGCCCCCACCACCCACCGGGTTGGACGGTCCTGTAGAAGCGCTTGAGTGTCGCCCGGTCGGTCGGCGAGGTCGCCAGCGTGGCCGCCACCGACGCCACCAGGCCGACGCCCGCCAGGACCGGGAAGACCTTGTACAGGGGCACGTCCGTGAACCAGTAACCCTGGACCAGGGCCGCCAGCGTCCCCGCCAGCGTACCGGCCGTGAACCCCCACCCGTTGAACCGCCACCAGTACCAGCGGAGCACGCACGGGATCATCACGCCCGCTCCGAGCGCGAGCATGATCCATTGGAACATCGCGGCGATCTTCTCGGCCCGGAAGCCAATGAGCACACCGACGACGATCAACAGGACCGTCGCCCCATAGCCGGCGTAGACCAGTTCGCGTGGCCCGGCCCGTCGTCGGAGGTAGCGCTGGTACAGGTCGCGGACGACGTAGGCGGCCCCCGCGTTGACGGTCGAGTCGAACGTCGACATGAACGCCGCCAACAGCGCCGCAAGGATGAACCCGCGAAATCCGATCGGCAGGTAGTCGCGCAGCACCAGCGGCAGGACCTGCTCGGGGTCCTTCGCCCCGCCCAATCCCGCGACCGCCAGGACCACGATCGAGGCCACCATCGGCCAGCGAAGGATGTGGATCGCCCCCCACAACGCACCGACCTTGCACGCGTCGCGGCTGTCGCGGGCGGCCAGGAACCGTTGAAAATCGTACATCTGCGCCGGGCCACCGAACTCCTGGATCAACCCCTTGACCACCCACACCGTCACCAACAGACCGAACATCTCGTAGCCTTCGACGTCCATCCGCCACGGCGGCGCCAGTTCGCCCCATTCTCCGCCGGCGAGCGTCTGGACGGCCTCGCTGCCGCTGGCGGTGACGAACGCGAAGACGCTCAACACGATCACCCCCAGCCCCAGCACGACGGTCTGGATGAAGTCGGTGAGCACCACGCTCACGAACCCGCCCAGAACGACGTAGGCCGACGTCACGCCGAGGATCACCAGGGCGCAAAGGTTCCGCGTGGACGGCAGCGCGTCGGCCGCGTAGTCGCCGAGAAATGGGCGGACAACCGATTCGCACCCATCTCGCAATCCCGGCAGATACGTCTCGCCGAACTTGCCGATCCCCACGCAGCCGTATGCCAGAAACGCGACGACCGTCACGACGGCCAGGAACGCATACGATGCCCGCGCGGCCTCGCTGGCGGCACCAGTACCGAAACGCGTCTGCATCCACTCCGCCCCCGTCAGCACGTTCGAGCGGCGGATCCACTTGCCCATGAACGTCATGAAGAAGGCCGCGTACGTGAAGCCCCAGATCCATTGCTCCCACATCCCCTTCACGCCGTACAGCATGAACAGCGAGACGATCCACATCGTGCCGGTGATGTCGAAGTACGACGAGCTGCCCGACGCGCCGAGCAGCCACCACCGCGTCCGCCGGCCCCCCAGGAAGTACGAATCAATGTCGCGCGACGCCCTCTTGCGAACGATCACCCCCAGCGCAACGACGCCGAGCAGGTAGACGACGATAATCGCCTGGTCAATCGCGGGAAGCGCCAAGGTCATTCGCCCCAATCGTTCCGGAAACCGCGCGCTACCGGCGCATCATCGGCAGCACGATCTTCGAAGGCAAGTCAGTCGACCGTTTGACGGTGATGACCGGATGTCCCGTTTCGGGGATCCGCCGAAACGTGCCCTTGTCGTGCCCCGCGATGGCGACGCGAACCCGGTGGCCCTTCTCGATCAGGACCGACGTCGGCAGCAAGGCGAACGTCAGGTCGGCCACCTGGTCCGCGGTGAGCACCGCGCCGTCCTTGCGGTGGAAGGTGTGATACGGACCGAACACCTTATAGGGCGGCGGCTGGTGGCTCACCTTTCGATGCAGCGCGCGGAGAATGCCCTCGGTGATGTACGTCACCTTGCCGTCGGGCGCGACGTCCTCCAGATAGACGAAGAAGGCCCCGTCGCGCCCGGTCGAGGTCACGTACAAGGTCACCACGGCGTGGCCGGTGATCTCGGTGTCCTGTTCCAGCGGCGCGCTCGTGTAGGTCAGCAGTCGTTTGTCGGCCTCGGCGCGATGGCCATAGTACACGTCCCTGTCACCAAGCTGCGTCCACCAGCGATTGGCGGGGCCGGTGGTGGCCTCGAAATCGACGGTGTACACATCCTCGCCCTTGACCGTCTTCGGCGGCCGGGCCGACAGGGCCCGCTCGGGACCCATGTACAACGTCTGTTTCTCGAATCCCGTCGGCGGCCAGACCGTCGTCGACTTCCACACGCCCTCGTTCATCGTGTAATAGCGGATCTCACGCACCGGTTCGGGCGGCGACTCGCCCTTGAGGTGGGCGTCGAAGAAATCGGCTATGTCGGCCTGCTGTTTCTTGAAGCCCATCTCGAGCGGGGCCTTGCGCGGCTTGAACGGGTCGGCGTCGTAGTCGGCCCCGTGGTTCCACGCACCGATGAGGACGCGCTGGGCGTTCTTGTACGTGGCGAAACGGCTCAGCACGCCGTTGGCCGTGCCCGCGTCCAGCCAACTCGCCCAGGCGAAGTAGGCCACGTTGCCCGCCTCGGCATCGGTGCGACGGCGGTACGTGCCGAGTTCCTCGACGGCCCTGCCCTTGAACCGATCGTCCTTGTAGGTGATCGTCAGGCCGGTCTTGTACACGTCCAGGTTGCCGGCGTGTTCGGCGACGGCTTCGGCGAGCATCGATCGGTCCCTGTCAGCGTCGACCGGTTTGACGCCGCCCACGACCAGCGCGCGGATCAGCGCGCCCTCCAGCCCGCCGATCTCGAACGCGGCGCAAACGTCGTTTTTGTCCAAGGCCTTGTTGATCTTGCCCCACTCGCGGACGAACCCCTCGTTGAACACGCCACCGGGCCAGCCAAGATCGGTGTAGACGTCGAAATCGATGAACCGCGGCACGACGGCCTTAACGGCCGGACGCCGAAGCGCCCCGATCAGTGCGGCCGTCTGACCGGCATAGGAGACGCCGTACGCCCCGACCCGCCCGTTCGACCACGGCTGCGCGACGATCCAGTCCACGACCTCGCCGTAGTCGGCGGTCTCCTCATCCGAGTAGGGATACCCCCGAACGCCATACGACGCACCGGACCCACGGGCGTCGACGATCACCAGCGCATACCGCTTGGGGTTCCAGAACCTCGCCTCGCCCGGGCCGGGATCCTGCCCTCCCCCCAGCAGCTTGACGTCGTAGGCCCGCCAGTACCGCGTCGCCCGGATGATCGTCGGGATCCTCTCCGTCTCGCCGAGGTCCGCAGGCCGCCACACGTCAATGGCGATCTTCGTCCCGTCTCGCATCGTCAGGTAAAGGGCCTGGTTTGTGGAACTGGCGCAGCCGGCCAGCGCAGCGGCCACGCACGTCATGACGCATGCCTTCACCGCATCCAGCCGTTTGCCGCGGCAACTGAGAGCGCTGCCACCACACCCGTCCTCCAGCAATCTTGGCACGTCGCGCATCTGTAGGTTCCTCCAATCCAACGAGCACGTCCTCGACTACTTCAAATACGGCTGTAGACTCGGCACCGCCTTCGGCAGATCGTCGACGATCAACTTCGCCATCATCCTCGCGCCCTTCGGCGAGAAATGCGTGCGGTCCGTCGGGCTGCAACTCAGCTCGGCGCTGCCGGCGTCGCCCAACCCCTCGAACAGCTTGACGCTCTTGGCGTGCAGGTCGATCACGGCGACCTTCTTCTCGGCCGCCACCGCGATCATCGCCTCGGCGTAAGGTCTCAGGATCGTCTTGATCTTACCATCGCCGTCGAACCGGCGCCGGGTCATGGGCGTCACCAGGATCGGGGTGGCCCCGGCCTTGCGTGCGTCGTCGACGTACTTGCGCAGATAGTCCCTGTACGTCGAGTCGGGATCGGTATACCGATCGCCCTTGCCCGGACAGTCGTTGTGGCCAAACTGGATGAACACGTAGTCGGGCTTACGGCCCAGGGCCTTGTCCCAGCGCCCCTCCCTGATGAAGCTCTTGGAGCTGCGGCCGCTCACGGCCAGGTTCAGCACCTTGACGTCGTCGTCGAGAAACGCCGGCAGCATCTGTCCCCAACCGCGCATCGTGCGGTTGGCCGGATAGTCGCAGACCGTCGAATCGCCGATGACGACGATCGTGATCACCGCGGACTTGGCAGCGGGCAAAACGTCCGGCGTCGGCACGGCCTGGCCGTTGGGGTTGTAGCCGCCCCATCGCTTGGCCAGCGACAGGAAGTTGCCCATGATCCGGCGGGAGTTGTCCGGCGTCTTGTCGAACAGCTCCATGTGGAACTGGGCCGCGTAGATGTACCGATCCTTGACGCGCATGCACTGGGTCTTGGTCTTGCCGCCGCGCCCGCGTGTGGCGATCAGCGTCCACCCGTCCGGCACCCATTCGATCTGCCCGCAGTGGCTCTCGGCGATCTTGAACTCGCGCGGCAACCCGGCGAACACCGGGTCGCCGGCCACCTGCCCCACGCTGTAGACGCCCCGCTCGAACAGGTTCTTGGAATAGTCGCCGCACGGTGCCTCGCCGGTGTGGCCGATGTGCGTGTAGACCGGCAGCTTGGGCGCTTTTGGATCGCGACACCGCGGGCAGTCCCACGGTTTGTCGACGCCCACCGTGCTCAGGATGGCCAACGCCTGCGCGCCCCCGCACGCGGCCCAGATCGGCAGGTGCCGCTTCTCGAGGACCTCCTGCACGCCCCGCCACGGCGCCCGCGGCTGCTCGCACCAGTCCTTGAAGTTGCCTGACAGAAACGCGCACAGCGGCCGGGGCTCGCCCGACACGAAGACCTCATCGAACCCGCCCTTCCACACCTGCTGCGCAGGGACGTTTTCCCAGCCCTTGCACTGACGCGCCAGGTTGATGAACTCCACGCCGGGCCCCGGCAGATCGGAACTCACCCGCGTGCTGACCACCACGATCCAATCGCCGAACGCAATCGTCGCGTCGGTCTCGGGATAGAACGCGACCTCGCGCAGCGTCGGGAACGCGCCCGCGACCTCGGACACGTGCAGCCGCAGATACCGGACCTCCTTTGCGGTGGCCAATCGGTGGATCCGAAACGCGCGGCGCTCGCGCACCGTCTTCGTTTTTGCCAGGTCCCGCCAGGTCCTACCGTCCCCGCTCCACTGCCAGACGTATCGCTCGGGTGCGTTGCGCAGGATGAACGCGTGATCCCCGTTGACTTGCAGGATCGACCCGATGCGGCGACGTTCAGGGAACCGGATCCGCCACCACCATTGCTTCTGGCCCTGGTCTCCCTTCCAGGCCGAACCGGGCTCGAGCGAAAAACGCCTCCCGTCGACCGCGCCCTCGGGTCCGAACTTCGCCTGCGACCCGGACGCCGTTGACGTCCCGCGCGCGGTGCTCGCAACCGCCAGCGCCACCGGCAACCCGCCGCACACCAACACCCCAACGGCCAGGAACGACAACACCCAGGCCCGATCACCGGTTCGACCCATGTAACCCGTTGACGTCGGGTGGCATGGGCGGGCTTCGCGAGGAACGAGCGAAGTTTGCCCGTGCGAACGCCCGTTATCGTACGAACACGGGCAGGACCCGACCCTCACGGGTCGGGCCCTGCCCATGCCACACATTTGGGCGCGAACCTGTCTCACAGAAAACCGCCCGAGCGCCTCAGCGCTTCCCGTAGACCTCGAACGCGTACAGCGTGGGCACCTCAATGGCCGAGACCACCCACAGTCGAAGCTTCCTGACCACGACCGGCTCGAACCGATGTCGGACCGACGCCTTCCGATTGATCTTTGATGCCGTCAGGACGTCTTGCCAATCGCTGCCGTTCCAGAACTGGATCTTGTACGCCGTGATTCTGCCGCCGGCTGCCTCTCGGAAACGCACCTCCTCGACCTTCCTGGGTGTGCCGAGGTCCACGGCGAGCCAGGCCCCGGCCGTGTCGCCCGGCGCGCTGTTCCATCGGGTCCCGGGCTTTCCGTCAATGGTCTGGCCGGCGTCGTAGTCCCCAGGCCATTTCGACGAGGCCGTCGCCGTGGCCCCGTGCTCGGCCAGGGCTACGTTCCCCAATCGGTCCGCCTCGGGCAGCTCGATGGCGACGGGCGGCAGGACCGCCACGGCGTCGAGGTACCTGACCTCCGGGGGCGGGATCGGGCGGTCGTCGCCGGCGTCATCGGGGACGCGCTTGGCAGCCACCAGCCATCCCGACAGGCGCGTGCCGTGTAGGGCCTCCAGGTCGGCCTCGACCGTCGATGCCCCCGCCGGCAGCTCCCCGACGAGCCACACCCAGTACTCGGGCGACCTGTGACCCGACGCGCGCCACCCGCTCTGTGAGTCCTCGGCCCGCAGCGTGACGGACGAACCGTTGGCCGTCACACGACAAACCGGTTCCAGCATCGGCGCATCGGACTCGTACAGTAACCACAGTTGCCTGGCCGCGACGCCGCCCGACACGTTGAACCGGAGCCGGACCTTGCGCTCGGTCTCCTGGACCTTCGAGCCGACGTTCGATACCGACACATCGCACGTAGCGTCGCCGATCGCCGGCGCGCCGGGGTAGCCCCCGAAGGCCACGAGCGCGGTCTCGTACGGCGCGAGCTTCACCGCCAGACGCCCACCGTGGGATACCTGGCCGCCAAGTCTGCCGAAACGCGGGTAGAGACACACGGGGACGACGTCTTTCAGCCCCGTGCCGACGCCCATGGATTCGTCCAGCACGAGCTCAACGCGCCTCGGCTTGATCCACGGGTTGCGGAGCAGCACGAGCCCTCGGTCCTTCTCGAAATGCGCGTAGCCGTACGGGTCCCTCGGCAGCGGTCGCTCCCAGGCGCGCGACGTCTTGTCGTCCGCCCACCCACCGAACCGCACCGCCGTGGTCTCGGCCAGGAGCGCCGCATTGGCCCTCGCCCACGAGCACAGTCTGGCCAGGAACCGCCACCGCCGCGCGTCCATGTGCTTCGGGTTCACGTACAGCGGCAGGAAGCTGTGCCCCCGCAGCACCGTCACCACCGCATCGTTCTGGAACGGCTCGGGGGTCTGATGAACGATCCCCAGCACCTCCTGCGCACAGATGGGCACGAGCACGTCACGGGCGCCTTGCAGATTGAAGAAATCCCGGGCGGTCGTGTAGCTCTCGCGATAGACAGGACACGGGACCCGGCCTGGCGGCGCGTCGTCACCGAACGTACCGATCACCGTGTTGACGTACGCCAACCACCACGGGCTCGGCCGAAACCCGAAACACGTCGCCTCCATCCAGACGTCGGGGTTGGCCTCGCGGACGGCCTTGAAGATGTCGATCAACCCGAGCGCCGTCTTCTGGGCCGACAGCTCGCGCGGTTCGTGGCCGTGGTCTTTCTGCGGACACGTGGGGATATAGCCGTCGAACTTGAAGTGACGAATCTTGTAGCGCCGGGTCAAATCGACCAGCGATTCCTTGAACGCCCGCTGGTACTTGGCCCCCGCCAGGCAGGCACGGCGGTGGCCCCTGATGTAGTTGCAGGTCTCGTACCCGCTCTTCTCCGCCCAGTGGTTGTCCTGCGCCTGCGGGTAGCAACTGCTCGGCGACACCCACAGTGCCAATTGGGAACCCATGCCTTGCAGCGCCCTGGTCAAGTTCGAGAAGCCCTGTGGGAAGTGGCGTTCGTCGATCTTCCAGATGCTCCGACGGTGCGACCAGCCGCAGTCCAGGCAGAAGCTGTCCAGCCGTTGGCCGTAGGGCTCGTAGAGCTCGGTCCGAAACGTTCGGACGAAGTCGAGCATCTGCTGCTCGGTCAACGGCAGCCGGGCCGACCACCAACTGTTGTACTGGATGTGAAGTCCCGGGGACGCCGGCCGGAGCGATCGGATGTACGACTCGAACGCGGCGCGACTCCGTCCGGCCTCGGACACGCCGTACACCACGGGCCAAGTCGCATAGACCGCGTCGCACGCCAATCGAACGCCAGGCCTGTACGACAGCCGGGCCTGGTCACCGCTCACCGCGGCGTTGGCGACCGGGAACACCACACCACAGAAGAACGACTTGCCGAGAACGGGATAGCTCTGCCAGCCCGCGAACGGCTGGCGGGGGTCCTGGCCCTCGAGCCGGAGGTTGTCGATGACGACCTGCTTCAACAGCAGCGACTCGCGGCCGCCGGCGGTGATGACCACGAAACCTTTCTTCCGTATCCGGGCGGCCGACCGGTTGAACTCGAACACGACCTCGCAACGAAATCTGACGGACGTCTTCGCCAACCCCACCTCCGGGTGGACGAACCGCCAGATCCGCCCGGTGTCGGTGACCGACGGCGGCGACGGATTCGTGCAGAACCCGGTGATCCGGCCGACGTCGAACTCGATCGTGTCGATGCCAATCGGGATTGCGACGGTGTCGCCCGTCCGTTTGTTCAGTAGGGACACGACGGTGCTACCAGGATGCCACGAGACGCTCAGAAACGCGTTCTCCCACGCCGCGCCTCGCCCGGCTCGCCGCGACGTGGTCTGTCCCGCCGCCTCGACGTTCGCCAGCGCAAACAGAACGATCGTTGCCCATCCCAACCGACTTGCCGCATGGCCCATTCGATGCGCCTCCGAGATGCTTGCCCGTCCGCCTGCGTCAGGACTTGCGTAGGTCCGACACCGGCACCGCGACCCCCTCGATCTGGTTGTCGATCAGCTTGATGTCGCCCGCCTCTTTTCCGAGCTTGATCCCGATTCGCGACGCGGGGCCGCGGGTCTCGCGGATCTGGTTTCGTTCGATCGTGTTCGACTCGGTCACGCCCTGGACATCGATGCCGACGCCGTCGGCCGGGCCGCTGTCGACGATGCGGTTGTTCTCCAGCCGATTGCCGCGCGCGGTGAACCCCTTGCCCCGCTCCGGCCGGAACAGCACGCCCACCTTACCGCTACGAACGATCTCGTTCGCGCGGATCAGGTTGTCGTTGTCGCGATGTCCGATCGAGATGCCGTACTCGCGGTTGTCGTGGATCGTGTTTTGCTCCGCCAGGCCGTACTGCACGCCCCAACAGAAAAACAGACCGGTCTTATTGCGCTCGAGCGTGCTGCCGCGGATGATGGGGCGCTGCGAGCCCGACCCCGGGTGCGCGCCGAGATCGGCGTTGTCGTGGCAATGGCAGCGCTCGACGATCGTGTCGTGGCAGACCTGCCAACTGATCCCGTCGCCGTTGTAGTTGCGGGCCACCACACCCCGGATCGCGATCCGGCTACAGTCCTGGAACCAGATGCATCCGGCGTG
>Ga0180431_10007668_pt1 | contig 12516 bp, 3 predicted proteins | sample SS_ome_11_FD_132459 | JGI IMG/M metagenome (GOLD analysis project Ga0180431, IMG submission 132459) | Hypersaline lake sediment archaeal communities from the Salton Sea, California, USA - SS_1_MS_1 metaG | ecosystem: Environmental > Aquatic > Non-marine Saline and Alkaline > Hypersaline >... | reverse complement strand
GGCCCGCAGCGGCATCAAGGACCCGCGTCGGCCGATCGGCTCGTTCATCTTCCTGGGGCCGACGGGCGTCGGCAAAACCGAACTCGCCCGCTCGCTCGCCGAGGCGCTCTTCGACACCGAGGAGAACATGGTTCGCCTCGACATGAGCGAGTACATGGAAAAGCATACCGTCTCCCGGCTCGTGGGCGCCCCGCCCGGGTACGTCGGCTACGAGGAGGGCGGCCAGTTGACCGAGGCCGTCCGCCGCAAGCCGTACGCGGTGGTCCTCTTTGACGAGATCGAGAAGGCCCACCTGGAGGTCTTCAACGTGCTGCTGCAGATTCTGGACGACGGCCGCATCACCGACGCCCAGGGCCGGACCGTGGACTTCAAGAACACGGTCATCATCATGTCGTCGAACATCGGGTCGGAGTATCTCATGGAAGGGGCGGCGGCCGAGGGCGAGATCGCCGACGACGTCCGCGAACGCGTCATGCGCGACCTGCGGGCCTCGTTCCGCCCCGAGTTCCTCAACCGCGTGGACGACATCGTGTTGTTCAAGCCGCTGACGCGCGAGGAGATCAAGCAGATCGTGGACCTCCAGGCCGCGTACCTCCAGGAGCGGCTCCGCGACCGCCACATCACGCTGCACCTGTCGGAGGAGGCCCGCCGCCACGTGGCCGAGGCCGGCTACGACCCGGTCTACGGCGCCCGCCCGCTGAAGCGGTACCTGCAGCGGGGCCTCGAGAGCCGCATCGGCCGGGCCATCGTCGCCGGCGAGGTGACCGACGGCTCCACAGTGACCGTGACCGTGGCGGACGGGGAACTGAAGGTCGAGGCGACGCCGCCGGAGCCCTCCGGCGAGGCCGAGGCCCAGCCGGCCGAGGAATCCGCGGAGTGAGATGCCGGCCGTGAGCCGCGACCTCCGGTCGCGGATATCCGCAACGCGCTGGGCTCGTGGTGCGCGCCCGCCGAAAAATCGCGCTTGACTTCGCGGGTCCGGGGTCCGGTATAATACGCGACTCGGTGACGGGGCTGCCCGTCACCGTCTTCTTTAGAGGGTGACTACGGAGGTGATGATCGGAATCCATCGCGACCGACCATCGGACGGCTGACATCCTACCGCGTGCCTGAGTTCCCCCTGATTTGCTCCCCCTGACGCTGCATCCCTACACCCGGCGTACCGGTTGGAGTGTCTGGCCCCGGCGGTCGTTCGGATCGCAAGGGCCAAAGACCATCCGTACCCGCCGCCCCCCGCAGCGTCGGCCCCGGCCGGCACGGGCGGCACCCATGGGGAAAAGAGACCATGCACCGTACTGCCGCTGTCACGTTAGCCGCACTCGCCGCCGCCCTGCTCGCGGCGCGGGCGGCCCAGGCCACGCCGAACCAGCATCTGTGGCAGGCCATCTGCCACGTGGAATCGCGCGGCAACCCGACCGCCTACAACCGCAAGGAACGGGCGGCCGGCATCGCCCAGATCCGGCCGGTGTGCCTGAAGGACGTGAACCGCATCGCCCGTCTGCGCGGCCTGAAGGAGCGGTTCTCCTCCGCCGACCGCAACGACCCCGACACCGCCCGCCGCATGTGGAACCTCTACCTGGACCACTACGGCGACGCGTACGCCCGTCGGACCGGCCGGGCCCCCACCGCGGAGGTCTACGCCCGCATCTGGAACGGCGGGCCCCAGGGGTGGCGCAAGGGCAGCACGCGCGGCTACTGGCAACGGGTCCGGACGGCACTCCAGAAACGCTGAACCCGGTTTCACAACCGGTTGCCGCGCGGCGGCCTTCCCAGGCCGCCGCGAGTTCTGCCGTGCTTGGCGCCGTGGTGGCCTGGGAAGGCCACCACGCCGAACTTCAGAAGAACCGCATCAGGCGGTCGATCAGGCCCTGCGGCGGTGGCGGGGGCACCGGCTTGCCTGCACCATCGAAACCGGGCGGCGGCGGCGCGACGGTCTCCAGCCGGAATTCCTTCTTCAACGCATCGACCTGCTCGCGAAAGATGGCGTGGGCCGTCTCGCGGTGGGCGGCGTCGCGGGCGGCCTCGCTGGCGTACTGGGCTCGGATGGTGGCGAGTTCGCCGGCGTCCAGCCACACGCCGCCGCAGCGGGGACACTCGTCGATCTCGACCTCCCGCCGGGGGCTGTAGAAGTGCCGCGTCATGGCCGGGTGCCCGCACCGGGGGCAGCCCCAGTCGGCGTCGTGGTCGACGGTGACGGCGTGGTCGCGTCGGACGTCGAGGAGTGCCTCGCCGGCGGCCTCCTCGCGGTCGTCAAGTTTCCGCAGTTCCCAGTTGTCGAACCAGATGCCGCCGCAGCCGCCGTCGCACACGTCGACGGTTACGTCGGCCACCGTCCGCTGGGTGAGCGCCCTACCGCAGGCCGGACACTGCATGGCGGGTCTCCTTTCGCTCGGGCCACGCGGGGAGTGTAGCCCGTGCCCGGCGTTGTGTCACGGGGAAAGCGGGGAGGCCTTAAAGCGAGCCGGCCGCGGGAGCGGCCGGTCACTTTCATCCGGCGTGGCCTGTACGTCGAACCGGTTTCCGTGCGGCGGCCCTTCACGGGGCGCGTGGTGGCCTGGGAAGGCCACCACGCGGGAGTTATGCCACGGCGGATGAACGCAGCCCGACGCTTGCGCGTCCGACTCGAACGGCAGGCTACTTCTCGACGCACTGGCTGACAAGCAGCCAGTGGCACCCGCGGATGCTACGCCGCCGCGCCCGTACGGCGGACGACGAACAGGCGGACGGCGATGCCCAGGCCGACGAGCACCGCCAGCACGCCTGCCAGCGGGAACACGCCAAACGCGGCGCCAAGCACCCCGAGCACGATCAGAACCATCGCCACCGTCGCCTGGGTTCGCAGGTCGAACGTCCGGCCGCGCAGCCACCGGCGGACGATCAGGAGGAGCCCGAGCAGCACGACGACGGCCGCCACGCGCTCGGCACTGTCGACCGTGGCCTCGGCCGCGGTCATTGCGGCAATGCCGACGTCCTGCGGCGGGTCCACCATGCTGAACCGGTACAGCGTGCCGCGGCGCGGCATCTGGACGTCGAGGCTGGCGAGGCCTTCGGGCACCTCCGCGGGTGCTTCGCCCTCACCGCCGGCGCCGAAGAACCCACGGCCCTTGCCGAGGCCCCCCCAGCCGCCGAGGATCGTCGCTTCGCGCTTCGGGGCAGCCGCCTTCCGGGCCTTGCGGCGAATGTCCTCGTCGCGATCGGCGCGCTGCGCGAGTTTCTGCTGATACCGCTCGACGACGTCGGCCTGGGTGTGGCGGCGTTGGAGTTCCGCCATCTTCTGGCCCTTCGGGGCTTTCTCGACATCCTTGCCGGCCGTGAACTGCTTGAACATCTGGCCGGCGATCTCGGCCTGCTGCTGGGGCTGGGCGGCCTGGGCGCCCTGCTGCCGCTGCATCTGGTCGGCACCATACTGGTACCGTGTCTGCGGCTTAGCCTGTTCCATCTGAGCGGCCTCGTTGTCGAGTTTGTTCTTGGCAAGCCAGTCGTTATTGAAGGCCCCGACCTTCCCCGGCTGGGTGGTGACCTGCGTCCCCGCCTCAAAGGAGCAGTTCGGTCCGACTTCCTGGACGAGGTTGCGGTCGCGGCGGTTGCGCTGCCTTTCGTACGTCTGCCGCATCAGGTCGTTGTTGAAGTCCACGGTCACCTGACCGGTATCGGGCTGGCCCTGGAGTTCCTTGTTCACCTCCTCCAGGATGATCCCGGCGTTCGACAACTCCAACTGCACGGCCGTATTGCCCGCGTACGACTGGAGGTCCACCTGCTCCTGCTCGATGGACCGGCCGATCTGCTTCAGGTTCACGTACGCCCGCGTCTTGGCGAAGGGATTGTCGGACTGGAGGGTCGCGAGCAGCCGGCGGGCCACCTTCTGCTGATACGCCAGGGCGTTGGCCTCCAGGGTGCCGGCCTCCTCCACGTGCGACATGTCGGTCTCGAAATCGAGCCAGGCGTACTCCTCGGGCACCCAGAGGCGGACCTGGCTGAGTTCCGCCTCGACGTTGACGGCCCGGACCAGCGGGAACCGGACGCGGTACTGCCAGGCCCCGAGCGGGTCCACCCGGCCGCCGTACTTCAGGACGACGGCGTAGTCGAGGTCGCCCTCGGCGGTCTTGACGATGGGGATGCGAACCAGGCCGGCCGCCTCGCCCTGGATGCGGGTCGGCTTGACGGGCTCGCCGGCCACGACGGCGGTCCAGAGGTCGGCCCCCGGGGGCATCGCCACCTCCAGGAACTGCTCCGTCCGGTTGTCCACGTGGTACACCACTTGGCCCCGGTAGGCGCCGGCGACGTCGAGGACAAGGTCGGTCTCGGCGAGGCCGATGCGCGCCTGGACGGTTTCGACGGCCTCGCGTCGGCGGGTCTGGAACGCCAAGCGCGGCGCCTCGGCGCCCGGTGTCACGATGAAGGCCTGCGTCGAGCCGCCGCGGAGCATGCCGGCCACGGTGGCCCACTCCTTCTGCCGCCGGCCGAGCGGCTCCAGGCCGTCGGTGGCCGTCACGACGACCTCGTCGCGGCCGGCGCTCTCGAGCGCCACGTACCGGCGGGTGGTCCGGCCGGTCTCGACCACGGGCACCGGCGCCGCGAACGCCTCGCCCTCCAGGAGCCGGTCGTTCTCGACGAGCACCCGCAGTTCGTCCATCACCTGGTCCTGGAGCGTCAGGCGCACGCGCACCGGGGCGTCGGGCGCGTTGCCTGCCGGCTCCACAATCTTCTGGCGAAGGAGCGGTGCGCTGATGCGGGCCTCGGCCATCCACGCCGGCAACTGGAACACCACCTCGCGGATGCCCGCCTTTTGGATGGTCCAGTTCAGCAGGATCGTCTCGTCAATGGAGCGGTCGGTCACCCGGGCGTTCGTCACGGTGAAGCACGAGACGTCCGGCTTGCGCGGCACGAGGACGAGGCGGCCGGCGTAATCGGGCTCCCGCCACTCGAGCGCGAGGGCCGCGAGGGCATCCTGGCCGGCGCCCAGCCAGCCGCTGATGCGTTTCATCAGCACGCGCTCAAGGTTCGCGAGGCCCTCCGGCCGCACGTCGAACGCCGGGTCCGCCTGAACCACGATGTCGCCCCGCTGCCGGTCGACGCCGAGGGCATGGAGCCGGGGCACGGCCGTTTCGAGGCCGATCTGCCCGCGGGCCAGTTTGCCCTCGATCACCACCGGACACGTGCCCTGAACGCCCGCGGCAAGGTAGACCGTCAGGACGCGCCGGCCGTCCGCTTTCGTCACGGCCCACTCGAAGGCGCCGGGGGCCTGGACGCGGTCGAGTTCCAAGTCGTCGGGAATCGCCACCTGTGCCAGGTACAGCGGGCGGTCCCCGACCGTCAGGACAACCCGGGCTTCCAGGCTCCGCTCGCGCTCGGCGAGCCGGAGGATGGTCTGAACCTTGGCCACCACGCGGGCGTCGACCGGCTCGCTCGCCAGCCGCACCGTGAACGGTGTGGCCACGAACTCGTACGCCTGGTACGGCCGGATGCCGAGCGGGCTTTCCACGTGCCCCTTGCCGGGCATCTGCTCCGCGGGCGGGAGGTCGGTCCGGCGCACGCCCGTCGTCTCGACCGTCCGGACGTCGAGGAGCGGGCTCCGCCGCACGAGCAGCGTCCCCGTGTGCCGCAGCGCGCCCGGCGCGTCGATGAACGGGACGGCGAACGGCTTGGCCTCGCCGCCCGGGCCGCCCGCCGTCCGCCGCCACACGGTGACGGTGAACGACTCGCTCCCCTTGGCGGGCTTCAGGAGGCTGACAACGACGTGGCTGCGGCCGTCGGCGTCTTTCCGCTGCCAGCCGCGCACGTTCGTGCCCTCGACCTTCTCCACGGTGTACCCTTCGGGGACGGCGAGGGTGAAGACGTCGCGTTCGCCGTGGCGGAACTCGCACCGCACCTCCCACGTCAGGTGGAGGCGATCTTCCTGGACGTCGAGGACGCCTCGCGACCGCGCGGTCAGGGTCTTCTCGATCTGGCCCTCGCCGATCTTCGGGCGCCACTGGATGCGGACCGCCCCGCTGGCGCCGAGGGCGGTCCGGATGACCGCGCCGGGCTTCGCCGTCTCGTGGACGGCCTTGTCCAGCACGTGACCGAGCCGCACCTCCGTGCCGGCCTGCGGCACCGTGAGGGCGAGCGACGTGGCGGGCGCCGCCGGCAGGTGACCGTCCGTCACGCGCCACCCGCCCTGGCGCTCGAGCGGCATGCGGACCGACACGTCGAGGCGGTGCCGGCCCTTGCCCGAGACGTACAGGACGACGAACGCCGGTGCGGCCGGCCGGGCTGCCTGCGGCGCCTTGCCGCCCTTGCGCGGCTTCGGCTCGACCATGCTGACGCGGGCCGGCGACCCGTCGAGGTCCGCCCGGGCCAGCACGCCGCCCGAGAGCGGCAGGGGCACCTGGACGTAGTCGTCCTCGTAGACGTCCAGGTCCACACGTCCCTCGAGGAGGAGGAACTTCTCGCCCTCCAGGCGCGCCGTGAACGCCGCCCCTGCCAGCGCGTACGGGGCGGGCGGCGGCTTCTCGCCGATCGGCTTGTCCGGGTACGCCCGGTTCCACAACTCGACGTAACGGGCGTACGGAACCAGCAGGCGGTCGGCGTCGCGGACGCCCGTCTTCGACTCCGGATCGTACGGCAGGATGATGGCGTCCGCGGGCACCTTGACGGGTCCCTCGGGCGGAACGATCTGGACGACGTACGGCCGGTCCTTCTCGTCGGCCATCGCCGCCCCGCCCAGGCCGAACAGGGCCGCCAGGAGCACGACGGCGGCCGTCCCCGCCGCAGCCGGCGCCGGCCAGAACATGTCCGCCACCTTGCGCCACACCCACCGGACCACGCCCGCCGCCAGGTAGTACGGCACGAGCAGGCATGCCGCGTAAAACGCCCCGTTCACGACCATGGCGAGTTCGATGCGTCCCGTGACAACCGGCACGAGCGTCGCCGCCACGCCCACGCCGACCACGTAGGCGGCCTTGCGGCCGACCGTTTGAGCCGTCAGCGCCACGCCGACCACGAGCACCGCCAGCGCCAAGCCCCACGCCAGGGCGCCGAGGCGTTCCTCGTCGACGCACGTGACCGCCATGGCGGGCTCCGCCCCGAGGCTGCGGAACTCAACGGCCTCGCCGGTGCGGTGCAGGTCGATCGTCAGGCTCCTCAGGCCCTGTAGCGCCCAGACGACCTTGTCGGGCATGGCCTTGGTCTTGGAGGTAGGTTTCGTTGGCGGCGCCGGGGGTTGCAAGGGCGGCGCGGGAGGCTTCTCGACCGGCGCCGGCTCGGTGGCCGGCCGCGAACCGTTCACCGTGGCGCCCCCCGCGATGACCGCCACGTCCTCCATGGAGGTTGCGTCGCCATTGAGCACGACGTTTCCCGTGTCGACGGGCAGCCGGCCGGACTCGTCGGCGCCTGCTCTGGCGTTCATCCCATGGTGCAGTGCCAGCGCGTCCATGGCCTCGGCCTTCTCGCCGGCGGCCATATCGGCCTTGTCGTCCGCGAACTTGCGCATGGAGTTGGAACTTATCTCCGTGCCTCTGTGGAAACGGAGTTCCGCTTGGGGCGTCACGGCAGCGGGGGCCGTGGCGGCGCCGCTTTCGCGGCCTTCCGTCTCGTTTTCCTCGAGCGGCTCGCCGAAGAAGTCCTCCCCGGTAGCCTCGGCGTCGCCGCGGGCCGCCACCCACCGGTCAGCAGGCGCCGCCAGCGGGGCCGCGCACCCGCCCGGCAGGAAGCCGTGGTCGAGGATCAGCCCGAGGGCCCCGTGGTCGAAGTCCACGCCGCCAGTGCCCATGTACAGCGCCCCCGCCACGTTCGCGACGGCGAGCGCCGGCGGCCGGACCTCCGTCGTCTCCACGGTGCCCTCGGTCCGGATCACGCGGTACCCCGAGGGCGGATACAGGTGCCAAAGGAGGTCCACGGCCGGCACCTCGGCGGCCTCGGCCCCCTCGCCGGCGTGCAGGAACAGCCGCGGCGCCAGCACGTGCGTCTTCCGCCAGAAGTCGAGGCCCGTAACCGGCGTCTGGTACACGATGCGGAGGTCGCGGACCTGGCCGGCCCCGGCCGCCGGCAGGTTCAAGAGCAGGCGGTCGCCCTCGCGCCGCGGCTTCACGGGCCGGCCGTCCAGCGTGGCCGACCAGAGGATCGAGTCCGCCGGCAGCCGCACGTCCAGGAACAACGACTTCGTCTTCAGGTGGAAGCGTGCGGCCGTCTGGGCGAGGCCGTCGGAGGCCAGGACGGTGGCCAGTTCGGCCCGCTGGATAATGGCGGGCGGCAGGCCGAGGTCCGGATGCTCCGCCACCGACACGCGGATCGTCGCCGGCTCGCCCAGGAAGCCGTACGCCCCCAGAAGCCGCCGGCCGGGTTGGTACTCCGCGTCGACGAGTTCGCCGATGTCCACCTTCCGCGGCGCCTCGGTCACGCGGACGTCGAGTTCGGCGCTGCCCTCGACGGCCACGAGGCCCGACTGGTACGCCACGCCCTCGGCGCGGATGACCGGCAGGGCGAGGTCGTCGGGCTCGAGTTCCTCCAGCCGCTGCTCGAAGTCCACCGCGAGGCGGACCGTGCCGCTGCGCGGCTCGGCCAGCATGGCCGTCCAGACGCGACCCTGGCTCTCGCCCTCGCCGACGAGTTCGCTCGTGTACTCCTTGAGTTCCACGCCGCCGAGGCCGCGGATCGAAAGGGCCGTCGGCGTATCCGGCGGCAGCGCCAGCGCCAGCCGCCGGGCCCGGGCCCGCCCCACCTCGAACACGATCTCGTAATGGGCCGCCAGTGCATCGCGCTCCACCCGGAAGAACGAGAACGTCTGGGCCGTGGTGCGCGGGACCTCGCGGCGGACCGTCAGGCGGGCCGTGTACGGCTGCTGGTCGTACCGGTACGCCAGCGAGGCCGCCACCCCCTCCAGGCCGTACCGCTTCTTCTCGTTGGCATCGAGAGGCATGAGGCCCTCGAGCGCCGCCGGCCGCACGATCATGTCGTCGCGGGCATCGACGGCGATGGCCCCGGTGTCGCGGATGGCCATCGCCTCGCCCCGCCCGCCGCGCAGCACCGCGAACACCGGGAACGCGAGCGTGCGGCGGCCGTCCGGCCAGGCGCCGAACCACCCCTTCGGCACGTGCCGGGCCTCGAAGAAGACGCGGCGCTCGGCGCCCGCCGCCACGCCGTTCGGCAGGCGGACGTGCAGGCGCGACCCGCCGCCCTCGGCCGGGTACCGCTGGAACGGGACGGCCTTGCCGCCGGCGCCCGTCACGCTTACCACGTCCCAGCCGGCGGGGACGGCGACGTCGAAGGCGAAGAGTTTCTCCTGTTCGGGCACGAGGGCGAAGCCGCCGCGGGCCGTCAGGCCGCCGTCCTCCAGGAGGGCCAAAACGTTCGTCGTCACGTGGAGCCGGGCCGGCGGCCGGACCACGCGGGCCGCCAGCGCGAACCGCCCCTGCGGGGCGTAGTACGCCGCCACCGGCCGGATGCGGGCCGCCCCCGGCTGGGCCTCGAGCACCGTGGCCGGCAGCGCGCGGGTCAGCACCGCCGTGTCGATGGGAATCAGGCCCTCGGGTTCGACGGCCTCGGCCTTCAGGCGGTCCTCCACGGCCAAGCCGACGACCGCCACGTGGCCGACCACGTCGAGCGGCTCGAACGTGGCGAGCGACCACGCCGCCAGGTCCGGCGCTGTGCGGACCGCCGACAGGTTCAGCACGGTGGTCTCGGTGGTCTCGTCGCGCAGGGTGACGTCCAGGATGCGGCGGCCGCCGGGCTCCGCCTCGATGGCCCAGGCCGAGAGGTTCGGCGTCCGCACGTCGGTTACGTCGAAGCCCTTGGGAACGGCAAAGCGGAACCGGCCGACCGCCCGGTGGAGGATCTCCATCGAGACGGTGGCGTGCAGCCGCTCGTACGCTGCGGTGACCTCGTCCAGGAGGACGCTGCGGGCCACGACGATACGGTCGCGGCGCAGGAGCCGGCTGTTCAGCGTCATGACGAGCGTGACGTCGCCGCGTGTCGGCAGGATCTCGATGCGGGTCTCTTCGGCCTTCTCGTCGAAGACGCGGGAGGCAACGGCCGCCCCGGACTTGATCTCGACGTCGCCCGGCGCGGTGAGGCGCATGCGGGCGGCGGACGGCATGGGCAGGCGAAACGCCAGGATCTGGCGGGCGGCGGTCGTTTCGAGCGGGGCCACCACCTCCAGGACGAGTTCGTGCCGGCCCTCGCCCTGGACGAAGAGCGTGAGCCGGCCGTCGGACGCCAGGCCGATCGGCGCCGGCTTGCCGTCGAGCGTGGCCGACGCCAGGCCCACGCCCGCCACGTCGAGCCCCACGGCGTGCAGCCCCTTCTCCAGGACCGACATGGTCAGCGTGCCGCTGATCTCGGCCCGGCCCTCGCCGAGGCGGGCCTCGTAGTCGGCGGCGGTGACCAGGGCGCTTCGGGGCGGCCGATGCTGGTCCTCCGTCTCGGCCCGTTGGCGGAGGGCCTCGTACTCCTGGCGCGAGAGGAGGACGCGGTTCGGGTCGCCCTGGAGGATCGGGCTGAGGTCCTCCATCGGCACGTAGAGTTCGCGGACGGTCTCGGGCTTGTCGGGCGTGGCCTTGCCGCCCGCCGGGGCGCGCGCGGCTGCCGCGAGCAGGCAGATGGCCAGCACCAGCGCCGCTACCACTCGCGCTGCCGCGCGGCGGCCTTCCCAGGCCGCCGCGATTCGCGCGATGTGCTGGGCCGTGGTGGCCTGGGAAGGCCACCACGCGGGAATTCGCGGAAGGGGCTTACGCATCGGTGGACCCTCCTTCCCGGGCGTCGTCGTCCGGCGCGTCAGCCTCAGGTTGGTCGGCCTCGGGCGCATCGGGCGGCGGTTCGGCCTGCCCCTCGTCGGGCGACTCCTTCCCCTCGTCGGCGGGCGGGGCAGCCGGCGGCCGGCCCCCGCCGGCCCGGAGCCGGGCCAGCCGGGCCTCGCGCGCCGCCCGACGGGCCTCCTTGCGGGCCCGGATCTCCGGGTCCCTCGGCCGGGCAATCACCAGGTACCACACGACCCAGATCACCAGCACCACGAAGGCCGCCGAGACGAGCACCCAGTCCGCCACCTGGTGCGCCAGCGCCGGCGCAAACACGCCGAGCAGCACGAGCAACGTGATGAGGGCGCCCACGGCCACGCAGCGGGTCGCCCACGGCGTGAAGTTCAGCACGAGCCCCGCCACCAGGACGACGGCGAACACCAGGAGGGCGAGCGTCCGGCTGCCCACTTTGTAGATGCGCAGGTTCCCCTCGGGCGGCGGGTCGGGCTGGAGCGTGGAGAAGAGGTGATGATGCCCGTCCGTCGGGAACGTCTGGCCGGGATTGCCCTCCACCTTCAGCCCCTCGGTCACCCAGTTCACGAGGTCTTCGGCATGGCGGCGGGCCAGGGGACGCCAGCCCACGATGTCCTCGGAGAACCGCCAGATCATCTCGTCGGTCCAGGGGCCGGACGATCCGACGTAGTCCCAGCCCCGCTGGCCGCTCGGCAGGTACACGCTGAGGTACACCCGCTGGACGGCGGGCTCTTCGGGGAACGCCGGCAGGGCCAGGTCGAGCCCGCCCTCGCGGAGCACGTACCGCAATTCCAGGAGGAACGGCTCGTCGGGCTTCTGCCCGGTCAGGGGGACGAAGACGGTTCGGCCCTCGGCGTCGCCGCGCTCCAGCGACACGGGCCGGCCGCCCACGCGGAGCGGCTCGCCGTGCACGTCCCAGCCGGGAGGCAGTTCCATCCGCAGCCGCTGCCGGGCGCTGCGGGCCCGGTACAGGGCCTGGACGCTGACCTGGTTATTGCGGCCGATGACCATCCGCACCAGGCCGCGCTCGATGCTCGTGTGCTTGATTTCCTCCAGGCGGTACATCGTGGCGACGACCGTCAGGGCCCAGTCCTCGTGGAACTCAAACGCCCGGGCGGCGCCCGGCACCGACGCGCCGCGCATGAGGTCGTGCTGCGGGTCGATCGGCCTCAGGCCCTTGACGACGTCCTCGCCCTCGGCGGGCCGGACGTCGATGGACTCGGCCTTGGCGAGGACGACCTGGCCCCACGCCCGGTCCACGCCGCGCGGAATGAGCCGCGGAACCGCCAGGCCCACGCTCTTGCCGACGTCGAGTTTCTCGATCTTCTCTTCCCACTTCAGGGTAATCGTTTCGGGGCCCATAAACTCGGCGTCGCCGCTGAGCCGCCAGGCCACGTACCCCTCGGCGAGATCGTCCGGGGCGTCGTCGCCCGACAGCGTCTCGTGGCGGACCGAGAGCGGCGTGACGCGGATGTCCTGGGCGAGGCCCTCGGGCACGTCGATCCGCACGTGCTTGACGCCGCTGTACCGCACGTCGTAGTGGAACGTGGCGGTGTACTTGACGACGCCGGAATCGATGCGGGCGGCCAGCAACTGGCCGACCGTGACGTGCGGGCGGCGTCGCTCCGCCGCCAGGGCGATCGTGGCCGGCTCCTCGGTGTACGCAAACGCCAGGACCGGCCGCTCGTCGCCCTTGCGGTTCTGCCGCATGTCCTTCGTGGCTTCCTGGACCGTGACGGTGCGGAGCCCGTCGGTCTTGTCGGGGTTCACGCGC
>Ga0180431_10007664_pt1 | contig 12519 bp, 10 predicted proteins | sample SS_ome_11_FD_132459 | JGI IMG/M metagenome (GOLD analysis project Ga0180431, IMG submission 132459) | Hypersaline lake sediment archaeal communities from the Salton Sea, California, USA - SS_1_MS_1 metaG | ecosystem: Environmental > Aquatic > Non-marine Saline and Alkaline > Hypersaline >... | reverse complement strand
TCAAGAGAAACCGGAGGTTTTATGAATTCTCTAGTCGTTGGCGATGCTCTGTGCTCATAGCCTCCACCTGCGTCCCCGCAACAAGTTGCGGCATCCAGATACACAAAGTGGACGGTAGCGAATGAGCGATGGGGAGTTGGATGGTGTACTTGTGTTGCGACACTCATCAGGATATAATAAGCAAAGTGCGGTTCGCAGATGTCTGCACTGGCGTGGTGGCGGGCGTACTTGCTCGAAGTGTTGGTATAGGCTGTATAGGGCGGGTGTATTAGGGTGGGTGTTTAAGGTGCTTGTGCCCTAATGGGGCACCGTGAGGAAGCCGTGATCGGCAGTATAAGGAGGTTTACCGTGCGCGTCAAGATATTGCTGGCTTTATTGGTTCTGGCACTCTCACTGGCGTTCGTCACCCCTGTCTCTGCTGCCCCGCCAGTGTGTGGCACACCGACCTGGCACCGGGTTGTCCGAGGGGAGACATTGTTCTCCATCGGCCGGCTCTATGGTGTCAGCCCATGGGCCATCGCTTCGGCGAACGGACTCGCCAACCCGAACTGTATCTACGCCGGCCAGTGCCTGTGGATTCCGGCCGGGGGGAGCTGTTACCCCCAGCCACAGCCGGGAGGGTGTGGTTCGTACTACATTGTGCGGCATGGGGACACCCTGTTTCGCATTGCTCACAGGTACGGCGTCAGTGCCTGGAGCATCGCCAGGGCCAATAGCCTGTACAACATGAATGTCATCTGGGCGGGCCAGCGGCTGTACATCCCGTGCTACTAGGGCCCATCCTCCCGCAGGTTATCATAAACCTGCGGGAGGATCGGTACCTCCCTGGATGGATCTCGTTGCGCCTAAGCAGCCTGTAACTCGGGCTGCGAATACTGGTCGGGTTTACTCCCTGGCGCTGCCTGTCCCTTGAACTGGCTCATATACAGGTTGTGGTAAAACCCATCCTGGGCCAGCAGGCTCTCGTGGGTGCCGCGCTCGATGATCTCGCCTTCGTTGATCACTAGCACGCAGTCGGCGTCACGGATGGTGCTCAGCCGGTGGGCGATGACGAAACTGGTGCGCCCTGCCATCAGCCGCATCAGCGCCTTCTGCAAGTGCTTCTCGGTGCGTGTATCGACGTTGCTGGTGGCCTCATCCAGGATCAGGATCTCGGGGTCAGCCAGGATAGCGCGCGCGATAGCGATCAACTGTCGCTGGCCCTGGCTCAGGTTACTGCCCCGCTCGGCCAGCACGGTGTCGTAGCCCTGCGGCAGGCGGTGGATGAACGAGTGGGCGTTGGCCAGCTTGGCCGCAGAGATCACCTCCTCGTCGGTGGCGTCCAGCCGCCCGTAGCGGATGTTGGCCATCACCGTATCGGCGAAGAGGAAGTTATCCTGCAGTACCAGCCCCAGCTTGCGGCGCAGGTCGTCCATCTTGATGTCGCGAAGGTCCACCCCGTCGATGCGGATGGCGCCGCTGTCGACGTCGTAGAAGCGTGTCAGCAGGTTGATGATCGTCGTCTTGCCCGCGCCGGTCGGCCCCACCAGCGCGATCACCTCGCCGGGGTTGTTGTACATGCTCACGTGCTTGAGCACGGGCACGCCCGGTTCGTAGCCGAAGCAGACGTCCTCGAAGGTGACCTTGCCCGCGATGTGCGCCAGCGGCTGCGCATCCGGCGCGTCGGTTAGTTCCGGTTCCTCGTCCAGGATCTCAAAGACGCGCTCAGCGCCGGCCAGCGCCGCCTGAATAACGTTGAACAACTGCGCGATCTGGTTGAGCGGGAAGGAAAACTGGCGAGCGTAACTGACGAAGGCCGCGATGGTACCAACGGTGGTCCACCCCTGCACTGCCATCCAGCCGCCCGCGCCGGCCACCAGTGCCAGGCTGATGTTGTTGACCAGATTCATCACTGGCCCCATGAAACCGGCGAAGATTTCTGCCTGGGTCGCCGCCTGCTGCAACTGGCGGTTGGCGATGTCGAAGGTCTTGATCACCTCCGCCTCGCGTACGTATGCCTTGACGACTTGCTGCCCGGTGATGGTCTCTTCGATGATGCCGTTCAGCTCGCCCAGGTGCTTCTGCTGGGCGCGGAAGCCCGTGCGCGTGCGCTGTGCGACCCCTTTAGTCAGGATCATTGTTAGCGGCAGGATCAGCAGCGTCACAATCGCCAGCGGTATGTTGATGGCGAACATCGTCACAGTCACGCCTATGACGGTCAGCACGCTGGAGATGAGTTGTGTGGCATTGGACGTGAGCACGTTGCTGATGTTCTCCATATCGTTGCTCAACCGGCTCATCAGGTCGCCGTGGGGATGCTGGTCGAAGTAGCGCAGCGAGAGCGTCTGTAGCTTGGCGAATAGATCGTTGCGCAGGTCGCGCACCGTGCGCTGCGCCACACCGGCCATGATACTCCCCTGAAGCCAGGTGCCCAGCGACGCCAGCACGTACACGCCCAGCATCGCCAGCGCGATGCGCGCCAGGCCGGTCAGATCGCCCTCAGCGATGAATTTGTCGATCGCCACGCCCATCAAATAGGGACCGATGACCCCTAGCACCGTCGTCAGCACGACCAGGCCCGCGATGCCCAGGAGGGCCCACTTCTGATGCTGCAGGTAGCCCCACAGGCGGAGGAGTGTTCCCCGCGCGTCCTTCGCTCTGGGCCCTACCCCATGCGCTCCTGGCCCGTGCCCGGGTCGGTTCATCAAGCTTGGCGCTTCGCCGTTGCGTTTGGGTTGTGTGGTCTGAGGTCGTTTAGCCATGAGCCGTCGCTCCATTTCCAAGCTGAGATTCGTAGATCTCGCGGTAGATCGGGCTGCTCGCCAAAAGCTCGGCGTGCGTGCCCTCCGCGGCGATTTGGCTGTCATCCAGCACCAGGATCTTATCGGCGGTCAGCACGGTGCTGATGCGTTGGGCGATCACGAAGGTCGTCCTGAGTGGCGCCGAAGGGTTGGTACGGCCGCTCATCAGGTCTTCGAGCGCAGCTTGAATCTTGGTCTCGGTCTCGATGTCCACCGAGCTGGTGCTATCGTCCAGAATCAGCACCGCCGGTTTGAGCAGCAGCGCCCGCGCGATGGCGATGCGCTGCTTCTGCCCGCCGGAAAGGTTCACTCCCCGCTGGCCCACCACCGTATCGTAGCCCTCGGGGAAGCCCATGATGAAGTCGTGGGCCTGCGCGGTCATCGCTGCGGCGATCACTTCCTCGTCGCTTGCATCGGGCTGGCCGTAGCGAATGTTATCGCGCACCGTGCCGCTGAACAGTACCGTCTCCTGCAGCGCGATGCCGATGTTACGGCGCAGGGTGTCCTTGTCCAGGTCCCGTACGTCGACGCCGTCGAGCGTCACGCGCCCGTCGGTCACGTCGTAGAAGCGGGGGATCAGGTGCACCAGGCTCGATTTGCCCACCCCTGTGGTACCCAGCAGCGCCACCGTCTGTCCGGGCTCGGCGACGAAGTCGACGTCTTTCAGCACCGGGTCACTGGCGTCGCCGTCGTAGCTGAAGGTCACGTGCTCGAACGCCACCCGCCCCTGCGGTGCAAAGTCCTGCAGCGCATCTGCCTTGTTCTGTACCGTCGGCTCCGTATCCAGCACCTCGGCGATGCGCCGGGCCGACGCTTCGGCGCGGGATATCTGCAGCATGATCATGCTGATCATCATCAACGATATCAGGGTACGCGCCAGGTAGTTCGTGAAAGAGATGATCTCGCCAGTCTGCATCCCGCCCATCGTCACCTGGATGCCACCGAACCAGATCACGCCCACCAGGCCGAGGTTCATCGCCAGCATCACGAAGGGCATTGTCACGGCGACCAGGCGCGCCACGCGGATGGTCTGGCCCATCAGATTCTCGTTGACCACGCCGAAGCGTTGCGTCTCGTGGCGACCACGGACAAAGGCCTTGACCACCCGCACGCCCGCCAGGTTCTCCTGCATCACCGTGTTGAGCGCGTCGAGTTTCGCCTGTACCACGCCGAAGAGCGGATAGGCCCGGTTGATGATCAACAACACACCGATCAAGACCACCACCAGCAACAGCAATGGCAGCGAAACTAACTGCGGTGTGGTGAGGAGCACCAAGACCAGGCTCCCGACCAACATAAGCGGCGCGCGGACCAGAATCCGAAGCAGCATGTGCAGCGCTGTTTGCACCTGCGTCACGTCGTTGGTCAAGTTGGTCACCAGTCGCCCGGTCTCCAGCTCGTCCAGGTTGGCGAACGAGAGCGTCTGCACTTTGCGAAAGAGTGCCTCGCGCAGATCAGCGCCGAAGCCCTGTGAAGCTTTCGCTGCAAACACGCCGTTGGTGATGCCGCCCGCCGCGCCGATCAGCGCCAGGCTGATCATTAACAACCCCGTGCGCACCACCAGTCCCAGGTCGAGGTTGGCGATACCCACGTCGACGATGCGTTCGATCAACATCGGCTGCAACAGATCCATCGCTACCTCGACGGTCATCAGCAGTGGGGCCAGCACCATCCAGCGCCAATAGGGTTTCAAGAACTTACCCAGTCTACGTACCGATCCCATATATCCAATCGTCTCCTTGTTTAGTTTGCCGTCTAATCAATACGCCAAAAAAAACTGCCTAAGACACCGGTTCATGTCCTGTGGCCCGCACCAGGTTCTCACGAGTTCTGAGCAGGAACCGGCACAGCGCAGCACGTTCCTCCTCTGTGAAGCCATCAAACGTCTCCACCTCCAGCGCATCCATTGCCTGCTTCACGTCCGACCAGATCGCGCGCCCGGCGTCGGTCAGGTAGACCCGGGAGACGCGCTGGTCCTCTGTGTCGGCCCTGCGGATGACGAACCCGGCCTTTTCCATGCGCTGGATCATCTTGGAAATCGTCGCTGGCGTGACGTGCATCAGTTCGGCCAGCTCCGTGTGAGTGCGCCCCTCTTTCTCCCACAACATTCCCAACACCGGGGGCTGCCCACGATAGATACCGATGGCTTCCAGGAGCGTGCGCGCCCGGGCGTGATGCAGCCTGCACACCTGCGCCAGCAGGTGATCCAGTGATCTTGGTTCGGCGGACCACGACATCGTATGCTCCTTATGCAAAAGATAAGACGGCTAATGTTCAGCCGACTAAATTATATCACAGATACGATCCTCGTCAAGTCCCCTCCCGCAGGTTCGTACGCCGCTCGGGCGCAGGAGTCCATCTCAGTCGGGGCGCTATGCCCGCCCAATCTACCCTGGACAACCTGCGGGAGGGTAGACCTGGTCGAATCAGATCACTCCGCCGCCCGCTGAGTCAGCAACTCGATCAGTGGGTTCAGTACAGCGATGTACTGCCCGCTACCAGCGCCGGACCTGCCACCACCACTCGGTCTGCCGCCAGCCCCGCCAGGCATACCGCCGCCGGCCTCCATCGTCGCGCGCATCGCCGCCCGTTCCTCCTCGCTCATACTCTCGAACCCGGCCCGCTGCGTGGCCATCTCCGGTGGCATCTCTTCACCACCGAACTCTGCCTGGCGTGTCGCGCGTAGCTCAGGAGATACCTCCTGTCCTTCACCCGCTCCAGGGAAACCACCCTCCATGCCCGGTCCCTGTTCCTGCATCCAGGCACGCAGGTCCTCCTGCGTGAGCTGCATGGCGGTGATGGCTGCCAATTGCTCTGAGGTCATTGTCCCCTCGATCTGTTTGAGAACGGCATTCACCTCTGTCTGAGCCGTCACGCCGCCTTGTTGTAGCGCCTGCCACAGCGGAAGCAAGGTAGTCGCCTGTTCGGACGTGACACTGTTCTCTGTCTCCTCCAGTTGGATTGTGCCCAGCGCGAGCTGGCTGCTCGCGTTCAGCGCGTCGGCGTATGACGTGTCGAGAGCCGTGCTGCTAAATGTCTCGCTATCCTCTTCCGCCACCGATCCTTCCGCCGGAGCCGCTTCCCCGCCCCCACACCCGGCCAACGCCACCACCACTAGAACCAAAACCAATCCAAATTGCCAGAACCTCATCGTTTTCCTCCACATACTGGTTTGCCGATTTGCAGATTTGCAGATTTGTCCACCTGCTGACTTGCCGATTCGCTGATTCGCTGATTCGCTGATTCGCCGATTCGCCCTCACTCCCTCCTCAACGCCTCAATCGGATCCAACTGCGCCGCCTGGGTCGCTGGATAGTAACCGAAGAAGATGCCCACCGCCGCCGCCGCGCCGAAAGATAGGGGTATGGAGGTTGGTACCAATTCGGTGCGCATCGTCCCCAGCTCATTGAAGAGGTAGGAACCTCCGACGCCAGCCAGGACGCCCACCAGCCCACCGATCAGGCTCAGCATCACCGCCTCCAGCAGGAACTGCAGCCGCACGTCGCGCGGGCGTGCTCCCAACGCCTGCCGCAGGCCGATCTCCCGCGTCCGCTCGGTGACGCTGACCAGCATGATGTTCATGATGCCGATGCCGCCCACCACCAGCGAAATCCCTGCCACCCAGCCCAGCAGGTTGCGAAACGCCTCCGTCGTCGATGCCTGGGCATCGATGATACTGTCCTGTGTCATCAGAGTAAAATCGGGCGATGCCGGATCTACGTCGTGCTGTCGGATCAGTACGTTGGTGACCTGAGACATCACGTCATCCATCATCTCTCTACTTTCAGCGGAGACGTAGAGCGTCCGTATGCTGTCCCCGCCAAAACGCGCGCGGGTAAACTTCTTGAACACCACGGTGAGGGGAATGTACACCCGGCTATCGTAATCGGTGTTGCCGACCACTCCCTTTTCCGCCATTACACCGACGACCGTGAACTTGGTCGAGGCGATTTTGATTGACTGACCGATGGCACTTTGCTCACCGAATAGTTCCTGGGCGACGTCATATCCCAGCACGACCACCTTGTTAGCCTGATCGTTGTCTATATCGGTCAGGAAGCGACCTTCCCCCAACGCGTACTCACGCACCTTGATGAAGCCAGTGGTCGTGCCGACGACCGAGACGCTCTCCAGCGTCGTGTTGCCGCCTTTGACGTCCTGGTTGGTAGATTGCTCCGCCGAGACACCGTTGATGCCGGTCACGTTCTGAGCGATGGCATTGATGTCGTCGTAGGAGAGCTCAGGTGGTCTCCCAGCCCCTGGGCCGAATCCCCCCCTGCTGAACGCGGGCATGACCATGACCAGATTCGCGCCCAGCGCGTTGATCTGGTCAGCGATCTCGGCCTCGGCGCCCGCACTGACCGCCATCATCACGATGACAGCTCCCACGCCGATGATGACGCCCAACGTCGTCAGGAACGAGCGGACTTTGTTGAGCGTCAAGCCCTCCCAGGCCACTTTGAACGTTCGCCACAGGCTCATATCTTCCCCCCCTTTCTTCTCTTCCCATTCAGTTTGTCCGACACGATCTGCCCATCACGGAGGAAGATGACGCGCTCCGCGTGTTCGGCGATGCCGGGTTCGTGCGTCACCATGACGATGGTCGTGCCCTGGTCGTGTAGTTGATGCAACAGCGCCAGGATCTCCTCGCTGGACTGGGTGTCCAGGTTACCGGTCGGCTCGTCGGCCAGGATGATGGATGGGTTGTTGATCAATGCCCTGGCGATCGCCACCCGCTGCTGCTGCCCGCCCGAAAGCTCGTTGGGCCGGTGGTGTACTCGCTCGCCCAACCCCACCGTTTCCAGAGCAGCGACCGCGTGTTCGTGGCACGCCGCGTCCGATAGATTCTGTCGCCCATCGTATAATAAGGGCAGCAGCACGTTCCTGGCCGCGGTCAGCCTGGGCAGCAGGTTGTACGATTGAAAGACGAAGCCGATCTTGCGGTTCCGCACGCCAGCCAGTTTGTCCTTGCTCAGCTTGCTGACGTCCTCCCCGTCCAGCACGTACGTGCCGCCGGTGGGGCGATCCAGGCACCCCAGGATGTTCATCAAAGTGGACTTGCCCGAGCCGGAGGGCCCCATGATGGCGAGGAATTCACCCTCTTCGACGGCTAAGTTGATCCCTCGCAGCGCGTGCACGGCGATGTGGCCCGTGCCGTAAACCTTGGTCAAATCTGTGATTTCGATCATGCTTTCAGACATATTGATCTCTCTTACTCCCCAAATATCACATCCCCATCCCCATCCCTGGGCCTGGGCCGCCGCCGCCGGGTGGCATCATCTGGTCCGTTGGCACCTCCGTCTCCGTACTTTCCTCTACCCCGGTGCTAACGATCTCGCCTGCCTCCAGGCCGGAGAGGATCTCGGCGTTGGTGAAATCCATGAGACCCACCTCGACCAGGCGCAGTACCATCTCGCCATCTGACTGTACAACGAAGACGGCATACTGATCCGCTCCCAACTCGCGCAGCGCCTGCAGCGGGACGAGTATCGTGTCTGTGGACTCGGCGGAGACGACTTCGACGTCGGCGTTCATGCCGCCCAGCAGAGCGGCCGGATGGGAAGCGACGTCCACGCTCGCCCAGGCCTGGACGGCCAGCGTGCCGTCCACCGTCACCAGCGCCGGGTCTATGCGGATGATCTCACCAGTGAAGATATCGTCGGGTAGGGCCTCGAAGATGATTTCCACCCGGTTGCCCACCGCCACCCCACTCAGATCCGACTCCTCCACCCACAGGCACAGCAGTGGCTCTGCCAGGTCGGCCAGCGTGATGATAGAGCCCGTTTCGACGTGCTCGCCGGGTATCGCCGTGACGTCCACCACGGTACCGGCGAAGGGCGCGCGTAGTTCCGCTGCCTCCAGGTCGTCGCGGGCGTCTTCGAGGGCCAACAACGCCTGATTCACCGTCAGTTCAGCGCGCATGACTGTGTCTGTCGTTGGGCCGCTCTGCACGAGTTCCAGATTCTCCGCCGCCTGGTAGACCGAGTTCCGGGCCTGGTCCACCTGGTTGCTGGCGCTCAGTTCCTCCATCTCCGCTTGCTTTGCGACGTCGCCAAAACGTGCTTCAGCCGATCCCCGATCCTCCCAGGCGTCGTCGAAGTCCTCCTGGCTGTTTGCGCCGTCTTCGAGCCCTTCCTCCGCCGTCCAATACTGCTCGTTGTACCATTGATACTCGATGTAGCGAGCCCGGACGGCAGCATCGAGGTCGGAGTTGAGCGCCGTATCGTAGGTGTACTGCGCGACCGTTAACGCCGCTCGGGCGCTCTGCAGCGCCGCCCTCGCCTTCGCCACTTCGGCGTCGGTGGGCCCTTCAAGCGTGTCCTCCAGGTCGAGTTGAGCCAGGCGGGCCTTTGTCTCGGCCGTGGCCACAGCCAGCTCCAATTCGTCTGTCTCCAACCGGGCCAACACGTCACCTTCCTGCACCCGGTCACCGACCGCCACCAGAACCTCGTCCAGGTAGCCTTCGTTCTGGAAGCCAAGCTCAATCTGCGACGCCGGGGACAGCGTGCCGGTCCCACTGACAGAGACGACCAAATCGCCCCGAGATGCCTGGGCTGTGGTGATGACCTCCTCGACCACAGCCTGGCTTGGCAGGTAAACGATCTTGTAATAAGCGTATCCACCGCCAGCTACAAGCGCCAGCACGACGACTAAACCGATCCAAAAACCTCTTTTGCGAAACATATTCCCTCCAAGATCATATCTCAACAGAACGCAGATGAACGCGGATTGTTCCAATCCGATAGATGAACGCAGATTAAGAAGACAATAATCAGCGTCCTAATCATTGCGTCTCCCCCACGCTCACGACCTCTCCGAGTTCCAGGCCCTCGAGGATCTCGGCGTTGGTGAAATCCTGCAACCCCACCTCGACCACGCGCATCTCCAGCTCCCCGTCGGGCCCGACGACGAAGACAGAATACTGGCCCGGCGACGTCTCCCGCAGCGCCTCCACCGGCACGAGCAGTGTGTTCCGGGACTCAGCAGCGATGACCTCCACGTCGGCGGTCATGCCGGAGAGGAGATTGATGTCTTGAGAGCCAAGCTCCACGCTCGCCCACACCTGGACGGCCGGTGTGCCATTCACCGTCATCAGCACCGGATCCACGCGGGTGACCGCCCCGGTGAAGGTGTCGTCAGGGAAGGCTTCGAAGACGACGTTCACCTGGCTGCCCACCACGACGTTGCTGAAGTCCGCCTCCTCCACCCAGAAGCGTACCAGCGGATCCTGTAGATCAGCCAGTGTGAGGATGGGGGTGCTGGTCCCCACCTGCGCGCCGACTGTCGCCGCGATGTCCATCACGATGCCGTCGAAGGGCGCGTAAAGCTGTGCCGCTTCCAGAGCGGCGAGCGCCTCTTCGCGCGTCACCAATGCCTGATCCACCGCCAGTTCGGCCCGCATGAGCGTGTTCGTGAGTGGTTCGCTCTCCAGGAGTTGCAGATTCTCCCATGCCTGTTGGACGCTGTTCTGAGCCTGCGTCACCCGGTTCGCCGCTTGAGTCTCCTCGCTCAGCGCCTGGTTGACGGCTGCCTCCCACTTTCCCTGTGCCGAGATCATGGCATTCATGGCGTGGTCGTGGTCGCTCTGGCTGAGATGTCCCTTCTCATAATCGCTTTTCTTGCTCTGATAATAGCCCACGTACCAATCATAGTTGACCTTGGCGCTCTCCACGGCCGCGTCCAGGCTGGAGTCGGATGTGTTCTCGTAGGTGGCCCGCGCGAGCTGCAACTCGACCTGGGCATTCCGCAGGGCGGCGCGTGCATCGGCCAGTTCAGCGTCATCCGGTCCATCCCGAACGTCGGCCAGGTCGATTTGGGCCAACTGTACTTCGACGTCAGCGTCGGCCACGGCGCGTTCCAGGCTGTCTGTCTCTAGCCGGGCCAGCACCTCGTCTTCTTCCACCTGGTCGCCGACATCTACCAGCACCTCAGCCAGCACGCCTCTGGTCTGGAAGGCCAACTCCAATTCAACCGTCGGCACGAGTTCACCGCTGCCATCCGCCGTGATGATGATATTCCCTTGGGTCACCGTCGCCGTTTCCAGCGTCAGCCCCGTCGACTCCTCAGTCTGGACAGAGCCGCGCGTGTAAGCGACGTAGCCCCCCCCCGCTGCCAGGAGCAGCGCTATAATCAAGATGATCCAGGTTCCACGTTTCTTTATCACATTTCCTCCTACTAACTAACTTAATGACCAGGACACTCACAGACTCGCACACCTGCAAACCTGCAAACCTTCAAACTTGCCGACTTGCTGATCTGCCGATTTGCTGATTCGCTGATTCGCTGATTTGCCTGCCGATTCGCCGATTTCCCCCTCACGCCTCTGGCCGTTCTGCCAACGTCAGCGAGATGGTCTGCTCCTCCCCGCCTCGGATGATCGTCAGCGTTACCGTGTCGCCGACGGCGGTCTGTGTCTCCAGGTACACCGTCAGGTCTTCGAAGTCGTCGACCGGTTCGTCGTTCACTGCGATGATGATGTCGCCGTCCAGGGGGACGCCGTAGTTCCCGATGCGTGCCACACGGCTGCCGCCGCGTATGCCGGCCGCGTCGGCCGGCGCGCCTTCCACGACCTCGAGCACCAGCAGCCCGGTGTCTACCGGCACGGCCATCCCGGCCTGGCGAAGCGCCTCCGCCGTGCCAGGTGCCAGGGACAACATCTGCGTGCCCAGCCAGGGGTGCGGATAGGAACCACGTGCGATCAGCTCCGGCACCACGCGCCGTACCGTGTTGGACGACACGGCAAAGCCGATGCCAGAGGAGCTTCCACTCGTGCTGATGATTTGTGAGTTAACGCCGACGACGCGCCCTGTCAGGTCGAGCAGCGGCCCCCCCGAGTTGCCCGGGTTGATCGAGGCGTCGGTCTGGATGGCCTCACCGATGAAGCGGTTGTCCTCTGGACTCTCGATGACCCGCCCCAGTGCGCTGACCACGCCGGTAGTCAGGGTCTGTTCCAGCCCAAACGGGTTGCCGATGGCGACGACGAACTGTCCCACTCGCAGTTCATCCGAATCGCCCACAGTCACCGGCTCTGGCAGATTCTCACCGGCGTCAATTCGGATCACCGCCAGGTCGTTGGCCGCATCTGTGCCCACGATTTCGGCTTCGTACACCTGGTCGCCAGCGAGCGTGACCAGGAGTTCCTCGGCGTTTTCGACCACGTGGTAGTTGGTGACGATGTGTCCCTCCGCATCGTATACGAAGCCGGAACCAGTTCCCTCCTGCGGAATTGCTCGCCTGAACATGTCGTAGGCGTAGCTGCGGTTGGTGATGTTGACCACCGCCGGACTGACCGTCTCGTACACGGCAATGATTTGTGCCTCCAACATATTGACCGCCTCTGTCTCGTCAGGCAAGGGGGTCACGACTGGCGGTGCTACCGTCGCCGTAGGAGGGACGGCAGTCGGCGCGGCTGTCGGTTCGAAGGCTGGAAGACTGCTCAAGCTGCATCCGAGCCCCGCAAACAGCAACGTCAGAATGACGATAATCAGCCGCCAATACTTTCGAGATTTTGTGTTCACGATTACAACCTTACTCCTTTTCTGAGAATCCTCAGGGTCATAGCCTTGAGAACAGATTCATACCCATAACTTACGCGCCAATTTTAACCAGATTAGCTGAAAGCACCCTAAACAAATGCTGAGAATATGCTGAGAACAACAGGAACAGGGTAATTGCCGCGCTATGGAGCAGTACCCGGTGAGGAACTGGGGCTGGTGACCGTTTACAGCCTCGTTGATAG
>Ga0180431_10007663_pt1 | contig 12521 bp, 25 predicted proteins | sample SS_ome_11_FD_132459 | JGI IMG/M metagenome (GOLD analysis project Ga0180431, IMG submission 132459) | Hypersaline lake sediment archaeal communities from the Salton Sea, California, USA - SS_1_MS_1 metaG | ecosystem: Environmental > Aquatic > Non-marine Saline and Alkaline > Hypersaline >... | reverse complement strand
GTACCAGTCTAGTGTTCGTTACTATTATCTACATACCACTCACCGCTTTCATGTGTCTCACTCGCGGTCCAAGAGCGGCGGTGAACCGTTCAGTAACAAACCTGTCTGAGTTTTACAGACGTGTATTTAGTTAATCTAGTTTGGAGGTGCTCTATGAAGCATATTCTTATCTACAAGATGGACAAATACATCTCTGCATCCAACTGGAAGAAGGTTGCAAAGTATGTATCGGCTATCGCAACTATGGAACGAAATGAGGGTCAATTCCTTACTAAGGAAGCCCGAAGTTGTATTAGTCATCTTCTAGCTGAGCATGGATGGGTTATTCGCAAGTCAAAGACGAACGGACACATCTGGGTTAGCTTCGAAGAGGATGGTAAGGGTTACGACGGTCATGAGATGCTTGAAGCATGTCATACCGCTTTTGATGATTACCCAATGAATCTTCCTGCTATGGTTAAGTTTAGAATCGCAGCAGAGAAGTGGGGTATTGAATCAGAAGAACTTGGCGACTAGAATCTACGTCCTACCCACTGTCTTCGGAGAGTGGGTAGTGGTAGATACTAGTTTAATTTTTCCAAGGAGGAATACCATGATCACATTAGCAACACATAATGGCATTTTCCATTGTGATGACGTAATGTCCTTTGCAATCTTGAAGTTAATCTTTGACGATATCAAGCTCATCAGGACGAGAGACCCAAAAGTCCTAGAAACCGCTGATATCTTGTTCGACGTAGGTGGTGGGAAGTTTGATCACCACTACGAGGGAAGTCCTGTGAGGGAGAGTGGAGTACCTTACTCTTCAGCAGGCCTTATTTGGCAGGCTTATGGAGGACAGTTAATTCATAAGCTATACCCAGAACTTGAATCTGGGTTTCGAGCTGAGATTTGGAATACAGTTGACCAGACTGTTATCGAGCATATAGATGCTTGGGACAATGGTCACGGTTCCAAAGACGGTCTCTCATTCTCAGCTGCAATTAGTTCCTACAATGGGACATGGAAAAACCCAACAACTGACAAACAGTTTTGGGAAGCTTCTGCTCCATGTCAAACATTGTTACTCAACAAAATTAAGAGCGCAAAGGATTATATTGACGCTCGTAAGGTTGTTGATGCTTCAATGGATTTGTGGGATAAGGAGCGAGATCCAGTTTTGATCCTGAAAATGTTTGCTCCTTGGCAGCGAACACTTCATGAGCTTGATCCTGAAAAGAGGATTAAATTTGTTGGATGGAAGGATCAAGATTCTGGGGAATACAGAATTCAGTCAGTTCCTGTAACTCCGGGTGCTAGGGAAAACGTAGTTAGTTTTCCTCAGTCGTGGGCTGGACTTGAGGGAGCTGAATTAGCCATTGCGTCGGATGTGTCAGATTCAACATTCTGTCACAAGGGTAGGTTTATCGCTGGCGCGAAGACTTTAAAAGGTGTAAGGATGTTAGCGCATAAAGCCTTACATGTTAAGGGGTAATAAAAGACTGAGGGAAGGTACACGTCCCTCAGTCTTTTTTTTGTTTAATCTTCTTCCTCGTCCTCGTCTTCTTCCTCTTCGTCTTCCTCTTCGTCTTCGTCTTCGTCGTCTTCACCCTTTTTAATTTTAATCTCTACTTCACTATCACCATCTTCTTTTAATTTTTTCTTTTTGGTGCTTCCAGCACCTGAGCTCCCACCTCAACCGGAACATGCTTTTTCAAGCATTTCTTTTTGATCCTGTGTTAGGGTTGTTAAGTTAAGATCTTCTAACTTAACTTTCTTAAGTACAGCAACTGTATTTTTTAACTCTGATAAATATTCCATTGTACGCTCCTTAAACAGCATAATGTATTGTGCCTTCTTCGTCTCTCCGGATACCTCGTTTCTTAAAATCTTCTAAATCTTTTTTAGCTAAATCTTGTGGAGGAGATGAATCGTCACTCTTTAGAGATTTAGATCTCTTATAACCCTTATAAGCAAGATAACCTCCCAATCCAAGAGCCGCGCCTCCCATTATTCTATTTAATAACTTTTTCTTTTTTTCACTTTCCTCTTCTTCATCTTCTTGCTCTAGAAGTTTATATATATCTTCCATGTCAACCTCACAATCGAATGGTATTTATAATTTGTTCTATCTATATATATTACTAGGTGGAAGGATTATTATGTCTTGAAAGGGAGGAAGGTTGGTATGAAGTTTGATTGTGTTATGACAGGAGCACAGCTTATGAAGTCTAATGCAGAGTTACCTGAAACGTCAGAATGTGTTTCGTTAGAAGACATTCATAAGTTAATGGAGGGAAGCCATGTTCAAGGTGGACCATTTAACATAACCCATTGGCGCCACATTCAGAATTGTCCTAGATGTAAAGCTAGATATGAAATTGAATGTGGTAATCATTTCGTTGCTCGGCATGGAGATGTATATGAGGTGATTATATGACACGGGAAGAAGTGATCTCATTATGCAGGAAAGTTCATACACTTTGGTGGGGTACATATGGGCTACCACCAAGGTTACCAATTCGCTGGGTTCGTCTTGTAGACTGTACGTCATTACATCTAAAGAATATACTACGAACTCAACATCAAATTACGCCAGAATATCGTTATTCAATTCATTTGATTTTGGCGTATAGAGAATACAAGGAGAGGGAACGTCATGGGAGGGAACTCAGTAACAGCGGTATCAGGGAATGACTGGATTGAGGAGATGCTTGGAGACATTGATTATAACAACGACGATATTATTGAAGGTTGTCAATTTCCTTTCAAGATGAGGGTTGGTGTCCCTTATCGCCGTCCGCCTCGTCATCCTTTTTTTGAGTATTTCAGAGATATGGGTGTTGTCCAGATTGATCAAGTTTTTTCTGGAGAACCATTTCGAGCGAAGACCTTATGTTTTGTCTTTCCTGAGAGGTGGATGAATGTATCTGAGCAAAGACATTTTACATATAAGCTCGGTAGACATCCTGATGCTCCCAATTTGGAGGTGGTTGATATTATTACCCATTCGCCTTTGATTATTGGTGGGTTATGTGCACAACAGATTCGGAAGTTAAACTGGCAAGACGATAAGGACTTCGATTATGAAGGAACCGTTGACTCGTGGGATAGAATCATAGAAAGGGCGGGAGGATGACTTTACCATTAATGAATGCAGAATCGTTGTTGGAGTGTGCAATCAATTCAGCTATTGAGTTGGGTCGGCTGAAAGCTAAATGTAAAGATCCATTCGATGAGGATCTGGTTAATGCAGATGGGTTATTGAAATATAACGAACGAAAATTAATGAAGAGAATTCTGAGCGAGGAGGACTTTCAAACATGGGAGAGAAGCCGACAATAGAAATTGATATGTCAGGGGAAGATGGAAACTCATTTGCAATCATCCATAAGGTTCAAGGAGTTATGAAGCAAAACGGGGCGACCCATAAGGAGTGTGCGGATTTTCTTGAAAAGTGTATTTCTGGAGATCGAGAGAATCTTTTAAAGTTGGTTCGAGAACATGTTAATCTAGTAGAGATATAAATCCCCCTGGTGGGAAAGGAGACGTCTGAACCTACTATGGGGCTACGTCTTTTTTGTTCCATTAAAGTAATCTTTTCTATATATATTAAAAGGTAGATAAGGATTCTCGAGTTTGAAATCTTAGGAGGTGTCTTATGAAAAAGAACAACCCTGTGGCAAAGGAACTCCTATTCAAAAAGTTTGATGGAATAGGAAAGAAAGCAGACCCAAAACCCAAGAGTAAGAAGGTTGATGTGGCCTTCAGATTTTTTAGGCTCCCGATACCTGGTTCAGAAGAGGAAATTAAACAAGAATTGACGAGGAGGTACGACAAGTTGGTGGAGAATCTCACAGACGATCCGGCCGGCGCATATAGATCCAGGCGAAGTAGGAAGACCGCAGCAGTTGCCATGTTTATGCTTGCATTGCTGGTTACTCCATTTACGTTCGCCGTCAATTTCTATCTTGGCCTCGGGATTGGAATTACGACATTGCTTACATCTTTGTACCTGAGACTTTCGGCGCCGATCGTGTCAGCTCATGATGTGGTATACGGTGAGAAATTACCGCAATAGGACCGTTGCGGTTACGTAAAAGAGTCGGGAGTCTTTCTACCCCGACTCTTTTTTTTGTTATTTATTTCGTTCTTTAAATTGGCGTCGCGCTTTCATATACGCTGTATGGTCTTTCATAAATTTACTTCTTTGGGAATGCATTGGATCTATAGCTTTAGCAACTTCTCTTTTACCTTTCGTAAATGCACTAGCGATTCTTCTTTTGAGTTGTTGTGGTGTATTTGCAGTCTTTTTTGCCCTATCTTTTTTTGCAAAATCTTTTATCCGTTTTCCTAGAGGGGCAAGTTTAGATTTTCCTGATGCTTTTTGAAATGCTTTCATTGTACGTTTTTTCGATCTGTCAGATCTATCACCTAGAGGTACCCATTTCTCATCTACAGTTATTGGCTTGACCCATTCTCTTCTAGATGGCTTTGCTAACTGTTTTGGTTTGACAAGTTTCTTTGAATCTTGGCCTAACAATTTGTCGAATTTTACAGGTCTTGTTTTGGGTAAAGTTTTTGCAGGTTTATTTATTGTTGCTGGTGAAATACTCTCTTGAAATATTCCGGTTAATTTTTCCTGAGTAGACATATTATTTTCCTCCGTTAAATAACCTATTTTTAATCTTTTTCTCAGTTGCTTCAGGTTTCTTTACAAGTACTCTCCCATCAAAAGGTTGATCTCTAGAGATTTCTTCTCCTCTACTCGCTACACCAGAAGAACTCATGTCAGCATTACCTGGAGTAACCCAAGTTGTTTCCGGTTGATTAGGATCTTTCAAACGTAAGATAGGTTTACTTTGATATTTATTTGGACCTGTTATCGAACTATCTTTCCCAGATTTCAAACTATTTTTATTATCCGGAAAGGTAGAATCCTGAAGTAACCTTAGATATTTTGAAATCATTTTTTTGTCCTAATGACATCTCTTTCATTTTTATGATTTAAAGTCCTCTTCCTTCTAGACTTTCTTTTGGGTTTACAGATAGTTCCATTGCACTTAACTTTACCATTTACGTCTATGTCATTCTTTTTGCACATAGACTAATCCTTAGAACTCTGAAACTTTTCTTTCATACGCGACAAAGCCTCGACGTATTGTCTGTGAAGTTCATCTCGATAATCTTTGAAGCTTTTCTTCCATGCTATTCCTGATACATATGATCCGTACCAGAACCCTCCAAAGAATGCAACCAACACCCAGAATGTAAGACTAAATTCCATATCGAATAATCTCTTTCTTTCTAGTCGGATTGTCTTTATTGTTTGTTCCAAGATATGGAGAAGTTCTATATATATTATAAAATGATAATGGGGATTCTCATTTGAACCTTTTATATATGGAGGTGTATCATGGGAGACATTTTTGACACGGTAACAAATGTGAGCTCCTCTGCTGTAAAACTGCTATATGGTCAGACAAAGAAGACCCTCACTTCTGAGTCATTCCAGGAGCAAGTTAAAGCTACACCACGGAGATACAAAGCTCTGGTTGATTCATATAGACAGAATTATACAGCAGACATGACTGAACAAGAGTTCTATACTATGAAGCAAAAGGGGATTACAGCATCGTTGGGGTTTGGCATCTTTGGTATTTGTATGCTTGCTATATGTTTCATGATGCCTGGTCCAGCGGGATTTAAAGTTGTTGGTATTCTCTTTTGTCTTGGGTTGATCTTTATGTGTTGGACTGCATTTCAAAATGTACTCAAACAGGAGAAACCAAAACCTAAGAAAAAACTTCCTTCGCCAAAGAGTGATAATTCGTTACTTGAATTCTGTAAAGGTATTGGTGAAGGAACTGTTCCTGACAAGGGAAAGAAACCAACCGCAGAGCCAGAACCAATCGTGTATCAAAATAAGGACAAGAAAATTACAACCACTTCTCGGTAAAGAGGAGGTTTATAAGTCCGGTCGATTGGGGGTTAGACCGGACTTATTTTTTTCGCTTGAGTGGTGTCATATGATTGTAACCACGTCTTTCCATTTCTGCAACAAGAATAGCGTGTTTACTTTTAATGTCATTTATAAATTCTTTTTTTGCTCCACGTTTTATAGCACCAGCATACAACATATGCATTCTACTGTGCATATTCATTAATTCTTGCACACTAATCTCTTTTACAGATTTGGAATTTATGTCCGCTACTTTCATATTAATCTCCTTTATTTTTTGTTCCAATAACAGAATTGGTTTCTACATATATTACTATATGAACATGGCGATTATTTATCAGAACATATTTGAAAAACTAGGAGGTGATAGGTTGTGTCAGAAGAATTGGCGTATAGAATTATTGATATCTTACGGGGACGAAACTGTACATGTTATCTAGCTGGAGGTGCTGCAAGAGATGAGTTGTTGGGGAGAAAACCAAACGACTACGACCTAGCAACTGAATCACCACCAGAGATGGTAATCCATGCGTGTGTTAAAGAGGAACTTAAAGCGAAATTAGCTGGAGCTTCTTTTCCGGTTGTTATTGTGAGTGATGGGAAAAGTATGGTAGAGGTAGCGACATTTAGAAAGGATGTGTATCATGGTACTTCTGATAAGGATGTTACGATTACCACAACGAGCTCAATTGTTGAGGATAGTGCTCGGAGAGATTTCACGATCAATACGATGTATTTCTGTCCTCGCACCGATGAACTCGTCGACCCATGCGGCGGGAAAAATGATTTGGATAATAAAGTCATTCGTGCGCCAGGTGTCCCAGAGGATCGCCTGCGTGAAGACCCTTGTAGAATATTGCGAGCATGTAGATTCCTCTGTCTCATCGGAGGCGTGTTCGATGATGCTACGTATTCTGCTCTTAAGCGGAATGTCCACTTGGTTGGGTCTCATGTGCATCCGGACAGAATTAGGAAAGAAGTCCTAAAGGTAATGGGTTATCAATCCCCGTCCATATTCTGGAGAGCGCTTAACGACATTGGAGGACTCGAATACGTGTCCCCAGGTCTACATATGTGTTATAACTTTGATGGGGGAAAATATCATATCGAAGATGTGTTTACACATTGTATGATTGTAGGTGATCATTTACCTTCTGACAAACCCCTTCTCAGATTAGCTGGATATCTACATGACATTGGCAAACCAAATAAGCTCAACTCTGAGGGAGGATTTTATGGGCATGATAAAGAAGGTGAAAAGATAGTTCGATCTGAATTGAAGCATCTTCATTTTTCAACTAGAGATGTGAACTACATTTCCACTCTCATTAAACATCATATGAGAACAATAGGTGATAAATCTACACCACGAGCAATCAGAAGAATGTTAAAAGCATTTGGTGAAGAGGGTATAGATTATCGAGAGTGGTTAAAGTTGAGGATAGCTGATCGTATTGGTAATTTGATTAAACCTAATTATTCCGTTGATTATATCAAAGGTATTCTTTCAAAGATTAGGGAAGAAATGAATCCTACACGGTCAAGTGCGTTCTCAACAACAGATTTAGCGATTGATGGAAATGATGTAATGAGGATTTTGGATATACAACCTGGAAAGTTGGTTGGTGTAATACTGCGATCTCTTTTAGATGTTGTTATCGATAACCCCGAGTTGAATACAAAAGAAACATTAACAAAATTGATCATAGACTCAAGGAGGTAATATGTGGTTATACATTATGTGGGGATTTATCATCTTTGGCGTCGGAGGTTTGCTCATCTGGATTGCAATAAAACAAGAGATGAAGCAAAGATCGACAACTGTAGAAGATCTTAAAGATCGTGGGATTCATCCTACGATTCGCAAGTAAGAAAAATGACTGCCTTCGGGTGGTCATTTTTTTGGTCGTTTTTTATTCATGTGAGCATGCCAGTGGTTATCTGAGCATAGGTAGGTAAACTCATCGAGATGTAATTTTGGATAATATTTTTTTGCAAGAATAACAACTTCTTTTCTTTCATTTCGACTGAGTTTATTTTCATGTTTTTTAAGAACGATCATTGGGATAAAATGTTTCTTACAATTAATACCAAAGAAATTACCTTCTTCCCAATCTCTTCTTTTTACTTTACACAACTGACAAACTTTTTTCTTCTTTCCCATCACTTCCCTTTCTATGGTGCTAATTTCGCCTGTTTCTTTGCAATCATCTTGTCAATTTTTGCCATACATTTTTCTGGACTACTACTACTTGAGCAATCCTTTTTTGCATCTTGAAGTTTTTGAAGTTGAGCCTGCATAGCAGTTTCTTTATATCTTGCCATACAACTTTCTTTATCAGGAGCACCTTTACAAGCCTTAGCTGCTTTACTTAAATAATTTTTCCATATCTTGAATGCTGCTACGCCGGCCGCCGCAGGTATCGCTGCGTAAGCTGCAATTTTACCGGCTTTTGCTATATTTTGTAATGCAGCAGATGGGGCTTCTTTTCCGGTCCGTTGTGCCTGAGTGGCTACAGCTTGTTGGTAATTAGCCGGTAAAGGCTCTTTACCTTGTTGGACTCTTTTTTTGTTCAAGGCATCAAATTTTGCTTTTTGAAATTTTGCTTCTTCGTCAGGACTTAAACCACTTGAATCTTTTCCGAGTCTCCATAAACCACTAGCAGCGTATGCGGCTTTACCTGCTTTAGATAATCCTTTTGCAGCTTTTACTGCATACTTAACTGGAACCGTTGTAGATTTTAATCGAAGATCAGCTACAGTTTTGATAGCCGCCATTGTTCGACTATCTTCTAAAAGAAATCTACCGATATATGATTGTTCAAATCTTGTCTCTATGATCATTTTAGTTTGATCGGCGTCTACTGTTTGCATTTTGAAATCTAACAGTAATAACATAAGTTCATGATCATTTGATTCTTTTATAAATTGTAAGATCTCTTTTTTTAGATCCGTAGGAATCTCATCTTGTTCTGAAAAGAAATATGCTGTAAATAATTTTAAATCACTCATGACATTAACTTGTCCAGTTCCTCTTTGAACCCTTGTAATCTAACATCTACTTTTGCAATTTGGTCTGCTATTTCTTCTATACATTTAGCAGGACTTGGGGAAAATCTACAAACCTTCTGGTACTTTCTTAGATCTTGTTTTGCTTTCTCAAATGTTTTAATTTTATAGAGTAACATACACATTGTTTTTTCTTTACCAGATAATCCTTTACATTGTCGAGCAGCTACACTTAAAAATCTTTGATAAAGTTTGTATATACCGAAAGCCAACGGAATGATTATAAACTCCGTTTGTAAATTTTCGATATATTCAATTACAAGTTTTTTACTCATCTATATCAAGCTCCTGAGCTCTTTGTCTCTCAGTGAATTGCTCGAAGGTACTCATAGGTCTTTGGTTTGTAAGCATTTGTCGAAGAGTTCTCATCATTGATTCATTATCAGAACCGCCCATTGTTTCAGCTCTTTCAAGCATCAATTTTTGTACTCTTGGATTTCGAAGTCCTAGAGATTCCATAAGTGATACAGGATTATCAATATTTTCAATTTTTACAGCTTTCTTTTTTCTAACTTTTTTCTGTTCTTGAATTGGGCGTGCTCGTTGATTTCCACTCAATAGACTATCAACAAGACTTCCAATCTTGTCGACCTTTGATTTTACTTTTGATTCAACTAATTGTTGTCTTGTAACTTTTCTCTTTGGTGGTTGTGGTTTCTTTTTGGGTGTACTACCAGGTTTCCTAAATGAAGTCTTTTTTGCAGCTCGTTCAAATAAGACTTCTAACATTTCATCCTTTGCAAGATCAATATCTTTCTCTTCTACCTCTTCTTTTGGTTCTTTTGTAGTAACTTCTTCTTTTAATGTTGCAGTGATTGCTTTCTTTACTTTTGGTTTTGGTTTGGATTCAGACACGGGTTCAATATCTTCAGCGTATCTCATTTTAGCTTCCATCTTTACTGGAGTCTTGAATTTGAACTGTCCACTCCAAGGATTTAGATAAAACCCATTTCCAAATATCTCTAATTTACAATCAGCTACAACACCATCCTTCATACCTTTGAAGATAATATCATCCAACGGAGGAACCTCTACATCAATGTGGTCTTCTAAGATCGTTGCTGGGAAACCATACTCTATTTCCTCTACTACAAATTTTAAAGAGCCAGTTAACTCTTTATAATCTATACCCTGAATGGATACTTCAAATTGTAACGATCTTTTTTCATCTGTACTTAGTTTTAACATGATAGGTTCCTCGCTAGTCAATTACTAGTTTTACAGATTTAACTTTTAAAGTTTCATCTGTGACTTTACGTTTCCCTTCACTTATTGTAAAGTCCTTAACTTGAATCAATGGTCTAGGAAGCTCATCCTCTTTTCGCAACCCAGCTCCACCAGACCCGCTTTGCATAATTACATCTACATCGCGTCTGCAGAGCATTCCTTTTGTGACTAACGATAGAGCACCCATTATTGTTTCACCACTTTATAAGTTTCCATGTCACCATTGGTGTCATATGTAGCATCCATTAAATATGTAGCAATAACATCATTCCCTGTCCCTACACTACTAGGATTAGAGTAAATTCTAATTCTGGATGTCAGCATATTATGATGAGAATCCCATGTAGTATTATCTACATAGAAGTCCTCTTGAGTCAATCCAAGAATCCTTGTTACAAGGGTTTCTATAGTGTCGAAATCATTTGAGAATACTTGGACCGACCCTGTCTTTCCCCAAGGAAAGTATGTTGTATGATATGCTGACACATACCACATACCAACAACGTTTGGAGTAAATGTTAATCTATAATGCCCATTTCCAAGTTCTGAAATAGAGACAGATACAGAGCCACCGACCTCATTCCCAGAGGGATCGAATATATGGTACGTGAAAGCAGTACTGTCGATCCCAGCCACTAAATTATTCGAACTATCTGTGACGGAGAAATCTTCATGAGATTGTACTCCTACTCTACCAAGAATCATTTTTATGCAGCCCTCTTCTTTCTCCAAACGGTTGGGAATAGAATAGATCTTTTAAAGTCATCGGGAACAAGGTACTTTGGTTTTAATCTTGTTATGTCCGGATATCCAAATAAGAAATGTACAAGCTCTGTACATGAGAATTTACCAGCATCTACGAAGTCAAAATCAAAGTCGTATTCAACTCCCTTAGCCAGTTGCTCTTTTGCGAGTTTAATGGCGTTGTCAATTTTTGTAGAATCATTAAATCTGAGGACAGCCATATCGTCACATCTCATAAATACCAAAATGTCCTCTTCACAAATTCCGTCTCCTAGCATATGAATGACTTTATTATCACCAACGTATATTGCGGAGTGTGTAAAATAACCAGGAATCATTAACCCACTTATGTAATGATCATAACGCCTTAACAATACGTCACCAGGTTGAAGAGTGTTCAAGATTTCACGTTGGTCGTTTCCATTAATCTTGTAGGCTGTATGCCCGAATACAATAAACATGGGATATTTGTAAAGCTTAATATTCCCGAACCATCCAATGAATCCAGACTTCAAATCATAGAAAGCTCCCATCGGTCTTCTCCTTAATTATTTATCGTTCCTTCTAATAACATCTCCCCTGTATCACTGTCATATGTAACCCATGTTTGATTATGAATGAAGTCTCCGCAATTTACATATGATGGTCTCTCTTCCCTCTCTACAAGTTTGGGAAGATGTGTATGTCCCATAATTACATAACTGTGATCTTTATACATCTCAACAACTTGCTCTTCAATATCAAGAACAATATCATTATAATTCTTATTTTGTTTCTTCGCAGCAATTGAATGGAAAAGAGTTCTCAACCACCCCCTGATATTCCAACCAAATCTTTCAAAGATCCATTGAATGGGCCATACCAATTTTGCTATCCAACTATACTTTAAAATTGTTTCGTTAAACTCATGCCCGTGAATTACCACTATCTTAAGCCCATTATGTTCCATATCTAAAATGTATCTGTGTCCCAAGACTTGTACATTTGGGAAGATCCTAGATAAGTCAGCTAAATCTGGATCATGATTGCCCTGGATAAAGATAATAGTTTTTGTTTTTGATAACTCGTTGATTGTATTGATGACTGTCCCATCAACTGGATCGTTTACTATATCATCTACAGGCTTTTCCCAAGTATCAATAATGTCGCCAACAAGAAAGATAACACCGTAGGGACCTTCTAAAAGATTGAGTATTAGTCCATGTGATTTTAGCAATGGACTCCCTAAATGTAGGTCAGAAATAAATAGGTGTTTCATGTTACTTATCCTCTCTTGTATTCCACCAGTCTATCGCTCCTTTTTCATTCATTGATGGTGGTCCTTGTGCGTTACAAGTTTTACATCTTATAACTGGTTGTCCAAAGGGTCCGTTCGATTCCACCACGAGTTCGTCTTTGCCACAAAAGGGCAGGGACAAATCTCAATATCAACATGCTGCATTAGCTAATCTCCCAGTTGAACATTCATCTGTATGTCCATACTTGTAATGACATTCTTGACAACAAGCAATACCATAATCAGGATCTAAAGCAAAAAATG
>Ga0180431_10007662_pt1 | contig 12521 bp, 7 predicted proteins | sample SS_ome_11_FD_132459 | JGI IMG/M metagenome (GOLD analysis project Ga0180431, IMG submission 132459) | Hypersaline lake sediment archaeal communities from the Salton Sea, California, USA - SS_1_MS_1 metaG | ecosystem: Environmental > Aquatic > Non-marine Saline and Alkaline > Hypersaline >... | reverse complement strand
CTTCCTGCCGTACCTCACCGGCGAACGCACCCCGCACGCCGACCCCAGCGCCCGCGCCGCCTGGTCGGCCTCTCGAACATGCACACCCGCAGCCACATGGCCCGGGCCGTCATGGAAGGCGCCACCTACGCCATGCGCGATTGCCTCGAGATCATTCAAGGCATGGGCGTGCCCGTGCGGGAAATCCGCGTCGCCGGCGGCGGCGCCCGCAGCCCCTTCTGGCGAAGCCTCCAGGCCGATATCTACAAGAAACCCGTCTGGACCGTCTCCAGCGAGGAAGGGCCGGCCTACGGCGTGGCCCTGCTGGCCGGCGTCGGCACCGGCGTCTGGAAATCCGTCCCCGAGGCGTGCGACGCCACCATCAAAACCGTCAAAGCCACCAAACCCACCCGCAAACACGTCAACCGCTACGACGCCCTGTACCCCGAGTACGGCCAATTGTACCGGAGCCTGAAGGCCGACTTCGCCCGCATCGCGTCGCTCGCTTAGGCCGCGGCGCGCCGGGGCATAGTTGGCCGCCGGGCTTGCCCGGCGCGCGCCGTTGTCACCCTGAGCGAGTCCCGCGGACCGGGACGAGCCGAACGGGTCTCGCCGTGCTATCCGAACGTCCGCCGCTTGCCACGTGCCACGGCCGGCCTTGCCCGGCCGTGCGTTACCCCCCTCGTCCGTGCCACGGCCGGCCTTGCCCGGCCGTGCGTTGTCGCCCTGAGCGAGTCCCGCGGACCGGGACGAGCCGAACGGGTCTCGCCGTGCTATCCGAACGTCCGCCGCGATTTGCCACGTGCCACGGCCGGCCTTGCCCGGCCGTGCGTTTCGCGGGTCCGGGCCGCGTTGTGTGGCCCGGCCGGCCTGCCCGGCCGGGGGATTACACCGCCCCGCCGCCCCGGCATACACCATACTTAACGTTCGCCTACTCTCATGTCGCAACTTGGCGCCTGAATTACCTGAACTTCTTGATGTCTGCGCTTGACACGCCTCCGCCGGCAGGGTACAGTTCACCATCATTGCCACACGACACCGGACAAAGGGGGGACGTCATGCGGCACGCACCGCGTTGGACCCGCGTGGCCGCGACGTGGCTGACCGTCCTGGCCGTCGCCGTCGTGGCCCTGGGACCGCTCCTGTGCCCCGAGCGCGCCGAGGCCGGCCGCCGATGGGGTCGGACCAACCGCAAGCAGGAGGAGGAACCGCCTCCTCCGCCGCCCTCGGCCGTGGCCCCCGCCGCATCGGCCGACCCTGAGGCCCGCCGCGCACGCGCCGTCGACGCCGCCCTCCAGCGCGCCCGCTACCTCCTGGAGACCGGCAAGCCCGCCGAGGCGTCCCGCCTGCTCGCCCCCGTCCGCCAGGGCCTCGGCGAAGAGCGCGACCCGCGCGTCGAGGGCCTCCTTGCCCGCGTCCTCCTGGCCCTGGACCGCCCCAAGGTCGCCCTCCAGGTCGCCGAACCCTTTGCCGAACCGCGCGACGCCTACGATCCCGCCCGATCCGACTGCTACCTCGCCGCCGGCAACGCCTACCTCGCCACCGACCGGCCGTACAAGGCCCTCGTCCTGTTCGACTGGATGGCCGGCCAGGCCGAAGGCCTCGACCTCATCCTGGCCGCCGAAGGCTGCGGCCGGGCCCTGCTGGCGCGCAAGGAGTTCCTCAAGGCCGCCGACTCGTTCCGCTTCGCCCTGAAGTACGCCCGGAAAGGCTACGACTACCCCGAGGAGATCAAGGACGTCCTCCGCCGGCTCGAAAAGCAACTCGCCCGGGCCGAGCGCCTCGCCGACATCGAGCGCTACGGCGAGGAGTTCGTCCGCTACCGCGACGCCGAACGCCTCCGCCGCATCCACCACAAGTTCGCCGAGGCCCGGGCGGTGTATGCGGAGGTCGTCAAGAAGTGGCCGGAGACGATCTACGCCGAGGCCTCCCGCCTGTACGCCGCCAAGTGCCTCGTGGCCCTCGGCAAGACCGACGAGGCCAAGCGCGAACTGCACGTCTTCCGCCAGGCGGACCCGTACGGCCTGTACCGTGGCGAGGCGGCCGTGGAGATGGGCCGCATCGCCCTGGAACACGACCTCCAGCCCAAGGCGGCCCGCGGGGCGTTCCTGCTGGCCGAAACCTGGATGGACGAGGTCACCAATCGCGAGCCCCTCAATATCGAACGCCTGGCCGTGCCCGAGAAGGCCCGCCGGGTCACGGCCCCGCCGCAGCGCGAGAAGTCGGTCGATTTCTGGGGCAACGTCAGGAAGAACGAGATCGAGCCCGGCCAACTGGTCAACCGCCACACCTGCCCGTGGTACCTGGACGACCTGAAGGAACAGTGCGCCATGGTCCTCGGGTTCCTGGCGTTCGTCGACGGCCGGAACGACGAGGCCCTGGCCCATTACAGGAGGATTCTGGAATGCGACCCGGCCACGCGGCGAATGGACACCCAGGGCGTCTGGAACGACTACTCCCGCCTCAAGTGGGGCGCCGAGCACGGGTACCTCTATGCGTATCCCGGCGAACTGGCGGCCTTCAAGGACTCCCGCCGGCGCCTGGGCGTGCTCCTCGCGGACTTCTACTACGTGACGCAGCGGTGGGACGAGGCCCGGCACATGGCCCACCGCCTGCTCAAGGGCGAGGCCGGGCCCCTCTCGCCCGCGGCCCGCGAATACGCCCAGTACGCCTGCGCCGCGGCCGTGTATCGGACAGACGGCCGCGACAAGGCCGTGCCGGAGTACCTGAAGGTCGTGAGGGCTGGCGGCGGGCGCCTCTATACCTTCACCCAGCAGCGTGCGGCCTACGCGGCGGCGAACCTGGCGCGAGGATCGAGCAAGAAAGAGATCCGCGACCTCGCCCGCGACCTCCTCGTCCGCCTCGTCAAGTCGCCCGAGCAGAGCAGCGAAACGTACAAGGCCCGCATCGTCCTGGCCCAGGATCTGATCAAGGAAGATCAGAAGGCCGAGGGGCTGGCCCTGCTGCATTCGATGCCCGCCTCGGCCGGCGACTACAAGATTCTGGCGGATTATTATGTGAAAAGGTACACAAGCCCCAACGAGTCCGAGTGAGCCAACGAATGTGAAACGAGTCCAAGTAAACGGTTCTGGCTGAAAGGAGAGCATCATGAAGGGGGGACGCAAACCTGTGCAGGTCGTACGTTGTGTACTCACGGTCCTGGCTGCAATGGCAGTGATCTGCGTGGCCTTGGCGCCAGTAGGCCCCGCGGCCAAGGCCGAGGAGGAACACTATGTCAAACCCAAGCGGGACCGCGTGGCAAAGAACGCTGCCATCGACAAGAACGACGCCACGAAGGTTTTCCCCGAGAGCGTCGCCACAGACCCGACCGGCAAGGTGACAATCACCACGAAGACCTTCAGGCCCCCCAAGTCCAAGAAGGGCAAGTGGACTTTCGCCGAATTCGATGACGACGGCACGCCCCAACATGTGCGAAACCGGTTGAAGAACGACATCAACCCGAGCTACTATGTGGATCTTGTACTGGACCCGGACTGGCTGATTTTTGCCGAAACGACCATCACGGTTTCTCCAGATAATGAGGATGCCATCAAGGTCGAAGTCGCCAAGCTGACGATGCCGGACAACGCCGGCTCGTTTCCACTCCAATGTGAAGGAAACCTGAAGCCGCCAACTGGCGGTGAAGGCTACCCGCCCCACTGGTCGGCGAAGATGCCGACGCCCAGTCTGGAAGTCTTTATTGGCCAAAGCGATCAGATCTTCGACGAAGCCAATTTCGAGGTAATGTTGACAGACTACCCCGCCGAGGGAGAGCGCCAAAGGAATCCCAAGTACATGTTCGGCAAAGAGGATCCAGTCTTCATACAGGTCAGGAATATCGAGCCTGGCCAGGGGACACTTCTTCGCCGCATCCGGGTTTCATCGGAAAGCGCCCCGAGTTATGTGGAGATAACCCTGAAGGAAACCGCTACTGATTCCGGAGTCTACCGCAATGTGGCCGGCGAGTGGTCCGACTTACTATACCTTGGAGAGGAAAGCGGTGGAGCGCCCACCCACGTTGGGGTAATCGATGAGGAGGTGATCAAGTTCCAGCTGGTGACTAGCAGCGGCGAGTATGCCGATATCCAGGCGGAGTATCATGTAATGGTAGACCGCGCCGAGTGCGGCTCAGGCTACTACAACTACATCGACGTGCCCAAATGGCCTCAGCTCAACAGCACGACCGACATCCACAACGACTTTCTCGGAATGCTCACGGACACGAAGGCCGGTTACAGTAAGCCCGATCCGGCTCCCATTCTTTGGTCAACGTATGCGGGTGCAGGTGATGCGGTCTGCCGTAAAAATGACTATGCCGAGCCGACAGACACTGACAAGGCAGATGCAGCGGACATCATCATCTGGAGTGGCCACGGAACTGATACTGGCACACCCAACAACTACTATTGCGCATTCCTGGACGCAAGCAAGAACATACAGAAACTCCATCACAGCGACGTCCGGCTAGGGAATGCCGATGCGGAGTGGGCCATCTTCCAGACCTGCCGATTTCTCAATACCAGCAAGGAGGAATCCAACGGTCCGGGGCACGGAACGGCAACAGATGAGGATATCATAAATGAACTTAAACAGATGTTCGCCGGCTGCCACTTGGTGTGCGGCTATAAGACAAAGAACCGCATGTACGCCCATTTTGCCGAAAAACTCATCTCCTGCATAAACTGTGATCAGGGCAGCGACCACGGTCTTGATGTTGGCTCGATCATGGAGATTGCATTCATCAGGGCCACGAGGCATTGTCCGATGCGGGATCAGGACATGTATCCGCGCATCTTCGTCGCAGTGGACTGCCGGCCAGACTGGCTTTATTCCGAGGGAACTAAGAAACTGGCGCCGGTTACTCTGTCGCGGGACCCGTTGCCTACGGATAATTACCATTTTTACGAGTGGAAAGTGCCGCAGGCGGATTAGGCGTTAAAGTCGTGGGTGAGGGTGGTCGGACACCGGCTGCCTTCAGTTGAATAGGATACATGGAGGGAATGAGAATGAAGCCTTTGCTCTTGCCACTTGCGACGGTGCTGCTCTGTGCAACATTTTCAGGAGGCGTAGGCGGCGCGGGATCGGAGGAGGCCCTGCCGAAAATCCCGCCGCTGAGTGATCCTCCGCGTTTCAAAGATGTTCAGGTGGAACTGCCTGCCCAGGTGACAGTCCTGCCGAAGTTCCGGCCCCGGCTCCCGGTGTATCGCGTGATACCGGCCGAGAAGCGATACATAGAGAATCCGGAATTCTGGCGTCCTGAAATTTTGGGACGCCGCAAGGAAGCCGCGCCTACGGACGTTGTCACCCAGGCCAACGCCGTCTCGATGGCCAAGGCGCTCCTCAAGGACCGCGGTTTGTGGCCCGATGGCGCCGTCCTGAGGGATGTGGGCGAGAATTGGATGGGAAGTACCTATATGGTCACATTCCGACATCAAATGCCAGGCATGCCTTACAGGCTCGTAGGCGACCGGCTTGAGGTAGACCTGGACCGGGCCTCAGGCAGGCTCCATACGCTATTACTCCAGTGGTCGCGTTTCGAGAAAGTTGCCGTGTATCCAATCATGACGCCGCAGGAAGCCGTGGTGAGGGTCAACCAGGGGGAGGGTCGGGTGGAGATCATCGACGTCGTGGAACCTGTCCGCGGCCCAATTGCCAAGGTCGAGTTGTATTACGATGCCTTTCCCTACGCCCAAACCTACGCGCAGCCTGTGTACAAGTTCACAGTGGCTCCCAAGGACAAGAAAGGGGAGACGAAGTACGTGCGCATCGAGGCTATCCGGCCCGACTTTATATCTGATAAGCCTGAACGAACGGCCGAGGCGGCTGCCAGTAGCTCCGCAGGCTCGAAGCAAGAGTAAGAGGGAGCCTGTTCTCATTGCCACGCTGGTCACCACCGTTTCTTCCTCTGCAACTCCGACAGCCGCACCCGCCGCCGCTGGACGGCGGAGCGAGCGTCGACGCCCGCCAACACCGCGCCCTGAACCGACGCCGCCACGGCGCAGCCGACGACCGAGTCCAGCCTGCCTTTGGTGACATGCAACGTCTCGCTTCCGGCGTTGGGACTCGGCAAACGGAGCGTGAGACCGCTTGCCCCGGCTTCCCACCCGTGGCGCCGGGTACGTGCCCCTCGCGGGGCGGGGTCCGCCGGCCGGTGTCTGGCACCGTGGCCTCTGACGGTGCCTGTCACCTCCTTCGCCGCTTGCCACGCCGAAGCCTTGGCGAAGGCGGGCTCGTCCGGCTACAGGCTTCCACGATCCAATCCCCCGGCCGGGCCAGCCGGCCGGGCCACACACGGCCGCCGTCGCCGTTTGCCGTCACTTCGTCACCACTTTACTGCGCCACTACGTCACTCCCTCACCCAGTTACCCAGTCACCTCGTCACCTAGTGACCACGCTGCGCTACCCCGTCCCCCACTCGCACGGACGATTCGCAGCGCTTAAAGTATATATTGAGCCAACTCGATGGGGGTCCAAAACGGCACCAAACGGGACCCGTTTTTGAACGTTTCGCACCGGTTCGGACCGAAAAACGCCAAAAGCGTCCAAAATCGTCTTACCCAGTTTACCAAAACGACCCCTGAGGGACGTTTTCAGCCCGGAATCGGCGAATCGCCAGCAAAAAACCCCCAAATCCGGGGTATCCGCAAAATGCCATTTTCCTAAAGTATATACAAAACGGCCCCGGCCCGATCGGCAGGCGGCCAAGAAGGACGCCGCAGCCGCCCATGAGGACCGCCGCGCCGCCGGGAATCGTGCAACGGGGTTACTTCGCGCCCAGGCAGACCACCTTGCCATCGATTGTGGTCAGGTACAGCCGGCCGCGGGCGCGTGGAAACGCTTCCCACTTCGCATCGGATGGCTCCTTGCCGAAAGGCCGTTACTCTGGGAAACCCCCTTGGGTTCAACAGGACGAGTCCGTATCATCATTGGGGAACACCTCCGGGCGGTCAAGGTCGGTTTGAGGCACAGCCTTCCCGGCGGTCGGCGGCAGATCGGGAGACGCGCCGCGCGGAAAGGTCGGAACAGGGAGCCGAGGCACGTTTCAGAGAAAGGCGAGGCGAGCATGAAGACAGCGTTCACAAGGCGGGCATTCCTGCGGACGGTGGGGGCTGGTGCAGCGGCTTTCCACGTGGTTGGCGCGAGTGTCCTGGGCGCCGAGGGCAAGACGCCGCCCAGCGAGACGATCAACCTGGCGGGCATCGGCTGCGGCGGGCAGGGCGGCGGCGACATCAAGAATATCGCCCGCCTCAACCACAACTTCGTCGGCCTGTGCGACGTGGACGACAACCGCGCCGCCCCCACCTACAAGAAGTTCCCCAAGGCCAAGACGTACCGCGATTTCCGCCAGATGCTCGACACCGTCGAGCGCGAGATCGACGCCGTCGTCGTCGGCACGCCGGACCATACCCACGCCGTGGCGGTGGCGGATGCGCTGAAGCGCGGCAAGCACGTGTACTGCGAGAAGCCGCTCGCCCACTCTGTGTGGGAAGTGCGGGAACTGATGAAGGCCACCCGTAAGGCGGGCGTGGTGACCCAACTCGGGAACCAGGGCCACTCCTCCGAGCATATCCGCCTCTTCTGCGAGTGGATCCGGGACGGCGCCATCGGGGAGGTGAAGGAGATCCACCTCGGCTGCAACGCCTTCAAGAACGTCTACTGCCAGATCGACAAGTTGCCGGAACTCGAGAAGCGCCCGCCCGTGCCGGGTCACCTGGACTGGGACCTCTGGCTCGGCCCGGCCCAGTACCGGCCGTACAACCCCGTCTACGTGCCGTGGAACTGGCGCGGCTGGATGCCGTTCGGCACGGGCTGCCTGGGTGACTGGGTTTGCCACGTCGTGGACCCGTCGTTCTGGGCGCTGGACCTCGGGGCCCCGAAGAGCGTGCGGGCGGAGGTCACCGGCTACGACCCGAAGAAGCACTTCCTGTGCTATCCGCCGGCCACGAAGATCACGTACCAGTTTGCCGCCAAGGGCAAGCGGGGACCCGTGACGATGACCTGGTACGACGGGAACAACGCGATTCCCCGTCCGGCGGAACTCGAGGCGAAGCGGAAGTCGCCGGGCACGGGCGGCGTGATCGTCGGCACGAAGGGGACGATTACGCACGGCAGCCACGGCGCCGGCGGGTGCCGCATCATCCCTGAAGAGAAGATGAAGGCGTACAAGCGGCCGGAGCAGACCATCCCGCGGGTCAAGGGGCACCACTGGGACTTCTGCCAGGCGATCCGCGAGGGCCGCAAGGCCGGCTCGGACTTCGCGGCGTACGGCGGGCCGCTGACGGAGATCGGCCTGCTCGGCGCCATCGCCATCCTGTATCCCACGCAGACGCTCGAGTGGGATGCCGAGACGATGCAGTTCACGAACTTCTCGGAGGCCAACAAGCACCTGACGCCGACGTACCGGGAGGGGTGGACGCTGTAGCGCGGACGTCACATATGTCACCCTGAGCGTCGCGAAGGGTCTCGCCGTGAGAGTGGTAGAACAGCAACGACCACGGCGAGATTCTTCGGCCCGCACGCGGGCCTCAGAATGACACTGTTACCAGATCATGCGCAAATGCGCATGGTGCGCCACCGGGCTACAGCGGCGTGGCGACGAGGTGGACCCGCCGGTCGGACGGGTCGGGCGCGGGCGGCCCTTCGGGGGCGGGCTTCTCGGGCGGCGGCTCCTTCGGCGGCGGCCGGTCGGCGGGCGGTTTGTCGGCGGGCGGCTCGTCGGGGGCCGGCTTCCCGGCGGGCGGTTTCTCCATAGGCGGTAAGATCAACTCCTCCTGATGCTCTCGGGGCAGATTCTTCGGGCCCGGTTCCTTGCCGGCGGGTAGCGTGTCGTCCTTGCGGTCCGGTTTCGGCTCGCCCTTGTCCCGTTTGTCTTTCTCGGTTTCCTTGGCGGCCTGTCGGACGATGGTGGGCGGCAGGGTCAGGTCCTGCGGCTCCTTGTGGGCGGGGATGTCGACTTCCGTGGCCGGGTCGGGCGCCGTTTGCCGCTTGGAGAGGCAGATCGGGTCGATGCGAATCACGTAGGCCCCGGTCAGCACGTTGCCGAGGTAATACGAGCCGTCGCCGGCGGTGATGGAATCGGCGGCCAGGGCCTCGGTGACGCGGTCGAGGAGCATGACGCGCGCACCGACGAAGGGGCGGGGCTCCTTGCCGGGCTCGTGGATGTGGATGTGCCCGACGACCGTGTTGGCGGGCGCGACGCCGAAGTCGACTCGCGTGAGGCTGCGCGGCTCGACGTTGACCATCTGGGTGCCGTGCGTGGGGTAGTAGATGATGGGGATGGTGTCGATGTCGAGGGCGACGCGCGTTTCGCGCTGGGCCCGGAGGCCGGGCATGACGAAGTAGCCGTTGGCATCGGTCGTGGCGGCGGAGCGTCGGCGGAGGATGACCTTGACCTCGTCGAGGCCGGGTTCGCCTTTGTCGCGCTGGCCGTTGGCGTTGTAGTCGATGAAGACGTGGCCGTGCACGCCTCCGCGGTCGGGGTGGACGCGGGTGTTGAGGATGCGCGTGGGCTGGCCGCCGGGGAAGGCGAAGCGTCCCCAGAGGTTGGCGTAGACCATGACGGCGGCCTCGTCGCGTTCGACGCGGGTGAGGAGGCCGACGCGGTTGCGGCCGGTGAGGTCCCACAGGTACTCGATGCGGTTTTCGATGAAGGCGTTGTGCTTGCCCTCGGTCTCGGCGGTGTTGCGGCGGAAGACGTCCATGCCGACCTCGGTCCGGACTTGAAGCGACCGGATGCCCGGCGACCGGTAGGAGTGGACGAAGGCGGCGCGCTGGCGGTTGCCGGTCTTGAAGTACCGGCCGCCGACGGATTGGGCGTGCCCGATGTTCTTGATGATGGTGGCGGAGGCGGCGGGCCCGCGGTAATACGAGAGGCCCGGGAGGCTGAGGCCGGAGAAGTAGTCCGGATCGGCCTCGGGCACGAGGATGTCGCCCGTGAGCACCTCGCCGTAGACGACCCAGTGCTGCGGCAGGTCGCACCGGCCGCGCACGGTGTAGAGCATCTGGGGCTTGTGGGTGGTGGAAGGCATGATGCGGTCGAAGGCGAGGCTTAACTTGGTCCAGGGCATGACGGTGGTACTGACTTCGCCGTGCTGGAAATCGACGGCGAGGGTGTCGTCCAACTGCCCGTCCACGTTGTCTGTGACGTGTCCGGCGGCGGCGGCGAACCGCCACTGGGGGTTCAGGCGGTACGAGGCGGCGGCGGCCCAGCCTTCGCGGTCGAACAACTCCAGGTTCTGGCCGTTGAAGTAGCCCGGGCTGTACCGGAAGTAGCGGACGCCGACGTGGAGGTCCGTGACGGGGTAGAAGTCGGCGCGGAGGTTGGTGGCCCAGTCGTCCATGGCGTCGCCGCCGTTGTCGTTGTTGCCGACGGCCACCTCGCCGGAGAGGATGAGGGGCTCGACGGGCTGATACGCGGCGCTCGCGCCGAAGTGGGACCCGCGGTTGGGGTAGTTGCGTCCGGCGAGCCCCGTTCCGAGTTCCTGGGTCAGGTCGTAGAAGCCGTCTTGAGCGGCCACGGCGGTGCCGATGGTGAGGGTGTCGGTCAGGCCGTAGGTGGCCCGAGCGGCGCCCAGGTAGCCGCCGTGGAGCCAGCGGTCGCGTCGTCGGTCGAAGCCGGCCGCCGCCAGCCAGGTCATGGTGCCCTTGGGCAGGAGGACGGAGGTCGGGACGATGGTCTTGCGGATCTGCGTTTCGACGCCGTCCGGGTCGATGATGACGATGCGGACGTCGTTCAGGACGCCGGGGCTGAGGCGGATGTCCTCGAAGCGGTAGGCCCCTTTGCCGGGGCGGGTGGGACTGTCGGCGACGATCGTCTCTTCTTCGAAGAGGCGGTCGTTGATGAGCAACTGGACGCGCGACCCCGCCTTGGCGTAGCCTTCGAAGTCGTACGGCTGGACGAAGTAACTGCTGAGGCCCGGGGAGGGTTCATCGGGTCGGCGGCTTTCGGGCGGGGCGCCGGCGATGCCGTTGGCGCGGATGCCCGTGAGTCGGATGTTCGGGAAGACGAGGCCGCTCAGGCCGAAGATGCTGTCGCCGAAGGCGATCTCGCTGTTCTCCTGGCGGTAGACCCACTCGCCCCATTCGATCATGAAGGGGTCGGCGGTGACGTCGCGCCAGCCCTCGCGCTCCAGGACCCGGGTGGGCTCGGTGAAGCGGAACTTGTATTGGCCGCCCGCCAGGTTGCCCCAGAGTTGCTGGCGGAAATTGCCGACGGCCAGGTCCCGCGGGCTCTCGCGGTCCTGGAGCAGGCGGGCCTGGGTGCCCATCTCGAGTTCCATGAACTGGAGGCCGTCCGCGGCCGGGTACGCCATGGGGAACCGTTCGGGGAGCGTCTCTTCGAAGGATTGGATATCTTCGTCCGACGGCAGGCGGAGCACCCACCGTTCGAGGACGCGGTCGATCTTGGCCGTGAACGCGTACAGTTCGTCGCTCCACTCCAACTGGATGACAAAGATCTCGGCGACCGTCTCGGCCGGCAGATACACGTCGCGCTGCCGGGTGATGTCGCTGATGGCCTCGTAGAGTTCGATGGCATCCTCGCGGCCGTTGAACCGGATGCGCCGGGCGGCCACGTTGAGGAGCGTTTTCGGCCCGCCTTCGACCTGGAAGACGAGTTCCTTGCCCTGCTGGTCGACGTGGGTTCGGAACGCTTTGAGCAGGCGCAGCAGGGGCAGGAACCGCTCGCCGGCCGGGGTGACGAGGACATCGAGGTCGTCGATATCCAGGCGGTGCCACGGCCGGTCGCCGCGCAGTTGGAAGCCCGCCACCTCGATGACGGGGGGCTCCATCTCGGGCAGTTCCTCCTTGCTGACGACAGGCTTGGCGCCGCCGTCCGGCTTGCGGGGCAGGGGCGGCGGCGGTTCTTCCGAGGGGGCCGGAAGCATCAACTCGGCCGCCAGTTGGTCGTCGGAAGGCGGCCCCGATTCGGGCGTATCCGCCTCCGGCTTGTCCGGCGGTGCGCCGGGGCCGGCCTTGTCGGGCTCGGCCTTTTCGGCAGGGGGCTTCTCGGGGGCGGGTTCCTCTGGGGCCGGTGCGTCGGGTGCGGGTTGCTTCGGAGCGGCTTTCACGGGGGGAGCGTCGTCAGGCGGGGGGGCGTCCTTTGCGGCGCGCACCGACACCGCAAGCGGGCCGACCGCCAGCATCGCTGACAGGGCTACCGCTGTGGCAAGGCGCCAGTACCAGGCCCGGCCGCCGCGCGGCACGGACCCGGGGCTGTTGCCACCACGGGGGTGGATCATATGCCTTTGATCAGGACGTGACGGTCAGGATCCCTTGTCCTTGGCATCCGTCTTTTTTCCCTCCTCCGTGGGAGGGGTGGACGGTTTGGCCAACGTCAGCGTGGTCTGCTGCGCCAAGGTGCTGTCAAGTTGCGGCGATTCGTACTCGACCGCAACGGTGTATTGGCCTGCGGGCAGGGGAACCTCCACCGTTCGGGTGAAGTGCCTCTCGGAAGCGGGCAGAATGTAGGCGTAGCCGATCTGGCCGTCGGCCACCACCTTGCCGGCGCCATCCATGATCTCGTAGGTGCCCTTGACGAGGAG
>Ga0180431_10007659_pt1 | contig 12524 bp, 12 predicted proteins | sample SS_ome_11_FD_132459 | JGI IMG/M metagenome (GOLD analysis project Ga0180431, IMG submission 132459) | Hypersaline lake sediment archaeal communities from the Salton Sea, California, USA - SS_1_MS_1 metaG | ecosystem: Environmental > Aquatic > Non-marine Saline and Alkaline > Hypersaline >... | reverse complement strand
TGACCGGGTCCAGCGTGACGAGCCGCGTCCGGCTGTCGGGCCGCGAGCCGGGCTCGTTGAACCCGATGTGTCCGCTGCGTCCGATGCCGAGGATCTGGAGGTCGATGCCCCCGGCCGCCTCGATCGCCGTCTCGTAGCCGGCGCAGTGCCCGTAGACTTCGCTTCGCGGGACGGTTCCTTCCGGGAGGTGGATGTGGTCTTCGGGGATGTCGAGGTGTGCGAAGAGCTGCTCCCGCATGAAGACCCAGTAGCTCTCGGGGTGACTACGGGACAGGCCGTAGTATTCGTCGAGGTTGAAGGCGACGACGTTGGCGAAGCTGAGGTCCTCCCGGCGGTGGAGGCGGATCAATTCGCGGTAGAGGGGCAGGGGGGTCGAGCCGGTGGCGAGGCCGAGGACGTAGGGCCGCCCCTCGGCCGCCCGGTGGCGGATTTCCCCGGCGATGCGGGCCGCGAGGGCCCGGCAGGCGGTTTCGGCGTCCGCAAAGACCTCGGTTGGGATGCGCTCGAAGCGGAGGCTCTCGTCGCGCGGCGGGGCGTGCGTCCTCACGGGCTTCTTTGTAGCGTCTTCGCGGAGCGACGCATCTCTAATCCGGCCGCGCGATCGATATTTTCGGCGGGTCAGGGGTCAGGGGCCGGGGGCCGACGGGTCGAGCCGACGCCGATTCCCGCCCCCCGGTCTCCTCGTCAAGGCTTCTTTGGCAATGCGTGGTTCGATTGTGACGACTTCCGGATGTCAAGGGATCTACCCGATGAAGGGGGCGATGACGAGGGCCACCACCGACATGAGCTTGAGAAGGATGTTGAGGGAGGGGCCGGAGGTGTCCTTGAAGGGATCGCCGACGGTGTCGCCGACCACCGCCGCCTTGTGGGGGTCGGAGCCCTTCCTGTAGGTTTCGCCGTCGATGGTGACGCCTTCCTCGAACATCTTCTTGGCGTTGTCCCATGCGCCGCCGGCGTTGGACTGGAAGAGGGCCATGAGGACGCCGCAGACGGTGACGCCGGCGAGGAGGCCGCCGAGCATTTCGGCCCCGCCGAAGAAGCCCACGAGGACCGGCGCCAGCACTGCGAGGAGGCCGGGACGCACCATCTGCCTGATGGCGGAGGCGGTCGAGATCGAGACGCACTTGGCGTATTCGGCCTTGCCGTCGGCGGCCTCGAAGGTCTTGCGGTCTTCGTCGCTCCAGTGGTGGAAGTCCTTGTCCCCGTTGCGGTTCATGACTTCGAGGGCCTTGTGGAGTTCCGGGATGCTCTTGAACTGGCGGCGGACCTCCTGGATCATCGACATGGCGGCGCGGCCGACGGCGCTCATGGCGAAGGACGAGAACAGGAAGGGCAGCATGCCGCCGACCAGGAGGGCCGACATGACCTGCGGGTTCGTGATCTCAATCACGAGGGTGGTTCCGTGGCTCTTGTCATAGGTCGTCTTGAAGGCCGCGAAGAGGGCGAGGGCGGTCAGGGCGGCCGAACCGATCGCGAAGCCCTTTCCGATGGCGGCGGTGGTGTTGCCGACCGCGTCGAGCTTGTCGGTCCGTCCGCGGACCTCCTTGGGCAGTTCGCCCATTTCGGCGATCCCTCCGGCGTTGTCGGAGATCGGGCCGTAGGCGTCCACCGCGAGCTGGATGCCGGTGTTGGAGAGCATGCCGACCGCCGCGATGGCGATTCCGTAGAGTCCTGCGAAGTGGTAGGCGCCGAGGATGCCGGCCGCCAGCACGAGGATCGGGAAGGCGGTGGAGACCATTCCGACGCCGAGGCCGGCGATGATGTTGGTGGCGGAGCCGGTGAGCGACTGCTCCGCGATGGAGCGGACCGGCTTGGTCCCGGTGCCGGTGTAGTGTTCGGTGATCTGGCCGATGGCGAGGCCCGCCACGAGGCCGAATCCGATCGCGTAGAAGACGCCGTTGGCGGTGTATTGGAAGCCGCCCGAGGTCCAGGCGTCCGGCAGCATCGCCTGGATGACGAACCAGGTGATGACGAGCATCACGAGGGAGGATCCGAACTCGCCGATGTTGAGGGCTTTCATCGGGCTGCCGCCTTCGCGGACTCGCACGAAGAAGGTGCCGCCGATGGAGGTCACGATGCCGAGGCCGGCGAGGACGAGCGGCAGGAGCACCGCGCCGAGGCCTCCGAAGCTGTCGGCCATTTCGGGCAGGCCGACGAAGACCGCCCCGAGGACCATGGTCCCGATGATGGAGCCGACGTAGGACTCGAAGAGGTCCGCGCCCATGCCGGCCACGTCGCCGACGTTGTCGCCGACGTTGTCGGCGATGGTGGCGGGGTTGAGCGGGTGGTCTTCGGGGATGCCCGCCTCGACCTTGCCCACGAGGTCGGCGCCCACGTCGGCGGCCTTGGTGTAGATCCCGCCCCCGACCCGCGCGAAGAGGGCGATCGAGGAAGCTCCGAACGAAAAACCCGTCACGATCGTCATGACCTTCACCACGTTGTCGGCGTCGGTGCCGAACTGGGTCGAGAAGATCGCGAAGAGGGCGCCGAGGCCCAGCACCCCGAGCCCGACCACCCCGAGGCCCATCACGGCTCCGCCCGAGAAGGCGATTTCGAGCGCCGGACCGAGCCCCTGCCGGGCGGCGTTGGTGGTGCGGACGTTGGCCTTGGTGGCGACCTTCATGCCGATGAAGCCCGCCAAGGCCGAGCAGAACGCCCCCACCACGAAGGAAAGCGCCACCAACGGGTGCGAAGCCTCGCTCCGGAGTCCGCCGATCACAAGGAGGACCGCCACGCATACCACGAAGATCGAGAGGACCTTGTATTCGGCCCGGAGGAAGGCCATGGCGCCTTCCTGGATGGCGCGCGCGATGCGCTGCATCCGCTCCGTGCCTTCTTCCTGTTTCGCCACCCACGCCGATTTCCAGAACGTGAAGACCAGCGCCAGGACTCCGAACAGCGGGATCAAGTAAATGAGTGTTTCCTTCGTCATTAGTTGTGCATCAGGGTTCGCTGACGGCGCGGAGCTAAGAAACAATCGACGGTTTGACAACCTGCAAAGCAGATCCCGCTGGTATTTCCGGGAAAAGTGTTCATATTGACAATTCCTCCTTGTGTCTGACGTCCGGCCTCCGTAGACCCGGGGCTGACTCGCTTTCGCTCGCCAACGCAGCGGTCTTGTTTCGCAATGAGCAAGCCAATTGATCAGCGGGAAGGGAAACGGCTGATCTCCATCCACCCTGCGGACAAGTCGCGTCCGGACGCCATCCTCCCCGCGAAGCTTGCCTTCTTTGGCGTCACAGCACCTCGCGGTAGACGCTCGGGTGGGGGCGCGGGATGACGGCGGTGTTGACGAGGACGCCCTGCCCGGCGATGACGGCGCGGCCGGCCTCGACCGCGGCCTGGACCGAGGAGACGTCGCCCGTGAGGGTGGCGAAGGCCTTTCCGCCGAGGGCCATCGCGAGACGGATCTCCATGAGGGTGACGCCGGCCGCTTTCACGGCCGCGTCGGCGGCCTCGATGAGGGTCGCGACGTTGAACGACTCGAAGATGCCCAGCGCGCCGTCCGGCTCAGTGGGCTGGCTGCGGCCGATGGCGGTGAAAACGTCGGGATGAACCCGCGGGAGGACGGTGTGATCGATCAGGGCGCCGTGGGCCGCCTCGCAACCGGCCTGGACGGCCGCGCCGACCGCCGAGACTTCGCCCCCGATCAGGACCATGTATTTGCCGGAGCAGATCGAGCGCGAGAGGAGCAGATTCACGTTGGCGGCCTTCAGCATGGTGTCCGCCACTACGAATCCGGAGGTCACGCTGCTCATTTCAATCAGGCCGATGGACAGGCCGGTGGTCATGGGGAGGGGCGGGGGCGCGGTTTTCGGTTTTCGGTTTTCGGGTGCGGGGGTTAGATTGTCAGGATGAGGGAGTCGGCGGTGGCGGAGGCGACGGTGCCGGCGAGCGGGGCGTGGAGGGCGGCGCCGAGGGAGTCGGGCGGAGGGGTCGCGACGGGATCGCCGGCGGCGACGCGGCGGCCGGGGGCGACGGCGGCGACGGCGGGGGCGCCGGCGTGCTGGCGGAGCGGGAGGACGAGGCGCGGCGGCGAGAGGTCGAGGTCGCGGAACGGAGCGGGGTGGTCGTAACGCTCGATGTCGAGGCGCTGCATGAGGTTGCGGATCGGAACGCGCCGGCCGTCGTGCATGGGGTGGGCCTCGACTTCGGACGGGCCGGTCCACCGCCAGCCTGCCCGTGCGAGGAGGTTCTTGGATTCGTCGCAGGCCTCCTTCGGATAGAGGTCTTCCGGGCAGGCATAGAGGGTGCAGAGTCCGCACGAGCAGCACAGGGCGGCCCACTCGCTGAAGCGTTCCGCTCCGGTGGCGGTGAAAGCGAGGCTGCGCATGACCTGGTGAGGCTCGACGGCGTATCCCAGCAGATAGCGCGGGCAGAACTCGGTGCAGTAGCGGCACTGGTCGCAGGCCGATTTGCCGATGGCGGCCTGTTGTTCCGCCGGGCGCAGCGTGCGGGCCGCGATGGGATGGGCGCGGTCCAGCACGATCGCCCCGGCGGAGGTCTTGGTGACCGGTTCGTCGAGGTCTTCGCTGAGGCGGCCCATCATCATGCCGCCGAGAAACAGGACCGGATCCGGCACCGTGGCCCCTCCGGCATGCGCGATCAGTTCGCGGAAGGACACTCCGAGCGGCACGGTGGACGTGAAAGGTTCCGCCACCGCACCCGCGATGGTGAGGGTCTTGCGAGTCACGGGCCGGCCCGCGGCGGCGTCGGCGAGATTGACGAGGGACTCGACGTTCTGGACGAGGCAGCCGACGTCCCTCGGCAGACCGGCGGGCGGGATGAGGCGGCCGGTCACTTCGTGGACGAGTTCGTATTCGTCGCCCGCCGGATAGTAATCGCCAAGGAGGTGGACCCGGGCCTTGGTTCCCTCGCAGGCCGCGGTGCAGGCCTCGACTGCTCCGGTCTTCCTTTTCTTGATTGCGATGACGGGATCGGAGGCCTCCACGGTTTCCGCCGCCAGAAGCAGGCCGCGAACGAGCTCCGCGGCGTGATGTTCCATCACGGCGGCGTCCTTGTGAAGGAGCGGCTCGCACTCCGCCCCGTTGGCGATGACGAACTCGGCCTTGGCGGCAAGCTTCACGTGAGTCGGGAAACCGCCGCCGCCCGCCCCCACCACGCCGGCGCGACGAGCCTGATCAACCATGGACACGGACACGAGGCCGGTTTATCGGGGATCGGGGGGCGCTGGCGAGCGGAAAGGTTCCGGGGCGGCCGTTTCGGCCCGGCAGAACGACCCGAACCGGCACCCGCCGACGGTGCTCCACACTTCAAGTCCCAACCTGTCCGGCATCTTCGGAATTGCCGGATAATCAGGGGACCCAAGAGGTCAATAATGCGCCCAAAACATCATGAAAAAAATTCGCGAAATAGGCCTTGCCAGGGGGGGGGCGAGGCGTATAGTCGCGGCCCCCAAAAATCGTGGCGGGTGCGTTTGATTGGCGGAAACCCGCTGGAAACAGGCGATTTGCCAGCTATCGGGTGCAGCTCCGGATAACAGGCGCCTGCGAGGGATCGGCCTCGCTGCCTGACTCTGCGCTCGCCCGGCAGCGGCGGGGACCGAGAACAGAGCAGGAGAAATGCCCACGATCAATCAACTTGTCCGGAAAGGACGCCGGAGTGCGATTCGGAAATCGAAGTCGCCGGCCTTGGTGAACTGTCCCCAGCGTCGCGGAGTGTGCCTGCAGGTTTACACGCGCACGCCGAAGAAGCCGAATTCGGCGTTGCGGAAGGTGGCGAAGGTCCGGTTGACGAACGGTTTTGAGGTGATTGCGTATATTGGTGGGGAGGGGCACAACCTGCAGGAGCACTCGATCGTTCTGGTTCGAGGGGGCCGGGTGAAGGATCTGCCGGGTGTGAGGTACCATATTGTGCGGGGGTCGCTGGACACGCTGGGGGTGGAGAACCGGAAGCAGGCGCGCTCGAAGTACGGGGCGAAGCGGCCGAAGGAGAAGTAGGACGGAACATATTGAAGCTCACGCGAAACGATGGCCAGAAGAAGGAGAGTGTATCGCCGGCCCGAAGTGCGGGACCCGAAGTTCGACAGCGAACTGGTGGGCCGTCTGATTTCGCGGGTGATGCGGGACGGGAAGCGCTCGCTCGCGGAGCGGATCGTGTATGCCGCGATCGACAAGGCGAACGAGGGGACGGACACCATCGACCCGCTCGAGATCGTGACGCGGGCGGTGGAGAACGCCAAACCGCGGGTGGAGGTGAAGAGCCGGCGGGTGGGCGGCGCCACCTATCAGGTGCCGCTGGAGGTGGCGGCGGACCGCTCCGAGTCACTGGCGATGCGGTGGCTGATCGGCTTTGCCCGCAAGCGCAAGAGCATCCCGATGCACGTGGCGCTGGCGAATGAAATCAAGGAGGCCGCCAACAACAGCGGGGCGGCGGTCCGCAAGAGAGACGATGTTCACAAGATGGCGCAGGCCAATCGCGCCTTTGCGCATTTCAGATGGTAGGAGTGATTTCAAGCGAGGCGCCTGCCGACAACCCACCCTCCCGGCGAGGGACGAACCGATGCCAGACAATCCCAACAGCCCGAATCGCCCGTATCCGCTTGAGCGGACGCGGAACATTGGGATTGCGGCGCACATTGATGCCGGCAAGACCACCCTCACGGAGCGGATTCTCTTTTACACGGGGATGATTCACCGGATGGGGGAAGTTCACGACGGGGCCACCACGACCGATCACATGGAACAGGAGCGGCAGCGTGGCATCACCATCACCTCGGCGGCGGTGACCTGTGCGTGGGAGCAGAAGCCGGTCGAGGGGGTCTGCAAGCTGTTCGAGGGGAAGAAACATCGGATCAACATCATCGACACCCCCGGCCACGTGGATTTCACGGCCGAAGTGGAACGATCGCTCCGGGTGCTTGACGGAGCGATCGTTGTGTTTTGCGGGGTGGCGGGCGTGCAGCCGCAGTCGGAGACGGTGTGGAGGCAGGCCACGAAGTATCGGGTTCCCCGGATCGTGTTTGTCAACAAGATGGACCGGGTGGGGGCGGACTACCAGGCGGTGGTGGACGAGATCCGGCACCGGCTGGGGGCGCGGCCGGTGCGGGTGTTGATTCCGATCGGGGCGGAGGACCAGCTTCGGGGGCAGATCGACGTCTTGAACCGGAAGGCGGTGCTTTACACGTCGGATGACGCGTTGGGGTCGGCCTTCGAGATCAAGGATCTGGACGGGGAGCAGATGCTGGTTGCGGAGGAGGCCTACCATGAGCTTTTCGAGGCGGTGGCGGACGTGGACGAGGCGGTTGGGGAGCGGTTTCTGAAGGAGGAGGACATACCGGTGCGGGAGCTGAAGGAGGGTCTGCGCCGGGCCACCATCGCGAACCGGCTGGTGCCGGTGGCGGGTGGTTCGGCGTTCAAGAACAAGGGGGTGCAGTTTCTGGTGGACGCGGTGCTGGATTATCTTCCGAGTCCGCTTGAGATCCCTTCGGCGCGTGGGCAGCGTCCGGACGATCCGGAGAAGGAGGTGATTGCCCCGACCAGTGATTACGAGAAGTTCTGCTCGCTGGCCTTCAAGCTATGGGCGGACAAGTATGTGGGCAAGCTGGTGTTTTTCCGGGTGTATTCGGGGACGGTTTCGAAGGGGGACCAGGTGTTCAACCCGCGCACGAAGCGGAAGGAACGGATCGGGCGGCTGATCCAGATTCAGGCGGACAAGCATCAGGACATCGAGACCTGCTACGCGGGGGACATTGCGGCCATCGTGGGGATCAAGAACGTCACGACGGGCGACACCCTGTGTCATCAGGGTTTTCGGATCATGCTGGAGCCGCCGAGCTTTCCGGAGCCGGTCATTTCGATGGCGGTGGAGCCGCGCACGAAGGTGGACCAGGAGAAGATGGCGACGGGTCTTGGGCGGCTGATGGAGGAGGACCCGACGTTCGTGGTGAAGACCGACGAGGACACCGGGCAGACGATCATCTCCGGGATGGGGGAACTGCACCTTGAGGTGATCGTGGACCGGCTGAAGCGCGAATTCAGCGTCGAGGCCAACGTCGGGCGGCCGCAGATCGCATACCGCGAGACCCTCACGCTGGCGGCGCAGGGCGAGGGACTGCTCAAGAAGCAAACCGGGGGCCGGGGCCAATACGGCCACGTCATCCTCGAGGCCGGCCCGAACGAAAAGGGGCAGGGGCTCGCGATCGAGAGCAGCGTGACGGGCGGCGCCATCCCGAAGGAGTATATGAATGCCGTCTTTGCCGGGGTGAAGGAAGCCATGACGAACGGCGTGGTGGCCGGCTATCCGGTGGTGGACGTGAAGGTGGACGTGCTGGACGGCTCGTCGCACGAGGTCGACTCGAACGAGAACGCCTTCAAGATGGCGGCCATTTTCGCGATGAAGGACGCCTTTCGGAAGGCGAAGGCGATTCTGCTGGAGCCCATCATGGACGTCGAGGTGACCACTCCCGAGTTGTATCAGGGCGACATCATGGGCGACCTGAGCCGTCGCCGGGGACACATTCAGGACACGGTGGTGAAAGGGGACGTGGTCGTCATCAAGGCGCGGGTTCCGCTGGCTGAGATGTTCGGGTATTCGACCGACGTACGCACCATTTCCTCGGGCCGGGCCGCCTTTGTGATGGAGCCTTTGAGTTTTGAGCCCGTTCCGCAACCCATTGTGAACGAGATCTGCAAGGAGCGCGGCACGGTGGCCGCCTGAATCCCATTCCCAGTTCCGCCATGGAAAACCAGAAGATCAGAATCCGCCTCCGGGCCTTTGACCACCGAGCGGTGGACAAGTCGGCGTCCGAGATCGTCGAGACCGCGAAGCGGACCGGCGCGAAGGTGGCGGGCCCCATCCCGCTTCCGACGCGCATCGAGAAGTTTTCGATCAACAAGTCGGTGCACGTCAACAAGGAGTCGGCGGAGCAGTTCGAGATTCGGACGCACAAGCGTCTTCTTGACATCATGGACCCCACGGCCCGGACGGTGGACGAACTGAAGAAGCTCAACCTTCCGGCCGGGGTGGACATCACGATCCGGATTTAGCGGCGGGACCTGACCGCGAACTTGTTTACGACCATGGCACTCGGACTCATCGGAAGGAAGATCGGGATGACGCGGGTCTTCGACCAGGAGGAAGGCCACATGATCGCGGTGACCGTCATTGACGTGACGGGCAACGCATTCGTGCAGCGCAAGACGAAGGAGACCGACGGGTACAACGCGGTGCAGGCGGCCTACGACGAGCAGAAGGAGCAGCGCCTCTCGCAGCCGGTGCGGGGGCATCTCAAGAAACACGGCGCCCCGCCCCGCAAGGTGATCCGCGAGTTCCGCTTTGCGGACGGGGAAGAGCTGCCTTGCGAGGGGGATTCCCATCCGGGGGCGGAATTGTTCAAGGAGGGACAGTGGGTGGACGTGATCGGCGCCACGAAGGGGAAGGGATTCCAAGGGGTGGTGAAGCGCCACAATTTCAGCGGCCAGCCCGACAGTCACGGTCACATGACGCACCGCCGTCCGGGCGCCATCGGGGCCGGCACGTGGCCGGGGAAGATCTGGAAGAACCAGAACATGCCGGGCCGCCAGGGGGCGGAGCGGCGCACCGTGCAGAACCTTCGCATCGTGCAGGTGAGGCCGGAGGATGGCGCGATTCTCGTGTCGGGGGCGGTGCCGGGGCGCCGGGGGGCCTGCGTGGTGATCCGGCCGGCGAAGAAGAAACCGCTGCCCGAGCCGTCCGAAGAGGCGAAATCCGAGTAACCCAGCAGTAGAAGAGACGTTCCATGACCGCTTCCACGATGAGTCTCGAAGACGCGAAGTCCGCCAACCTGCGGGTGGTCGAAGACGCCGGCCGGGGAGACCAGGCGGTGCACGACCTGGTGGTGGCCTATCAGGCCAACCGCCGGACCGGGACGGCGAGCACCAAGATCCGGGCCGAGGTTCGCGGTTCGCGCCGGAAGATGTACCGGCAGAAGGGTACCGGTCACGCGCGGCACGGCGACGGCAAGGGGGTGCAGCACAAGGGAGGCGGGGTGGTCTTCGGCCCGCGGCCGCGCGACTACTCGAAGGCGGTGCCGCGGAAGGTCCGCAAGCTGGCCCTGCGGCGCGTTCTCGGGGACCGGATTGCGGAGGGCTCGGTGCAGTTGGTGGACGACTTCGCGATTGCGGACGGCAGGACGAAATCCTTTGTGAAGGCGATCAACGGCCTGACGGGAGAGGCGAAGGTGCTGGTGGTTGGGAAGGAGTTCGGGGACGAGACCTATCTTGCGGCGCGGAATGCCGGCTGGGCGTTGCTGGAAACCGCGGCGAACGTGAACGTCGAGCAGCTTGCTTCCTACCATGCCATCATCCTGACGCGCGACGCCCTTGAAGTGCTGGCGGCCCGCACGGCCTGAGTGACCCAACGAGAATCGAGCCATGAGAGACATCTACTCCGTCATCGACAACGTCCGGCTTTCCGAGAAGGCGACCCTGCTGCAGGAGCTGAACAACGAGTATGTCTTCAAGGTGGACCGCCGCGCCAACAAGCTCGAGGTCAAGCGGGCGGTGGAGAAGCTATTCGGGGTGAAAGTGACGGCGGTGCGGACCTGCAACTACGCGGGCAAGCGGAAGCGCCTCCGCCGGGCCGACGAAGGCCGCACCGCGCAGTGGAAGAAAGCCATGGTCCGCCTCAAGGAAGGGGACAAGATCGACCTCATCTGACGAAGATCCTCATTGAATCGAAGACGCCGCGACAATCCCAAACCAATTCACGCGAGCCATGCCGATCAAAAGCTTCAATCCCGTGACGCCCTCGAGTCGCTACAAGATGTGGCCGAGCTACGAGGAGATCACCAAGGCGAAGCCCGAGAAAAGCCTCACCGAGCCTCTCAGGAAGAGCGGCGGACGGAACAACCAGGGCCGGATCACCTGCCGCCATGTGGGCGGCGGCCACAAGCGGAAATACCGGCTCGTCGACTTCAAGCGACGCAAGCACGGGATGGCGGCGAGGGTGACGGCGGTCGAATACGACCCCAACCGGACCTGCCGGATCGCGCTCCTCGAATACGAGGACGGCCAGAAGAGCTACATTCTTTGCCCGGTGGGATTGTCGGTGGGCGCCACGGTGGAGTCGGGCGAGCATGTCAGCCCGAAGCCGGGGAATGCCATGCCCTTGAAGAGCGTGCCGCTGGGAACGGCGGTCCACAACATCGAGCTGCGTCCGGGGAGCGGCGGCAAGGTGGCCCGCGCCGCCGGCCAGCAGGCGGTGGTGTCGAACCGCGAAGGGGGGTATGCCCTTGTCAAGATGCCCTCCGGCGAAATCCGCCGCTTTCACGAGAATTGTTTCTGCACGATCGGACAAGTGGGCAATCGGGACCATATGAACGAATCCTCGGGGAAGGCGGGCCGGGCCCGCTGGAAGGGGGTGCGCCCGACGGTCCGCGGGATGTGCATGAACCCCGTCGACCACCCGAACGGGGGCGGCGAAGGCAAATCGAAATCCGGGGGCGGGCGCCAGCACCTGAAGTCACCGTGGGGTCACGTGAAGGGGCAACGGACCCGCAAGAAGAAGAAAGCCAGCGACCAGATGATCGTTCAGAGCCGCCGCAAGAAGAAGCGTTCCTAAGCACTCATCACCAAGCCATGCCACGCTCATTGAAGAAAGGTCCGTTTGTTGACCAGAAGCTGCTTGCCAAGATTGACCGGGCCCAGGAGGCCGGCCAGAAGAAACCCATCAAGACGTGGAGCCGGTGTTCGATGATCACGCCGGATTTTGTGGGGTACACGTTTTTGGTGCACAACGGGAAGGCGTTCACCAACGTCTATGTCACCGAGAACATGGTGGGACACAAACTCGGGGAGTTCGCCCCCACGCGCATCTTCAAGCAGCACAGCGGTATCGGCAAGAAGTAGGCCCCGCGATCATGAAGCGCATTTCCGTCAGTCCCTTCCTCGCCGCCGCCCTTTCCGGGTTGGCGGGGATGGGTGTGGTCCGCGGGGAGGGCGGGGAAGCGAGGGGTGTGGACGGCCTCGAGAACCGGCTGGCGGCGCTTCGCCGGGAGAATGCGGTCCTCAAAAGGGAGCTGGTGGCCGCCAATCAGCGGGAGGCGGACGCCGCGGAAGCCCTTGCGCGGATCAAGCTTCGCCTCGAGGCCCTCGGCAAGAACCTCATCGACGGGGGGGACGACCGTCATGTTCAGGCGGTTTCGGATTTTGCGGTTCTCGACCGCCGCGTCCGGCAACTCGAGGAAGCCACGTTGCGGTTGCTGGGGAGCGTGAACGCCTATCTTCACAGCGCGATCGCGGCCGATCCCGACCTGCGGGCGAAGGTGGAATTGCGCCTGCGGGAGTTGGAGGTTCTTCTCGGGCTGCGGGCTCGTCCGCAGAAGAGCGTGGCGCGGGGGAGCCTCCAGCACGCCAAGGTGGTCAGTATTGATCCGGAGAGCGGCCTTGTGGTCTTGAACGTTGGCGAGAAGCAGGAGGCGCGCATTGGTCTGGTTTTTCGCATCACGCGCGGAGGCGATCCGGTGGGAGAAGGGATGGTGGCCCTGACCCGGGAGGACGTCTGCGGCATATTCATTCAGAAGC
>Ga0180431_10007658_pt1 | contig 12525 bp, 9 predicted proteins | sample SS_ome_11_FD_132459 | JGI IMG/M metagenome (GOLD analysis project Ga0180431, IMG submission 132459) | Hypersaline lake sediment archaeal communities from the Salton Sea, California, USA - SS_1_MS_1 metaG | ecosystem: Environmental > Aquatic > Non-marine Saline and Alkaline > Hypersaline >... | reverse complement strand
GGGACGGGGTCACGGACCTGGCGGTGTACTGGCAGGCCGGCGGCACGTGGTACATCCGGTACAGCAGCGGCGGAACGGCGAGCCACAACTGGGGCTGGAAGGACACGGAGGCCGTGCCGGGCGACTACGACGGGGACGGGGTCACGGACTTGGCGGTATACTGGCAGGGCGGCGGGATGTGGTACCTCCGGCACAGCGGTGGCGGCGACGCGGCCCGGAAGTGGGGTTGGAAGGATGCGCAGGCCGTGCCGGGCGACTACGACGGGGACGGGATGACCGACCTGGCGGTCTACTGGCAGGGCGGCGGCATGTGGTATGTTGACGAGAGCGGGGGCAGCTCCTATGCCACGAAGTTCGGTTGGTCCGATGCCTGCGCGGTGGCCTGCCGGTAGTGGTTTCTTCTTCTTGCGGCGGTCCCCGATCATCCGGGTTTGGGACGGACGAGAGGACGCAACGCGGCCGCGATTTCTTCCTTCTTGACCCGGCCGGGTCTGCCGATAAGGTACTCCCCGTGACAGAGCGCGCGGCGGCCCGTCGCGGGGAGAGGGTGTGACTTCACAAACCGGCGAGCTCGGCATCAGCGTGGTGGTGCCGTGTCTGAACGAAGAGGCGTCCATTGGGGAGGTCGTGGACGCTGCGTGGGCGGGCATCCGCCGCATGGGTGCGGCCGGTGAAGTCATCGTCGTGGACAACGGCAGTACCGACCGCTCCCGGTCCCTTGCGGAGGAACACGGCGCGCGCGTGCGGGTCGAGAAGGAGAGAGGGTACGGCGCGGCGCTTCGGGAAGGGTTCGCGAACGCCCGGTACGGCGTCATGGTGATGGGCGACGGTGACCTGACCTACGACTTTTCCCGGCTCGACATCCTGGTGCAGCCTATTCTGGACGGGACGGCTGAGCTGGTCGTCGGCAACCGGATGAAGGACATCCGGCCGGGCTCCATGCCCCGTCTGCACCGCTATCTCGGGAACCCGCTGCTCTCGCTTCTGCTCCGGGTCATGTTCCACAAGCACGTGGTCCGGGACGCGCACTGCGGCATGCGGGCGATCACGCGGCGGGCGTACGAAAGTCTGGGTTGCGTCACGACCGGCATGGAATTCGCCAGCGAGATGATCGTCCGCGCCATTCACCGGAACGTGCGCATGACGGAACGGGATATCACCTACCATCCGCGCGTGGGCGAATCGAAGCTGGCGTCCTTCCGCGATGGATGGCGCCACGTGCGTTTTATGCTGCTGCACAGTCCCACTACCGCGCTGCTGGTGCCGGGGGCGCTGGCCTGGCTCATCGGCACGGCGGTCGCACTGCCGCTGGCCTTCGGGCCGGTGGTCATCAACGGCCGCAACATCGATGTGCACTGCATGATCATGGGCGGGATTCTCAACGTGGTCAGCATTCAGCTCCTGACCCTGGGCCTCCTGGCCAAGGCCTATGCGCACCTGTCGGGTCTGCGGGAGGATCCGATCGTGGCTTGGCTGTACCGCGTGGTGACCTTCGAGAAGCTCCTGCTGGTCACCCTGCCGCTGATCGCGGTGAGCCTGGCGGTCCTGTTCGGGGTGGTGGCCGAATGGGTGGCCAGGGGGTTCGGCTCCCTGGACGAGGTGCGCCCGCTGTTCCTGGCCATGCTCGGTTTTGTGAACGGCACCCAGGTTGCGGCCGCAGGCTACCTGTTCAGCATCCTGGCGCTGCCCAGGCACGTCGGGCCGTTGGCCGGCGCCGCCGCGGATGCCGGCGGACGGCAAGGGGAGAGCGACGGGGATGGGGTCTCCTGACGTCTCGGTGGTCATTCCGGTGCTGAACGCGGGGCGGTACCTGCCGGAACTGCTGCCCGCGATCCTGGCGCAGGATCCGGCGCCGCCGCGCGAGATCGTCCTGGTAGATTCCGGATCGGACGACGACACACGGGCGGTCGCGGCTCGGTTCCCTTCGGTCCGCGTGATCCCCATCGAGCACTTCTCGCACGGCCGGGCGCGCAACCTGGGCGCGGCGGACGCCTCGGGGGCGGTCATCGTGCTGATGACGCAGGACGCGGTGCCGGCGCATCGGGAATGGATGGCGCGGCTGCTCTCGCCGCTGGCGGATCCGCAGGTGGCCGCCTCCTTCTCCCGGCAGATGCCCCGGCCGGATGCCAGTCCCATGGAGCGCTTCTTCCTGCAGACGCATTTCCCGCCGGGCCGGCCGGTTCGGCGCGAAAGGACGCGCGCGGTGCTGGGCCTGCGGGACGTGTTCTTCTCGAACGTCAGCGCCGCCGTGCGACGGTCGGTCCTGCTGGAGCACCCGTTCGACGAGAGCCTGATCATGAGCGAAGACCAGCAGTTCGCGAGGGACGTGCTGTACGCCGGCTATGCAACCGTGTACCAGCCGGACTCGGTCGTGGTCCACTCCCACAACTACAGCCTGCCCGTAGTTTTCAAGCGGTACCTGGACAGCGTATACTCGCTGCGGATCATCTTTCCCGAACACGGACTGCGGGTCAGTTCCGCAATGGGCATCCACTACCTCACACGCGAGGCGTGGCACATGGTGCGGCATCATCCGTTCCGGCTGCCCTACTACGCGCTCTACGTGGCGGCCCGGACGCTCGGCACGTATGCCGGGCACGCGGCGGAATTCATGCCGCGTTCCCTCCTGCGTAGACTCAGCCTCCACAGCTATCACTGGACCTGACGTCTCCGCGAGGGCCGATGGGACCGGTGCAAAGCTGATCGCCGCTTTGTCCTTGAGCGCCGGAGCGGTTCCCCTACAGTATGGCCGCGTGGCGGCAGGCGGATCGGCCCGGCGTGGGCCGGCGGAGGATTGCGGCGGCATGGCGGACGACGCGACAACCGGTGCGCGGATTCCCTTCAATCGGCCGTTCATTGCCGGCCGGGAGCTCGCGTATATCGCCGAGGCCGTCCGCAGAGGTCACCTCGCGGGCGACGGCGAGTTCACGGCGCGCTGCAGCGTGTGGATGGAACGCGCGTTCGGGGCGCGGAAGATTCTGCTCACCCATTCCTGCACCGCGGCCCTGGAGATGGCGGCGATTCTCTGCGATCTGAAGCCGGGCGATGAGGTGATCCTGCCGTCTTACACGTTCGTCTCCACGGCCAACGCTTTTGCCCTGCGCGGGGCCCGGCCCGTGTTCGTGGATATCCGTGAGGACACGCTGAACCTGGACGAGACAGCCGTCGAGCCCGCGATCACGGATCGCACCCGCGCCGTGGTCGTTGTTCACTACGCCGGCATGGCCTGCGAGATGGATACGATCCTGGACATCGCCGGGCGTCATGGGCTGACCGTGGTCGAGGACGCCGCGCAGGGGGTGAACGCCACCTACAAAGGCCGGTTCCTCGGGACCCTCGGGAGCCTGGGTTGCTACAGTTTTCACGAAACGAAGAATTTCATCAGCGGGGAGGGCGGTGCCTTGGCGGTCAACGACGACGCGTTGGTCGCGCGGGCCGAGATCGTCCGGGAGAAAGGAACGAACCGCAAGGAGTTCTTCCGCGGCGCCGTGGACAAGTACACCTGGGTGGACGTCGGTTCCTCCTACCTCCCGTCCGAGATCGTCTCCGCGTTCCTGTACGCGCAGCTCGAGCAATGCGAGGCCATCACGCGTAAGCGACGGAGCATCTTTGAGCGCTACATGACGGGCCTGGCGGACCTGGAGCGGGCCGGCCGGCTGCGCCGTCCCCATGTGCCCGACGGGGTGACCCACAACGCCCATATGTTCTACATCCTGCTGCCGGACCGGCGGACCCGTGACGGGCTCCTCGCTTTCCTCCACGAACGCAACATCGGGGCGGTCTTCCATTACGTGCCGCTTCACACGTCTCCCATGGGGATACGGTTCGGCTATCGTGCCGGCAGCTTGCCGCGCACGGAAGATCTGAGCGGGCGGGTCCTGCGCCTCCCTTGCTACTTTGAGCTCGATCCCGGGGAGCAGGACCGGGTGGTGGCGGCCGTGCGAGCCTGTCTGGAGCCGCATTGAAGACGGGCGGCGTGGTCGAGCGCGGTGTCGGCGCGGAACGCGCGACGGATCGTCCCATGCAGCGGAAGAAACTGATGATTCTGGGAGCCGGCCCGTGCCAGGTTCCGATCCTCATGCTCGCCCGCGAGATGGGATTCGAGACCGTGGTCGTCAGTCCGTCCGGCGACTATCCCGGCCTGCGCGTAGCGGATCGGGTATTCGAGGCGGACGTGCGGGACAAGGAGCGCATCCTGGCGTCCGCCCGGCAGGAGCGGATCGATGGCATTGTCACCGACCAGACGGACTTACCGGTCGCCACGGTGGCCTGGGTGGCCGAGAGACTCGGGCTTCCCGGCATCGGGTACGCCTGTGCCTTGGCGTTCACGGACAAGACGAAGATGCGCGCGCTGTGCCGGCGCATCGGCATTCCGGTTCCCGATTTCCGCGGAGCCTCGTCGGTGTCGGGGACCGTGGCGGCTGCGCGGGAGATCGGGTTTCCGGTCATGATCAAGCCGGCGGATAACCAGGGCAGCCGGGGCGTGACGCGGGTCGGTGACGAGGGAGGCATCGAGGCCGCTTTCCGCAGCGCGGTGCCGTTCTCCGCGACGGGCCGGGTGATCGTGGAGGCGTTCGTCCGCGGGCGGGAGGTCGTCGTCCAGGGCTTTGCGTCGGGAGGGGATTTCGTCAACCTAGTGATCGGGGACCGCGAGTACTTCGACCTCCCCGGCCTGTTCATTCCGTCCCGGACGCTCTTCCCCTCGCGCCTTCGGGAAGACCTGCGACGCGAGGTGCTCGCCCTCAACGCCCGCCTGGTCAACGGCTTTGCGCCTGCCTTTGCGTTAACCCACAGCGAATACCTAGTCGACGAGGAGACGGGCGAAATCCGCCTGGTGGAAGTGGCCGCCCGGGGAGGCGGCGTGTTCATTTCCTCGGACCTCGTGCCGCTCGCGTGCGGCATCGATACGAACCGGCTGCTTCTCGAGCTCGCAGCGGGCCGGCGGGAGCGTGTGAATCTCCGGGACGCGCCGCGCCGGGAGCGCGCCTCGGGGTATGCCTGTTTCTATCTGCCCGAAGGGGTCATTTCGGACGTTGCCGGCGTGGCTCGCGCCGCATCGCTGCCGGGCGTGCACCGGGCGTTTTTGGAGGGACTGACGCCCGGGACGCGCACGCAGCCGCTGTCGCACAAGGCCATGCGGCTGGGTCCGGTCCTCGTGGCCGGCGCGGACCGGACGGCCTTGGACGAGGTGTTGCGCGAAGTGCAGCGCGTGCTGCGGATTACGGTGACCACGCCGGACGGCAGGGGGGGGATCCACTGGTGACGGGGCCGGTCCAGGTGGTGCGGGACGTGGGAGCGCTGCATCGCGTGCTGCGCGATGCACGCCTGCCGCGCGCGGTCCTGGACGCGCTCGTGCGAAGGCGCCTGCAGGCCGTCCTGGTCTCCGCATACCGCCATGTGCCGTACTACCGGGAGCGCATGTGTGCGGCGGGATACGATCCGGTACGCGCGTACCGCGGGCCTGAGGATCTTCGGCGGATTCCGATCACCCGAAGGGGGGACCTGAACCGTGAGGACGTCGACGCGATCGTGCGGCGGGGTGCGGACCTCCGGCGCTGTCATGCCGATACGACGTCCGGATCCTCGGGGGTCCCGCTCCGGGTGTATCGCGGCAGCCGCGAACGGGCGGTCCAGATCGCGAAATGGCTGCGGGTCCTGTTCGCCAACGGGTATTCGACCCGCGACAAGGTGATGGCTCTCGTGCCGCCCGCCCGCGCTCGCGAGGGGCGCAGCGTGCTCCAGCATTTCGGGTTCCTGCGCAGACGGGCGGTGGACTACCTCGAGTCTTCGCCCGAAGAGATGGTGGATCTGCTCTTGTCCTACCGGCCGCAGGTTCTGTACGGGAACCGGGCCCATCTGGACCTGATGGCGCTGGAAATCCGGCGCCGCGGCCTGCCGCCGCCGGGCCTGAAGCTGCTGATCGTGGGCGCGGAGGTCGTTCACGACAGCAGTCGGCGCCTCTATCGAGACACGTTCGGCATCGAGCCGCTGGAATACTACGGATCGGTCGAGATGGGCGTCATGGCCTACGAGACGCCGGCCCGGGACGGGCTCCGGCTGTGCGAGGACCTGAACTGCTTTGAATTCCTGGACGACGACGGGAATCCGGTGGCATCCGGGGAACCCGGCCGCGTCGTGGTAACCGACCTGACGGCGCAAGTGATGCCGTTCATCCGGTACGATCAGGGGGACCTGGCCGTGTTCCGGGAGGGGGCGACCGGCGACGCGGGCGGCCGGAGGCTCCGCCGGATCCTGGGGCGCGACGAAGATTACATTGTGCTGCCCGACGGTACCCGCCGATCGTTCCACGTGTTCTACAACGCGCTGCACGATTTCCCGGATGTCCTGCAGTTCCGGGTCGTACAGGAGACGGCCGACCGTTTCCAGATTCTTCTGGTGACGCCGCCCGACCGGTACGCCGCGGTTCGCGACGGCCTGTTCGTCCGGCTGCGGCAGGCTTTTCCTCCGGTTGTGACGTTTGACGTGACCCGCGTGGAGCGCATCGAGCCCGATGCGACCGGAAAGATCAGACGGGTGGTCTCGAAGGTCGCGCGCGGAGGCGGTCGCGTCTGAACCGGGGACGGAGGACGGACCGTGAGAATCGAGATCCGTGCGTCGGCCGGACCTTCGGCAAGGGTGGGATGCGCGGGCGACCTGGTGCCCGGCTGCCCCGATTGGGTTCCGCTGGCGAAGGAGGAGACGCTCCGGCGGGCGCTGGGCTCGTGCGCGCTGGTCGTGGCGAACCTCGAATCCCCGCTGACCACGGCGGCGTCACACAAGGAGCGGGGCGCGTCCCTCGCCTCCGATCCGGCGAGCGTGCGGGAGCTGAAGGACTGCAACATCGGCGCCGTTTGCCTGGCGAACAACCACATCATGGATTGCGGCCTGACCGGGCTGACGGACACGACGGAGACACTTGCCCGCAACGCGATCGGGTTCTTCGGGGCCGGTCGCAGCCGGTCCGGGGCGTCGGCGCCCTGGCATTGGGAGACCGGCGGCCTGCGAATCGCCTTTCTCGGGTACGCCTTTTCCTGTCCCACGGCCGTTGCGGGTCCGGATCCGGAGGGCGCGGGCGTGCAGCCGTTCGCGGCGCGGGAGGCGGAACGGCAGATTGCCGAACTGCGGCAGCAGGGCTGCTTGGTCTGCGTCTCGTGCCACGGCGGTGAGGAGTTCTTTCGCGTGCCCAGTCCGGCATACCGGTCCGCGCTGCAAGGGCTTGCCGCGGCCGGCGCCCACCTGGTGATCGGGCATCATGCGCACGTGTTCCGGGGGCTGGAAGTGCGCGACGGCTGTCTGATCGCCTACGGGCTGGGCAACTTCTACATGGACACGCCCCTGCAGCGCGCACGGCGGGGCACGGCGGTGGGCCTACTGCTGACCGTCGAGCTCGATGCAGTCGGCCCCGCGGCGTACGACGTCCGCTTCGTGTGCCGGCAGGACACGCCGCCCGGGCTTTCTCTCGTACGCGGCCGCGCGGAAGGCGAGCTGTGCGGGCTGCTGGACGAGTGGTCCGGCGCCGTGCGGGATTATCGTGCGCATCGCCGGGAATGGCGGCGCGATTGCTTCCGGATGGCTTGGGGTATGAACGAGATCGGCGGCGCGGGGCCGATCGGGATGCTGCGGCGCGCCGCCCGGCTCCTCCTCTACGCAGCTTGGCGCTTCCGCAAGCGGGGGGGGCGGAAGGGCGGGTCCCGGGAGGCGCACGGGACCCCCGTCCGGCGAATGATTCTCGCGGCGTGCATGGCGGCGCCCCGTGCGATCGCGGAGATGCAAAAGACGACCCGCTGCTACCGCGTGTACGACGCGGCGTGCGCGGCGTCGCCGAAGAGGATCCGGCGCAGCGTCGCGGCCGCGGCCTCCGCCGAGAAATGACGCCGGATGTTGGCCACGCCGCCATCGGACAGCTTTGCCCACAGGTCCGGATCCCGGTACAGCCGCACAACCGCCTCCGCAAAATCGGCCGGGCTTTCCGCGATCAGGACGTCCTTCCCGTCCGCGAGTTGCATGCCCTCGCAGGCGACGGAGGTGGCGACCACGGGCAGGCCGTAGCTCATGCTCGAGTTGATCTTGCCCTTGACGCCGGCCCCGTAGCGCAGCGGCGCCACCGAGAGGCGGCAGTCGCGGAGGTACGGGACCAGGTCCGGAACATGGCCGGTCACCACTACCGCCTCTCCGGCCAGATCCCGCACGGCCGGGGGAGGTCCGTCCCCCACCACGTAGAACCGGACGTCCCCGAGGCGTTCGCGGACCCGCGGGAGAATCTCCCGCGCGAACCACAAGACGGCATCGGCGTTTGGGGGATGCTCGAAGCCGCCCACAAAGAGTAGGTCTCGCCTCTGTTCGAAGGGGTTCGACGGGCCGCACACGGAATGAATGTTGGAGACCTGTTCCACGCGCACGTCGGGCGCCGCTCGGGCCAGGAGCTCCTTTTCCACCGGGCTGACCACGAGCGTGACGTGCGCCTTTCGCATCGCGGCGATCTCCTGCTTCTTGCGTCGGGCGGCCGCTTTCCGCGCCTTCCGTTCGCCCGAAAGCTCCGCCTCACGCTGTTCCCGCAGGAAGTGCAGATCCACGGTATCGAAGATCAACATGGCGTGCGGGCAGCAGGCGCGGCAGGCGGCGAGGTGCTTGCGTGCAACGTCCACCCGGCTGAGCAGGATCGTGTCGTATCGCTTACCGTATTTTCGAAGATAACGCCGAAGCGAGGTGACGTAGGGCGGGTAGAGCACCTCGATGCCGTCGGCCTGCAGCTCCGCCGCGTAGGGCTGGCGCGCCTCGGGGCGTTCTCCCGAGAACGTGACCTTGCAACCCAGCTCCCGGAGAATGTGCAGCATCCGCCACATGCGGACAGAGCCGGAATCGCGGTCGGGCGTCAGCATCCGGTGATCCACCACCAGCACGCGTCGCTTGGCGGCGCGATCCTTTTCGAGGTCCGGACGCACGCCGTTGGGCGCGTGGCGCGCGAGCACGTCCTTCCAGCGCTGCTGGAACCTGCGTTGGTTCTCCACCTGCGCGCGTTTCACGCCGGCCCCGGTCCGCCGTCCGCAGGTGACGCCTTCGTGGTGAACGACCTCGGCGAACGGCTGATAGTAGACCTTCCGCCCGGCCGCCCGGACCTTGAACGCCAGGTCCGTGTCCTCGTAATAGGCCGGGGCGTACAACGGGTCGAACTTTCCGATCTCGGAAAAAAGATCGCGCGGAATCATGAGGCAGGCCCCGGAACAGTAATCGGCTTCGCGGACGTAGCCATACTCGGGACGGCCCGCAAAGCCGTACTTCCCGTAGTTCCACGCCGATCCGTCCCGCCAGACAATGCCGCCGGCTTCCTGCAGCACGCCGCCGGGATACACCAGCTTCGGTCCGGCCAGGCCGGCCTCGGGGAACCGGCGAAACGTTTCGAGCAGGGATGCAACGCTGCCCGGGGTGAGCTCCGCGTCGTTGTTGAGGAAGAGCAGGTACGCTCCCCGGGCCACGGCTGCGCCGTGGTTACAGGCCGCGATGAATCCCTCGTTGCGCTCGTTCGAGAGCAGTCGCAGGTTCGGAATCGACGCCAGGACGCGCGCCGTCTCGTCGGTCGAGGCGTCGTTCACGACGATGACTTCGTACGCGCACGGACAGCCGGCCCCGACCACGGAGGCCAGGCAGGCAAGCGTGGTGTCGAGGTGGTTGAAAACGGGAATGACGATCGAGACCTGCGGCGCGTCGCACGACGGAAACGCGATGCGGGTCACCCGCCGGCCGCGCCCCGCGGCCGGGGCGCGGCCCCGGAGAAGGAAAAGCAGACGCCCGGCGTGCAGGCGCAGCAGCGCCAGCCAAACGATCCCTGCGTGCGCGGTCCCCCGCAACGCACCCGACAGGAAATGGATCACCGGCGTAGGCCGTCTCTGCCGGCGAATCCTGCCTGATTCCCGTACGGTCCTCAACGCCATGCGCGGTCAGCCCTTACTTTGTTTGCATCAGGTAGAGCGTACGCTCACTGTCCCGGATTGGAACGGCGGCCTCGATGGAGAAGAGCGCCCCGAAGGCGCGCTCAAAGGAGTCTTTCGTGTAGTCCGGAAAGACGTCTTCCCGGGTCCGCAGGAGTCTCTGAACCTGCGAGTCGGTTTTCGGCACAAATTCGATCACGAGGAACCGGCACACGGAGCGGAAGAACTCGGCAACGTCGCGCAAGGGGACGTTGTTCACGATGGCGAGATGGTGAATCAGCGCGAGTGCCAGCGCGGTATCGGCGGGGCCCCGCTGAAGCAGCGACGAGCGTTCGGCGCTCGCCCAGCCCAGCGCGGGACTGGGATTGGTCAGGTCGATACGCAGCGGAAGAAGGTGGCGGTCGCCTTCCCGCCGGCACGTCCGGTAATTCTTCTCGACCGCAACGGGGTCGGCGTCGATGGAAAGGGTATCCACGCCCCGTGCGCTTGCGATCCGGCTGAACCTCCCGTCGTTGGCGCCCATGTCCCATACGGTCCGAGGCCGGCTCGCAGCGAGAAACGCATCCACCTGTTCCCGCTTGTGGGCCCATGCCCGCTCGGAGTAGTTCACGTCGGAGTAGTACGCGCCCCATTCCGTCGCAGCTGCCTTCCACACGAGCCCGGTGACGGTGGAACGAAGATGATCCACGAGCGCGGCCAGTCCGAGCCGGCTGACCCGGCTCGATCGCCCCGGACCGTGCGGAACCGCTGCGGCGTACTTCGTCTGGTACCGCGCATGCAGGTGAATGTGCGACAGCACCCCGGCTCTCAGCCGCGTTCGGGTCGGCAGCAGACGTGAAACGAGTTCCAGCGGAATGCCGTCGACGAAAAAGCGGGCGAGACTATTCAGGCGAGCGTCACAATACGCCATGATCGCCAGTGGACCGAGGAAGTGCCGGCAGAACTGCCGGTAGGCGGTCCAGGGTTTGCCTTCGACATAGGTTTCGAAGGAGAGGGTGTCGATCAGGACAGGCCGTCCGCCGCGGAACTGGATGTTGTAGGCGCTGGCATCCTTGAGCGTCAGGCCGTACTCGAGCGCGGTCTTCTGGATGGCCAGCGTGATCAGAGCGGCGTCCTTCAACTGGCTGAAGCACCACTCGTACGGATACGAAATGAACGGCAACGGCTCGGGCCGGATGACCTTGTAGCACGCAGAGTCGGCGGGACTGGGCACGGCGCATTCCTGATGGGCCACGAGGCGTTCGCCGTCCACGAGCGCCCGGTACAGGCCGGACGCCATCAGGCGATCGTAGTGCGGCTTGTACGAGAACGAAAGATGGCGGTACAGGACGTTGTCCCGCACGAAAACGAAGCCGGAGGGATCTCTGAAGGAGCCTGGCAGCCGCCGGCCGCTCATTTCTCCCGGTGCTCCTCTTCGTCGGGCGGCTGGTTGGCCGGGCTTGACCACAGACCCTTGATCCGCCGCCAGAAGGTCTTGAGCAGAAAGGACACGCCGAGGACGGCGGCCAGGACCACCTGGAAAACGATGCTGCCCGTGCCCGGATCAATGTAGGCGATGGCATGCCGTGGACCGAGAAAAAGCAGGATTGCAGTCAGCCACCCGAACATCACAATGGTTCCTCCCTGTGCAGCAGACTCGCTTTCGGCCGTTTACGGATCACGAACCATTTTCCCTGCGGACCGGTCGTTCACGATCCGCGCCACGTCTAGGTTCCGGTAACTGGTTCGCGAGAGCCATTTCCATCCCTGTAATTCCTCCCGGGTCTCGCAAGCCATCGTCTCGAGCCGCAGATTCGTTGTCCGGGCCTGGGGCACAAAGGTGCCTTGCACGTTGCGCCACCCGCTATAGCCGTCGGGCGCCCCGATATCGTGACGCTCGATCAACCCGTCGCCCACCCGGACGGTCTGCACGATGAGCCCGGGCAAGGACAGAGAGCAGTTGTCGTACACGTCGACAGAGAGTTGGTAGCGCGCGCCTTTCTTCAGTTTTCGGAGCGGGATATCCAGTCCGATGCGGTCCCCGCGCCTCGGTTTGTCGTTCAGAAAGTACATGGTAAACAGGTCCTGGTTGTCAATCAGCATGTAGGGTTGCGTGCCGGCCGATTCCGTATAGGCCGACGGGAAGCCCAGGTGTACACCCTTTTCGTTTTGGTAGAACACGGCCAGGGCTTCCGTACAGTCCCCGAAGATCCTCCCCGTCTTCCGCCAGGACGTCGGGTTCCAGCTGAACCCATCGATTTCGTATTCGGTCATTCGCGACAGGTAACGGCATTTCTCCCAGTGGATGTCGTTCACCGAACGGTACAAACGGCTTCGCCGGGCGTCTTCCGGGATGGAGAGCATGGATTGACCGGGCAGTGTATCGGCGGGCAACCCCAGGCTCTCAGCCACGGTTCGCGGAAGGTCTCCCAACCACACCGGCGCGTCGGACGTCTCCAGGGGTCCGCGGGCGAGAAACGGTTTGACCAGAACCAGCGCCAGGGAGCGGGTCAACACGCCGGTCGGGACACGGTCCTCCTGCGCCGGTCGGCATTCGACCCCGCCGGGCGCCGGCTGCGCAATCGGAAGGCTCATCCCGTGATCGCTTACGATCAGGATG
>Ga0180431_10007653_pt1 | contig 12535 bp, 8 predicted proteins | sample SS_ome_11_FD_132459 | JGI IMG/M metagenome (GOLD analysis project Ga0180431, IMG submission 132459) | Hypersaline lake sediment archaeal communities from the Salton Sea, California, USA - SS_1_MS_1 metaG | ecosystem: Environmental > Aquatic > Non-marine Saline and Alkaline > Hypersaline >... | reverse complement strand
CGCTGCGTGCACTGCGCTTGGTGCTAATGTATGCTTGAACGCTACTCGAGCGGCACCTCAGCAAACCCTGCATCCTCGCGCGCAGACGCAAAGACGTCCAGTTCCAGCTTGTCCTGCATGACAAGGTTCGCATTGTACAGAGTCTCCTCGGTGCCTGTGCGTATCTCGTCGAGCAGCTCCTGCAGCGAAGACTCGATCAGTTTGTTGGTCTCCCTCACCCTTGGAATGCCAGTCGCAGAAGACAGACGCACGAGCCTGCGCATCACCTTGCGCCGTGCGGTCGAGGCCCCCGCGATGGCCGCCATGATTTCCTCGCGCGCCCCGCCCGCGGTTGGGTCGCAATACTCCAAGGCCGCGACGTGGCGCATGAGTGCGTCGACGTGTGCCACCACCGCCCGCAGGTGGGCCCTGGAGACGACACCCGCGTCGCGCAGGCCTTGAATCGCCGGCCCGAACCGGGGGTGCGACGCGATATACGTGGGGACCGGAACCTCGTCCCCGCCGCTCGCTTGGTGGTTGTCGGTATAAATGGAAGCGCGAGGGGAAAGTCGGTCCTTGGCGCTGCGAGCACTTCTGCCACGTCCATAGACACGACGGTCGCGGACGCGGGACGCGGGTTGCCGCCGCGAGGAGTCAATGCCGCCGCCGTCTGGCCACCCGCCCCACGCCACTCCGGCGGGAGAGGTCATGCCCGTGTGCGAATGCAACTGATCGGTCAGTGGGGCCTCGCCACCCTCGCCGCCGGGAGGATCCTCCGCAAACACGTCAGTTTCCTGCCGTCTGTCCTCGCCGGCGCGTGCCTTTTTTCCCGAGCGGATGAGGAGCGCGGTCACGGCGGCGCCGACGATGCTGACGCCGGCGACGCCGGCGACTGCGGTGGTCAGCGCGCGTCGGTCCGCCGTCGCGGTGCCCGCCGGCGCAATAACGGGGCCCGTGGCCGACTGCGCAACCGCGGCTTGGCGCGGCGGAGCGCCCGATGACGCGGCAAGCAGTGCCTGCAGCATTCGAGCAAGAGGCGGCGGGAAGTGAGCGCAGACGGGCACGCTGCACGCTGCCTGCCCAAAGGGAAGGGGACACGGGCGGCGCGCGCAGCCCCAAAGGATCTGGTCGAGAACCCGTTGCCCGATGCAAAGTCACACGGGCAAAGTACGGGGCACGTGTACGCACCAACTCGGAGTGCCTGCGCGCGCAAGCGGTGATTTCTGTGCAACCTGTACGAAATCAAGCAATGTCTGAAAGCGAGCGTCCCGAAACTGACGAGCCAAGAACGTCGCCGGCACCGGCCAAGGCATCGACTCGTGTCAAGTCACACCGCGGCGGCGGCGCAAAGAGAGCTGACCCTGTCCGTGTCCCGACGCGCCGCCGCGGAGCGTCGGAGCTCGGGGAAGTGGCGGCCCTCTTGGCGCGCGCAGTGAGGGAAGCCGTCGCTTCTGCCACGCAGCAGCAGGCAGCTGCAAGCTCGCCAGCAGTCGCCAGGACCCGCCGCCGTGGCGGCAGGGCGAGCGCGCGGCCGCGCCGGGGCGACGGATCGGCCGGCAGATTTGCAGAGGAAAACATGCGCCGTCGTCAGCGCGACCTCGAGACGCGGGAGGAGCGGGTTGCAAGACTCGAGCAGCAGCTACTGCTGAAACAGTCATCGGCACATAGCTGCGCGAGCGCGACCACGTATTCGGAAGAGGACAACTCCCAGCAAAGCGTGGGCGAAGACGGCGGTCGCGGCGACGGCAGGGATGTCCCCTCTGTCGCAGGCTCTGTTGCGAGCTCTGTTGCGAGCTCTGCTGCGAGCAGCAGCGTCGCCGGTGCGTCTCGAGCGCGCCGCGCGGTGCCAGCGCCAAGTGCGGTGCGAGTGGCGCACACTGCGGGAGCTGCCTCTGCTGCTGCGGTCTCCTCAGGAGGCTCCGGCGGCCGTCGAGCGATGCGGCACGACCGACACCGCCAGGGGGTTCGAGGGGGCTGCAGGTTCCGCCGTCGCAATTGCCGCGCGCGACGGCGCAACGAGGCCTCGTGGTGCGACGTGTGCCGCGCGGACTCTTCTCGATGCAGATGCGAGAGGCGCACGACGTCGACGACGTCGTGCGATCACCGGGGCCGCTGCAGCACGACGGTCCAGAACGAGGTTGTGCGGTCACACGAGCGGGAGAGGACGTGCGAGACCTGCTGCGCGCTGCCGTGTCGCTGCGACCGTGGGCGCGGACATCGCCGCTGCGCTCCGCCTTATGGGTGCGGGCGGGCGAAATCCCCCTTGTGCCAGTACCGCAGGGTGCTGCAGCCCGTCTGCGGCCCCCTCGGCTGCACGCTGGCCGAGACGGATTTGCTGACGTGCCGCTCCCGGCCGGGATGGGCGCCCGGTGGTATCGCAGTGCCGTACCCGGCGCCGTGCGGCCCCGCCGCGCCGGCGTTCGGGCCGCCCCCCTTTCTCGGCGGCGTCCCCCCACCCCCCGTCGCCGTGCCGCCCGCGCTTCCCGGCGCGCCATGCGGCTTCCCGCCAATGTCGGTGCCTGCTCCGCTGCCCGCGCCCCTGGCAGCCGCCTGCGGCCCGCCAGACAACCTGAACGGCAACCTCATCGCGTTCAACGAGCGGACGCTGCACGCGCCGGACATCGCCGCCACGGCAGTGGCGTACCTGTGACTTGCCGGCCACAAACCGCGCAACAGGGACAACTTCCAGCCACCGTCGTGAGATCAAAGTCGTGCAGTTGGACGCCATTGTGCAACCGTCATGGTGTCCCCGAGTGAGCTGCTCCGGCATCGCGTGCCGACACTGGACCTGGTCGTCGGGTCCGTTGTGCTGCTCGCGATAATCGGGACCATCGTCGGGCTGACCTGGCATTTTTACGACAAGCACCACGCGTCGGAAGTCGCAAGACTGAAAAAGTCTGCCAGGCACGCAGCCCGCGGGCGCCAGCACTACTCGTAACGTTGCCGCCGTCGCCCCTCCTGGCTGCGCAAGCACTCGTCCAAAAGTGACGCGACAGCAAATCTTTGCGACGCGCACCCGCGGCGGTCGGTTTACCCGAGTACGGTATGCAACCCTCCGTTTCTGCGTTATGGACGAAGTACCCGAAGATGTGCCCCGCACGCCGGCCGGGATCGCAGCGTGGGCAAGACTGCACGGAAGATCGGTGAGCGACGTCACGGGAGGACGCACGCTGCTGGAACTGATAAACTCGCTCCGTGCAGTGGACGGCGACGAGCCTCCCGCCGGGTCGTCGGCGGACGCCGCGCACCCCGCGCAGCCTCGAGCATCCGCAGCCGCGGCAGAGCCTGCACCTTCCCCTCCCGCGGCCGCAGCCGACGACGCGCCCGTCGCGGCCGAAACGGCGGCGGCTACGCTCGCGGAGCCGGCTCCTGTCCCGCCAGGTGCGGGCGACGAGGACGCTGTGCGACCCGCGATGCCCCAGACATTTGAAAGGCTTGCCGGCACGCCCGATTCCGAGATTGCACGGCGCCTGCAGAGGGAGGAGCTCGCCGGGGGGAATCTCCCTCAATTTGCGGCGGGCGCGGGGGCCGGCAGCGCCTCTGTGCCTTCCCGCCGGCCCAAGCGCCGCCGTCGCCGCGACGGCGCCGGCGAAGCCGCCGCGGAAGGAGCGCCCGCACAGGGAGCCGCCGCGGTGCCGCCAGCAGGCGCAGCAGGCAAAGGTACGAGCGCCGTGACGCCGTCGGTGTTGGCCCCCCCCGCCCGGAGGCTCATGCAGCTGAAAGAGCTGTGCGCATCACGTGAGCAGCGCTCGTCGTGGCTGAGACTTCAGCTCATGGCAATGGAACTCGGCGTCCTGTCCGAGGAAGACAGCAGGGACTGGTCACGGGTCACGCTGTGCAGGGCCCTCGCACGCAAGCTCGGCGCTAGACCGGAAGACGTGGAGGTTCACGCGCAGCTTGATGTCATTACCGAAGACGGCGCCGAGATGTATCCTGCCGCGGATCTGGAAGAGTTCAGGGACGACGTGTCGCATCACGCATGGAAGGACCCTCGCGTGCTGGTTCCGCGCTCGCTGCCGAGCTCGGGTGAGGCAGACGAAAAGGTCGCGACTGTCATTGACGCCTCGTCGCTGAAGGGTATGCTAGAGTCCGGACGCACGCTGATTAACCCGAGGACGCGCGAGCCCAGCGTCTCCGTGAGGCTCCCGCAACTGAAACATCTCCAGCGTCGGCTTCTGCTGGAGCGCATAGGCGTGTCGACGGAAAAGGCGACGCAAAGCACTGCGGCTGCAGTGCTGTCTGCGGCGGCGGGTTTGCGGGGCGCTGCCTCAGAGTCAGGCACCGCAGCTGGTGGTGCCGCTGCCGCCGCCGCCGCCGCCACCACCACCGTACCAGCTGCTGCCGCCCCGGGTGCTTCGTCGGCAGAGGAGCACCGTGCGCAGAACCGCAAGGCAGTTGCCACGGTGAATAACACGATGGCGAACATTATGGAGATTGCAAAGAAGCCAAGCCGCGGGCGCGAAAGCGCAGTGGCCAACGACGCACGCATCGTGATCCTGGTCGCGCTCACCATGACTATTAGTGACAGGCTCGACTCGGCATCGGCCCAGCACTTTTTGCGCCAACTGACTGATGAGATGCCATCAGACAGGGAGGACCATGACTCGAGGCGAGTCCACACGTACAGCAGGCAGCGCGCCATGTTGCAGGGCGAACTGTGGAGGCAGGCGCGCTTTATGGCTAAGGCATTCGCCAGCAAGCTGAGGCGCAGAGACGCTCTCACCGTCCTGACAAGGCTGCAGAAAGACACGGCGGGGGCAGACTTTACAAAGTGGGCCGAGTCACTCGCAGCGGCGTGGACAGACTGGAAGCAGGAGCGTGGGCAGCAGCTTCGCGCGAGAGCGGCACGGCGATGAGCGAGCGCCACGCTATCACGCTTATTTGTGAACAGTGCAACGGGCACGGTGGCTGTCGGTCGGGGAGGGGAAAAGAAAAGTGATGCTGGCGGTGTGCGCCAGTGACAGGACGTGCCAGAATCTTGCGCACGCTCCGTGTGCGTTCGGCGCAGTATGGGCGCACGCAAAGGGAAATAAAATTGAGCAAGCTGGTGAGCCACATGGTCCGGATCGTAAGTTTTGATGAAGCAGTGGAGGAAATCGGCCGGTTGCTCGATACCGTGCGGGGCGACGGCGACGCTGCAGGAAAAGCGACACGGGCGACACGCGCCCTGGTGCTGTGCGGTCCCCCTGGCTGCGGGAAGAGCCACGCCGTGAGAACAGCGACTGCGCGCACCTCGCACGAGGGGACAGTGGTGTATGGTGTGGAGGCACGCGGGTGCCGCGCCGGAGAAAGAGCGGCAAGCAAGCTCGCGCTCGGCCAGGCGCGCTCTCTCCGAGGGAGGCTCAGGTACGCGTGCATCGAGGCAGCCGATGCGGCCGACAGCAAAGGTGCTGGCGCCTGTGTCGGAGCGCTGCGCGAGGAGCTCCGTCGGTGCGGCCGTCATCGCCAGAGGCTTGCGCCGCTGATTGTGCTTTGCAATAGCTCAACGTGCCCCCTTGTCAAGCATCTTACACGGCAGCAAGGGAGCGCAGCGGCGGGTGCGCGAAGCAGGGCATCGACGGCGACTCGAGCCGTCCGCTTTCCCGTCGAGGTGCTGTGGCAGCGCCCGCTGCCGCGCGGGCGCATGGCTGCGATAATCCGCTCGGTCGCCCCGCTTCCTGCGCTCCGCAGTGCTGACATTGACCGTGTCCTGACCGAGGCGGACGGCGACCTCAGCAGCGCCGCGATGAGTGTGGCCCTGCAGCTGCGCGCACCCGTCGTGACCGGCGGGCGGCGCTGGGGCAGTGCAAGCATGCGCAAGGATCAGAGCGCTGGCACACGGTCGCCGTGGATGGCCCTCGCGACGTTCCTGCTTGCGGACGACGGAAACCGCGGCGACGCCCAGGCTCAGCAGGGCCAGGCCAGCGCCACGATGCGCGCGCTCGGAGGGCCAGCACCCGCGGCAAGCTGGCTTCACGAGAATGTGGCCGGCCTCGCAGCTTTGGGAGATGCGCCGTCGGCGGCAAGAGCGGCGGGAAGCTGGTGTAATTGTTGGGAACTGCAGCTGGTGGACGTGTGCGATTCTATTTCTGCATGCGACGCTTGCGCGCGGCGCGGGCATCGCGGAGGTGCCGCTGCCGCGGAAGCGTGCGCGCTGCACGCGCTGCACGCCTCGAGACGGTATCTCGACTACCGAGCGGAACGGGGAGACGGCAGTGATGCCCCATTTCGCGCGAGCAGGCAGTTGTCGAGATCGATTCGTGCTCCACGCTCGAGCCTGAGTTTGGCAACTGCACCACAGCGCGCGCGGTCTACGCAGAGCCTCGTCGCGCTCAACCCTCGCCGACCATCGGCGCGGTCAAGCGGTGACGCCGGGTACTGGTAATCCCCACGCACAGCAGCCGATTGGCTGCTCGGCTATCACTCAGCGCTCCGTCGGCGGGATCCGTCCTCCGAGTAGAACGAGGTCAAGCAGCGCGGGCCCCGCCCTGCCCTTCCCCTTCTCCGCACCACTGCCGTCCGCGCTCCCGCCGTGCAGCATGAGCTCCTCGTCCATTGTCACGCTGCGCGGATCCAGGGGAGCAACGAGCGACACGCCGGCCCCATGAACGCTCGGCGCGTCGGCCGTGCGGGACGAAAACAGGGCGCAAACACCGCGTGACTCCACGCGCGGTGCCACCATGCTGCTTTGCGGCGAGGCCACTGCCGACTCCACCCCCAGGCGCCGCTGCGGTACTGCGACGACCTCGTCCGCGTCGCGGTTCCGCCGCGCCTGCGCCGCAGTCTTTTCCGCCGTGCGTCTCTTCTTCCGCTCGATCGCGGCGACTCCACCGCCTCGTGACTCCTTGCCGTCGCCGCAGCCGCCCTGGCCGTCAGCGCGCGGCCCTGCGAGCAGGGCGGCCCACACGCCTCGCCTTCCACTGAGGAGCCTGCGGGCGTAGTTGCCCTCGGAAAAGCGCGCGCTGCCGCTTTCCCGGTCGTCTCCCTGTCGTGCCTGGCTAGCTGGCGGCGAACCCACCTGGGACGTGACCTCCCTGGGGGTCGGCGGAGCGTGCGAGCTCCGGCTCGCGCGCGGGCGGGCGCAGTTGTCGCCGTGCCGCGTGAGGCTGTCCTGAGGATGCTCGCCCGCGCCCGCGGGCGGAATCCGGGCGACCGTTCCGACCGCCGTCGCCTGGTGGGTTTCCAGCGTGCCGGGGCCAGCCGGCAGGAGTACGTCGTTTCCCTTGCTCAGTCTGAACGACGCGGCAATCTGCCTGGAAGTCATGCGCGGCCTGCCCTCGGCGCTCCCAAAAAGCAGGACTCTGTCGGATGCAGCGAGCTTCCTCGGGTGGCTTCTGAAGTTCCTGCACCACTTCCCTCCCACCCTGCCCTCGCCCGTCTCGCACTTGCACCAACATCTCTGGGTGACGGTCCCGCTGTCGGGGCTGAAGAAGAAATACGCGCGTTTCGGAGCGCGGTGCGAACCGGGCAGCGTCGTGGTCCTCGCCGCCGCCGCCGAGCCCGTCCCGTCGCTGCTTCCTGGGTCGCGCCCAGGCAGCAGATTCAGGCACCTCCGACTGGCTTCCCCGGTGACCACCAAGATACAGTACGACCGCTGGCGGTTGGTCCAGGCCTTGTCGGCAATGACCCCCTCGAAGCAGCGGTGCAGCTTCTGCGCGTTGCGTAGCATGCACCTGATGCGCGGCTCGTCGGTGATGGCCACGCGATGCGCCATCCTGGCGATGGACTCCCGCGCGGCGGCGTCGCCCCCGGACAGGACCGCGGGATGGGTGAGCGAGCGCGAGGACGCCCTGGCGTCCCTCGGCGCCAGCGCCGCCGCCGGAACGCGCAGCACCGTCGCCGGGTCCTTGTTTGCGCGCCGGAGGGCATCCTCCACGGAGGGAGCGCCGTCGTAGATGCGAAACTCCGGGTAGCTGAATCTCGCACCCGGCGCCCTGATTGTCGCCAGCGAGTACGCAAACGTGTACGACCTCAGCGCTCTCTGCGTCACGTGCTCGTTGACGGAGCCGTCCCCGTCCAGCACGGCGTGCACGGTGTACGGCCGGCCCTCCGGGACGTAGCCGTCCACGCAGTGCGTGTTTCCGCAGCAGCTGCTGCTGTTGCGGTGCCTTCCCTCCGGCGTGCCCAGCTCGCGGAGCGCGCGCAGCGCGTCGGCACCCTCCCCGACGTCGTCGGCGTGCCCGGCGTCCCCCGAAGCGCCTGCCCCGCACCCCGGGGCGGAGGCGCGAGCGCCGGTCCTGCCGTCCCCGTGGACGATCACGACGCTTGACGACGCCTCCCCTCCTCCTCCTCCCCGCGCCCCCCCGGCCGCGGCCGCGCGGTGCCTCTTTCGCCGCAGCGGTGCGTCGCGGGCGCACTGCTCGCACCGCGCGGTCTTGTCGGAGAACGGAGCGCGCAGGTTTGGGCCGCACGCGACGTCAATCGTCAGGTGCCACGGCGATGCCTGGCGCGGGTCGCGGCCGTCCAGCGCGCGGCCGCAGGCCGCGGCCACAGCGGCGAGGAGGTGCCTCCACTCGTGCACGCTGACGAGCACGTTGGGGAACACCACGTGGTACCCGCGTTTGTACCACCTGTGCTCGGCCCCGGCTCCCGCGGCGACGGCAAAGGCCGGCGCGTGAGGAAGCTCCTTGGGGGGGGCGACGAGCACGACGGCGTCGAATAGTTTCTTGCGGCTGCGCCCCGTGGCCGCGCCCCCGTCGTCCCGACCGCCCGCGGAGACGCAGAAGCGCCGCAGCTCACGCTGAGCGACCCTCGCAATGTCCAGCCCCAGGTGCGTCGGGTCGGGCACGCCGCTCCGCTCGGCGTCCGCGTCGATGAAAGGGTGGAACCTCGGCGTCGCAAACTCCGAGACGGACACGACCTCGCCGCGCTTGAAGCACGCCACCTGGTGCGCGCGCGCGTCTTCCTCCTCCTCGGGAGACCACCGAAGCACGCCGCCGTTCAGCAGCGACGCGCAGTTGCGGTTGATGCCGTCCGCGTCCACCTCTCGCTTCCGCGCCGCCGACGTGACAAACCAGCCACGCGCGGAGCAAAACGCCTTCCACGAAAGCGGCCCGCCGGCCTCTCTTGCGGCGGCCGCCCTCGCACGTCTCGACGACCGCGGCCCCGACGCGCAGAAATCCTGAAAGCTCCACGGGGACGCCGCCGCGGCGTCGGGTGCAAAGCTCAGCGTGACCGTGCCCGCCAGCGCAGACAGCGCGCCGCCCGCCTGGCCCGCCTGACCGAGCATCGCAAGAGGCGGGGCGCGGCGGTGCGGAACGGCGCGGCTCTGCGCGGCGAGCAGGTCTCCCGGGCGTTTCCCGAGGACGTGGTGCGCGACGTGTGCGGCACCGCGCAGACGTGTGCGCCCCCAAGTCGTCCCGGGCCGAATTGACGTAGGTGAACATAACATGCGTGGTCACCTTGGCCTATCACGTCGCTGCCGCGCATAAGCGAAATCAGTCGCGACCGCGAGGGTGCCGGCAAAGTCACCCGCAGCGGTCGCACATGTGCGCCAGCGTCGTCACAAGTCCCCTGCGCGACGCAGACACACTCAAGCAGCAGGTCGCCTTGAGCAGGTGCAGGACGCGGCGCGCTGTCGGGTGTATCGTCATCTGCGACGCCGACAACGGGTACCTGCTCTGCGCCGCCTTTAGCGCCTCCGGCGCGCGCCGCGTGATGCGCGACTCGCTCCGCGGCGCACTGGAGCGCTGCGATCTGGATCGCTGCCGCGGTGCAGACCTCGCCCGCACCTGCCTCGAGCGCGCCGCGGACGAGCTGCGCGTGCCGCACACCGAGGCGGAGCGCGACGGCGGGAACGTCATCACGCTCCAAGACGTGCGGGACGCAGTCATGTCGGCGGATGTGACGGCCGAAGCTCTGGCAGACGCCGGGGTGGCCTCCGCGGTCAGGCTGTGGCTGACGCGGGAGGAGATCGACGTACTGAGGCATGCTGGCGACAGCGACGAGACGCTGGACTCGTCGCTACGGGAGCACATGGTGGGGGGGGTCGCCGAGACGCCGGTCGGGTGCGCGTGCGCACTGCTTGAGACTGCCGGCGGAACCAAGACGGTCGCCGTAGCTCCCATTCCTGCTTCGATTCTTGGCACCACGCACACCGGCCGAGACTGGAAAGAGGTCGAAAAGATGATGAGGGACCGCGTCACGAGGACCGAGCGGTGCGGCGGCCCCAACCGCGTGGTCGCGGTGCAGGTCAGCCGGGTAGTAGACGCGAGTAGTTTATGGCGACAGGGATGAGAGAAACTACTACAGCTACAAGCTACCTCACGCCAGAGCGTGCCGCGATCGACTGCCGCGCGTTCGCGCGCGCTTCTTTCCGGATGAGATATGCGTCGCAAAGACGTTTTCGTCCTCCTCATCGTCGTCGTCGTCGTCCGCCGCGCCCCCTCCCGCGTCGTCTTCGTCGCTGTCGTCGTCATGGCCCTCGTCCCCGTCGTCGCCCTCGGCGCCTTCTGCTGCTCCCTCGTCTGCGCTAAGGTACGCGTCGCTGTCCCCCCTTTCGTCACTGTCCTCCTCGCTCTGGTCCAGACCGCGCTCGTGACTGCTACTTGACTCGCTCTCCGTGTCCCCTCCTCCCAGCAGCGCGGCGCCAAACTTGCGGCCGCGTGCCCGGCGAGCAGCGCGCGTCGCACGGGGGCTCTCCGCCGCACTACTGTCGTCGCCCTCTTCCGCGCGGTCCTGGTCACCGCCGCATCGAGGATCATCTTCGTCCGCGTCGTCCGCGGAATGCGCAGCCGTGTCTTCGTCGTCTTCGTCGTCGTCGTCGCCACCAGAGGACGACGCGTAGCTGTGCTCGTCGTCGTCGCCGACCTCGACCTCGACGTCCGACGCATCAGGTGCGTTGAGCGGAAGTCCGTCCGGGCCCAGCTCCAGCGTCGCGCCGTACTCTGTCATTGCTGCACTCGCCACGGTCTCGGCGTCGCTGTTGCGCTCCGCGCGGTCCCTGTCCGACTCGCCGACGCCGTGCAGCATCGTTCGGAGGACGTCGCCGTCCCCGGCGGGGTGCGCGGCATCGCCCCACAGCGAGACAAAGCGCACGGCAATGTCGGCGTGCACGAATTTCGCCTCGACGGCAGCGCGCATGACGGCCTGCCTCGCGCTGGGGCCGCGGGCCGGTGCCGCTCCTCTCTTCCTTCCGTCCCGAGTTACGGCACCGACCGGCGCGTCCGTGTCGATGCCTGCCGCGATCTGGCCGGCGACGGTGGGGTCCTCGCTGTCGTTGTCGTCCTCTTCCTCGTCGTCCTCGTCGTCGCCACCGTCCCCGCTCTCCTCTCCGCCGACGGAGCCGCCGCCGCGCGCCGCAGCGGCAGTGTCGGCACAGCCCTCGCCCGCGCCTTGCATGGCGGCCCCGCTCACAGCGCCCGGCTCCTCCCTCTCTGCCGCTGGTGCGGCAGTTGCGCCACCGGCTGCAGCGGCAGAGGTCGTGTCCCTGTTGAGGTCGCACCTCTTGGCCGCATGGTCGCATCCATCAGCCTTGCCTCTGCGCCCCGCGCGTGCACGCCGCCCGCCGTCGACAGGTGCGGCGGCAGCGGGCGCGCACCGGAGCGGAGGGGGGCTGGCGGAGCGTACGTACTGCAGGAAGAGCCTGGCCACGTCGCTGTGCGGCCAGTTGCGTATCAGGGTCCGCAGCTTCTTCTGGGAGACGCCCACAGAGGTGATCGGGGTTGCGCAGGCCGCTGCGTGCACCCTGGACGGAGCCGCGCCGGCGGCGCTCCCGTCGGCGGCACCCGGGCTCCATCGCTCGTCGGCACGGGATCTGCTGACCACGAGTGCCACAATCGCACACGCCCCGCTGTACAGCGGCGCGCAGAACGGAAGCGGGAGCTGCAGATGCACCGGACCGCGCCCGGCCTCCTCGCCCGCGTCCTGCGCGTCGGGCTCGAGCGCAATCACCATCAGGGACATGGCGTCGGCCCTGGCGCCGACGGCAGCCGCCATGCCTCCTCGCACGTCGACGACGACTACGGGATTCCACCTCTGCCCCGACCGACGCTTCACGTACGTGCAGGTCGACGGGTTGAACACGAACCGCTCCTCCGACGGCTCCTCGGTGCAGATTCCCGAGAAGCCGTCGATGACTTTCGCCCTGTACACCAGGGCGTTGGCGGTAAAGGTGTGCGACGATGCCATCGGGATGCGTCGGGCGCAAGCTGCACGGCGCCCCCTTTGGAGCAAACGTTTCAGGCTTGACCTTAGCTTAGGATATTGTGCCGCGTGGTACATTAACGAAAGGAAATGTATGCGCTCAACCATCAGGTCATTCTGATCGTCGGAGGCAGGCGTGTCATGGCGGCCAGGTCTCCCGGGTCGGACATGGAGATCGCCTGGCAGGAGGCGACGCGGCGGGGCGGGTGACGTCGCTCCGACAGACTCTCTGTGTCGTCGCTGCCGGCAGGGCGGGGGACGCCCGAGTCGGCACCGTCGTCGCTGGCTGCCCCGCCGCCGCGGACCGCATCCTCACGGCGCCGGGTCGGCACGCGGTCGAATGCCTCCTCCGATGCCACAATCACCGTCTCACCCGGACGTAGCGTCGGTGAGGGCAGCACCAAGGACATCCCTCCCAGCGAAGCACGGCCGG
>Ga0180431_10007652_pt1 | contig 12535 bp, 13 predicted proteins | sample SS_ome_11_FD_132459 | JGI IMG/M metagenome (GOLD analysis project Ga0180431, IMG submission 132459) | Hypersaline lake sediment archaeal communities from the Salton Sea, California, USA - SS_1_MS_1 metaG | ecosystem: Environmental > Aquatic > Non-marine Saline and Alkaline > Hypersaline >... | reverse complement strand
GCCGGATTTTCAAGATATACTATATTTAAAGGAGGCTTAAGTTTATTTCGCGGGCCGGGTAGCGGACACAATTCGCACGGAATTTTTTTTACCCGCTAAATAAAACCTTTTAAAAATATGAAAACTCCTACGTTTTTTATATTATTGTCTGTTCTTTTCATATTTACGCCAGCCATACAATCGGAAAATCACAGTGTTGCTTCCTGGTATGGCGGCGGAGAAAAACTAAACAAATATACCGCGAACGGAGAAGTTTTTAATTCAAATACCCTCACCTGCGCTTCGTGGAATCACGCTTTTAACGAGAAGCTGAAAGTTACCAACGCCATTAACGGCAAAAGTGTTATCGTGAGAGTTAATGACCGCGGGCCCGCCAAGCGGCTTGGCAGGACAATCGATCTCACGAAAGCCGCATTTAGCAAAATTGCCAATCCCGGAAAAGGGCTTGCCTTCGTGAAAATCAAAAAAATATAACGAAAATAGTTTACAAATCCGCCGTTCGTGCTATAATATACATTTAGGGGGAAAAATGTTTGACAAACACGCGGAAAAAGAAAGACGCGAATTTTTAAGATACGGTTTTAAAAAATGGCTTCACTATAGTTTAGTGAGTTCGCCGAAAGATAAATCCCCGATACCTCCGTTTATAAAGGCGGTCTCTAAAAACCTTAGCGCTTCAGGCATACTTTTTATTACGGATTCCGTGAATGTACCGGATGTCTCAAGCCTTGTGATACTTGACCTCGATTATAAAACAGCGCGTATTTGTAAAGAGATAGAAAACCGGGCGCTGATAAGCAATAATAAGCTCTTCGGGAGAGTCGTGCGTATCGAAGACAACGAAGACGGCACCTGCGGTGTTGGAGTGGCGTTTATCACCAAATCCGGCCGCCTTGAAGAAGACATTAGTAAATTGATAAAATAACCCGCCAATCCGTTTAATTCAAATCTTTGAAATTTACCTTTTCTGATAGAAACTATTCTCATATTAAAGTAGATGTTAACATATGTTAGTGATTTACCTGCCATAAGCTTGACAAACGCGTAAATGTCAGGTATACTTCACCCTAGAGGAAATATTAACATATGATATTAGATTGTTGTATACTCCGCGTTCAATAGTGTCGAATTGTCCGCGGGGTTTTTATTTTAAACCGGCAAAAAAAAGGTGCTGCATATGATGAATAAACCGGAAAAACTTGTATCGGCTAAAAACATTGCCGCCATCCTGAATGTTTCCCCGGCGACGGTTAATTACTACACAAACATCGGGCTTTTCAAGGCCAGGGGCAGAAAAGGAAATGTCAGGCTTTATGATGAAGAGGAAACCACCGGTATTTTTGAGCAGATACGGCATTTACGGGGGGAGGGATATTCTCTCCGGCTTATCCAGCAAAGGTTTGAAAAGGGTTACAGCGTTTAAGGGGGTGATATAAATGTTTGATGAGGTAAAATCATTTTTCGTGAGCCGCGGGGACAAAAATCCGGATCAATTGGAATTCAATGACATGCGGGCTTCGTATTTCGCGCAATATCCGTCGACGGAAAAAACATCCGTCATAACAGTGGCCAACCAGAAAGGCGGATGCGGAAAAACGACAACGGCGATAAATCTCGCCGCCGCGCTCGCCAAAAAAAACTTTAAAGTACTTTTGATAGACCTTGATTCCCAATCGCATGCGTCTCTCGGCCTGGGCGTGGATGTTGATGGACTTGATCGTTCCATATACGAGGTGATGACGAAAAATGTGGAGTTCGAGAAAGCCATTGTGAAAACTTATCTTGATAATCTTGATATTGCCCCGGCCACGCCGATGCTTAGCGGCGCGCAGCTCGAAATAGCGGACCTTCTGGGCAAAGAGGGTATTTTAAGGAACGCGCTTTACAAGATGATAAATACCAGGAAAAAGGAGTATGATTACGTCATCATCGATTGTTCCCCTTCGCTTAATCTCCTTACACTGAACGCGTTTGTGGCCGCGGGATATATCTTAATCCCGATCCAGACGCATTATTTCGCCCTGGAGGGAATGAGAGAGCTTTTTTCAACGGTAAAAATCGTAAAAGAGCGTTTAAATTCCGGGCTGCGGATACTTGGAATACTGCCCACGCTGTTTGATAAAAGGACGAAAATGAACAGGAACATTCTTGAACAGATAAGGGATTATTTCGGGGATAAGATTTTCAAAACATCCATCCGTGTTAACATAGCGCTCGCGGAAGCGTCCGCGCGTAAAAAATCCATATTTGATGCGGCGCCGGGCTCGAACGGGGCCGTTGATTATTCCGCTTTCAGCGAGGAAGTTGTTTTTCTTACCAAACCGGAAAAAATTAATCAAGATAAAAAAACAGAGAAAGATGGACAAAGAGAAGAAAATCTCGAAAAAGGCGCCGCGAAAAGCGTCTAAAAATATAGTACAGGAAATCTTTGGAAGGCGTAAAGCTTCCACGCAGCGCGTTTCGACTATTTTTACACATAACAAAAGTTCGACGAAGATCATGCCGTCTTCCGAAAAAAACAAAGATATCCCGGCTGACATCACCGCGTTGCCCGCGGTGGTAGATATAGGCGCCTCAAGCGTAAAAATATTACGCCTCGGCGAAAATGAAAAACACCTCTTTGAAATAATCTGCGTTGATGAGGAGCCCCGCGGGAAATCGTTGGCCGGCGCCCTCGACAACCTGAAGGCGCGCAACAATATCGGCTCATCTTGCGTATTTACGGTACCTGCCGGGGATACGCAGGTATATAACCTTGATTTCCCCCCTATGACGGACGTCGAATTGGAATCCGCCGTTCGGTATAAAATCACGCAGCTTAAACCTTTTGGCCTTGGCAGGGAAGATTTGGTTTGCAAATGGAAGGCCTTGAGCATGGCCGAAGGCGGGCGCTCACCGGAACGAAAAATTATCGCCGTATGCGCTCCGAAAGATGTAATCTTGAAGCGCGCGGACGCTCTTAAAAAATCAGGTTTTACTCCCGTAAGGGCCGAGGCCCCGCAGTTTAGCCTGGCTAATCTGGGAAAATTTCGAAACGTTCCGCGTGGACACGAAAATGAAGTTACTCTCTGGGCGCACATAGGCGCCGAGGAAAGTTTTCTGGCGGTGGAAAATAGAGGAGGCGTTTGTTTTACGAGAAAAATCGCTTTGACTTCCGGCAAGATAACAGAGGCCATTTCCGCGCAGTGCGGCGTTTCTACGGAAGAGGCGGAAAAACTTAAAAAAAGCCGTGGTTTCATATTGCGCCCGGGCAAACCAGACGCCGCTTCCGGAGACCCCGCGGCCACCGAACAGGCCCTAAACAGGGCCCTTACATCTTTGCTTGAGAATCTGGTCGTGGACATCGAACATTCATTTAAATATTTTTCATACCAGATAACGCGGTCGCGAATTACGAAATTCAGCCGAGTAATATTGTCCGGCGGCGGAGCGAATCTTAAAAATTTAGACAGGTTTTTAAACGTGAAATTAGGGGTTCCGGTCGAATGTTTTGATCCGTTCGCTATTTTCAGGCTGCCGGCGGATATGGAATCCAAAAAGAGCCGTATCGCTGAATTTCCGGCCGTATTTACGCCGGCCGCGGCATTATCCGCGGCGCGGAAAGTAAAAGATACCGAGAATTTTAATCTTTTACCCGAAGGGGAAAAAAGCGTTCTGGGCGTCTTAAAAGACGCGATGAAATCGAAGCCCGTAAAAATCGGGGTAGCGGTACTCGCAACCGCGATATTGCTGATCGGGCTCCAGGCGGCCCGGGCGCTCTATTATAAAGCCGGTTCCGGAGCCGCTAAGGCGAAATTTAAAAATTCAAAATCCGAAATAGCCAAACTTAAAATCAGGGAAAAAGAACTGGATAGAAAAGAAAGTAATCTGGCCCGGCGCAGGGAAACGCTGATCGCGCAGTCAAAATTTATCAGGTCAGCTTTTCGCGCTAAAACAGATATTTCGGCGGCTTTTACCGAAACAGCCGCCCTTCTCCCCGAGGAAATATGGGCCGGCAAGCTTAAGTATGAAAATGGAAAATTTACCATAACCGGATACACCGTTGACCTGGCCATGATAACCGAGTTCATGGAAAACATAAAAAAATCGGATATTTTCTCCGGCGCGAATTTCAACTACATGGAGAAGGAATCCGGTACGGATGTTTATGTCTTTGAGATTACAACGGGGGTCAGGGGATGATAAAAGGCGTGATAAAAGAGTTAACGGATAGTTTCAGGAAAATAGGAAAAAGAGAAAAGGTTTTAGTCATAGCGCTTATTTCCCTGGCCGCGGCTCTTTTGTGCTACGGCATTATTTACAGGCCGCTTGCCATGAGCATCCGCGCCGACAAATCCAGGATAGAAAAAACAAAGGCGCGGATCGCGGATGTCAGGAAGGGGTTTCCCGAGTTGTCGGAAAGGGAAATTCGCATAAATGAATTAAACGCGGAGTGCGATAAACTCATCGATGAGATCAAATCCCTGGAAAGCCGGTTGCCGAGCCGGGCTGCCGCCTCGCGCCTCATAGGCGAAATTACGCGTCTGGCGAAAGGCGTTAAGCTTGAATCCATCAGGCGCAGGATAGAAAAAGGCGCGGGATATTCACGCATTTTTGTTGAATTAAAAATCGACGCTTCCTTTATTGACGCGGTACGTTACGTAAAAAGACTGGAAAACATATCGCCCTTTATAAGGGTGGAAGAATTCGAAATTTCCCAACCGCGCTCAAAAAAATCGAAAAAAGGAGTCCCGGCGCGCCTTGTCATTTCCAGCCTTCTTGGCGAGACACCGTTTTCCGAGCAGCTCAGGGCCATGGAGGCCGAGGACGCGCTCGGAGATTTCAGGGATATATTCGTTTCCGGGGCAAGGCCCGTGTCGCTTAAGCCAAAGGTGCACATGAGGCTGGATGGGATAACATATGACCCCGGTATGCCTACGGGAATAATAAACGGCGAGGTCGTTAAAGAAGGATCCGAGATAAAAAACCTTCTTGTAAAAAAAATAATGCCGGACATGGTTATTTTAACCGACGGAGTTCAGGATTACACCTTAAGCGTTGAACGATAATACGGAGGATAAAAAATGCGGAACAGGATCATAATTTTTATGTTTTTGCTGGTGTTTCTCGCGAATACCGCGTATTCGTCCGAGAAATGGACGCCGGTTATTCCGGGCGAGAAAATGAGCCCTTTTGAAAATAAACTTAAAGAGAAGGTAAGTGTTGACTATAAAGACGCGGAGATCTTAAATGTTCTTCGCTCGCTTGCCTGGACGCATAAACTCAATGTCATAACAAGCCGCGATGTTAAGGGGAAGGTAACCGTGAGCCTGAAAGACATAACCGTGGAACAGGCGCTGGAAGCGATTCTTACGATAAACGGTATGTCGTATAGCATACGGGGCGATATAATTTATGTTTCACCGGGTGACAGTGAAGTCGTCGAACTTACGAGTGAGGTTATATTTTTGAAATACATCGCCTCGGCAGACGCGCAAAATCTTATGCGGGAAGTCCTTTCGTCAAAAGGTAACATGAAAATTGACGAAGTGGCCAACAGCATTATAATGACCGATTACCCCGCAAACATACAGAAAGTAAAGGATTTACTTAAAAAAGTGGATGTCGCGCCGAAGCAGATTCTAATAGAGGCTAAGATAATTGATATAACATCCAGTGATATGAAGCAATTAGGCGCGAAATGGAATTTTAAAATTACGCCCGGCCAGGGGCTTTTTACGGACGTTATACAGGCCGATGATTTAGAACTCAACGTGCCGGCGTCATCTTCGTCGCTTAGCGGAGGGCAGTTTGTCCTGGATAACCTTAATTTCAAAGGGCTTTCAGTTAGCGCGACTATCGACGCTCTCGTAAGCGACGGCAAGGCCAATCTTCTGGCGACCCCGTCTATAGCGGTTTTAAACGGCCAGGAGGCGCGCATTATAATAGGCCAGAGGTATCCGATAACGGAACGTACCCAGACAACCACGGGAACGACCGAGGTCACCAAATTCGTGGACATAGGTACAACGCTGAAGGTTATACCGCAGATTAACCAGGATAACTATATCACTATGAGGGTGCACCCGGAAGTATCATCCCTTGCCCAGGATATGCCCGCGGGCCCCAGAATTACGACCCGCGAGGCGGACACTACCGTGCGCATTAAGGAGGGTGAGACGCTGATAATAGGCGGACTCATCAAACAGGAAGACGCCACGTCAAAAGAAAAAATACCTTTTCTGGGAGATATTCCGCTCATCGGTTATCTTTTTTCCACGCGCTCGGATGATAAAGAGCAGGTGGAGCTGGCTGTTTTCATTACGCCGCGGATACTCAGATCCAGGGAAGAAAAAGAACTCATGGGTGAAAAGGCCGCTAAAGAGGACGAGGTATACGTTAACATAGCCAAAACAGGAGAGCTTCACCTTGTAGAGGAAATATTCAAAAAAGCGCGGGCCCTAAACAAGGGATACGGTATCGAAAGCGTCAGGAAAAGTAAGCACATGCGCAAAGAGCAGGCCGCCAACCTTTATGAGCACATACATTCCCAGTACCCCTCAAGCGCGCGCGCCCCGGAGGCGTTGTATTCGGCGGGCCTGATACATCAGAAGTTTTTTAAAAACTATAACAAGGCCGGGGAAGATTTTTCGCGTCTTATTTCCGATTATCCCGATTCAAAATACGCGGAAAAAGCCGAACGAAAATACAGGGAAATAGAAAAAATCAAAAAAAGAAAATTAAGGAAAAAAAGAAAATAAAAAAATGCCGCCGTTCACTTATAAAGTAAAAGACAGTCAAGGGGGCCTTCTTACCGGGACAATGGAGGCTGAAACCGAGAACGGTGTTATAGACTCGCTTTATAAGCTGGGCTATAGTGTAATCACTGTCGAAAACAGGGCAAAAAAGGAATTTTCATTAGCCGCCCTTCAGGAACGTTTCGAGCGGGTGACAAAAAAAGAAATAATCATTTTTACGCGCCAGCTTGCCACGCTGCTGCGTTCCGGTGTCGCGCTCGGCCCGAGCCTTCGGACGGTTTCGGAGCAGACAACAAACAAAAAATTTAAACTCATCCTGGAGAATATCGGGCAATCGGTCCAGGGTGGTGAAAGTTTTTCCGATGCCCTAGAGAGGCACAGAAAACTTTTTTCCGAACTTTTCATAAGCATGGTAAAGGTCGGCGAGGCCGGCGGGATGCTGGAGCAGGTTCTGGACAGGCTTGCGAACCTGGGAACGCGGGAGCTGGATACGGAGTCCCGTATAATGTCGGCCGTTATTTACCCTCTGGTCCTGGTCGGCGTGGCTTTTTTCGTGGTCAATTTTTTGATAATCGGGGTTTTACCGAAATTTGTGATGGTTTTCGAGGCCTCGGGAGCCGAGCTTCCGGTTCCCACAAAAATAGTGCTCGGCGCCAGCTGGATACTACGCCGGCTCTGGCTTCCGCTCATAGCGGCGGCGTTTATCGGACTGGCGCTGTTTAAAAAGCGACTCGGGAACGAAAAAACAAGAGAACGTTTTCACGCCCGGCTTTTAAAAATTCCCGTATTCGGAACGCTTTACACCAAAATACAAATAGCGCGTTTCGCGAGAATCACCTCCTCACTTATCGCTTCCGGTGTGCCTATATTGCAGGCGCTTAGCGTGGTTGAAAATACAATAAGCAATCTTGTAATAAGAAGGGCCATAAGCGGCGTAAGGGCCTCAATAGCCGAGGGGAATTCGCTTGTGGAGCCTTTTAAGGAAAGTAATTTATTTAATCCGATGGTGGTGCAGATGATCTCAACGGGCGAAAAAAGCGGCAACCTGGATTATATGCTTAATGAAATAGCGGCTTTCTACGAACCGGAAATAGAGCACACGATAAAAAATCTTACGGCTCTTCTTGAACCGTTCATGCTTCTTTTCATGGGTTTAATGGTGGCTTTCATAGCGCTTTCTGTTTTACTTCCGATTTTTAACCTTATAAAGGTATTCAGGGGATGAAAAAATGAAAGGTTACATAATGTTACGTAATGTTACATCAGGCTACGTAAGGTTACGAAAAAAAATAACTCTATTTAACCTTAGGCAACCTCATGTAACCTCAAGGAACCGCTCGCCCGGTTTCACCCTTCTCGAGCTTCTTATTGTTATATCAATAATAGCGATACTCGCGGCCACCATGATACCTAATTTCATCGGTTTCGATTCAGAAGCCCGTCTCGCCGCCACAAAAACAAACCTGAATACGCTCAGGACAAGGGTCAGCCTTTTCCGCACGAAGGAAGGAAAATACCCCGAAGAGCTCAATGAACTATTGGAAACAACCTATAGCGATATGGGGGTAGAGCGGCCGTATCTCGATAAATTTCCGGCCGAATTCATTTCTTCCAAAAAAGGAAATCGCGAAATTGAGGAAATGGATTCGGACGATGTCATGAACGGGGAAGGCGGCTGGGCCTATTACAAAAAAAAGGCCAGGGTTATGGTAAATTGGGACGCGGAACTTGGCTCAAAATGGGGCGATGCCGCCGAGGAGATACCTTCCGAATGGTAAAAAATAGAGGTGTGATACTGCTTAATGTTGTTATGATGCTTTTGACCATTGCCCTGATAGGCGCGAGCCTGGTGTCTTTTTTTTCTCTTGTCAACCTTTCCGCCCGGACCGGCTTAGAGGAGGCAAGGGCCTTTTACCTGGCCGAAGCGGGGATTTCCCACGCTGTCAATACTCTGCGGAACATAAAAGCGGGATCCGGCAAGCCGGTAAATAAAATCGGGCCCATATCTTTCGGAGGCGGGAGTTACGAGGCTGAAATGGATATTTCGCAATTTTTAATAATATCAACAGGCCGCGTTGGCAGCTCCAGTAAAACGTTGCAGTTGCGGTATGACGCTTTTTGAATTATTCGGGGATATTTCATCGTATGTCAGACTCTATACGATACGCCGCCCGAAAAGGGTTCACCTACATCGAAATTCTTATAGCGCTTGTCTTAATAGCGGCGCTTTTTGTGCCGGTCATGCGTCTATTTTCCCACTCACTTTATTCTTCCACCGTTTCTAGAGATCTTATGACCGCGACCAGCCTCGCGAAATGGCGTATGGAACGCCTCAAGAATCTAAATTTCACAAAAGAGCAGTTACTTCGCATCGGGGACGAGGTATATCCCGCGGCAGACGAACCGCCGGTGGAAATGAACGGCGCTAATTGGAGGATAAAGCGTCTTGTCGTAAAAAACGGGCGCCCTGACGGTATTAGCCTTAAAAAACCTGTTGAAATACGTTTTCTGGTTTATCGGGCAAAAGAAATGGAACCCGGCGCGGAAGGAGAACCGGTCGCTACTCTCGTTACGTTATTCGAGGATACATCGTGGAAAGAAATCCGTCCGGTAATGTGAGGATAAATATACAAAAGGAGCGGGTAAAAATGATAAATAGTGAACACGGAAATAAAAACGAAGATGAGATCGCCAGGGATTTGAGCGCCAGGACGGGTTTCGCGTATGTTGATTTAGCCGAAATGACCGTCGAGCCAAAGGCGATAGAGCTTGTCCCGCTTGAGACATGCGATAAATTTGACGCGCTTCCGCTTTACATAGTGCATGACAAACTTACCGTCGCCATGGCGAATCCTCTGGATACGGAAGCCGTTGCCGAGCTTCAGTCTGTATCGGGCCTCAAGGTCAGGCCCGCGTTTTCCGCGTTAAGCGCCATAAAATCCGCGATAAATAAATACTACCCTTCTTTAGGGAAGGAAATCGCGGAGGATTCAATGGTATCTTTAAGGCAGTCCGCGAGCCTCGCCCCGGTAGTGGAGATGGTGGAGAATATTATCGCGAAGGCCGTTGAGCTGGATTCATCCGATATACACCTTGAGCCGGAAAAATCCCATCTTAACTGCCGTTATCGCATAGACGGGATACTTCATTCAATGCCGCGCATACCCCTTGAATATCAGGCGGCCGTAATATCACGTGTAAAAATAATGGCTAATATGGATATTGCCGAAAAACGCCTTCCACAGGACGGGCGCCTGCGGATGCCTGTCGCGCGAAGAGAAGTTGACCTTCGTATTTCCACTTTCCCTACCATTTACGGCGAAAATCTCGTCATACGCATTCTTGACCATTCAAGAGGTGTTCTTAAACTTTCGCAACTCGGGTTTTCTAAACACATACTCGCGCGGTTTTCGGATTTAATAAGGCGTCCCCACGGGATAATACTCGTGACCGGGCCCACCGGAAGCGGGAAGACAACCACCCTGTACGCGGCTTTGAGCGAAATCAATACAACCGAGAAAAATATAATTACACTGGAGGACCCGGTTGAATATGAAATTCCGATGGTAAGGCAGTCACAGGTTAATCTCAAGGCGGGCCTTACTTTTTCAAGCGGGCTTCGTTCGATCGTAAGGCAGGACCCTGATGTGATAATGATAGGCGAAATACGCGATAAGGAAACCGCGGATATAGCCATACACGCGGCGCTTACGGGGCATCTCGTGTTTTCCACTCTTCATACAAATGACGCCCCGTCGGCGGTGACGCGTCTTATCGACATGGGCGTTGAGCCGTTTTTGGTCGCCTCATCCGTTATAGGCATTCTCGCGCAGCGCCTTGTTCGCACGCTTTGCGCTTCCTGCAAAAAAGAATATACACCTTCGAAAGAATTGTTGGCCAGGCTGGGGCTTGCCAAGTCCGTATTTTACAAAGAGACGGGCTGTAAAAAATGCAAGGGACTCGGCTATGCCAGAAGAAGCGGAATATTCGAGTTTTTAATACCCGACGACAGGATTAAAGGAATGATAGGCGAGAAATTATCCGCGACTGTATTGCGTGAGGCCGCGGTTAAAAACGGTATGAAGACATTACGTGACTCCGGCCTTGAAAAAGTCGCGTCCGGAATTACATCAATCTCGGAACTCTTGCGCGTGACGGAGGAGGGGTGATTCTTTAAGATGGTTACTAATGGTTACTAATGTTACGGAAGCTCAAGATGGTTACTAAAGGGTTGCTAATGGGGTTGCGAAGTGAAAGCATATGAAAAATTAAATTTTTATCAGAATATTTGCGACATACGAAGATTGGTATATAAGATCACAGAAAGATTTCGTAAAAGTCATTTGAGATTAGTTGGCCAGATGATAGATTCGGCTCGTAGCGCGAAACAGAATATTCGAGAAGGTTATAATAAAGATACAGTCGGTGAATTTGGGCAATCCATAAAGATCTCAAGGGGTTCTTTAGGCGAACTTGAAGGCGATGTTGACGACTGTTACGAAGATGGACTAATTGATAAAGATGAATATTCTAAACTGAAGAGATTTTTTAGACAGACAAGTTATCAAATTGATCGATATTTGGATGCATTATACAAACTAGCCAAAGAAGGAAAGTGGAAATCACGCTTCAAAAGACACAAAAAGTAAACATTAGTAACCAACGAAGTTTTCCGAAATTTAGTAACCAACGAAGTCTTTTGAAATTTAGTAACCAACGTGATTTTACAAAGTTTTAGTAACCGTTTAGCGTTAGATAGGAGGCCGGTCATGAAAAAATTATTAACATTAGTATTCGCAATAAGCGTTTTTACTTTAATCGGGGTATACCCCGCGCGCGCCGGAACGCTCGAATTCGACGGCGTCCCCGTCGACATAACTACCTCTCTCAATGAGGACCTTGTTATTCTTCCCGGCGCGGGCGGAAATACCCAAATAGGCGATTTATCCGGCACGAACTCGTACGCGACAACAAACGATGATTTGCATGTTACCGGTAAATTGGAAGCCGATGGCATGACCTACGCTGACAGCGGCATTTTATCGGCAGGTAATATAGGAATAAGCAAACCGGCCGGCAATCTCTATTTCAGCGGCGCGACATCGGCGACGGTATCCACATCAAGCGCGGGGGTAGGCCTTACTCTTAACGCCGCCGACGCGGCATCGGGAAGCATGAATTACATAACAGTGCCTGCCGTCCCCGGGGTTCTATCGGCCGGAAATACCGCAAGAGGAGCGTATGTAAATATAACAAATACCGCCGCGCATACGGGTGGATCGATTTACGGGGTGGATTTAGTAACAAGCGCCGCCACCGCGGCAACAGAATATGGTTTAAGGGTAGGTACAATCTGGGACGCGCAAATTGCCCTTCTTGAAAGCGCGGGCGCCACTTATTACACGACATTTAAAGCAGGTGATCAGGCCGCGAACATAAATTATACCATGCCTACCGCTCTGGGAGCGGCGGACACCTATCTTAGAAATGATGGCACAGGCGCTTTGAGCTGGGTAGCCGGCGGAGGGGTTACGCCACCTGCCGGAAATGATGGAGAGATCCAGTATAACAACGGAGGCGTCTTCGGCGCTGACGCCGGGCTCACAACGGATAAAGCCGGTGCCCTTACCGCTTCAGGTACAATTCAAGGGGGAACATTAACAGATGGCACATTGACCGCTACCGGAGGCAACCTTACCACCACAGGCACGATAAACATAGACGCCGACAGCACGGCCCTCACCATAGGCGATTCAGCTGACGCTGTCTTCCAGTACATCAACGGTACAGGACTGCAG
>Ga0180431_10007651_pt1 | contig 12536 bp, 20 predicted proteins | sample SS_ome_11_FD_132459 | JGI IMG/M metagenome (GOLD analysis project Ga0180431, IMG submission 132459) | Hypersaline lake sediment archaeal communities from the Salton Sea, California, USA - SS_1_MS_1 metaG | ecosystem: Environmental > Aquatic > Non-marine Saline and Alkaline > Hypersaline >... | reverse complement strand
GGATTGGGACAAGCAAACACTTAGCAGGAAATGCTCAATCAACGCATTTGAACGCATCGCCACGGCTCTCGAAAAGATAGCCGAGAAGTAACCCGTTGGGCGGTAACAAAAGGAGGGTCTGGGGTGAGAAAACCTTTTCGCACCCGCGTACTTTCCTTCCTACTCCTAACCCATTGTAATCACTCGACCGGGTGCGAAACAGAATACGCACCTATCGGAAACGTGACCGCCATCACGTCGTAACTTGTTGAATTCATTGACTGCGAAAATGTCGGGTTGTGGCACAGGGATTGCATATTAATAGAGACATGAACGCAACGCAAACCAAAAAAGTTGAAAAAGCCATCAAGAAAATCAAAGCAGAATGCCCTGACCTGCCCATTAGAGCGAGAGCCTGGTCGGAATACGACGATGGCGAGGATGCCGACAGCGATGTGTGGTATGTATCAATCGCAGCCATCTCGGGTATCGGCACCGACATGCCCCTGCCGCTAGCTGCGATCACGCTGCGGGTCAGGAACGAGGACGACGCGCTAGCCATGGCGGCTGGCGCGAACATTGATTGAGAGAGAGAGGGAGACAATGGCAATGACAAGGTATCTGGTAAAATTCGGCGGTAGCCCGGACGATTCCGGGGAAATCTGCGATGACCTGGGGGGTGCGGAGGATCTGTGCCTCCACATGGCCGAGCAGTATGCTGAGAGGCAGGGCATTCCCGTAGACGATGTTGAGCTGTACAACAACGAGGGCATCAACGGCCCAGAACGGGGTGCTTGCCCCGATGGCGAATCCGGCGACTACTGGCCAGTCATCAAAGAGATCCAATAACCCCCGTGGGGTCGGTAACTCCGGCCCCCAGGCTTTGCCGCGCAACGCGGACGGGAAAGAGAGGGAGAGAATGAAAATGGCAAGAACAGATGACAAGCGATGCAACTGGGTAGTGATGGCAGATGGTAGAGTGTCGAGCCTCCACACATCGCCAGTAGCAGCAGACAGGGCAGCGAGCAAGGCGGGTGGGATCGCGCTGGCCCCGCCGAACAACGGGGTGGTCCTGGAGACAGGGCAACGTTGCAAAAACTGGCATGGCATGGCGCTGCCGAAATAACCCCCGTGGGCGGGTCCGACTCCCGCCCCGAACTATGTGCCCCGGTGGGCACGGGAGGTGAGAGATGAATTGTGGGAATTGTCACACATGTGGGACTCCGTTGCAATCTGTTCTTGACGGAGAAGAATGGTGCCCGAATTGCAAAACCTACCGGCGATACCGATCACATGGATGGGCAGACGGCGACGAGTCGAAATGTGTCTTTTATTGTGTGAGCCCCAATTGCCCAGGTTATCCGTGGCCGGCATCACAAAGACGGCATCCGTGTGGATCGTAACCCATGCCAACCCCCCACTACACAGTAAGACTGAGCGACACGGAGCGAGCCATCCTACTTGAGCTTGGCAAAGGAAACCTATCCCACGGAATCCGCAAAGCGGCTCAGATAGTCAAGGGGCTGCGAACCCTGGCCGACGAGGGGTCAGTCATGGGGATTACCGCAGCTCTCAGGGCTGTGGAATATCTAATAGACATGTGAGGTGAGAGGCCATGAACGTGAGCGAATGGAAATCATGGGCAGAACTCAACGGAGCCATATAACATCCCCTTCCCCTTCTGTTACTTCCAAAGCATCGGACAAAAACTGACGCGCCCATATCTCCCGCTTTGCCCTGGTTGTCTCCAGCGCCCACCATTTCCGTCGTGACGCCCTCTCGTCGGTTACGGTTGGCCCCTCTGGAGGATAAGGACGCATCCGGTAAACCTACCCTGACACATCACCTTCGGTCAATCTGGCGATAGTGTCATACCCGTATGACACAATGGTCACGATATCCCTTGACACATGGCCTTGATGTCGTGTAACGTATGTTCAGTATGGCATGACTGTCACGGGGCTGGACCCCATAGGGCGCAGGACGCCAAAACGATGCCGCGAAAACGTGTTAAAAAATCCTCAAAGAAAAAACCCGCCAAACGCAAGGCCAAGAGAAAAGAGAGTCCGTCTACAAACGGGTCAAACGGCAGGAACACCAAGGGCCAATTTGCCAAGGGGAATAAGGGAGGGCCTGGTAGTCCATACGTCAAGAAGGTTGCAGCGCTCCGGTCTAAGTTTTTCGAGTGTGTCACCCCTGAAGACATGGAAGAGGTGGTACTTGCTTTGCTCAAGAAGGCGAAGAAAGGCGACGTGTTGGCGATCAAGGAATTATTGTTACGGGTGCTCGGTCAGCCACAGGAATTCAGGCAAGCGGAAGACCAGGACTACAAAGAGGATTGGGTTGGTCGTCTTAGCGTTTCTGACAGCAGGTTTGTTGTTGTCGCTTCTGACGGAGATCCAATCAAAGCATACAATGCGAGTGTGGGGCTTTCGAGATCCGAAGGATCAGAGTAAGACGCTTGGGTCTCTGGATAGCCAGGACCGGTTCGCGTACTCCGATTCGTTCATCACATACATGGCCGGCGGGTGGGGTGCCGGCAAGTCACACGGACTTCTCAAGTACATTGAAGTTTCTACGTTCGCTAACCCCGGATGTCCAGGTATTTTGATTGAGCCGGACTATAAGATGCTCCGCGATTTCGTAAACAACAAGTTAAGACCTGCTGCAAAACATCTGATCGTTGACGAGTCGAAGCAGGACAACACGATATTTATGGAGCGTGGGATCAGAATTATTTACCTGTCTGGACATAATCTGGACAAACTAGAACAGTATGAAGCAGCGTGGCTGGTTGGCGACGAAGTAGCTTTAATGGGTGCAGACCTTTTGCATAGGTCTGTGGCTCGGGTTCGTGATCCGAAAGCTGGGCATCCCAGGATCGGATATGCTGGAACGCCGCATTACGGATGGCTCAAAGAAGAATTTGCAGGCAGGAACAATGCCAATAGGCGCATTATACATGTCCGAACACTTGACAATCCATTTCTGACGAAGGAAGCCATTGACAGCATGCTGGCAAACGTCCCGGCCAGTTTGCAGAAGGCGTACATTGAAGGCCAGTTTGTTCCCCCGGGTGGTCAGGTCTACCCCGAGTTGGATCGTAACGTACACGTCATACCATGGAACCCTGACAGCCGATTGAAAACCGTCGCCGTCATTGATTGGGCGTACCGAACACCCCATGTGTTGATCGCCCAGATGCTCCCCAAGGGCTACGAACTCCGAGGCAAGATGCTGCCAAACGGTGGGGCTGTTGTTGTCGCCGAACTCTACCCCGAAAACATCAGGACCGAAGACCTGTGCAAGCGCACAAAGCAACTTGGCTACCAGATACATGAGGCATGCGCCGACCCGGCCGGCGAAGGGAAGGACGCGAGCTCCGGCATGGATCAGATCCAGATAGCAAAAAAGATTCTTGGGGTGCCTATCAAATACACGAACAACGCAAGGCTGAGGCTGATCCGAAACGGAATCGAGCACGTCGGCCGCGCCCTGATGCCTGCCTCCGGTGTTCCTATGCTGTATTTTTCGGAACAGGTCGCTGAGGCGAAACACGGTCGAGCCGTTGTCAATGCAATGGAAGCCTATTCCTATCCCCAGGACAAGGACGGAAAGCCTGTATCCAACGAACCAATCAAGGACGGGATCGTTGACCATGCCTGTGATTGTGTCCGTTACCTCGTTATCAACCACTTCCCCGTGATTCGGTTACAGTCTCGGGTCCGGTCAATTGCATAGGAGCATCGAATGTTAGGCGAAGACGTAAAACAGAAACTTGCTCAGTTCTTCAACCGCCTGTTGCAGAAAGAACGTCAAGCAAATATGGAGTCGTTGCTGCAGGAATCCAGGCGGTGGCAGCCGCAGCCAACCAACACGACGTATTACGATGAGATGGAAACCCGCATGAACTACATGCGCGGAGCCATGCAAGCGGACATGAACGACGAGTTAAAACGACGGTTCCCCCAGACTCACGAAAAGATAAAGAAGGAGCAAGTCAATCTTCCCCTGGTCCGAAAAGAGATGGAGGAAAAATCAAAGTGCTTTCTGAACACGGGAGAGATTTACCTGATAGATGAAGACGGGGAGCGGGTAGAAGGGAAAGCACAGGATTTGTTTCAGGACTTTGTCGGCAGAACGTCAACATGGTCGATGCTTCAGAAGGCGGACCGGATAACTCAGGGCTGTCACAGGTGCGCTGTAAAATCGTGGTGGGACGACAGGCGGGAAAAACTCAGATACTCTATCTGGCCCCCTCATAAAGTCTATATCGTTCCCGACCCTTGGCGTTGGTGGGATTACGATAGTTCGTGGGCCGTGCTATTTGAACTGCCCGGACTCGAGGGCCTTACGGCACAGGCGAAGAGATACGAGGTCTGGGGAATACGTGACCCGCAGGCCGCAGCCGTTACGGGAAGGAATACCGTTCATTTCGTGACCGATGGAGCCAACGATACATACTTCAATCAAGACGACGTGATTCCTTTTACCGACCCCAGGACAGGGAATCCGTTGTATCCATTTGTTTGGTGGCAAGACGACGATTCAACCGATCTCTACACCGTGGGCGATGAGGATATGCTTACGATCAACCGGGCAATCAACTCGGGGCTTACCGACATCAGGCAGGCAATTCATTACAAGGCATTCGGTGTGTGGGTCCATACGATGGCCGAGAATGGTCAACCCCTGAACGTCAAGACGCTCGGGCCCTCGCAAGTTCTCGACCTGGTTGCCGGAGAAACGCTCGAGAATGTTGATACCAACCTGCCCGTTGAAGAGACGTTCGATTTCTACCAAGAGCTTGCCGAAGTAAAAGCAATGCTTTCCGGCCTTCCGTCTACATCGATGCGTAAAGAGAGCGGAGCACCTGAGACAGGGTATGCGATCAAGCTCCGCAACAAGCCACTACAAGAGCACCGGGAAGAGATGTTGACCTACCAGTTACCCGCGGCAGAGGAAAGCGTCTACAGGGCCTTGGTTGTTTCCAACACTTACGCCAAGGACAAAATAAAGGGGTTGGAAAAGTACCGGGTCAAAATAGATCCGGGTGAGATGGATATAGAAGAGGAACCAGAGGCAGAGGGTCGAAGGCTGGCGGCCGAGATCGAATCCGACGTTTCAACCCCGGTTGATTGGAGGATGGTGCGTTACCGGGAGGACAGGGAGCAGGCGGAAGCCGCCGTCGAAGAGAACGTCAAATACAATCAGGAGAGGTCAAAAAGTAGGGCAAGCACATTTGCCCCAATGGCCAACCAATTCGCCAACCAGTTGGAAGAAGAAGAGGAAGAAAAACCAGAACAGGAGGGTAACGAGGATGAAGGACGAGAAGAAAAGGATAAGGATATCTCATAAACGGTTGAAGATCCTTGCTGCAGCTTCCGGCACGACGGTTCGCGCATTGCAAAGAAAGCTTGGGATCTCTCATCCTTGGTTGTTTCGGCAAGCCAAGGGTTCGGGTTTGCCAAGTGACAGACTGTGGCGGCTGGCAGAAATTCTAAATGTTGATGTGGATGTATTGACTACGCCTGTTGTCAAAATTGAATTCGGAGAAGACGAAGAGCAATGCCACCTGAGTCCATAGAACCCCGGGTAGAAGCCGCATTTCTGAACGCATTTGCGAATGCGGAAAACTACTTGCGCCGTATACTGGAAGACCTGGCAACGGACAAGGGGATCGTGGTCAGGGACGCTCTCAACATAGAACGCATTGACGCGGCCCTCAGAGAGATCCGCACACAAATGGATGCTCTTGGCTACAGGGATGCTGTGTATACCGAGCTGAACGGGTTGACGGAGTTGTTCCGCGAGGCCAAGAAGGAGGCCGAGTCAAAGGGTTTCGACAAGAAATGGAAAGAGGAATTTGTTGCCACGTCCAGGCATGCCGTCAGGATGCTGCTAGAGGGCACCGAGGCAGAACTGGTCCAGGTAGGCAACCAAGCCGCTGAGGATGTCTCTGCATTGCTCAGACGGTCGATCACCGGGACCACCGAATACAAGGACCTGATTGGCTCCATCCAGAGGAAGTTGGAAATCAAGCGTCACCAGGCTATGACCCTGGCTGTAACCGCTCTCCATTCGTTCAACTCGTCTGTCAGGTTTGCGAACGCCAAAGAAGCCGGGATCGAGTGGTTTCGATACCGTGGCCCAGATGACAAAGTGACTCGTGATTGGTGTGGGCACTGGATCAACAGGATAGGTACGGCCAAGATGTTCGAGAATACCGCTGATAAGTGGGGCCGGAAGGGACAGCCGGTCCCAGTCATGACCTGGAGGGGTGGATATAACTGCCGTCACCGATTTGACCCCGTGCTTGAGGGAGAGGTTGACGAGCACGTAAAGGGGCCGAGATGACAATCAAGATAAGTGCCAAACTGGTTGGTTTCGACAAGGAGTTATTTGACCGCGATCTCAGAAAGCGTCTGCTTACCGCCACCGGGTTGGAATGCCGCAACGTCATACATGATCGCATCGACAGGGGGCAGACACCGAGGGGTGCAAAATTCAGAAAGTACTCTAACTCATACGAGGCATACAAGAGAAAGAAAGGGCGTAACCCCTACACACCCGGGGACTGGTTGGTGTGGACGGGACAGATGCTCAACTCTCACCAGTTGAGCTATGTAGACGCGGATCGCTTTGTCTTAAGTTTTGTTGGTGGGAGAACGGACGGGTCAAGCAACGCAGAGGTTGCGTATAGAAACAACCTGACCCGAAAGTTCGTTGCCCTTGCCGCAGCCGAAAAGAACTATGCAATCGACCAAGCAATTAAACACGCCAAGCTCAAGGGCTGGCTGTAGGAGGGATGATGCCTATTTACGAGTACGAATGCGAATGCGGGGAGATCTCCGAAGTAAGGCTGGACGGATTCAACCCACGGGACACCATCAGGTGTGCCCGTTGCGGAAAACGTGCGAAGCGCATCGTTTCGAAGACCGACTTTCTCCTGAAGGGGTCGGGGTGGCCTGGGAAAGAGCTGTCGCAGGGTGAGGTTGTCACGAACGAGAAGAAAAGGGAATCCGAGTTCAACCGCAAGCGTCGGGAACTGAGGCGGGAAGGCGCAGAATTCCCATACCACGGGGACGAGTGATGGCAATCACGATACCAAACGGACCGACCGGGCAGGTCATTATGAAACTCACGATGGAGGAAAACGGACGCATCACCCCCGGTGCATGTGTCGAGGGTCCGAAGTCGTGCGGGATCAAGATATACGAAATCCCGGCCAGGGGAGAAACAAAATTGTCTTTGCAATTCGCAAAGAGGCAACCGCCCCTTTGGTGGAAACCCCTACATTATAGGCTTGCTCAAAGATGGATGACCGATAATCAGGTTAGAATCATGGTTGCATACAAGAACCGTCAGACATTTGTGAAGCCATCAGGCTATTTGGAGAAATGAAAAAAAAAGAAACAATACTTGAGATGATACAAAAGCATCTTGACACGTTAACACAAACGTGCTTTTATGGGCGTGTGGAGTTGAAGTACCGGGCCGGTAAAATAGTCGACATCCAAGTGATACACAACATAAAGCCCGAAGAGTTGCAATAAAGCAGTAGCACCCGGGCATCGGGAGAACCGAACCCCGGTTGGCGGTTGATCCGCCGGCCGGGGTTTTTCTTTTAAGTCGCTGGCCGACGGAGGAAACAATGGCAGACGAAAAACCGCAGGACGGTACGAACCAGGACCAGGAGTCCACCAACCCCGGAACATCGCTGGACGATAACCCGGGTACCCAGGATTTGAGCGCAGAAAAAGTAGCAGACCTTCTCGAGCAGAAACGACGTGCCAACCGCGAAGCCAAGCAAGCCAAGGAACAGTTCAGGGCGACTGAAAAGCAGTTGGCAGAAATGCAGGCCAAGATCGAAGAGTACGAGCTGAAGGATAAGTCGGAGATCGAGAAGGCACAGGCCCAGGCGGAAAAGGCAAAGTCCGATCTTGCAAGGCTCAACGCAGAGTTGGCGCTGACCAGGCGGATCAACATTGCCGTCACCGCAGGAGCCAAGGACGAGAAATGCGCCAAGTTCCTGGCCGGAGAACTCGAAGAAGCCCAGAACAAAAACTCTGATCTGGATGCGGCAGAATTCCTCGCACAGATGAAGGAGGAACACCCGGCGTTTTTCAAGGGCAACGGCGGGGCACCTGCATCGGCTCAGGGCGGCCCGACTACCGGGGGCAAAGGCAACGACAAGATGATGCAGCTCGACAAAATCAAGGAAGAACTCAAGTCACTGTTGGTCAACAGGGGTTCGGATCGCGTCGAATTGCGGATACAGGAACTCTCGAACCAGGCCGCCAAACTCGAACAGGAACTCAAAGGATAACACATGGCACAGGCAAGTAAATTCACAATGACGTCAACCTCGGAGTCCGTCGGCATACCCGCAAATTATGCCGATAGGATCTATCACCTGGCTCCGTGGGAGACACCAATCGTAACCGCGGTGGGTTTGGATTCGCTCCCGACCCCCTGCACCAACCCGGTCTATCACTACATCGAGATCGAGGACAGACCTGCGCGCACAACGCTGGATGGTTCGATTTCTTCTGGTGATACATCGTTCACTTTTTCCGAAGCGGTTTTTGCCGCTGGTGAAGTCGTACAGATCAACGAAGAGACGATCTTGCTCGGTACGACCTCGGACAACAAGACTTTCGCCGGTTGCACCCGTTCACACGGCGCCGGCGCTGACGCTGACCACTCTGACGCAGCCCCCGTAACCTCCCTTGGCAAGCCGAGAGCACAGGGCTTCGCCGCAAGTTCCACGGGCGACAGGATCATTCAGGGCAACGACGTCACGAACTACACCCAGATATTCGCAAAGGACGTCGTGGTTTCCGGCACCTCCCAGGCCGTGTATCGGTACGGCAGGGAAGGCGACGAGGTCAGCTACCAGGAAATGTTCCAACAGAAGGTTTTGAAGAAGGAACTTCAGAACGCTTTTCTGTGGGGTGTTGACACCGCAGCCGCCACCACCGCCACTGCCGGCGAGATGGACGGCATTTACGAGCGTCTCGCAACCCCGAGTTCTGCAGACCTGGGTGACGGTGCGTTGCAGTTGGCTGACGTGGAAGATGCCGTAGAGGCCGCAATGGATTACGGCGCTCGCCCGAACATCATTGCAGTTGGCCTGTACACCAAGCGTGTGATTGACTCCTGGGGCGTCCCCTACGTCAAGCACGACACCGACCCCATGAGTTCGACCAACATGACCTACGGCACGAACGTGACCAAGTTGTACGTCGGTGGCGTTGAGTTGGATGTCTTGGTTTGCTCCGACCTCCACGCCCATGTGTTCGTGATGGACGCCAACCGTCTGGGTCTGGGGCCACTGGCAAGCCGTGCGTTCTTCAAGAAGGACCTGGACGACGGCGGCGACCGCAAGAAATCCCAGATCATCGGTGAGTACACCTGTGCGGTTCCCAATCCTCACAGCCATTATGTCTTCACCTCGGTGAAGTTCAGCTAAGGGAGGTGACACCATGGCAGCTATAACACCACACAATTTCAGAGGGACCGAAGGGGTAACGCAGCTCAAAACCTCAAGCCCGGCCTTCTCTCAGTTCGTAGCCCATAAAGTGCGTCGGCCTCTGTGGTCGGTGCCAAACATCGGCTACGACGTGGCCGGCACTGCCGATAATCTGGAATCGTTCGGCGCAGGCAATCCCGAGCTAGCGCAGATCAACAGTTCGGAGATTTGCGGTTTCACCGCCGCGGCAAACGACGATTCCTACGGTCAGCTTTGGCTGATTCCTTCAGACATCGACATCGGAGAAGAGATCAGGTTCCGTGTTTTCTGGTCCGAATCTGGAACCGGTGGAGCGGGAAGTGCTCAGTATGTGATCAAGTACAAAGAGCTGGTCACAGAGACTACCGCCGTTGCTATCGGGGCTACGGCCCTGGACACCGTAATCGCGGCAGACACCCCGAGCGCAACCGCCAACTGTTTGCAGTCGACCCCTTGGGGTGTGATGGATGCAGACACCCTGACATCTGGTGGCGAAGGCGAGTACGCCCTGGCCACAATATGCACCTGTACCCTGACGACCATCAGCGATGCCACCGCTTATCAGGCGGAGGTCGAGTATTCGCGCAGGTTCGTGGGCTAGTAATCGACGGGAGGGGGTTCGTCCCCCTCCCTTTTTTCAATCGGAGGAATCATGCGTTTTTGGCTACCGTCACGAATCGAACAGCCCGGCAAGCCGGCTTACACGACCGACAATCAGGAGCGGATCTCTTACGCGATAAACGAGGGTGCCCGAGTAACCCCCGGTCGTATGCATTTCAAGAGGCTAAACCTGACGATCAAGAGCGAATACGAAACGAAGGATCGCAATCTGATTCTCAAGCTCATGAAGGCGGGCGGGCAACTGCGCTTCAACAAGATGGACGCAATCAACGAGGGAATCCTGACCCCCGACGATTTCGCTCAGGCGGGAATACCTCTTCCCAAAGAAGTCGGTAATGCACCTGTGAAAGAGCCTGAGAAAAAGATCGAAGAAGTCGTGTTGCCGGATTTCGACACGTTGTCAAAGAAAAACCTGGTTGAGTGGGCCGACGCACAGGAACCCCCGATCCATCTCGACCGAAGAAAACGGAAGGGCGATCTCGTCAAGGAGGTCAAGGAAGCCCTGGAAGAAAGGAAATAAAAAATGAGTCACAAGCCTACCAGCGCAAGCGGGACTGCCACCAAGGACGGGCTACGCGAATACTCCCGATTTTCGAAAGAGTACTTGATGGACCGGCCAATCATCGACCTGTGGCCGTTTCAAAACTACGTCGAGCACGACGACAACCCCGAGGCCATGGGTAACGGCACTCCTGAATTCGCAGAGATCAACACAGCGGAGATCGGCGGTGTCCTGGTTGCGACAAGCAACGACGCCTACGGGCATTTGATCGTGTTGCCGTACTGGATCGATCCGGCAGCGCAGATCGATTTCCGGGTGCTGTGGTCGAACAGCCAGAGCGCCGGAACCGGAACTTTTGACGTCGCGGTGAAGTACACGCCGATTGACGTCTCTGCCGAATCGGTCGCTTTGGCGATTGGTGCAACTGCACTCGATTCAACCATCGATTCTCAGGCCGACCTTGCGGCAAACGTGCCGCTGTGGACCGAGTGGGGTTACATCAACGCGGAGAAAACCGGGGTCAAGGATCTGACTCCTGGTGACGACCTGTTAGCAATCACCACAATCGGGACGCTTACCACCATCACCAGTGCATCGATGATCCAGATGCAGATGAGAGCCTACCGAAAATATATTTAAAGAAAGGATCTTCCCATGGGCGTCGTACTAGGGATAAAAGAAGACGGCGACAAGGGGCCGATAAGGGTTGACAACGAGGGGCGGCTGTATATTACCTCGAATGTCGGCGCTCCTGTCAGTGTAATTCCTGCTGCCGGCACATCGTTTGTCGTCGATGCACAAGAGGGCACCGCACAAACGCATGATGTAACGAAGTCAAAATCCATCACTAAAACATCTCAAAACCTCAAGCTACCCGAAAAGAACGGGCTGTACCTCCTGATAGCCAGGGGGAATGACGCATTCATCGAAACAGCGGACGGGTCGGCCCCGACAGTTACGGCGTCGGCTGGCGGATTTACTGTCCCGGTAATGGATGGGATGGCACTCAAGCTAAGGCTTTCCGGTGATTACATCGCTTGGATCGGTGCAACCGCTGGGGGCACTTTGAGCATTATCCACATAAGGAGTTAGCGAAATGAAACGAGTACTGATCATACTTGCCGTCCTGCTGGTTGCTGGCCTGGTTGTTGCCGAAGGTCTAGATGATGCGGAGTTCGGGCCAGGGGTTAGCCGGGTACAACCTGTTGGATTCATGAGGGACGAGACCACTCCCGACTCTGTAGACGAGGGGGATCAGGGTATTGGCCGGATGTCTGCAAACCGATGCCAATACATAATGCTTAGGGACGGAGACGGGAACGAGAGAGGCGCGGATGTAAATTCATCTGATCACCTCGAGGTGCAGGACGATACGGTCAACGGATCTCTGACTTCCGACAACGACGCCAAGGAGTTGGCCGATTACTTCGACAGCTCGTCCCAGTTGTCCCCCCTGTATGTAAACGATAACTCGCTTGGTCAGGATAATGAACCCATTGCCGATGTAATGGCCGCCTACTACGACATGATTGACGCGGTTGTAAACGCTTCCAATCAAGTCGACGTAAATATCGCGGCTCAGACCCTTACCGCTTTGAAAGTTTCGAAAGATGCTAGCGCCAACGCGGACGGGAACAGAATATATGTCACATCGAATGTGGATAAACTTGGCGGAAATGCGATCAATACAAACGGCGGGAACAAAGACACTGGAACCCAGACAGTAACCCTCGCAGATAATGACCCGGCCGTCACGAATTTATCAGACATCGAAGGTCTTTTGACAAGCGATAACGACGCCAAAGAGATAACGGACTACTTCGATTCGAGTTCCCAACTCTCGCCATTTTACGTCGACGACAACACATTGGGTCAAGACAACGAGCCTATCGCTGATGTGATGGCCGAACAATACGACTT
>Ga0180431_10007649_pt1 | contig 12537 bp, 30 predicted proteins | sample SS_ome_11_FD_132459 | JGI IMG/M metagenome (GOLD analysis project Ga0180431, IMG submission 132459) | Hypersaline lake sediment archaeal communities from the Salton Sea, California, USA - SS_1_MS_1 metaG | ecosystem: Environmental > Aquatic > Non-marine Saline and Alkaline > Hypersaline >... | reverse complement strand
CCTACAAACCAAACAGCTTTTCACAAAGATAAATGATGATCAAGAAAATTACGAAGGCCACCGCAGCTATGCCACACAGCAGCAAAATGAAAAGGCACAACATCAGCAGAGGACTCATCATCTGAAAAGATCCTTCGCAATCATGACCAAGAAATACCCAAGTAGATACAGAAGCCCAATGTTCACCAGGCAACCACAAATGAAAATCCACCACACCAGAAGAGTTATCAACATATCAGCCCCCTAAACAATCACCACATTGATCCCAACCGCTATCTTCGCCCTGACTCGCTCCTCATCAAATTGGTCCCCAACACTCCATGTGGTGCTGTTCTTAACACCAATAACTTCGTACTGTTTCTCCGTCCCATGACTACCTTTGCACTGCTTAAGCACGATCTCTTTATCTACTCTTCTCATAACGACCCACCTACGAAAAGGAAATAATCTGCACAAACACATCCTTCGGGATGTCCATTTTACCACCCCCACCAACCTCCGAGATTGAAACATGGCTAGAAAACTTCATTTGCGGTCCCACCCGATAAAGCCGGTGAGGATCTGAAAGAAGCCGAATCTTACTGCCCTCCACCATGTTCGATATCTTGTCAATTTCCGCCCTGCGAGACAGCAAAGGGACGAGAAAGATCAGTACAATAATCAATATCGCTGTTTGCATCATTCGCTTGTTCTCCTGGTGTTAGACAATGGCCTTTTCGTAATGGGTTGTCTTAGAACCTGTGCAGTTTCCGGATGGGATTACCGGATGTTCAAACACATGACCAAGAACTTCACTGTCTTTACAAAAACATCTATGGATCACACCACGTACATCAACCACGTAATCGTTGTCCATCTTGCAATACCTTCTAGTTCCAGGTATCCTTGCAGCCCTGCCAAGGCCTATAATATTCGCAGCCGGGATATAACCAGAAACCATCCTAAGATCCAGTCCTTGACCAGCGGAACCATCGGTCCATTTTCTCGAATGACTGTCAAGAAAATCTTCGGGACATCCGTCAAATGCATCGACTACTTCCTGGTCAATGTCTGCGTGATACTGTGACCTAGACAATTGACATGACAAAATACCATCTTTCGCCATCTTGGCTAACCGCAACGTATCGTCTGTTCGGCTCCCGTTTGTTGAAACCCAGACCCCTTGGTAGTTCGCACCAAGAGCTACCTCTACCATATCCCAAAATCGTGGGTGCAAAGTTGGCTCACCACCAGCCAAACACGCCACTTTGTTCTCGCCTTGTCCACCATCGATCGTTGCCTTGAAGATATCCATAGCCATGTCTTCACCGACACTTGTGCACGAATAGATACAGTGACCACACCGCATATTGCATCGTGTTGTTGTCTGGATATACATCTAACTACCACTCCGCGTCAGCCAAATGACAACTCATATCTTGCCCTCGCCTTTACAGCGGGAACATGTCGTCGGAGAAGAAAACGTTCCATAACTAACCGTGTAATAGCCACGGCCCGAACACTCAGGGCAACCCCTCTTCTCTTGTTCGTCTCGCAGTTCCTGCTTCAATTTTTCGACTTCCTGTTCTCTTTCCTGAGACAAATTATGGCTAGCTACATCGTGGCCGAATGCCATACCCTGATTGTCTGCACTCACCTGCATAGAACCAGCCATGTGCTCAACTTGGTCATCGGTCATAACTACACCAAGCTCTTCTAGTGCAGCTTCGACAGCTTCTTTCCAATAATCAAAAGCGTAATCTTTCATTTCACCCCCTATACCAAATGCTTATTGTTGTCCTTACAAAATACACTCATACTATGGAGCATATCACCAGCGAGCAACACAGCCTTCAACTTCGCACCATCTATGTCGTCATAACCTACATACAATCTAGACTTTATCACATGGGCACGAAATACCAAAATAGCAATAGCACACCAGCCATCTTCTTCTCCACCATCCCAACACCGTAGCTGTATGTCACCGGCATTTGCACAAAACCCATGCTGACCAGTTTCAAAGACGCAAGCATGCCACTCAAACATATCACTTACTCCGGTGCGGCCTGGCCGTCTTCAACATTGGCATACTCTTCTATGAATGCATCTAGGTCAAAAAGCTGGATATGTCCACATACGTAACACTTGAAACCATGGACATCTGGCACAGTTTCGTCCGACGTATTACCAAGACACACAAGATTGTTTGTATCGCATTGTTCGCAGTTGTTATCTACCCATTCAGACATTAGTCCATCTCCGATATTTTCTTAGCAATCCAGAACACAAAACCCCAAGCCAAAAGCCCAGGGTACGACAAAAGGTATACCGCCGCACTCATGTGAGGCCTCATGTATGCACGCACAGTCTTGTATCTCTCTGGTAAAAACGGAGTCTTCTGCAAGGCAACTATGATCAGAACCCCGACCGCAATACCATACACAATGAGGATAGCAAATACCATACTAGTCCTCCCCCCAAATCACCCTGTATTGTCTAACGATATCCTCTGCAACCTCCAAAGACATCTCTCTCCTCGGAAGAAACATGACACCATATTCGGATGTCTCTGGGTAGATCTGCCCAACAACTTCGTCAGTCACCGTGTTCATCACCGTGAAAGAAACCTCGCCGTCTTCGTCGGGCATGCATGGTATGAACCCACAAACCATAGGCAACAACGGCTTCGGATTGTTCAGTTTTACCAACCTGACAATCGTACCGTACGAAATCATTCGGTAGTCTCCGGTACCTTCTTCCACACAGACCACGTAGTTGAACCCAAACTGCACAATAGAGAAGACCCGTTTGTCCCACCGGAACTTACTAGACACAGAAAGGTCGTCGATCGTGACAGCCAATTCCTCCCGATGTCTGAGATAGAATCCAAACCCAATTATGGCCATGACGACAATAACAGCGACGAGATATGCGTATTCCATACTGCTTATTCCTCCTCTGTCGTGATGCCGAACTTGGCCATCTCTTCTTCAATGCTGCGTCTGGAATTGAGCAAAAGGTCGCGGATCAAATCCATAGCATCTTGCTCAGCTTCCTCTTTGGTATCTCGGATCTCCCCAAGGATTAAAGACTCATCTAACTCCAGTATCTCTGCGGCGGCTCGCCACTTGATCCTGGTATTTCGTGTTGGTAAGATCTTCCAGCACATAGCGTATATGAAACCATCATTGAAGTGATAGCTCTGGTTGCCAAAACTATCTGGTCCGTTCCGATTGGACCACTTTATGCAACCGGTTGTTTTGTAAATAGCCTCTTTCATCCAATCACCTCTGTGCACTCTATCACGCACTCTTGCAATTGATCCAACATAGAACCGAATGCCGTAACAGCTTCCATCTTTGCATCCCGCAGGTACTTCCAGCATCCGACATTCTTGTTGACGTGGCCACTCATTCTGGTTCCTGTGAATCGGATATCTACTGACACACAATATCCATCTAAATCTGGATCTTTCCTGCATGTCAGCACTGCCGGACCGACTTTGGTAGTGTAATGTGGAACTTTCCCTGCTAGTCGGTGAAAGTGTTCGGTCTTTTTCCAAACCAGCTTAGTCATTTTCCCTCCTCGTAGATTCGATGATATTCTCGATGGCTTTCCTTAGCATACGCACCATTCCCACAGCACATTCCTGATCGTCCTCATCGTACTCGGGGAAAACGTCAAAGCCTTGATTCCCAACCTGGAGATGTGCCACGTATTTACCCCCGACTCTTCTGACCCACACTGAGTACGGTTTTCCACTCATCCTCTAATCCCCTGTCTGTGGGATGCAAGACACAAAAAGTGTTAGTCCAGCAATCGCCTATTCGCTTCCGCCCTTTTCACTGTTTCGTCTAGCATTACCCTGGCAAGAATCACACATCTGTGTTTGGCTATGTCTAGAGACATAGCATGGGTAGCATGATTCGACATGATAGATCCATTGATGCATAAATGCACCGTTGGTTGCCACGATGAGTATTCTTGTCCCTTCACATCAACTAGCTTACAACAAAGTGTCACAGTCCCGACCTGTGCCGTATAGTTGTTTTCGTCTATCTGTTCCCACTTAATTTCCGTCACTGAATCCGCCTTTCTGGGTTACTCCAACATTCCGGCATCAATCAAACGGGCTAGTTTTTCAAACTCCCGCTCACATATTTTACGCACTCTCCCCTCTCTCATGTAGATTCTATACCCATCGTCTAAGCATTCTATGTCAATAATATATTTGGTATTAACGACTGTGCCATCACTCAATGTCACGAACATCGCCACCTCTCCTGCAAAAACACAACAGTCTGGACAGCAAACCAACCTTCTAATCGAACAATGCCCGGTTGGCAGCGATCTTGTTCGCCATTTTGTCTAGCAATTCCTTTGCGACTTCGATACACGCCAGCTTGGCTTCTTTCAACGTGGGTTGCGATCGTCCAGATCTATTCACGTATTCGCTTTCTATGTAGATATCTGCTGACGGTTGCCACACAAGACGTACGCCATCGCCATAGTTGCCACGACGACAATAGAGCTTAGTTGCTCCAACATTAGCCACATACAAATTGTCGTAATGTTTTTCCCATCTGATCTTTTTCATTGTGTCCCTTCTGTGATCCATTTTAGAGAGAACTACAAAGCAGACCGTCGTATCAGAGTGTAACGAATAGCAGCTTGAGTAACCCCAAATTCATCAGCTAGACTTAGTTGCGTACGACCGTTTTTCCATCCTGCCACAATATCTTCTTTGTCTTGCTCCGACAACTTAAATGGTCTGATTTTCCCCCTTTGGCACTGACTGAGATTGCCCCATTTAAGATGCTTATTCGACCTTACCCTTTTTGGACTTTGTCTGTTTGCTTTTCGGACACAGACTGGACAGTCCTCTGGAGCCTCCCCCTTAAACGCCTCGCACACTAATCTTTGTGTAAGATATTTCTTGCTGTGTACCCACGTATACTGATAACCGACACCGTGCATAACCGGCTTCACTAGGACAAACCTACCATTCCTTTTCCTCCAGACACGACCATCTCTGCTAGCATAATATCCCTCATGAGATGGAATTCTTTTCCGTTCCATTGTTCACCTCTTTTCACAGCCTGACCAAAGCCAGACCACGCACCACCAAGTTCATCTCCCGCAATCTGTTCATTTGTTTTCCATATCCAACACCGTGGCTATCAACGCTTTCTCTAGGTCATTATCGGAATGTGATGAATTTACAAGTCTTTCGCAGTATGTGGCAAGACTGCCGATGTAGCAGCCATTGTTAGTAACCGGCTTAATGCACGCGCTGACACAATACTTGCCATCTCCATACTTAATCGAGAACACGCACCCAGTTTTCACGAGCCTGTCTATGAGTTTGTTAATGTTGCTATCCAATTGTAGTCGCCTCCAGCAAAACACCACGGGGAATACCATCTTTTGCTTTTTCTGCTACTATCAGACATAGCCAATCACTCCCGTCAACCAATCCCTTTGCCATGCCATTCGCTTCTTCCTCAGTGTCGGCTACAATGATTGCTGAATAGCATTCTTCCCATCCGGGTAAGTCTTTCCTGTTGCATAAAAATACTTTCATGTTGCTTTGCTCCTGCGAGACACAAAGTGGGTTACCGACGACGTTTGTGTCTAAAATCACTTGATTTTCTACGACGTGTAGTGAAAAGGACATCTATCAACATATGTTGTCTGGTGAACATAGCCAGAATCATGTTTCTCGTAACTTCCAGCCATTGATTATTGACATACGCATACATATGCGAATAACCAAACTCAAGCATATAGTCTATCATGTCCGAAATCTCTACGTCTGTGAATGTCTTGTATGTGAAAGAATTTATCTCGACCAGTGTCGGAGGTCTGTTCTCCAACATACGACTTGCGCCCTTTACGGCAAAAAGCTCGGCACCCTCTATGTCAAATTTTGCAAAATCAACCGGTACCGCTACAAGATCGTCAAGGGGGGACACAGAAATTGTTTGATATTTACATGCAGGATTGGGTTCTATCTGTCGAATGTCGCTTTTTGTGGAACAAAATGACGTAGCTTCGGCACCTTCAACATGACTGAATGTCAGTTCTGTGTCGTGAGACCATACCCCACGTCCGATTACGTCAACATTTCCACAAGCGTTGGCGACAACTGTTTGCCTAACGTATTGAGAATTGATCTGACTAGCTTCAACTGCGAAAACGCGACCGTCTTTCCCAACTAGTTTGGAAAACAGTGCCGTATGTTGACCAAAATTAGCACCAACATCACATACGCTCATGCCTTCTTCAACAATGCCACAAAATAACTTTTGCACATTCGTCTCATACACTCCACGTTCGAATTGTGGAACGACACTTTTGTCATTCGGTGGAGCACATACAACGAAACTGCCAACACGATAATCTGGACATTTTAATGTATATGTTTTTGTTTCCATAATTCCTGGTCATCCTTTCAGATCTGCAAGAAACAAAAAGTTCAATATATCTCCAAGCAACAGTACACGTTGTACTCATCTATGTTATCTATTGATTCCCTGGATGGGTCTAAAATGCGTCTTTGTAATGCATCAAAAACAACCGCATGCCCTGAACCTGGATACCTCCAGTTTACAGGACATATAAACAAAACACAGTGCTTGCGTAGTGCATCCAAAGATTCGAATTTTACAAACTTGCTCTTTACACCAAAATGCTCTTCTAACACTTTCTGCATCTCATCGCAATACACACCAACATTGCCAAGTGTCGGGTCATATATATTTTGAGACAATCTGTCAATGTGCTCATGCAGCACTTTTCTCACGTCGAAATAATGAACACCAGTAATCATGGCCATACATGCTATAGTACACCCTCTTTCATCCATTTGTTGGACACGACACAACGCCGAGAGCCCATCGGAACATACTATACGATAATCGCCATTTTCAAGCCAAAATGTACCATTATGATTTTCTGTTTTTTCATGAGCCCAAATGTAGCCAAACGGATCATTGCACAACGTTGGTTGAACATCTAAGTCAACAACCACACATTCTCGTCCGAAAAAATCACAATCCTCATTAGTCGGGATTATTATGTCGTCTGGTTTTGCTCTCATACATTCCCCAGTCATACAATCAAAGCAATGCCAAGTTCGGCGTATGCGTATAGACTGCCATTCTGCTCTTCAATCTTTACATCTCTTACTGGAATAAGCAGTTTTCCGATTATGTCGTAACTTTCGCGTTTTGTGAGAATCTCCATGATCATCTGGAATGCTTTTAGTTCGATCATAGCCATCAACGAATCTTCTTTGTTCTCCCTGTCCCCAGCCTCGGTAGCCTTCAGGGACATACCCAATGTGAAAGTCGGTACACAAAAAGAGTCGGCTGGCAACTGTATCGATTCAATTCTGCCTCCGTCTTCCGTGTAGAAAAACAAAGTGTCTTCCCCGTTCCGTGGTGTGGGATATTCAGGGATGGCACCTTCCGGTAGATGCTCCACATATCTGTTAAATCGACCTAGGTTCAAAAGACGCATTTCCTTTTCTAGTTTTGTCGTGTTTGACATCGTTCTTTCCTTTTTTGCAAGACGCAAAAGTTAAGTGAGCTTAGTCCTACAATTCGGTTTCCCATGGTGTGTCGGTTCCTACTGTTGTACCGCAAATCGGGACAAACACGAAAACGACAAAGAACAGAAATGCCAGGATACCACCGAATGGTGCCGGTACACACAGTGCGGCGAATAGTACGAAAGCCACCCCTATGATTGCTACCAACAATCGTCCTATCATGATATTCTCCGGTTCAGGTTAAGGTCAAAGCTGAGGAGCGCAGCACACGGTGGCGATCCTTTGGTCGACACCTTATTATACGGAGAACAGACCAACCTGTTCAACAAAACATTGGGCTTTCTTGAGGAAGTGGGGGAAGAGGTGAGAGATGGGCTGCAAACCTGTTTTTTCCGGGCCTCCGGATTTTTTTCTGGGAGGGAAGGGAGTGGGATGGGAAGCGGGTGATGCATTCTCGTGAGGGGTACAGAAAAGAGTGAACACGTTTTTTTGTAGGAGGTTTGGATTTTGGGCCGGTTGTGAGTGAACCCCCCGCAGTTATCGGACCCCCCGGCGTTATCGGACCCAATTATATTATCGGCACACCCCCTAGGCCCAGTTATAGGACCTACCGGTGGGCAAAGGTTATCAGACTATCTCTGTTCACATTTGATACACACACTATAGGACGATACGTTATCGGATGTTAACGTGCTGGCACGACGTACCAGTGTAGTTATAGGACGCAAAGTTTTTCCTTCTTTCCCTTGCTTCTCGGCTGGCCGAATCGTAGTATATATATGTAGGGCAACGACACACTAACGAAAGGCAAGGCAATGGATTATCAGACGCTCATCACCAACGCGATTGACTGGCTTATGTCCGATATGACGCATGCCGTTGGGTGTGTTGCGGTGATCGCAGTTATCGGAGCGTTGAACGGTATCCGTTGCAGCATGTCCCATTGCCGATACACGAGGCATACCGGACGTAGGGTCCTCTAGGACTATCGGACACACAAGACAAGGGGCGATAAAATGACGTATGCACTCGTGACTTATCAGACCAAGGACCTGGATACCGATCTTTATGGGACCAAGCAGTGGGCAATGGTGCCCGATATCTATCTGCCCAGCTTGCTAGAATGGTTGAAGGTATCGGACGAACACCGTGTCCTGCAAGTGACACGCAACTGGTCCGGTAAGCTGTTTGGCGAGACCTTCCTTCTTCCGCCCGATAACTGGCCATTGGCCGATCAGTGTGCGAAGTATCGGACCATGGTGGATGTGGTTGGCAACAGCCGATAACTGGAGACGATCATGCTACCATTAGATACCGGACCATACGCCGAGACGGTTATCGGTACCAAACCATCGGATGGCGAGACAACGACCGATAACGAGGGTGGAATCAAGGAAGTTATTATCGGATGCATCGCGGTGATACTGTCCATCCCTCTCGTTACTTTTATGGGACTCTTCATCTTCTCGTACCTTGTTCTGATCCTGATTATCGGACCAATCGTTGTAGGCTTCTGGGCCTGCGCACGTTATGGGACGGAGTACGGAATCCTCCATCGGCTCCGTTATCGGGCCACGAAAGCTGGCAAGGCAAAGGCAAAGGCGAGAATATCGGACCCAAATAAATTCTGAGAATCTTGGTTATCGGCTCGACATCGGCATGGCCGAATGGTATAATGTAGTGTAGGCGAAACCAAGAGACTATCGGACACCAGCATAGGGGAATCACAATGCAAAAAGTTATGGGACAAACCGGATCGGTCGTACTATCGGACGAAACCGCAGCGATGGCCAAGAGCGCTCGGCAGACAGCACGTTATCGGTACGTGAAGATGGCGACGATGTGGCGTGCGGAGATTATCGGGCCATTCCATTCGCGCCTGTACGGTGCGTGCGGAATCGCGACATCCCGAGAGCGAGCGCGTGCCCGGCTTATCCGGACGTTGGCCAATAACCATGGCTACCATGGCGGCATCATGCTATCGGACGTTGACGAATCGGACGTTGTTGGGCAATCGAGCGCCGAGGTTTGGCACAAGGCCAATAACGAACAACGTGCAGAACTCGGCAATATCGGACCTGTGCCGATCACGTGCGCGTAGGTTCTCGGACGTTGCGGTGGGGTGGGGTTCTCGGACCCTGCCCCGCCTTGGGGCGATAACTCATGTGGCGATGGATTAAAATCGTACTGTACGCTGGTCTCATAACGATAGCCTTGTGGTAGGGGCGATAACATGCACGTAGTGACAATTGAAGGATATAAGGGAAACTGGCGAGCAACGGCAACATTGGCCGATAAAATGTTCGACGATGACTGCCCAAGGCCTGTGTTCGGATACGGGCGCGACCCTGATACGGCAATGGACAGACTGTTATCGGACTACCCAGAAGTATCCGATTATCGGATCATCAGCCGGGACGCATACGAGGCGTTATGGGACTAACGGCATGGCCGACTCGCCCGAGTTATCGGGCTTTTTTCTTTGCGCCGTTTCCGTATTATCGGACGTTGGGCCGTGAGCGATTATCGGTCGTGACCAGGAATAGTTTACCCTGTGTGTGTTGGCGTGTGATCTTATAGGACGTGGCCGGGAATATCGTAGCCTTTCCTGTCTCGCAAAGGGACATCTTATCGGGCCAGAGACCCAGCGGGAGTTATCGGACGTGGAGGTCCAAGTTATTAGGACCTTTGTGTTATCGGTCTTTGCACAGGGGGACGTTATCGGACCCTTTCCGCAAACGGTTATCGGTCCAGGACGCGGAGAATATTATAGGACGCAGCGCCGTGCGTCTTATCGGTCGTGGTCAATAATCTGTTTACTGTGTGTGATAATGTCGACGTTTTTGCACGTTTGCGTGCCTTTTTTCACATTCGGACGTGATTTTTATCAGAATGGTACGATAATATCCCCAAAAGAGCGGTTTTTGCAGTTATAGGACCCCATTATAGGACTAGCATAACCTATTCTATCGGTCTTTCCGATAAAAACAGCGCAGAAACGGGAATAAATGGCACGTTATGGGACGAATCAGGAAAACGCGATATTATGGGACAAACGAAAACGGACCACAACCGACATTCGATCTTATCGGACAAAGTGCGATAATGTCACGTTTTCTCGCAAAAAAACGGCGATTCTTTTTTCTCGGATTGCATTCGACATTGCAGGATAACTAAGGTATAGTATCATGTAAAGGGAAACGACAGGAAACACAAAAACGGACCACATCGGGCCGAATCGTGTTTTCGGTCGTAGGTCGGTTTCGACCGATAATTCCCGCCGGTTCCGATAACAAGTGGCCAGCGCGACGTTGGTCCGAATATGAGTGTTCCGAAACGAGTCACTACTTGTCCGTCCTGTAATAGTCGGGGCGGTGTAGTCTCGGCTTCAGGACGGGCGATAACATGGAGAACCAACCATGACCACCGCAACCGTCGAAGCCACCGGAACGTCGACCGAGTTTGGTGCCGATAACCTGCTCGCAAACGCGGCTGTCTACGCCAAGGCCAAGCGCATCATCGATGCGGCCAGTTCGTACGACAGTCTGGAGTCCGCCGTCGAGGCGCTCACCGAAGCGTGGCAGGTGCTCGAAAGCCAGATTGAGGATGGCGGGGGTTACACTCCGTCGGCCGATCTGGGATTCGGCTCCGATAACGCCGCCGTGATTGCCGAGAGTCTTCTCGGTCGTCGAAACAGCGTCGGCGCGACTCGCAAGGCGTTCGCCAAGCTGGGCAAGTAGCAGTCTCCGTGCCCCAACGCGGAGTGTCCGCCGCACCGCGCTCCCTCTATCCTCGCTCGGGGGGAGCGTGGACCGATGGACATTCTGGCCTAAAGTCAGAATTGAATCGCTTGGTAGGGTAGCACCCTATCGTTATAGGCCCATAATACAGGGTCAGCGGTTCCCATAACCAATGAAGCGGGAGGTCCGCTAAGCGGCGGGTATTCCCGGACGATGCTGGTGTAGTCTGATAAACGCCGAGGAGGGTCTGATAAGCACATGACGTGTGTAGTCGGGTCTGATACGGATTCAACGGTTATCGGATGAGGCCAGTGTCAGCAGCGGCATAACGCAGGGTCCGGAATGCGGACCCGGTCTGCGCCGTCAAGGCATAGTCGGACTAAGTGGCGAGTCGTCTACACGATTCCTTGAACGTCGAGCATGGTCCCGATACAGCGTCGGGAAGCTAGACGCAAAAGGGTAGGTCGTGTTGACCATCCTACGATTCGTCATGGTAAACCGTCTGTGTCTGGTGTGGGCTCAATCAATCATTGTCGTGGGATAGGCATTCCAATAGTCAATTCGTGTAAACTAAACCGCAAGGATTTCTTTCGTCTGGGTCTGGGGCGCACTGCTGATGGCGCTTTGGGTCTGGTGTTGTGGGATAGCGGCGCGGTTCTCGTCTTGGCTGGATGGCGCGAGTGAGTGTGACACTTTGCGTAGCCGAACGACACGACACGACGGACGGCGCGAACAAGCGGGTGCAATATCGTCTAGCGATACCGTGGCACGTCGATCAGTCGTTAAAATAAGACTACACGAAACCATCCAGGGCGCAACAGACAGCTAGAATTCGTCTGCCTGGGTGTTAGTCAATACAAACAGCGGAAGGGTCAGCATTATTGTTGACCGGGATGCGTTGCAGGGGCCGAAAGTGCCTCGAACGGGTAAAGTTGACCCGGCTTCGCACGGCTAGTCTCGGTGGGGATTCTAGTCAACTCTTTTCTGTAGGGCAAGTGGCCGTTTTCAGGTGTATGCGATCCTGAGATGAGATCAATCCGCAGATTGTTTAACGGTCGCCCGAACCGTGGCGCGTCGGTGAGATATCTGGCGCGCCGCCATTTCTGATAGTCACCATCGAATGGGTGATAACCTGGGACCTCGGGGAAAGAACGATCCCACGAGTCGCACTTGGTCCCTCATTCCCTGTGGGTGAAGCAGGGCACAAGATTTCGCATACATGGTTCTTTGTACCCTTCAGAACACGTCGTTCAACTCCGT
>Ga0180431_10007647_pt1 | contig 12539 bp, 12 predicted proteins | sample SS_ome_11_FD_132459 | JGI IMG/M metagenome (GOLD analysis project Ga0180431, IMG submission 132459) | Hypersaline lake sediment archaeal communities from the Salton Sea, California, USA - SS_1_MS_1 metaG | ecosystem: Environmental > Aquatic > Non-marine Saline and Alkaline > Hypersaline >... | reverse complement strand
GCCCGCGTCGGCACCAGGCCCGCCCTGCCCTTCTCGGTGGTGACCCGCGAGGACGGCACCATCAAGGAGATGCAGGTCTTCCTGGCCGGACCCAGCGAGTTCAAGGTGATCGAGATCGACGGCCCGGCCAAGCTGTCGATCGACGTGCGGCCGCTGAGCACGCCGGTGCCCGCGATCTACACCGTGCAGGTCACGGGCGACTATACGGCCTCCGAGGCCTACGCCCTGGTGGAGCGCGGCGAGCTGCCCGAGGGCTACGAGCCGCAGGTGCTGGTGCTCGGCGACGTCGTGGTGATCGAGCAGGCCTTCCCCGACGCCTCCTCGGCGGCGGCGATGGATGCCGCCCTGCGCGACATGGGGTATGCTTCTGTGATCAACGAGCGGCGCGGTGATGAACTGCCGCAAGGCTAGACCGTCACTAGGCAGGCGGGCATGGAAGCGGGTGCAGACCAGATGATCTCGGCGACGGCGGCACTGGCCGGGCTGTGCTACGGCCTCGGCATCCTGGCGCTGCTGTGGGTGGTGCGCCGCACCATCTTTCGGGAGCGGCGGCGCGCCCGCCAGCCGAAGCCCGACGAGCAGCGGCGCCAGGCCCGCCAGGCTCGCGACAGCATCGCGGGCATCGAGAACCGCTACTGGCTCAGCCGCTTCCGCCGGGCCCAGCGGTTCACCCGCGGCGCCGCCCCCAGCCGCGAGCAGCTCGAGTTCCTGGCGGCGGTGTCGGCCGCCCAGGGGCGGCGGAGGGAGCCCTGATGGCGAAGGCGGCCACCGGCTCCGGCAGCAAGTCCGCGGCGAAGGCCCGCACCACGCCGCGGCGCACCACCCGCCGCCGGCGGCGGACCCAGCCGGAAGCCTCGAGCCCGGGCCGCGAGATCTTCGCCACCGCGCTGGGCTGCCTGTGGATCGCCGTCGGCCTCGGTATCGTGGCCCTCAGCGCGGGCATCTACTACGGCACCGTCGTGGCGATCGACGTGCTCACTGAGATCGGCGAGCATGACTTCTCCGGCCCCCGCGAGCGAATCAGCCAGTACGAGCAGTACTTCAACGGCCTCGACGCCCGGCAGTACAGCGTCAACCAGGGCAAGACCAACATCGTTGAAGGCGAGGTCAGCTACATGTGGGCGGTTGAGCCCCGCGGCAGCAACGAGCGCCGCCGCTTTGAGTGGGTACACGACCTGGAGTCCAACGAGATCAAGCCCAGGACCAACGCGGCACTCTGCCTGGATGTCCAGCTGGGGCACATGACCGAGGCTCAAGCCGCCGAATACCATGGGTTCAGCGGTCGCAACGAGCACTACGATCCTGATGATGTGATCATCCAGTCGATCGTCACGAACAGCTTCAGCCTGATCCAGCCCCAGGATCTCAGCGGCGGCTGGGAGGCGGTGATCCCGCCCGAGGGTCCGGTGGGGGCCCCGGTGGTGTCGCCGGCGGAGGGCAGCGAACGCCAGGAGGAGGCGGAGCATGAGGAAGAAGCCGTGCCGGAGGAGGCTGAAGAGATCACCCCGAACGAGGCTACCGAGGTTGTGAGCGAGGAAGACGAGGGCGATGGCTTTGCGGGCGATGAGGGCGACGGCGCCACGCCGATTGAAGGCGGCGACTAGGCGGAAGACCTCCGCAGGAGGGCGCATCAGATGCACGAGCCGCGAGTTCCGAGAGAGGTCAGGGAAGAGGATTCCCGCCTTTGCGTTGATCCGGATTTTCGGATATACTGATGCCATAATTGACGCCTGATACGGAAACGGCGTAGGGGTTAGCGGCAAACACAAATAAGGGATTCGGAGGAAGGAGCACTATGGCCTACACAGTTGAGTCCTTCATGGAGTACCTGGCAGCCAGGACTCCTGGAGAGAAGGAGTTTCATCAGGCGGCAAGCGAGGTTGTCGCCTCAGTCGTCCCGATCCTCGACCGCCACCCGCGGCTCGTCGAGGAGCGGATTCTGGAGCGCGTCTGCGAGCCGGAGCGTGTCATCGAGTGGCGGGTGCCGTGGGTGGACGACCAGGGCGTGGTTCAGGTCAACCGCGGCTACCGCGTCGAGATGAACAGCGCGATCGGGCCCTACAAGGGCGGCCTGCGGTTCCACCCGACGGTCAACCTCGGCGTGCTGAAATTCCTGGCCTTCGAGCAGGTGTTCAAGAACGCGCTGACCACGGTGCCAATCGGCGCCGGCAAGGGCGGCAGCGATTTCGACCCCAAGGGCAAGAGCGACGGCGAGGTAATGCGCTTCTGCCAGGCGTTCATGGGTGAGCTGTGGCGCCACATCGGCGACCGCACCGATGTGCCGGCGGGCGACATCGGTGTCGGCGGCCGCGAGATCGGCTTCATGTTCGGCATGTACAAGAAGATGGCCAACGAGTTCGCCGGCATCCTGACCGGCAAGGGCCTGGCCTGGGGCGGCAGCCTGATTCGCCCCGAGGCGACCGGCTACGGCGCCGTCTACTTCGCCGAGGAGATGCTCAAGACCCGCGGCGAGGGCCTCAAGGACAAGATCTGCTTGGTCAGCGGCAGCGGCAACGTCTCGCAGTACACCGTCGAGAAGGTCAACCACCTAGGTGGCAAGTGCGTGACGCTGTCCGACTCGGGCGGCTACATCCACGACCCGGCCGGGGTCGACGAGGAGAAACTGGCCTGGGTGATGGAGCTCAAGAACGTCAAGCGTGGCCGGATCAAGGAGTACGCCGAGAAGTTCGGCTGCGAGTACCATGCCGGCGAGCGTCCCTGGGGCGTGAGCGGCGCGACGGTGGCCTTCCCCAGCGCCACCCAGAACGAGATCAGCGCCGAGGAAGCCAAGACGCTGGTCAAGAACGGCGTGTACGTCGTCAGCGAGGGCGCCAACATGCCGACGGTGCCGGACGGCGTGGACGTCTTCCTCGAGGCGGGCATCCTCTACGGTCCGGGCAAGGCCGCCAACGCCGGCGGCGTGGCCACCAGCGGACTGGAGATGAGCCAGAACGCGGCCCATACATCCTGGACGCGCGAGGAGGTGGATCAGAAGCTGCACGCCATCATGTGCAACATCCACCAGAACTGCTTCGAGACGGCCAAGGAGTACGGCACGCCGGGCAACTACGTCAACGGCGCGAACATCGCCGGCTTCCTCAAGGTCGCCTACGCGATGATGGACCAGGGCGTCGTCTAGCCGCAAAGCCGACAGCAGCGAGCACTACAGGGGTCCGGCCCACGCCGGGCCCCTTGTGTCTCGCTGCATCCGGCGGCGTTCTGAGTTAGAATTCACCTATCGGCGCTTTGACTGGCCTACAGCGCTCGTACTGACTCGACTACTGTTGGAGGTAGCACAATGAGGAAGATTGTTGGATACCTGGAAGGCACGGACTCCGTGTGGCTGACGACGCTCAACGCCCAGGGGCACACCACCCTGCCGCTGTCGAACGGGTTCGACGGGCACGGGATGAACATCGGCATGCTTAACCAGCAGAACCGAGTGGATCTGCTGATCGGCTACCTGCACAAGCTGCTGCCGGCCGAGGGCATCGACGTGACGATGGCGGGGATGCTGCATGCCACCACCGTCTACGGTATTCCGGTGCTGGTCGTCTGTCCGGCCGAGATTCAGGCCACCGCGCGCGAGCTGACCGGCGATGTACCGGCCAACGTGCAGTTCGTGGATCCGTCGGCTCTGCCGGACGCCGCGCTGGGCGCCCTCGCCTGAGCGGCGGCGGGACCGGCGCTAACGATGTAGAATACTGGTGGTAAGCAAGGGCGCCGGCGTCCGCGTGTTCCGCGGCGGGCACGGGCCGACAGTGAGCAGCTGCCAGTGGCCAACAGCATCGAATTCTGGGACGACTACGAGGTTCTGACGGTCGAGACTCCGGAGAACATCGAACTCAAGCTGCCGCTGGCCGGGTTCGGTCCACGACTCCTGGCGCTGGTCATCGACCTGCTGATCCAGAGCGCGGTGGCCGTCGTGCTGGTCGCGGTGCTGCTGGCGGTGATGGCGGGGATGGCCGGCTTCGGCGACGCGGATTCCGGAATGTTCCTCTTCATGCTGGTGGCGATCATCGCGGTGGTGATGGTTACGCTGGGCTACTACGTGCTGTTCGAGTGGCTGTGGAACGGGCAGACGCCCGGCAAGCGAATCACCGGCATCCGCGTGGTCAAGCGCGGCGCGCTGCCGCTCAGTTTCGTCGACGTCCTGCTCAGGAACCTGCTGCGGCTGATCGACAACATGCCCAGCAACTACCTGATCGGGCTGGTCAGTTTCTTCGCCAGCGCCAACCAGCAGCGGCTCGGCGACCTGGTGGCCGACACCGTGGTGATTCGCGAGTTCACCAGGCAGGCGCCCTATACCTGGGTCGGCAGCGCACCCCAGACCAGCGCCGCCCCTGCTGGCGGGCTGACGCCCGCACTGGTCTACGTGATCGGCAGCTACCTGAGCCGTGCCGCGCTGCTGCCGGAGGAGGTGCGCTGGCGACTGACCAGGCTGATCATCACTGACGTCGGCTACGACGCCACCAACATGGACCTCGCCCAGCGCGACAGCTACCTGGCTTCGCTGCTCGAGTGGCAAGCGGGTGTCCGGTCGTGATTGCCGCCGCCGCGCTGGTTCTGACGGTTACCTGCGCTGCGCAGTTGCCCGCCGACGCGCTGACCTCGGCGGACGACCCCTATGTGATGCAGCGTGAGTTCACCTCGCCCGTCAGCGGCGAGTCGTTCTACGCCAACGTGCTGCGCGGCACGGTGCCGGCTGGCGACTGGGACTACGACCGCTGTCCGCACCCGCCGCTGAACACGCTGGCCTATGCGCTAGTCATTGACCCGGTGACTGGATACGTGGCCGCCCCGGAGGATTTCGAGCAGCCAACGCGCTGGGACGCGGAGGACCTGGCACAGATCCTGGGCGCGCCACGCTTCAAGCGGCTGGCGCCGGAGGGGCTGCCCTGGGCAGGCTCGTACCCCTGGGAGAAGCTGGAGAACGCGGCGCTGCTGTCGCAGGCTGAGGATCAACCCGCGCACTTCACCGGCAACTGGTGGCTGCTGGCCGCTTGGTCGGTGCGCCTGGACGTCATCAGCGGCCACAACCAGTTCGACAGCCGGGTGACGGAGCTGTTCGAGAATATGCCGCGCCGCGAGCCCGATCCGGGGGAGCTGCTGGCCCCCTACGAGCTGCAGCTGGCGGCGCACTGGGAAGACCTGCGATCGACCGGGCAGCTGGCAGATGTGAGCGAGGAGGATTACTCGCTGGCAATGGCCTGGCTGTATCGCAGCCGCGGCGAGTTGGTGGCGGCGGAGCACTGGCTGCGCAGCGCCGGGCTCAGCAATCCCGAACTGCGTGACGGCGACGAGCTGTTTGAGTACCTGCAGAGCTCGATTGAGCTGGAGCGGCACTACCTGGGGATGGCCCGCCGATGGTTGCTCAAGGCCTGGGACGGCGCGGAGTTCAGCCCGTTGCAGGAAGGCGGGACGGCGTTTATGCTGGGCGAGCTGAATCGGCGGCTGGGCGACCTGCCGTCGGCGCTGTACTGGTACGACGTGGCCCGGGCCAAGAACATGGGTATGCTCAGCAATGAGTTGCTCGACCGGCTGACCGCCGCGGTCAAGGACGGTCGGGGCTACTAGGAGGGATTATGAGTTGGCTATTGCGTAGCACGGTTGCGGCCCTGATGCTGGTGGGTCTGAGCCAGGCGGCCTGGGCGATCTCACAGGAGAACCGCGAGCAGCTCGAAGGCTACTTCGCGGGCCTGGGCACCGTGCACTATGAGCTGTATGCCCCCCTCGGGGGCGCCGAAGTGGGCGGCGCGGTCATTGATGAGGGCGGTCAGGTTCGCCTCCACATCGCGCGCGTCAACGAGCGCCGGGTCGAGCCGCTGGTTACAGAAGCGCTGGAAGGCGTGGGCGGCAAGCCACCGTTCACCTTCCTGCTGATCGGCGCGCACGCGCTGGTGTACCCCACGCGGACCTGGACGGACCCGGCCGGCGTAGCGCACCAGCGTGGAGACCTGACGATCTACGAGCTGCTGTCGGCCGAAGCGCCCGGCCAGCTGCTCCAGATCAAGGACGCCGTCGATCTCAGCTTCCAGGCCGGCAGCGCGCGGTCCAACGAGAACCTGCTGTGGCAGCCCTCGCCTCACTTCCTCAACGCCAACGGCATCCTGCCGCGCAAGTACAACTACTGCCGACTGAGCTACGATCCGGAGACCAACGAGTACATGCTGTACCAGCACCTGACCGCCCTGCCGGACGCCGCCACGGTGCAGGCCGCCAACCTCAACAACCGCGCGCTGCTGCGCTATCGGGCCGGCGATCTGCTGGGCGCCTCACAGCTGCTGACGCAGGCGGACAGCTTCGCCAGCGCCGATCAGAGCATCATCGTGCGCAATCAGGCGCTGATCAACAGCGAAATCGAGGACCTGGCGGACCAGGGCCGGATGTTCGCCGACCAGCCCTGCGACGAGGCACTGCAGTACCTCTGGCAGGGCGACTTCGCCGGCGTGCTGCGCGCGATGGAGCCGCGCAGCCAGTACGGCCTCTCGGATCTGGAGCAGGCCACCGCGGCGCTGGCGCTGGCCTGGGAAAAGCGCTGGCCCGATGTCGACCGCGTCACCGTGGAGCTCGAACGCCATAACGTGCCGTTCCTGGCCGATTACCTCTGGGAACTGGCCAAGATCGCCTTCAGCCACGGCTTCATGGACGTGGCCGGTACGCGGCTGCTGGCGCTGGAGTCCATCGATCCTGGCCACCCCGGCTACGCCGTCGGCCACTCCCGGTTGCTGAGGGCGATGGGCGAGACCGAGCAGGGCGAGCAGGTGCTGGAGCGCTACCTGAATAACCCGGCCAACGCCGGCCGCGACCTGTCGGAGCCCCGTCTGGAGCTTTACGGCCTCTACTACAAGCGGGCCAACCTGGTCGGCTGCGAGCGGCTCGTCGCGGACGCCCTGCAGGCGCCGGTCACCAACCTGCAGGCCTACGTGCAGCTCGCCGACTTCGCGGATCTTTCGACATCGCTGGCGGACGTGCCAATCGATTCCAGCGGCCGGATTCCAGCCCCGCAGCACCCGCTGGAGACGTTCGGCGTCAATTAGAATAGGCCCATGGCAGAGCTACTCGACGGCAAAGCGACCGCCAAGGCGGTACGCGCCGGCCTCAAGCAAGAAGTCAAGCGGCTGACGGATCTGGTCGGCCGGCCGCCGCAGACCGTGTTCATCCAGGTCGGCGACGATCCGGCGTCCACCACTTATGTCAACACCAAGAACAAGATGGCGGGCCGCATCGGCTGCGTCAGCACCATCGAGCGACTACCCGCGACCGTCACCCAGGCCGAGCTGCTGGAGTGCATCGCCCTGCACAACAACGACCCGGCGGTGCACGGCATCCTGACGCAGCTGCCGCTGCCCGGCCACATCGACGAGGACGCGATCGTCCAGGCGATCGATCCGCGCAAGGACATCGACTGCTTCCATCCGGCGAACGTCGGGCGGCTGATGATCGGCCTGCCGGGGCCCAAGCCCGCCACGCCGCAGGGGATCATGCTGCTGCTGGACGCCTACGGCATCGATCCCAAGGGGCTCAGCGTCACGATGCTGGGCCGCAGCAACCTGGTGGGCAAGCCGCTGGGCATCATGCTGCTGGCGCGCCACGCCACCCTGACCTGGTGCCATACGCGCACCCGCGATCTGGCCGGCGAGTGCCGGCGCGCCGACCTGCTGATCGCGGCGGCGGGCCGGGCCGGCATCATCACCGGCGAGATGGTCAAGCCCGGCGCGGTCGTCGTCGACGTCGGCACCAACTTCGAGCCGCTGGTCGATGACGACGGGCAGCCGGTGCTCGATGACGAGGGCCAGCCCAAGCGGAAGCTGGTGGGCGACGTGGTCTTCGACGAGGTGGAGCCGCTGGCCAGCTGGATCAGTCCGGTGCCGGGCGGCGTGGGGCCGATGACCATCGCCAGCGTGCTGGCCAACGGGGTGACCCTCTACAAGCTGATCGAGGGCGTGGAATAGCGCCCCGCCCCATACCAGAGTCGCAAGCGAGGAAGGAGCATGGCTGACTACAAGGACGGGCGCCGGTGGCTGAGGGCCAACTGGAGCGAACTCGGCCAGATCACGACGGATCAGCAGGCGCGGGAAGCCTATCCGGCGCTGGAGCAGCCGGTGCCCGCGGATGCCACGCTGATCGAGCTGCCGGCGGTGGACGAGCTGCCCAGCCCGCCGATGTCGTTCATCGAGGCGACGCGCAGCCGCCAGTCGCGGCGGCGCTGGAGCGACGAGCCGCTGACGCTCGCCGACCTGGCGCTGCTGCTGTGGGCCACCCAGGGCGTCAGAAGCGTGGCGGGCAGCGGGGCGGCGACACTGCGCACCGTGCCCAGCGGCGGCGCGCGCCACACCTTCGAGACCTATCTGGCCGTCGGGCGCGTCGACGGGCTGGGGCCCGGCCTCTATCGCTACCTGGCGCTGGAGCACAAGCTGTGGCAGATCAGCCTGAACGAAGAGATCATGGAAGCCGCCGGAGCCGCCTGCCTCAATCAGCGGACGGTCAGGCGCTGCGCGGTAGCGTTCTTCTGGAGCAGCGTGCCCTACCGCGCGGAGTGGCGCTACGCGGTGGCGGCGCACAAGATGATCGCGATCGACGCCGGCCACGTCTGCCAAAGCCTCTACCTGGCGTGCGAGGCGCTGGGCCTCGGCTGCTGCGCGATCGGCGCCTACGACCAGCGGTTGGCGGACGCGCTGATCGGCGCCGACGGCGACGACGAACTGGCGGTCTACGCCGCGGCGGTGGGCCGACCGGGCTAAGGAGCACAGGGATGGACTGGGACGGTTTCGTGGAGTTTCTCGCGGCGCGGCAGCTGACCGCCGGCGAGATCGAGCAGAGCGTGGCGGTGGTGGAGACCTTCGCGCGGCAGCTCAGGGAGCTTGAGCCGCCGCTCAGCCTGGAGCAGGCGACCCCCCAGGCCGCCCATGACTTCGTCGGCAGGCTGGTCGCCACCGAGCAGAACAGCGAGCGGAACCTGGCGGCGCTGGCGCGCGCGGGCTACTTCCTGGGGAACACCGCGCTCTACGTCACCGTGCTGGCGCTGCTGGACGGCAGCGAGGTCATGGACGAGCTCTACAGCCGGCTGGGGACCGCGCTCGGCGAGCAGGCCCGCGACCAGATCTTCGACGGCATCGAGCCGCCGCCGCTGGGCACGCCCAGCGCGGAGAAGGCGCGGCTGATGCGGACCGTGATCGGCCGGCTGGAGCAGACCGCCGACCCCGGCACCTGCCGGCGGCTGCTCTGCAGCTGCCTGCGCCACCTGGACGACGACTGGTTCGCGAGCCACAAGGAGCAGTACCGGCAGTGCGAGGGCATCGACGAGTACCTGGCGCTGAGAAGCCGCGAGCTGGTCAGCCAGCTGGAGGCGATCCGCGACGAGGGCTCCCTGTTCTTCAACCAGCCGATCACGGACGAGGTCATCGAGTACGTCCGCGCCGATCCCGAGATCGAGAGCGGCACCCGGCAGGGAGACACCGTGTTCGTCAGCAAGATCCCCTACCTGGCCGCGGAGTACCTGGCCGCCACCGACCCGGCCGAGAAGCGCTACCTCTACTGCCACTGCCCCTGGGCCCGGGAGTCGCTGCGCGGCGGCGGCCCGCCCGTCTCGGCGACGCTGTGCTACTGCAGCGGCGGCTTTGCCAAGCGCTCGCTGGAGGTGGTGCTGGGGCGGCAGCTTCAGGTCGAGGTGGTCGAAAGCGTGCTGAAGGGCGACGTGCGCTGCCGCTTCGCGATCAAGCTGCCGCCCGAGGTGGTGCCGGACGAGTAGCCGCGGTTCAGTTCGGGCGAAGCATGGCTTCGCCCCTACAAGCCCTACATCCCTTCCAGCAGCTTCACACACCACTTGTGCAGCGGGGCCAGGCGCTTGTAGTGCTCATAGGCGTAGTCCGGCAGCGCCTCGCTGAAGACCTCCTCCGGCACCTTCGTCTCGAACCAGACGTGCATCCCGCCGTGTCTGAGCAGCGCGGCACGGGGATGGTCCGCATCGAAGCCGCGCGGCACCTGCTTGTAGCTTGCGCCGCCGAGGTGATAGCCGTCGTGCTGAAGCAGGCTGTCCAGCGTGCGGCCGAGGGCAGCGCCGCGGCGCCCGTCCACCACCGCCTCGCGGTAGGCCCTGAGCACCTCCGGCGTGAAGCCCTTGATGCCGGCGCCGAGCACCAGCAGATCGGGCAGCAACCGGAAGAAGAACACGCTGTTGTCCTTCTTGGCTTCGAGCGGCCCTTCCCAGAAGATCACATCCAGCCAGGTCTTGAACGGCGGGCGATCCTTGGCAAAGCGCTGGTCGGTGAAGATCTTCTTGACCGAGCCGCGCCCGGTGTGGTTGGGATCGAAACCAATCCCCGGGGCGAACCCTTGCAGCCGCGGGCCCATCGCCAGCACGAACGCCTGAGCGGGCGCGACGAAGTGCCGCTCGTAGTCGCCGCGATGGTCCTCGAACCACTGCTTGTCGTTGTGCTGCTTGAGCTGCCTGAGAAACGTCAGCGTCCGCTTAGAGAATCCACTGAAGTTCATCTGCTGCCCAGCGCTCGCCTGTTGCGTAATCATGGTGGTTTATACCGGCCTGGCGACGATGCTGATGCAAGGTGGGCGAGGCAATCCCGCCCTGGCGGGATCGCCCCTACTCCTGTTGCTGAGGAATGGGGGCGTGATACGAGAAGTCTCGTCGGCACAGCAACGATTCACAGTGTACTGCTGTGCTTCAGACTCAGCGCCAGGGGATTGCTTGCGATGTACTGCCTGATCTGATCGGCGTCACGTTCGCTGCGGACGATGTGGTCGTAGTAGCCACGCTGCCAGATGCGACCGGCAAGCCCCAGGTCACGATGAGCCGCGCGCGTCACACCCGACTTGAAGTTACCGATCACCGCACCGAGGCTGTGGGCAACACGTCGCGAACCGGGAGTAGGGGCGAGGCTTGCCTCGCCCACCTTTGGATCGGTCAGGACCAGCAGCGCGTGGAGATGATCCGGCATCACGGCGAAGCTGTCCAGGAGCACGTTGCTGTAGTGTGCGGTGAGCCCATTCCACCGATCGACGATCAGCTCACCCAGCGGTGCGAGACTGACGCGGCTGCCCCGCAGACGACCGAACACCTGCCGCTGCTGATGCGAGCAGATCGTCACGAAGTAGCCACCGGGATTGCGGTAATCCCAGACCGCCAGACGTGGGTGCTTCCTCGTCAGATCAGGACCCATCGGTGTCGATTATAAGGCGGGCGAGGCAAGCCTCGCCCCTACACGCGAGCGGTGCATCTCAGCGCAGCGACATCCGCGCACGTTGCCAACCTGCAAACGCGCGGCGCGATTCAGCGGGTATAATGCCCCGTCATGGCAGCTCGCCATCAAAGGAGCGTGATCGCTATCGCCGCTACCCGCGGCGACGGCACGACGCGCGCCTAGCAGTAGGGGCGATGCCATGCATCGCCCGCGCGGGCTGCAACTGCACCAGGGCGAAGCGCGGCTTCGCCCCTACCCCCGCAGCCCCCAGCGACCTACTTCGCTGCGCACTGGTAGCATACCCCTCAGGTGGTATCCAGACTGAGAGTATTAACCGGAGCTAGTCATGCCAATCATCGCCAAACACACTGAGCGAGATGAGAAAGAGGAGCGGCTCTATCGGCTGCGTCACAGCGCCGCGCACCTGATGGCCGAGGCCGTCCAGCAGCTGTTCCCCGACACCAAGCTGGCCTTCGGCCCGCCGATCGAGGACGGCTTCTACTACGATTTCGACACCGACCACCACTTCAGCGAAGAGGACCTCAGCGCGATCGAGAAGAAGATGGACGAGCTGCGCAAGGCGAAGGTACCCTTCGTCTGCGAGCCGATCGCCAAGGATGACGCGCTGGAGTTGTTCCGTAGCATGGGTGAGCGGCTCAAGGCCGAGCACGTCGGCACCCTGCCCGACGGCGAGATCACCCTGTATCGCGACGGCGACTTCGTGGACCTCTGCGCCGGACCGCACGTGGACAACACCGGCGAGATCAAGCACTTCAAGCTGCTCAGCGTCAGCGGCGCCTACTGGCGCGGCGACGAGAAACGCGAGCAGCTGCAGCGGATCTACGGCACCGCCTGGGAAACCCGGGACGAGCTGAAGGCCCACCTCAGGCGCGTCGAGGACGCCAAGCGGCGCGACCACCGCGCTCTCGGCAAGCAACTGGGGCTGTTCGAATTCCCCGAGGCGGCCGGCCCGGGCCTGCCGTTCTACCTGCCCAAGGGCGCGCTGGTGCTGGAGGAGCTGAAGCGCTGGATGTGGGAGCTGCACATCAGCGGCCAGTACGGGCATCCCGACAAGCAGTACCAGCCGCTCAGCACCCCGCACATCCTGAAGACCGACGCCTGGCACCTGAGCGGCCACATGCAGAACTACCGCGAGAACATGTTCATGGTCTACAGCCTCGACGAGCTGGAAAGCGGGATGCTGGACGATGGTGGCGCGGGCCTCCCGCCCGCGGATGGCGACGACGGGCGAGACGCCCGCCCCACCGGAGGATCCTCCGGCATCGGCAACTACGGGCTCAAGCCGATGAACTGCCCCGGCCACGTGATGCTCTACACCGT
>Ga0180431_10007646_pt1 | contig 12539 bp, 8 predicted proteins | sample SS_ome_11_FD_132459 | JGI IMG/M metagenome (GOLD analysis project Ga0180431, IMG submission 132459) | Hypersaline lake sediment archaeal communities from the Salton Sea, California, USA - SS_1_MS_1 metaG | ecosystem: Environmental > Aquatic > Non-marine Saline and Alkaline > Hypersaline >... | reverse complement strand
TTCTACTGTAGCCAACCCGCGGTCTCCCGCCAGGACGCCTACTCCTCCGTGGGCGAGAGGCCCATATCCGAGACCTCCGACCCGGCCAGATGGAACCTCTATCTACATTTGAGACAGACGGGCAGGTGGCCCGAGGCGGTCACCGGACTGAACCCCGAGGAGAACCGAGAGGGATTCGGGAAGTACTGCCCAGTACGGAATGTGGCCGAGGGATATCCCCCGACGATTCTTGTACACGGAAGGAAGGACACCGATGTTCCCTACGAACAGTCGGTCTCGATGGCTCGGGAGCTGGACTCCAAGGGTGTCGACTTCGAGCTGATCATCGTCGCCGGTGCCGGGCACGGATTCGACGGTCTGGGTATTGAGAACCCTGACGTGAAGGCGGTCTTTGTGCGAGTTCTGGCCTTTCTGAAACGCTATATGCGGCAGTGAAGGTTAGCAATACCTGCCACTCTTGCGGGCCTCATCGACCATCGTGAGGACGTTCTCAACACTGCAGTTGGCGTGGATGGAGTTGCTGGTGGCTAGGACGTATCCTCCTCCCGAAGCGGCGGAGTCCAGACACCGACGGACCTCTCCCCGCACCTCCTCCTCGGTTCCCATGGGCAGGGCGTACTTGCAGTCGACATTTCCAAGGAGGCAGATCCTGTCCCCGTATTCCAGTTTCGCTTCCTCCAGGTCCATGATCCCGGGCTCGATCGGGTGAATCCCCTCGATCCCCGCATCTATCATGTCCTCCATAATCGGGCCGACGTTTCCGTCGGAGTGTTTCAGAAGCGTTACGCCCTTCCTCCGGGTCAGCCTGGATATCCTACGTATGTTGGGGCAGATGAACTTCCTGAACATCTCCAAGTTCACGAAGGGCAGCTTGTTGTCGGCATAGTCGTCGGTTATGAAGAGCACGTCGATACCCTCGTCGATCATCAGCTTGATCATCTTGAAACACGCATCCGATACCTTTGACAGAAATCGCTCGGTTACCTTGGGTCTCCTGTACATGTCGATGACCAGCTTGTCTATTCCCCCTCGGATCTGGAACGCCATGTGCCAGCCCTCGTGACCCTGGCCCATCAGCGCGACGTCCTGACCCTCGAAGGGCTCGAGCATCCTTCCCAGTAGCTCCGAGGTCTCTCCCTCGTCGGGATCGGGCGGCGAGTAGTTCTCAACATCCTCGACGGTCTTCAGGATCCCGTCCAGCCACCAGGTGGTCTTGGTGTCATCGCGGGACTGCATCACCCTCCCCCAGTCGTCGACGAAGTTGCCCCCGGGCAGCTGCTCGGGCTTGTAGTCCTTGCTGCAAATCGAGTAGTCGCTGAACGCGGCCACGGCATCGAAGCCGAGTTTGAGACAGGCCTCTGACATCGCTGTTCGATTTCTTATCGCTGTCTCCCAGGGGTTGTCGCCCGAGAAGGTCAGGAAGCTCACGCCCTCCAGCCTCTCGCCTGTCACCGCCTCCACTATGGGAGGGTCAAGACAGAGGTCTGTAACCGGGACCAGGTCTGGTTCTTCCAGGTTCACTGCCTTCAGGAATCTGTCTCTCTGCAACATGATAGTGCACCTCTGATGCTTGGAGGTCGGATCTTCCTGCCGTTGGAGGGGGGTCAATATAGTGTTTTCCTCCCCGCTTCGAGGTCCCGGCTGGCCGGCCATGCCGGGGAGGCTTTATATACCTCCCCCCTTTTGATGGATACAGAGTCTCTAGAGGTGTCTAGGATCTCAGGTGTTATTGGAGTTCATTCCGAGGACGGAGAAGACGCGACGAAGACCGCATTCAAGGCCCTGGTTTCACTTCAGAACAGGGGCGAGGCGGGCTGCGGAATCTGCACGGCATCGAACGGCAAGTTACTCTACTGGCTGTCCCCTCTCTCCGATAACCCTGAGCTTGGCCACTCGGCCGAGGGGAGGGAGAGCAGCAAGGTATTCGAATTCCTGTATCCGAGACTGGAGAAGATCGATGCCACGAGACCAAAGATGATCGTCGGTCACACCCTCTTCGAGAAATCGGGCAACATCCAGCCACTGAGGATAAAGAGTTGGGACTACGAGATCGCGATAGCGATGGACGGGACGATCGTGGGGAGAAGCGGGCTTCTCGATGAGAGGTATCTAGGAAAGGAGTTCCTCATTCGGCTCAGAAAAGAGGAGGGCGATATCAGGGCCGCGGCCAGGGATCTGATGGAGGATTTCTACGGCAGGGGATACTACTCCGCGACCATGCTGATCAAGCACGAGGACAAATCGCCTGTGATGGCTGCTATCAGGGACCCGACCGGTGTGAGACCCCTCTGCCTTGGCAGCCGAGACGGCACGTACGTCGTATCCTCGGAATCCGTGGCCCTGGATGAGACGGAGACCTCCTTCATCAAGTTCGTGGAGCCTGGCGAGATATGTCTGTTCGACTCTGAGTTCCGATCAGAGAAACTGGTCAGCAGGCCCCACGCCCACTGCATCTTCGAGTGGATCTACTTCGCTCGAATACAGTCGGTCATAGAGGGAACCCACGTGTACGATTTCCGAAGGAAACAGGGAATCAAGATGGGGAAGCGGTACAGAGACGAGATCCAGAGGGCGGGCGTCATCGGGGCCTCTCCAGATTCGGGCCGGGCTTTCGGGATAGGCCTGAGCCAGGCTGCCGGTAAACCCGCGGAGGAGATAGCATCCAAGAACGGTAGGAGGACATTCCAGATAACCGACGAGAAGCTCCGGGATCTGGCCGCCGAGGTGAAGTTTTTGATCAACGGGCCGGTGGTCAAGGACAGATGGGTCATCGTAACCGACGACAGCATCGTGAGGGGCACCGTCGGCGGGAAGGGGATGATAGGCAAGATCAAGGAATCCGGGGCTGAGCGGGTGGATATGATGGTGTCCTGCGCCCCGCTGACCGGTCCCTGTATGAAGGACTTCTTTCCCAGGAGCACGACGGCGGCCTTCGGCCGATACGGGGATCCGGTGGAGGATATAGCCAAATCGGTCGCCGAGAGGCTGGGGGCCGATAGGGTATACTACACCACCGTGAGCGACATGTTCGACTCCTTGGGCGTTAACTGTGGGGTATGCACGGGCTGCTTCACAGGCCAATACCCGATCAAGAAGGAGCTCCTGCCCGACTATCTGCCGGACTATGTAGGATCGACCCTCGAGTGAACCGATGCCCGCGGCATGCGGAGAAGATATATAATCCGGGTGAGCAAGATCTCGCCGTGGACCAGCAGCTCCTCCTGACCTTCGGCGTCACCCTTTTCAGCATCATCGACTCGATCGGAAACGTCCCCTTCTTCGTTGCGGCAACGGAGGGCTTCACCCAGGAATCACGAAGGTGGATAATCGAGCGCGCCATCCTAATTGCTTCGGCGATACTGATAGTGTTTCTCCTGTCAGGCAGGTTTATCCTGAACGTCCTTCACCTGAGGCTCAGCAGCTTCGAGATAGCAGCAGGGATAGTCCTCTTCATGATCGGATGGGATCTTCTTCGCGCGAGATCATCAGCGGTGAAAACCTCGAAGGCGGAGGAGGCGGAGGCGATGAGCAAGGAGGATATCGCCGTCTTCCCCCTCGGAATCCCGCTTCTGGCGGGGCCAGGCGCGATAACCACCTGCATAGTCTACGGGACGAGGGCCGAATCCATGGTGGGAAGGGCCGGGCTTCTTGGCATCCTGGCCTGCGTGATGGTTGCGTCCTTCCTGGTTCTACTCACAGGTGCAACCCTGATGGAGAAGATAGGACTGACCGGCATGCGTGTCATCAGGAGGGTGATAGGCCTGCTGCTCACCGCCATCGCTGTGAACTTCGTCGTAGATGGGATAAGGAACACTCTGCCCTACCTGACGACAACCTGAGGGATCTGATGAATGCAGAACCAGATGTTCACCGCTCAACCGACCTCGCAACAGAGTTGTATCGGACGGAGCCCGACTTCGTTGTCTACGTTCCCAAGAGCGTCGACGGGTCTACGGGGGATTCGGGAAACGAGCATTTCATGGTCTTTCGAGGCCCCGATGGCTCATTGATGGCGGTGTGGACGCAGAGCACCTACGAGGGCAGGCCGGACCAGCATATAGTGTTCTCGAGGAGCCCCGACGGGAGCCAATGGACGGATCCGTTCACTATCGCCGGCAGGAACCCGGATCCTGGGACCGGCCGGGGAATGGCCAGCTGGGGCTTTCCGCTGGTATCTGAATCGGGGCGCATCTACGTGATATACAGCCTGCACTCGGGTAGGAATGATATCTTCTCACATACCACCGGCCTGATGGCGGGTATCTACAGCGACGACTGCGGGGGAAGCTGGTCGGGCGAGACAACGATACCCATGCCCAGGAGCTGCTGGGATAACCCGGATCGGGATGTCCCCTCCAACTGGATAGTGTGGCAGAGGCCGCGAAGGCTCTCAGGAGGCAGGTACCTCGCCGGCTTCACGAGATGGATCAGCCCCAAGGTAAGGCCACCGGCACCGATAGACATCTGGTGGGCCGAGGCCTCCGTGGTCGAGTTCATGCGATTCGAGAATCTGGACGATGATCCCGATCCGAGCGGCCTTGAGGTGACGTATCACATGTCGGATCGGAAGGCCCTCCAGGTCCCCCTCGTGGGGCATCCGGAAGTCAGCGTGGCTCAGGAACCGAGTATCGTCGCCCTCCCGGATGGACGCTTGTTCTGTGTCATACGGACGACAACTGGTAATCCCTGGTACAGCCTCTCCGAGAACGGCGGAGAGCGGTGGACGGATCCAGTGCCCCTGCGCTACCGGGATGACGGACCGCCCCTGCTTCATCCTGCAAGCCCCTGCCCCATCTACTCTACAGGAGATGGATCCTACGTTCTTCTGTTCCACAATCACGACGGGCATTTCGGTCCGTGGGGGCCGCACGATACCAGGTGGCACAGACGTCCGATATACATCACACGTGGCCATTTCAAGCCCCATGCAGAGCAGCCGATCTGGTTCTCGGGCCCCAAGTTCCTGATGGATAATGATGGGATACCTCTGGGCTACGGTGAGGGCCGGGGCGATTTGGCGATGTACGCCAGCATGACCTACATGGATGGAGACCTGATCCTCTGGTATCCCGACCGGAAGTTCTTTCTCCTGGGGAAGCGTCTCCCGGGCGAGTGCTGACGTGCTACGTAGGGCCGAAATGATGTAGGGAAGGGAATGGCGTCCTTTCCTATGCTATCTAAGGTGTGGCCCCGAGAAGGCATTGTGATCAGAGTGCGCAAAGCTTTCAACGATCAGGCGTAATGATAGACATGCACTCGGTTCATCTCGTCGTTGCCCTTTCACTGATTCTAACGCTCTCCGCCTCTCTCGCCTCCGAGGAGATCGGGTTCGCCAGGGCCATATACGGGCCCTGGAACTACAGCCAGGATGCGAGGGTCGGCCTCGACGCCGACTACGACAACAAGTGGTGGACCACCGGTCCGGAGAGGGTTCTCGAGAGCTTCAGGTCAAACAGCTTGACTGCTGCGGCGAGCAACGTGACCTACGTCGCCGGGCTCTACTATCTTGGGGATGAGGCGGACTTCGAATACGTCAGGGCGGTGAACGAGGCGGGTCAGGAGCAGAGCCACGTCCCGTCAACTGTCGATAGAGCCTACTGGCTGAAGATAATAGAGGAGCCGGCCCTGGCCGTCGCCAACCTCTCCCTGCACGATCCGATATGGGGACTGGTATGGGACTTCGAGCTGTACCTCGCTGATGATGGCTGGGAGACTGATTCCTATAGCTACGATGCGCCGGCGCTGAGGGATTACGCCAGAGCCAGGGGCGTTCAGATCCCGGAGCTGAGCGCGGATCAGAGGTACGGATGGCTCCGGTCTAGCGGTCTGCTCGGTGATTTCATGGACTGGCAGGAGGAGGTAGCATACGAGATGGCCCGGGAGACGAAGGAGAAGGTGCACGGGATCAACCCCAATCTCTCCCTGGGTATTCTTGGTTTCTCAGATTCGTGGCGTTACTGGGCCACGCTGAAGGGATTTTCGGGCGATCTCCCAATAACCCTCTGGACCGAGGACACGTATGGCGGCTACGAGGAGGGGAGGGTGGAGTATCTCCGGAATCGCACTAGGATGATGGGCCTGAACTGCAGAGTCCTACCAGGTTTGTATACCGTGGCCCTAAGTCCGTGGAGGATGATCGAGGACATGGAGCGGGCAACGAGGCACAACGGCGCCTTCTGGATCTACCAACATGACGGGGATCAGTATCATCTGGCGGATGAGTGGACCTACAGCAGGGCGTACGAGATCTTCAACCGCTTCATCTTCTTCAACCGATCAAGAGCCGAGCCCCTTCCGTCGTTCTACCTTCACCCCGGCGTGGTTGCACGGCCGTATGTCGGACCGGACGGGATCTCGGTCCTCCTTGAGCCTGAGCCCGGACTGGACCCCGGCGATGAGGTTGTCCTGATAACCGATGCAGACCACCTCGACTACGTGAGCACGAATCTCAGCCTGCGGGAGCTGTCCTCGAACGAAGTCTCGGCACGGAACTTGCCGTGCATCGTCCACGGCCTTCACCACGGTGATCTGCCTGCGATCGAGGCGTGGTCCCTTCTCCGAGAGCTGAGTAGCCTGCTTGATGCCTACGATGGACTCGGATTGTCAGAGATGGGTGATCTCGATTCAATGCTGGAACACGCGCTCTCGGATTTCGAGGCCGGTAGGTACGGCGAGGTTCAGGGCACGCTGGCACCGGTGTCAGATAGAGGATACCACCAGATACTGGACGTGGTCTATCCCTTGGTCCAGGAGGCGATGCGTAATCCCAGGGAATCTGACATCCCCCTGGAATCTATGAGGGAGGTATCATATGCTAGCGACCTATACCAGGATGGAAGAATTGCGAAGGGAAACACGCACCTGATAAGGGGCCTCAGCTATTGGTCGCAGGCGGTCAGCGAGGACGGGACATGGGTCTTCCTGATATCGCTGCTGGCACTGATTCTCCTTAGGCATCGGTTGAGACCGGATTTCCACAGGTAACCGGCTGCCCCGAAATCCGGCGTGAGAGATAATAGGGCGTAGGCCGATGATCTATCGAGTGGATATGAGAACCCGGTTGCCGCCGGTATCTGGCCCTGACCGCGCAAAGAGGCTGGGGTTCAATTTCAGTCTCATCCGAGCCGTGTCGGTTAATCTCATTCCCATCCTGCTCATATGCTCGGTGCTGGTCTCCACGGCCCCCGCCGGGGCGGCAGACGCGGATGAGAGGATATCGGCATTCGTGATGGCGCACTCCCAGTGGATATGGGGCAATCCGTTTCGGATACTCTTCATGCGCGATCCACTCTTCCAGTACGGCCTCTATCCCCTCCCCCCGTTCATCTCCATGGCGGACAAATCCAAACTCGATCGTGTCTATTTCCCTCGAACGAGGGAGATACTAGTTGACAACTACGACCTGATGGTATTCCATGATATCAGGACCGCTTTCACCGCTAGACAGGTCAACGATCTCGACTACGCCTTCAGGGAGGCGGGTATGACAGCGATGTGCGGCCTCTGCCTCGGATGGGATTACGCGTGGGAGCCGACGATTCTGGCCGACCTGCTTCCGATAACTGAACACGGGAGCGTCAGCCCCTACTTCAGGGGGTACTCGGTCAGGTTCGTCAGGGACAGGGACCAGGTCTTCCTGGACTTCCTCGACCTCGGGATCGAGAAGGTGATCGGGACCCAGTACTGCGATATGAAGGCAGAGCAGGCCGCCACCGTCTGGGGCGTCATACAACCGGCCGGCATCCCCTGGATGGTATCCTGGAGGCCCGGGGGCAGCGACGCCGGAATGCAGTGGGTAGTGTCTCACACCTTCGGTGGCTGGTGGGCGGAGGAGGAGAATCCCTACTCATACGATGTGGCGACCAATATGATATTCTACTCCCTGGATATGCCGCTGATAGACGACATACATGCCAGGAGGGAGGCCAGAAGGATGTTCGCCAATCTCCAGACCCAGAAGTCCATAATCCTTTCGATGATGGAGTGGGCCGAGAGCTTCGGGGCTAGGGTCACCAGCTTACAGGACAGGCTCACTTTGCTGGAGGCCGATATCGATTCGGCGACCGGGAGCTACATCCAGCAGGATTACTCGGAAGCCATGGCCTCGCTTGAATCGCTGTCCGAGGCCGTACGCGAGATATCCGATGATGCCGTGAGGCTGAAGGATGAGGCCCTGTTTTGGGTCTACGCCTCGGAGTGGATGGTGGTGACCTCGACAGCGATAATCGCCGGGACATTCGTGTGGAGCTTGATGATCCGGAAGAGGATGTACAGGCCCTCAGGAGTCACCAGACTGAGAAGGTGGCAGTAGGGCCGGTGGCGGGATTCCCTGCGACAGCTGCCTCGAGATGCCGTGAATGCCGGTTTGGTGGCCTACGCAAGATATTACAGTTGGCATCTGTCCGGATGTCGGATCCAAATGAATAGCGAAGGTACCCACTCAGGTAATGAAGAGGGGCTATTCGCCGTCGGTATCAAGAAGGCCTTGATAGTGCTCGCGTCGGGAGCCTCAGGGCCAGAATTGAGGGCAGCGGAGATGCTTTGCTGGCGAATCGATAGACGTAGCTCCGTCGAGGCGAAGATAGTTGTAGAGGAAACGCCTGATGCTTCCGCGGAGCCCGGTGGCGGGACGCTTATCTTCCTGGTTGGAAAGCTCGATAGCCACGAGCTTCTCAGCTCCATGGCCGATCGTCTTGGCCTGAAACTACCGACACTGCCGGATACCGAAAGGATACACCCAGAGGGTTTCGCCATCAGGACGGGGGAGGCGGACGGGTCGCGTTACGTATTGTTGGCGGGATGCGACGACAGGGGGACGATCTACGGCGTCGGTGCCCTACTGCGGTCGATGATCTACCGTGATGGCAGCTTCGACGTTCCAAGGCTGGACCTGGTAGATCAACCGGCGTTCCCGCTGCGGGGAACTGGGGCGCTTTCGGTAGGCCCAAATCCGGTGGCGGTGGAGCTCGCTGATCTCCGTAACCAGACAGAGGAGGAACGGGACAGGGAGATCGAGGAGATGATTCTCAGCGGGGCAAACACCTTCAGGAGTATGGAGGAGATGGCCCGGGAATACGGGTTGATGACATCTCGGGGCTTCTCGGCCAACTCCTTCCCGGGGGAAATCCCCAAGGAGTGGAGCGCCACGCCTTCGAACTCCCTGCACATAAAGGTGTACAACTACTTCGGGGGGCGGTTCGCGTGCCCATCGATACCCGAGGCCAGGAAGGCGATCCTGAAGGGCATCGAGGAGAGGTTCCGGGAGGGGCCTGGATGGGAGTATGTGACTATCAAGTCAGGGGATGTCGCCGGGTGCACGTGCGAACGGTGCATGCCTTGGGGCGGGACCTTCATCCGGCTGGTTCATGAGATCGCTGATATACTTCACAAGTATCACCCGGACTCCAAGCTGTTGGCGACCTCACAGAACCTGACCGTTGAGGGGGACCAGGCGATCCTGGACTACCTCAACGAGCACAACACCGGGTGGCTGTACGCTTTCCAGTACGCGCCGGGTGGAAACCAGATGACTACATACAACCGGCCGCCGCTGAATCCTGTCTGGTTCGAGTATCGCGGCTTCGGCAGATGGGCAAACTACCTGAAACATCTCCACCATCAACTCCCATCGAAGACCACGCTGGCACTCGTGACGGATGTGTCACACTGGATAAGATCCCAGTATGGCGTCGACAAGCCGGATGTGGCACTGGCCGTGGTATACAACAGACGTGCTTTCAACGCCAGGCCCAGGGCGTATGATGAGATCGCGGGCCACGTCCTCCATTACGCGGTTGGGGATATAGCATACAGCGAGGGCATGCACGACGACTTCAACAAGTGGTTCTGGTTCAGGAAGCTCTGGAACCCCCAGAGGACCGCGGAGGATATCACGAGGGACTACTGTCGCTACTGGTTCGGGCCAGATGCCGAGGGCGAGATGGCGGAGGCCATATACACCATGGAGGATAACCTTGAGAATAGGGTCCTGGGCAACCCGGGTATCCCAAGGGCGGTGGAGCTTCTGGAATCCGCCCGGAGGGAGATACCCCCAAACCTGATGCGGCTCGATCATCGGTGGCGGATGATCTACCAGAAGGCCCTTCTCGACCGCTACATCCAGCTCCGACTCGAGAGGGGGGAGGAGTTGAAGGAGAGAGCTACCACTCATCTGGCAGCGGCGGCGAAGGGCGAAGACGTTGAGGAGAACTTCCGAAAGGCCCTGGCGATCCTCAGTGAACCGGAGCGGACCGAGGAGATGGCCTCCATCAAGGACAGGATCAGGGAAATCGGCGACGAGTCACACGACATCATCGGGTACAGGGAACCGGCCTACTACAACGTGGACGATTTCGATATCACCGAGGTCAGATGGTGGAGAAGGGAGGTCAATGGGGCCCTGAATCAGGGTGGGAAGCCCGCGATGAGAAACGCCGCAGCCATGATAACCCGCTACGAGGACCCGGGGGAGGGCGGCTACTACGAAAGGACGGGTTGGCCATACGACCGAGTTCACCTGATCGAAAACGAGAACATACTGGGCTACTTCCCTTTTACCGGGCCCGCGAGGGCTCACCAATACGCGATGGCTTACTCCTGGCGCAAGCAAGACTCCAGGATGATACTGGTCTACGACGATATCGATCCGGAATGCCAGTACGTGGTCAGGCTCTGCACCGGTTTCCATTGCGATCCGCTGGAGGAGGTAGTCACATGCGATCTCTTCCAGAGCCTGGAGGCGAACGGGGTCGTCATAGAGGAGATGGTCCCGATCCCTCTGGGGGGTCACCTCCTGTCGGAATACGAGATTCCCAGGGAGGTCACCGGGGATGGTCGCCTTGAGATCGTCCTCAGGAGCCAGACCGAGGAGTTCCCGTTCGCCGGCCTCAGCGGCATCTGGTTGATGCGCAAGGACAAGATGCCGTGGAAATCGTGAGCCCGTGATTTCATACTTAATTTGAAGGGCCTGAACGAGTGGTCCCGACTTCCCGATAGGCCACCCTGCGTATCATCAACGACCAGACGACGAAACCGGTCACGCAAAGCGTTCCCGATACGGCCGTCCACTCCGAGATGTAGATCCAAAGAAGGGCGTCGTCTTTCGCCTTCAGGGCCTCGCCCTCGACCTCCTGGAGACCTGCGAGGGCGGTTTCCATCGCCGTTCCGCAGCCCTGGAAGTCACCTTCGATCCACAGGGAGTCCGCCTTCCTCCGGTCCTCGTTGACCATGGCGAGGTGCTCCTCGACCCTGACAGTATTGGCTCCGAACTTGTCGGCAAACTCCAGCATCGAAAGCGTTATCCCTTTCTGAACACCAAACTGCGCGATCATTTGACGCACCTTGTGACTCAGGGCAACGTCCTCGAGGATCTCCGCCCTGGCGGGGAGGTAGAACCAGCGCGCGACGATGTCCCGCCAGTACTCCCATCTGTAGAATTCCGTCACGCCATTCCCTCCCCAGTCGAATACGAGGGCCATCGACCTTCCCATTTCGATGTCCCAGAAGACGACGACCGGGGACCCCTCCTGCACCGGGCCCCCATAGCCGCTGAAGGGAGTCTCCTGAGATGTCTCCATCAGTACCGTGGCGCCCGGCCTCGCGGTGGGGCGGTTGTGGGTGTTTACCGTTACCTGCTCCCAGGGTATCCCCGTATTGAATGGATGATCCTCGTAGCCGCTCGCGGGCTTGAACTTGAACCATATATCCTCGTAGTTGATCCTTGTCCTGTCGTCAACTGGCAGTATGGCTCCGACAGGCGTCTCCATCCAGCCAGGTGCCCCTGCCCCTTCCCAGGCGTCGACGCCGGCGAAGGAGACAGGGTCATCGGCCATCAGGAGCGCCAGTTCACCCTCGAGCACGCCGGTGGCGACCCAACTGTGGAAAGCGCCGGAGAGATGATCGGATCTGATGGCCGCAAGCGCTACGAGGTCGTGGTTCTCGCTGAGGTGCTTCTGGGTTCTGGGCAGGTAAATTCGCATAGCTTTGGCCATTTCCTTGCGGGTTACAAAGGCTAGTTCACCGACCACCGGGGTCAGCCTTATCTTCGGGTCCTCGACTAGAGCGGGAGTGGGAAACCCGGGCCTCATGAAAGGATCACCTATGAAGAGCACCTCTATGATTCCGCCCTCCTGACAGTCAGCGGTCGAAATCAGGGCAAGTGATACCGAAAGGACGGCGAGGACAGCGCATCTGCCAAAGAAGCGAACCTCCCTCCTGTCCCGCGAGCCACGGACCGCCAATCTGAACACCATCATCTAGAATCCCCATCTCTGAAATAGGTGGACCTCGTCGGAGTTTCTTGCCACAGATTTATACACCCGCAGAATCCACCTCCTCGGTCGTGATTGATTGACCGAATACGTCATCGAACCCGAGAAACGGGTAACAGTAATCCACGACGTAGAGGTCGCCGTTGCCGGCGGCGGGGTTTCGGGTGCCTTCGCCGCGATGGCCGCCTCCATGCACGGCGCTTCCACCCTTCTGATAGAAAGATTCGGAAACCTGGGTGGAAATATCGGACCGGGGATGATCTGCCAGGG
>Ga0180431_10007645_pt1 | contig 12539 bp, 10 predicted proteins | sample SS_ome_11_FD_132459 | JGI IMG/M metagenome (GOLD analysis project Ga0180431, IMG submission 132459) | Hypersaline lake sediment archaeal communities from the Salton Sea, California, USA - SS_1_MS_1 metaG | ecosystem: Environmental > Aquatic > Non-marine Saline and Alkaline > Hypersaline >... | reverse complement strand
TCCATACCTTCTGCGGCGCGCTGGCACCCGGGCCGGATCAGGCCGGCTGGTACCAGATGGCCGCCCTCCTCTCCGCCGGGATGGCCCTGCGCTGGCTGCGGGATCAGGTGTTCTGCATGGCGGGCATGCCGGGTGTGGCGGGCGAGTCGGCCTATGCTCAGATGACCGCCTGGGCTGAGGCGGCGCGGCCCGGCGCTGGCGGTTTGATCTTTCTGCCCTATCTGGCCGGCGAGCGCACGCCCCACATGGATCCCCACGCGCGCGGCCTCTTCCTGGGGCTCACCGCCAGCCACGGGCGGGGGGAACTGGTGCGCGCGGTGATGGAGGGTGTCGTCCTGGCCTGCTACGATGCGTTTCAGGTGCTGGCCGAGTTGGGGGCGCGCCCTGAACGCATCATCATGGCCGGTGGCGGAGCGCGCAGTTCGCTCTGGCGGCGGATCGTGGCCGACGTGTTTGGCCTGCCCGTGCAGCGGTTGGCGGTGGGTGAGCAGTCCGCCCTGGGCGCGGTTCTGTTGGCTGGGGGAGGGATCGGGCTGTTCGATCCGGGCGCTGCTGCTCGAGCCTGGGCCACGTATGGCCCGACTGTCGAGCCGGATAGCGGACGCCACGCCCTATACCAAGCCCTGGTGCCCATGTTCCGGGATGCTTACCGGAAGCATCGCCAGGACTTCGTGAACCTTGCGAAGGTTGCGCGTAGCCCTGGTGAACGGGTGTGAATTGTTTGATGGAAGGGGCGCTGGTTTGGAGGCTACGTCCAAACCTTCGCAAGGTTTGCGATCAGCACGTCAGCGCGAGCGCGATCTGGAAGACGGTCAGGCCGAGCGCCGCACCGGCGATGGTCTGGGGCACGGTGTGACGGCGCAGCCGCACCCGCGACCAGGCGATGATGGGCACGCCGATCAGCATCGGCAGTTTCGTCCCGGCCAGTGCCCACGCCAGCGTCGCGGCCCCGGCCGCGGCCGCGCTGTGCACGCTGATTTTCCACCGCAGGGTGATGCCGAAGATGATCAGTGTCTGTAGCGCCAGCCCGCCCGTCACGACCACCATCTCCAGGGGCGCGCCGCCGAGTGCCAGCGCCAGCCACGCCAGCATAGCGCAGGCGATGGTGAACAGCAACGGCCTCATCCGTTCCTCGCGAAGCTGCACGTCCAGGTCGCTGACCCGTCCCCGGTGCAACAGCCAAAGCAAGTGGAGTAGGGGGGTCAAGATGGCGAGAAACACGTACACGCCCGCCCAGGCCCAGGCGTGCGCGTTCGAGAGCGTCGCAGCGGTCAGCGCCATGGCGGCGGCGCCGAGCACGGGAGGGCTGCCGACTTGCGAGATCACGTAAGCCAGGAGTCCGTCCCACGACTTTGGGATCGTCTTGTCGACGACCATCGGGGCGGCGGGTTCGACGTGTGTATGTGTGTGTTTCTGTGTTCCCATGTAGATTCCTGTTGATTCCTTGGTTTGGATGTAGTATACCACGAATCTGTGAATTAGCGATAACGGGTTTGCCCCAATGTGCGCCGTCCTCATTTTACTTGACACGCCTGCGTGCACTCACGTATAATTGGGGCATCCGCATCACCTGAGAAGGCACTATGGAGAGATCAGAGCAACGAGAACAAGACATCAATAGCCCCGCCCCGGCCATCCAGACGGAGAACTTGACGCGCCGGTTTGGTGATTTGACCGCCGTGGACTGCCTCAACCTGGCCGTGCCCTATGGGGTCATCTTTGGCTTTCTGGGCCCCAACGGCGCGGGCAAGTCCACCACCATCAACATGCTCATCGGCTTGCTGCCGCCTACTGCCGGCACGGCTAACGTGGGGGGCTTCGACATCCAGGGGGAGCCGCTGGAGGTCAAGCGCCGCATCGGCGTGATGCCTGAGGAGCTCAGTTTATACGAGCGACTCACCGCCAGCGAACAGATTGAGCTGGTGGGGCGGCTGTACGGACTCAGCCGCGTCGAGATCGAGGAGCGCATCTCGCCCTTGCTGGACTTGCTGGGACTGGATGACAGTGCGGACAAGATGATCCTCGACTACTCCCACGGAATGCGAAAGAAGACGGCGTTGGCCTGTGCGCTGATCCACGCGCCCGAGATCCTGTTCCTCGACGAACCGTTCGAGGGCATAGATCCCATCTCCACCAGGGCCATCAAGGAGGTGTTGCGAGATATGGTCGACCGGCGCGGGACGACGGTTTTCTTTTCCACCCACGTGATGGAGTTGGCCGAGCGCTTCTGCGACCAGGTAGGCATCATCAACAAGGGGCAATTGGCGGGTCTCGGCGGCATCCCTGATCTGCGCCAGCGCGCTGGGCTGCCCGATGACGCCCCGCTGGAGGACGTGTTTATTCGCACCGTGGGTGCAGAGGTGACGGACGAGGGGCTGCTGGATTGGTTGACGGGCCATGTGGTCTGAACTTAGAACTCTATTCTGGCTACAGTGGAAACTGACGCACGCCATGTTCCGCAGCCGCCGTGCAAGTGACCGGCTGCGTGTCCTGGGGTTGCTGTTTCGGGTGTTGTCGCTGCTGTTCACCTTCCCGATGTTTGTGCTGATGGGGGTTGCGCTGGCGGTGGGGTTGATCTTGCTCTCACCGCACGCTGCCTACGAGGTGGCGATGATTGCCAACACCTTCCTATTCTTTGTCTGGCTGGTGCTGCCTGCCTCGTACAATTCGCAACTGGTCGAGCGCTTTGAGATGTCGCGCTTGTTTCCATACCCCATCAGCTTCCGCAGTATCGTCGTGGGCAGCACGCTGATGTCGTTCCTGACGATGACCGGCCTGTGGACGGTGCCCGTTATGCTGGGCGAGATCGTGGGATTGGCGTACCACCGACCCCTGGCGCTTCCGTTGATCCTGTTGGGGGCGTTGCCCACCTTCGCGCTGTTGGTGTTGACCGGTCGCATCATGGACGACTTCCTCGATTTGGTAGCGGGCGACCGGCGCTTGCGGGCACTGGTGCTCGGTTTGCTCTCCCTGCCCTTCATGTTGTGCTGGGTGGGACAGTATGCCGTCCAGTACGTCACCGACAATTTCAGCACCGTGCCCGAGTTCGCCCGGCTTCCGTTCCTGGAAGGACTGGAGCGACTGGGCGAGGTGAACGGTCCCATCGAGGCCCTGGAAATTCTGCAGCCATCCCGCCTGCTGGTCTGGCTGCCGCCAGGCTGGACCACGGCGGGGATGGGATTGGTGGTGCGTGGAGAATGGGAGCGGGCGCTCGTGTTCCTGGGTATTTCGATGGCGTTTGTTGCCCTTCTGTTGTGGGTGCATGCGGGCGTAACCCGGCGGTTGATGCAGGGGGCCGTGCTGACCATCGGCACCGAGCGGGTGCGCAGCCGGCGGTGGCTTGTGCGCCTGCCCGGTCCTCTGGCCTTCTGGGCGTTGTTTCGCAAGGACTGGCTCTACCTGTGGCGCAGCCCGATGCCCAGGCGGTTAATTTTTTCCTCGCTGCTGATGGTCGTGGCAATGGTCTTTCCCATACGGGGCATGGCTCAGAGTGATGCCCCTCCCGCGATCCGCGAGGCGGTTCCCCTCCTCGTGTCCGCCTTTCTCATCACGATGGTCAGCATGACCGTCAACTTGGGATTGACTGCCAACTACTTCGGTACTGTCGACAGGGAAGGGTTTGCGACGCTGGCATTTTCCGGCCAGGACAGGCGGTACGCGATCCTATCGGCCAACCTGGCCGTCTTGCTGTGCGCATGCGCGCAGTACGTGGTGCTTTTGCTGGCGATAGTGCTCTTGACCGGCTTTTGGGTTGCGTTGCCCCTGGGCCTGTACCTGGGACTGTGCCTGCAGGTCGGTGGCGCGCCGGCCTACAACCTGGCCGCGATCATCGGCCCTTACCGCGCCCAGCTCAAGTTCAGCGGGGGGCGCCAGCGGGGCAATGCATGGGGAATGCTGGCCTGGCTCATCTCCGCGCCGCCCATCCTCGCTTTGATCGTGCTTCCCTACATCTTCTGGAAACCGGGGCTGTTGCTCACGCTGCCGTTGGGTGCGATCTACAGCCTGGGACTCTACGCACTCACCCTCAAGCCGTTGGCACGCTTGCTGCAGCGTCGAGAACACGCCGTCCTGCAAGCCGTGACCGCGCAGGACTAACCCTCCACCACGCCCCCTGCCAAGCCCCCTGCGAAGCTGGGGGTACTGTGACCGCGTGCCCATGCCTCTTGACAGATCCGCCTTTCGGTAGTATAATTTATTAGGAACTTTTGGAAGATTAGGTAGTTTTTATACTATACCATGAGACGGCGATGAAACTATCCCCCAGACAACGGGACTTCCTGAGCAAGCTGCTCGATCTGTGTCGCAAGGCCGGTGCTCCAGTGCGCTACGCGGACGTGGCACGGGCGCTGAACGTACGCCCGATCACAGCCTACGAAATGCTGCGTCTCCTGGAAGACAAGGGGATGGTGTGCTCCGACACCGTGCGCCCCCAGGGCCGCCGGGGCCGCTCGGTCGTCGTTTTCTCCCCGACAGAGAGAGCGGCGGCTATGTTGTCCGGCCTGGCGGGGGGCCCCGTGGGTGAGCAGGAATGGGCGAGGGCCAAGGCGCAGGTCATGCGGGCACTGGAAGAGGGCAAGGACACCGGCTACCAGGACTTGTTGAACGAACTCTTGCTCCGCATCCCAGATCATCGCTCGCCGTTCCTGTTCGCCGCCGACATGGTCACGGCTATCATCCTGGTGTTCTACGAGTTGCGGGACACGGCGACGGCCAGGCGCATCTATCCCCACCTGCGCTGGCTCGGCCCGCCGGGGTGGGCGGTGCTCTACTCGCTGGCCGGCTTCAGTCTGGCCCTCTCGCTGGTCGAGCAGGCGAATCGGCGGGCTACGTCGCTGCTGCTGTCTTATTCGCAGCAGTTCCGTGAGCATCTGGACAACCTGACTGGTGGGGAGAAAGCCCGTCTGTCCGATTTTGTCTACGAGGTGCTGCGCGCGATCGGCCTGTAGCAAGGGAGAAGGGGGGGCTACGGGGGTGGCACATCCGTTTATCTGTTTCGCCATCCGTTGACGGAGCAATGGGTAAACGATGGCACGTGTGCGTTCTTGGTACTTCAGATTCACAGTATAGGGGAGGTGGAACGATGGCTGGATTGTTTGAAAAGAGTTTGCTGTTGGGCCTGGGTGTGCTGACGCTCACCCGCGACAAGGCGGTTGAGGTCGTGAGCAAGCTGGTCGAGGAGGGGGAGGTCAAGAAGCACGAGGCCCCCAACGTCGTGGATAAGCTGGTAGCCCGGGGAGAGGAGGAGCGGGAGACCCTGCGCAAGCTGGTGCGCGAGGAGCTCGACAAGTTCAACCTCAGTATGCCTCTGGCCACCCGCAAGGACGTCGAGGAGCTGAGTCGCAAGATCGACGGATTGGCTGCCAAGCTTGAGTAGGTGGTCCGCAAGAGAGGGGCAACGACGAGAGAATGTGGCAGTTCTTGAAGCGTTTGAAGATACTGCGCAAGCAGCCACCGCGTAAACTGGGCCTGGCCCTCAGCGGTGGCGGAGTGCGTGGCCTGGCGCACATCGGTGTGCTCAAGGTGCTGGAGCGAGAGGGCGTTCAGATTGACTATCTGGCCGGTACCAGCGCTGGGGGACTCATATCCGCCCTTTACGCCGCCGGTCTTTCTGCCTCTGAGATGGAGGAAGAGGTGCTGCGACTATCCGACCCCCGCCGGTTGGTCGCCCTCGTGGACCGAACCCTGCCCCGGCGGGGGCTTCTCGAGGGACAGCGGGTGATGGAGTACCTGGCCCAGTGGCTGGGAGGGCTTACCTTCGACCAACTGCACATTCCGCTGGCGCTGGTGGCCGTAGATTTGAATGAGCAACAGAAGGTGATCATGCGCGAGGGACCGGTGCTGGATGCGGTGCGTGCCACCATCGCTTTGCCGGGATTCTTCACCCCGGTGGAGCGGGATGGCCAGTTACTGGTGGACGGCGGGCTCTTGGACAACCTTCCGGTCGACGCGGTCCACCAGATGGGTGCCGATGTGGTGATCGCGGTCGATATCTCCACCAACCAGGAAGTGAAGGATTTCGTCATTGAAAGACTCCACGGTCACCGCTTCGTGCCCGGTGGGTTGGTGGACTTGGTGGAGGTGCTGTGGTGCTCGATGGAAGTCCTGATCAAGCATGCCAATCTTCGCGCTCTGGAAGAGGCACCTCCTGATCTGCTGATCCACCCGGCCATCCCGCCAGATGTCACCGTTCTCACCGGCTTCCCCCGCGCGGCGGAAACCATCGCCGCTGGGGAGCAGGCCGCCATTGAGGCTCTCCCGCAGATTCAGGCTCTGCTGGGTTCCTCCACGTCGTGACATGGCAAATTTGCCCTTCCGCAGCGTCCGGCACATCCAGCGCTATCGCGAGATCGCCCAGGTCTTCATCGTTCACGGCTTCGGCGAGTTGATCGAGTCGCTGGGATTGTTGCCGTACCTCTCGCTGCCCCGGCGCCTGCTGTTCCGGGGCCGGCCGGCCGCCTCTCCCCGGGGTGTGCCCCAACGACTGCGCCTGGCATTGGAGGAACTCGGCCCCACCTTCGTCAAGCTGGGGCAGGTTCTGAGCACCCGTCCCGACATTCTCCCGCCCGCTTACGTCGCCGATCTGTCCAAGTTGCAGGACACCGTGCCTCCTGCGGAATGGGAGAGTGTCAGGGCGCAGATCGAGGCCGAGCTGGGCGCTCCGCTGGAGGATCTGTTCCTGGACTTCGAACCTGTCCCCATCGCGGCGGCCTCCCTGGCCCAGGTCCACGCCGCCACGCTGCCTGGTGGCGACCAGGTCGTCGTCAAGGTGCAGCGTCCGGGGATTCAGGCGACGATCGAGACCGACCTGGAAATCCTGTTCGACCTGGCCCGCCTGCTCCAGGAACATACTCCCTTGGGGGAGATCTACGACTTGCCGGAGATCACCGAGGAATTCGCTGTCACGCTGCGAGCCGAGCTCGACTTCTACCGCGAGGGAGGAAACGCCGACCGCTTTCGCGCCAACTTTGCCGATGAGCCTTACCTTTATATTCCCCGCGTTTACTGGGATTTCACCACTCGCCGTGTGCTTGTGCTTGAGCGCATCAGGGGGATCAAGATCAACGACGTCGAGGCACTCGACGCCGCGGGCTACGACCGCCACCGCATCGCCCTGCACGCTACGCGCATGATTGTCAAGGAGACTCTGGAGGACGGTTTCTTCCACGCGGATCCCCACCCAGGCAACTTCGTCGTGATGCCCGATGAGGTCATCGGTGCGATGGACTTCGGGATGGTCGGTCAATTGAGCCACCGGACGCGCGCTGAACTGATGCGCCTCTACGTCGTCGCCGTGCAACTGGACGAGGAGGGCATCGTGGATCAGTTGATCCGCATGGGCGTGGTCAGCGGGACGCTGGACCGGGCCGGGCTGCTGCGGGACGTGACGCGGCTGCTGCATAAGTATTACGGGATGCCGTTGGGGGCGGTGCAAGCCCACGAGGTGATCGACGAAGCGATGCCCATAGCCTTCCGTCACCACCTGCACTTGCCCTCGGAACTGTGGCTGCTGGGCAAGGCGATGGCGATGATGGAGGGCATGGCGCTCAGACTGGTGCCTGACTTTGACGTCTTCGCCGTCTCCAAGCCATACGTCCAACGCTTCACGTGGCAGATGGCCTCCCCACGCACCTGGGGGCCATCACTGATCAAGGGGGCCAGCGACTGGGCGGAGTTGATGGGCCTGATCCCGCGTGTCGGCTCGCAGTTCTTGACCCGCGTCGAGCGAGAAGGGGTCGAGGTCAGACTCAGTCTGAAGGAGTTGGATCAGGCCCTGGTGCGGTTGGATCGGTCGGCAAACCGCATCTCGTTGAGCGTGCTGTTGGCTGCGCTGATTGTCGGGTTGGCCTTGATCGTTCCGGCCTTCAACCTGGCCGAGCGGTGGGGATTGGCGACTATCCTGGTCGTCGTGGGCTTCGTCGGTGCTAGCCTGGTTGGCCTGTGGCTCATCTTCTCCATCTGGCGATCGAGGAAATGACCTAGTAGAAGCGAGTGAACCTTGCGAAGGTTGCGGAAACCTTCGCAAGGCTTGCTGTCGGGTCTTTGGGCACTCGTTTTGTAATTTCCGACTTCTGTGCTATCATGCGCCGCATTGTCTGGTAAGTGACGATGGCTGAAGAATCTGAAGTCGGACCCTCAACCCAGGAACCCCGCCACTGTCCCGCGTGTGGCTCGCGCGTGGCCGCGATGGCCACGACCTGCCTGATGTGCGGGGCTTCGCTCGTTGAAGAAGAGCCCACGGCGGAGGAGGAGAAGAAGTCCCGCCGGGGATTGCAGGGCGTGGTCAGAGCTCTGATCGTCGTCGTGTTGGCGCTGGCGATCCTCGCGGCGGGGGGCTTCGGTGTCTACAGGCTGATGACCGCCGAGCCCGAGCCCGAGATTGTGACGCCCACGGTCACGCCTACGCGCACGCCTACTGCCACGCCGACCGCGACGCCGACCCAGACCCCCACCCCCACGTCTACCCCTACCCCCATACCGCCGTTGGTCCACCAGGTGCAGGAGGGTGAGACGCTCAGCGACATCGCCGTCGCGAACGATACCACGGTCGATGCGATCCTGGCCTTGAACCCGGATGTGGAGGCGGAGCTGATCCGGGTGGGGCAATTGCTGCTCATCCCGGTTGCCACGCCTACGCCCGGCCCCACCAGCACCCTGGACCCGTCCGTGCCCACGCCGACGTTGCCTGACTACATCGTTCATATCGTCGCGCCGGGCGAGACGCTCAGCACTATTGCTGAGAAGTACGAGGTGTCGATGGAGGCCATCCGCGTCGCCAGCGAGTTGCCCGCCGGCGACGATACGATCTTCGTCAATCAGTCCCTGGTCATCCCATTTGGCACCCCGATGCCCACCCCGACGCCGACGGTGGACCCCAACGCTACACCCACACCCGTGCCGCCTTATCCAGCCCCTTCACTTCTGAGTCCGCCCGAGGGGGCGGTCTTGACAGGAGACGTGGAGCCTGTGCTCTTACAGTGGGCTTCGGTGAGTGTGCTGGACGACGATGAATGGTATGAACTGAAGCTCGTAAAGCCGCCTGGCGGCGCGGCGTTGGCTACGGTCTACACCCATGCCACTGCCTGGCGTCCTCCCGTTGACGTGCTGAAGACCACGAGCACTGGCGTGTACGAGATTTACTGGCAGGTGCGGGTGGTGCAGGAAACGCGGGGCCAGGATGGTGCGCCAGCCTACAGGGGCGTCGGTCCGCCCAGCGAGGTACGCTCCTTTACCTGGATGGCGCCTACGCCAACCCCTGGCCCTTCTCCTTCTCCTTCTCCTTCACCTTTATCTACGCCGGTGCCGTGAAAGCACCAGCGCCGCTCCAGAGAGCGGCGCTGATTCGGCGGATATGCATCCGTTTATCCGTTGTCTCATCCGTTGACACGTCTAGCTTTGCGCGTCCTTCCAGGGGTTGATCTCCCCGCGCAAGAAATGATCGATGTCAGCGGCGGCCCGCTTTCCGGCTCCCATCGCACTGATGACCGTCGCCGCACCGGTGACCACGTCACCACCGGCCCATATACTCGGCTTCGTCGTCCGCCCGGTCTCCTCGTCGGCGACCACCGTGCCCCATTTCGTTCGTTCCAGCCCACCGGCGTCGTTGAACACCAGCGGATTCGGCCGTGTTCCCAGCGCCATGACCACCATGTCCACGTCCATGTCGAACTCGGAACCCTCGATCGGGACGGGGCGCCGCCGACCGCTCTCGTCGGGCTCACCCAGTTCCATCCGAATGCAGCGCATGCCGCACACGTTGCCTTTCTCGTCCCCGTAGATTTCCACCGGGTTGGTCAGGAAGTCGAAAATGATCCCCTCTTCCTCGGCGTGGTGCACTTCCTCGGCCCGCGCTGGCACCTCGGCCCGCGAGCGCCGGTAGACGATGTGCACCTCACCGGGGTCCTCGCCGGTGTTTTCCGCCTGCAGTGCCTGCAGGCGCATGCTGCAGCGGGCGGAGTCCATCGCCACGTTCCCCGCGCCGACCACTGCGACGCACTTGCCGACCTTGACGGGCGTGTCGTACTCGGGGAAGAGATATCCCTTCATCAGGTTGACCCGGGTGAGAAACTCGTTGGCCGATACGACGCCGTTGTAGTTGATGCCGGGGATACGCATGAACGACGGCAGCCCTGCACCGGTTCCCAGGAAGATAGCGTCGAAACCCTGCTCGTTGAGCAGTTCGTTGAGCGTGTATAGCCGCCCGACTACTGCATCTGCGTGCACTTTGATGCCCAGGCACTCGGCGGCGTAGTCAATCTCGCCGTGCACCACGCTCTTGGGCAGACGGAACTCCGGAATGCCGTAGACCAGCACGCCACCGGGGGCGTGGAGGGATTCGAAGATGACGACCTCGTGTCCCTGCCGTCCCAGATCTACCGCGCACGTCAGTCCGGCCGGGCCGGAGCCGACGATGGCGACCCGTTTGCCGGTGCTCTTGGACCTCTCCAGTGGGCAGGTGCGGTAGCTGAGCTCGTAATCGCCCACGAAACGCTCCAGCCGCCCGATCGCCACCGGTTCCCCCTTTTTGCCCAGCACGCATAGGGCCTCGCACTGCGTCTCTTGCGGACAGACCCGTCCGCAGATGGCGGGCAGGTTGTTTTTCTCCTTCATTGCCCGGACTGCGCCCTCCATGTCTCCCTCCCGCAGTGCCTGGATGAACTGAGGGATGAGGACGCCCACCGGGCAGCCCTCCACGCAGTGGGGTCTTGCGCATTGCAGACAGCGCTGTGCCTCCTGCTGCGCCAGTTCTGCGGTGAAGCCAAGCGCCACTTCGTTGAAATTCGCCTGCCGGACGAGTGGCTCCTGGGTTGGCATCGTCTGGCGGGGGATGCGCAATCGTTCTCGGTTGGTCAATTCAGCCACCTGCTTTTTCCTCCTGTGTTGTCTACGCCTGTGATTCTAGCTGGCACTGGTGGTGCCAGCGGTCGACCGCCTGCTTTTCTTCCTCCAGGTAGAACCGCTGCCGCGCCAACAGCAGGTCCCAGTCTACCTGGTGCGCGTCGAACTCTGGCCCGTCCACGCACACGAACTTTGCGCCCTCGGTCAACTGGACCCGGCATCCACCGCACATGCCTGTTCCATCGATCATCACGGTGTTCAGGCTGACGATAGTGGGTACGTTGAAGGGCTTCGTCGTCGCAGCGCAGAACTTCATCATGATCGCTGGCCCGATGGCCCAAACGCGGGCGATCTCCCCATCGCGTGCCTCCAGCACCTCCTTGAGCGGCTCCGTGACCAGGGCCTTGCGCCCGTAGGAGCCATCGTCAGTGCAGACGACCAGTTCATCGCTGACGGCCCGCATCCGATCTTCCCAGAAGAGCAGGTCCTTGGAGCGCGCACCGATGATCGAGATCACGGTGTTGTCCGCCTCCTTGAGCGCTCGTGTGATAGGATATAGGGGCGCGATGCCGACTCCACCCCCCACGCACACGACGGTGCCCAGGTTCTCGACCTCGGTTGCATGCCCCAGCGGCCCGGTGAAGGTGGCCAACTTGTCGCCTGGCTCCAGTGTTCCCAGGTGCATCGTCGTCTTTCCGACCTCCTGGAAGATCAGCGTGATGGTGCCTTTCTCGCGATCGTAATCAGCGATGGTGAGCGGGATGCGTTCTCCGTGTTCGTCGACACGCACGATGACGAACTGGCCCGCTTGCGCCTTGTGTGCCACTTCCGGCGCTTCGATGATCATCAGCTTGACGACCTCGCTGAGTACTTGCTTGTGTAGGATCTCGTACACAGATAACCTCCGTAGAAACTAATGCCTCGTACAAGACAAGCAATACGTACGCGCGATTGCACACCACGCACTACGTATTGCGTCCTGATCCAGTTTTCAAAGGATACTCCAATGTCCCCAGATAGTCAAGTGGCGTTCTTCCGTTTTGCATTGTGACATAACTCATTTGACCTCCGCTCGTTCTGATGCTACAATATGTAAGAGCATGGCCCGCGTGGCGATCAACTACACGGTGGACGAACTTATATCCGTATGTATCGCTCGCCAGGTAACCGACGGCGACGTTCTCGCGCAAGGCATTGCTACGCCGCTGGTTATGGCAGGCTATTTGTTAGCCAGGTACACTCACGCCTCCCACGTCTCCTTTGCCTCTGCGATTGGGAACGCAGTCGTGGATGATCCCTGCGCCGTCGGGCTGGCCCACGTCGAGGAGCTGTGGCTTGGCCGGGCTCTGGTGACGGTCGGGTTTGCCCAGGTCGCCTGTGAGCTTTTGCCCCGTTTTCAGCCCAAGGAATTCTTCCGCCCCGCACAGGTGGACGCTGCAGGCAACTTCAACAACGTTGTCATCGGCACCGACTACGATCATCCCCGCATGCGGCTGCCCGGCTGCGGTGGCATCGCCGACGTAACGACCTATTACCGTGACATATACTTATACGTGCCGCGGCACAGCCGGGCCGTGTTTGTGGAGCGAGTGGATTTCGTCAGCGGCCTGGGTCACAGCCCCGCCCGTCAACTCGGTGCGGGGCCGTGTTATTTGGTCAGCAATTTGGGACAGTTCGACTTCGCAGACGGCCGGATGCGTCTG
>Ga0180431_10007644_pt1 | contig 12539 bp, 13 predicted proteins | sample SS_ome_11_FD_132459 | JGI IMG/M metagenome (GOLD analysis project Ga0180431, IMG submission 132459) | Hypersaline lake sediment archaeal communities from the Salton Sea, California, USA - SS_1_MS_1 metaG | ecosystem: Environmental > Aquatic > Non-marine Saline and Alkaline > Hypersaline >... | reverse complement strand
CGCTGAGCGAGGTGTGAAGACTGATAGCGTTAGCGTGGGCAATATCTTCGTGGCAGGTGTTGCAATTACCCTCGGATGGGTCTCCTACCAGTCCCACATGAGCGAGTTCTTTGTCATTGATACTGCTGTCACCGCCGTGACAGATAACGCAGCCGACCTTGCCATGGGTGCTCTGGACAAAATCAGCGTCCTTCAGGAAGACCTTTTCCCATACCTCCAACGGAGGTACTTCTCCTCCTCAGCCTTCGCCTGTGGTTTCTTCTGACTCCGCCTTTTCTTCTGGTGTAGCTACTTCCTCAAGACGGTCTTCATCACTGTGGCAACTGACACAGGAACTTACTACCGCCTTGCCTTCTTCCGGGGTTATTGCGGCAGGTTCCTTTTTAGCGCAGCCGCCGACTACGAGAAGAACTAGAACGAGCACTCCGACTACTGCAAAAACTAATTTCTTCATCGCGCCACTTCCATTTCCCCGGTAGCGCGGACTGGTCAGTCCACGCTACCCTGTTTATACTCCCTTAACTTTGAGGAGTTTATTTTTCAACTTCGTAACCCTGGACACCGGCGGCATCAAAGCATTTTCCCATGTTAACCGCCTCATCACTGCTCCATGAACACATGCCGAACTTCAGGCTGTAAGCATCATATCCGAGCATGTTCAACAGGGATGCTCCCTGAGCAGCAGAATGCCCTGTGTAGCAGTATAAATATACCGGTGCATCCGGGTCAATCTTGTCAAGGTTGTCCGCCAGGCTGCTCAAACCGATGTTAATGGCACCGGGAACATGGCCGGTGGCATAGTCATCCGCATTACGCATGCTGACAATGGTCATATCCTCATCTTCAGCTATCTTCATGTTCAGGTCAGCGGCGGTGATGTACTTGGGCGCTACCGTTTTTGCCGCAGCCAAAACGATTTCATCCGCGTCATTTGAAGTGGTGTTTTCTAGTTCGGGGAAGCTAAAGGTTCCACCCTCGTTTGCTGTAGTCTCAACGGCAAAGTCACCCTGGTCCGTCTCAGGGTTAAAGCGCGATATGTAAACAGCGGGGTCCGTTGACCAGGAAGACATGCCGTGCAGCAGGTTCTGAACATCGTAATCAAGGGTGCCAAGCAGGGCTGCCGCAAACGAAGCTGACTGCCCTGTATAGCAATATACCAAAATCTCCTCATCTTTGGGGAGTGTGGTCAGTTCGCTAAAAGCAATATTAACTGCTCCTGGGATGTGTCCTTTGGCATAATCTTCTGCCTTGCGAAGACTTACTATATACGGAGCATCATCTTCGGCGATACTCATGTGCAAATCGGCTGCCTTTACGTTCGGGGCTGTTTGAGTCAGGTATTCAGCAACGGCGTCTTTAACTGCATCAAATTCCGATTCTGCCGGAGCCGGGGCTGGTGATGGGGCCGGAGCTGGTGCCGGAGCTGGGGCAGGAGCTGGTTCTTCTCCCGCGCCACAGGCACTGAGCAGGGGTAATGCCACCAATAATGCCAGCAGGACAATAATGGTGGTTACGCTGCACCATAATCTTTCTCGCATCAATACTCCTCCTTGTTTTTCTTGGTGTGTTTTTATTTAGCACTGGCACAAGCACTGGTAAAAGCTAACCAATTCTGGCCAATGGTGAGCGCCTTTAAACTTACCGGGAGAAGGAATATAAAACCTCTAACAAATAATATAAAAAACTTCTATGATTTAGTGTAAAATATAACATAACAGCATGGGATGAGTCAATAGGTGCCAAAAGGTAAATTAGATTAGCTTATGCAAAGAGGTTGTTAGTCTACGTGCCCAAGCTGTTTTCGTTGACTCTTCAATGCTACCAGAGTAGACTGGAAAATGGTCTTGGGTTGAAGTTCATCAAGGATAAAGCGTTTGAAAAAAAGGTACGTGGTTGCGGGATTAATACTGATAATAGTGTTAGGTTACCTGTTTTACCTGAGCTTCGGCAGTTCAGTTAGTTACTATGTCACCGTAAGTGAATTCTTCGCCAGGGGCACTGAACTTCATGACACTAATTTGAGAGTGGCGGGAGAAATAGCGAATAATTCTGTTGAATGGAACGCGGAAGACCTTGAGCTCAGGTTCGTCATAACCGAGGGTGGTGATGATATGATGGTTCTCTACCGGGGTGCCAAACCCAGCAACTTCAAGGCAGGCTCTAGTATATTAGTCGAGGGGAAATATTACGCCGACGGGGTATTTCGGGCCAGTCAGCTCATACTGAAGTGCCCCTCAAAGTATGAATCCCTGGAATTAGAATAGTATTTGTATATGGCAGAAGCAGGTCACATCGCTTTAATATTAGCTCTCCCGGTAGCCGTATTCTCGGCAGTAACCTCGCTAGTTGGTGCCAGGGGTGGGTCCGGACGCATTTTGGCAAGCGCCCGGATCAGTGCCATTGTAGTTTTTGTGCTGTACACGCTGGCACTGGCTATAATTTTATACGCCTTTTTTACTAAAGACTTCAGTATCAGGGCTGTAGCTGAGCATGCCAGCCGGGATCTGCCCGCCGTCTATACGCTGAGTGCCCTGTATGCCGGTAAAGCGGGCTCTATGTTCTTCTGGGGCTGGCTAATTTCACTGTTTGCCACTTGGCTGGTTATTCAAAAGAGAAACAACAACGGGCAGGGTATTCTTTACGCACTGGCGATACTGGCTATCATAGAGGTGTTTTATGTGGCCCTGGTTGCCTTTAGGGTGAACATCTTTGCCAGGCATCCATCGCCTCCTGTTGATGGTTTCGGATTGAATCCTTTACTGCAGAACTTCGGCATGCTGATCCATCCGCCTTTGTTGTACCTGGGGTTTGCCGGCTTTGCCGTGGTGTTTGCCCTGGCTATGTCAGCGCTCATCACCCGGAGCGCCGGGAATGAATGGACTATCAGGGTAAGGCACTGGGCAATCTTTTCCTGGTGCACACTGGGCATCGGCAATATCGTGGGAATGTGGTGGTCTTATAATGAACTGGGCTGGGGAGGATACTGGGCGTGGGATCCCGTAGAGAATGCCGGGTTGATGCCCTGGTTGCTGGGAACCGCTTTTCTACATTCAGTTGCCATGCGAAGGCAGCGGAACTATCTGCAAACATGGAGTTTTTATCTCATCATATTCACCTTCGTTTTTACCTTACTCAGTCCGTTCATCACCCACGGTGGTATTGAATCTCCCCTGCATGGCTTCTATGGCTCTCCCTTCCCGCCGTACATTTTGGCGGCCATGCTGATAACGGTATTCGGTTCAATGTGGCTATTATACCGCCGCCGTGATTTGGAGAGAGAGGAAAAACCAGCCTCTCTTATCTCCAGGGAAGGTGCTTTTCTTCTTACCAATGTTATTTTGGCAGCTCTGGTATTCGTTATTTTTCTCGGCACGGTATTGCCACAGGTAAGTGAAGCATTAGGAGGAATGAAGATAGCTCTAGACCGCGGTTTTTTTGATAGAAGCTGCGGGCCTCTCATGCTGATTCTGGTGTTTTTTATGGGAGTTTGTCCGGTGCTTGGCTGGGGAAAATCAACCTGGAGGTCGGCTAAGCGGGACTTTCTGTACATAATGATCGCCATACTGGTTATTAATGCAGCCATTTTTATTTCAGGAATCGGCCGCTGGTATATTGCGGTAGTAACAGTATGTGGTTTCCCGCTTTTTATCATGTTTCAGGAATGGTATCGTGGTGTAAAATCCCGGCACCGTACTATTGGAGAAAACTGGATACGTGCCTTCTTCGCTCTTATTAACGGCAGCCGTGCGCGTTACGGCGGCTTTCTTGCTCATATTGGTGTTATTCTCATTGCTCTTGGTGTCATTGCCTCCTCTTTCTACAGCCTGGAGAGAACGGCAACACTTGATATTGGTGAGTCTTTGAACATCGGTAAATATGAGTTCACCTACCAGGAGCTAAGACTGAAGCAGGATAACGTGAAAGCGAGTGCGGTTGCTGCCATGTTGGTAAGTAAGAATGGCGGCATGGCAGGAATTATGTATCCTAGCTATGATTACTGGTTCAGTCATAGGGACCACTTCGCTGAAGTAGCTGTACGTACCACGCCAGCCGAGGACTTGTTTGTTTCTCTGGTGTGGACCGGCTTTAATCCTGAGGATAAATCAGCTACTTTCAGGGTTCTGGTGAACCCCTTGATTGTCTGGATATGGGTGGGGGGTGGATTCTTCTTGTTGGGAGGGGCTGTTGCCTTCTTTGCTGAGGGCAGGCAGCTAGATAGCGCTGAAGGTTAGATTATGCGTATTTTTATTGCCATCCTGTTAATATTAAAGATTTTTGGGTTACCTGTAACAGCCCTCGCTCAGGAGTCATTTGACGGTGTAATTGACGGGCAGGTAACCAATGATACTGAGGGTGGTGGTAGCGTAGCTGAAATGGAGGTAACCCTGATAATATATATTGATAATGTGATGGCGGAAACAAGGACTGCCGTAACCGACAATGAGGGTAAATTCCGGTTTGATAATGTTGCCCGGGAGCATGAATATCTGGTCACGGCCAGATACATGGAAGTAGATTACTACTATCCGGTTGTTTTTGAAACGGGCGAGGTAACGGCTCACGTAGAGGTTTGGGTCTGTGACGCTACCGCCAGCGATGAGGCGATACGGGTCAGGCTATCACATATCATTCTTAGTGTTGAAGAAGAGAACCTGCAGCTAACCCAAATTTTTGGGCTGATTAATGAGGGAGACAAGACATATGCAGGTACAAATGGATCGTTGGTCTTTACCCTACCCGAGGGTGTAACCGGTTTTGAGGCTCCGCAGGAGCTGATGCAAGATTACCGGTTTCTTGATGGTAACCGGGTTACCTATCTGGTGCCGTTTCCTCCGGGCGAGAGACAGCTTGCCTTCTCTTACCGGCTGGCCAAACCGGACTCTGCTGAATTTACCATTTTTCTGGCGGTTGACTACCCCACAGATAATCTTGAACTTATGGTAGGAGGTGAGTATCTTGAGGTTACCACTGACCGGTTAGCGCCAGCCGAGCCGGTAATTACGGGCACCGGTGAGCGCTTCATCCACTTCCAGGGAGAAAACCTGCTGCCCGGCACTGTGCTGAACCTTCACCTTGTTGATTTATCTAAAGGTAGTCAGTTAACCTTCGTAATACCGTGTGTTATCATTGCCGGATTAATCGCCGGCATTGTTGTTTACCTGATGAAAAGAAGGAAAAAAGAGGGCAAGGATGAATGATGGAGTGCTGGCTCCTGTTCCCTGTGCTATTGAAATCCGGGGGCTGACCAAGTCATTCGGGGAGCATCATGCCCTGAGAGGTATAGACTTGCAGGTAAGCAAGGGTGAGTGTCTGGTTATCTTTGGCCCCAACGGCGCCGGGAAAACAACTCTGGTTAAAATAATGTCTACCCTCGTCAAGCCTTCCTCCGGCGGAGTGTGGCTGGATGGTATGCATATCCGTGATAAACCGGCACAAATCCGGCGCAAGATAAGCCTGGTCAGCCACGAAACCTTTCTCTATGATGACCTTACTGTTTACGAAAACCTTAAGTTCTACGGTAAAATGTATGACGTCGCGGATTTGGAGCAGAAAATCCATGACGTGATATCCTGGGTACAGCTTGAGTCTCGCCGATATGACCGGATAGGCACGCTCTCACGCGGCCAGCAGCAGAGAGTTTCTATTGCTCGCGGGGTTCTGCATAATCCTTCAATACTCTTTCTTGATGAGCCTGAGGTCGGCCTCGACCCGCATGCCAGTACTGTGATAAGAGACATGTTGGGGGGTCTCAACACCGGTGGTCGTACCGTGGTGATGACCACTCATAACCTGGAGCGAGGGTTGGAACTGGGTGACCGTATAATTATCCTGGACCGGGGCAGAATCGTCTATCAGGCAGCTAAACATAAGATAGACAAGGCGAACTTTCAACAGGTATATGACCAGTATACGGGGACGGGAATGTGAACAAGTCATTTGTCAAAGTCCTTACCGTTTTCCGGAAGGATATACTGGCGGAGCTTAGAACCAGGGAAATAGTAGTCTCTGTTTTAGTCTTTGCCCTGCTGGTGCTGGTGATTTTCAGTTTTGCTTTTGACATGGGGGCTGGCATGGGAGAGACAGTAGCTCCCGGTATTCTATGGGTAGCTCTAACCTTCGGTGGCGTCATTGGTTTCAACCGTATTTTCGCCATGGAGAAGGAGAACTCACGTCTGGAGGGTCTGATGCTCTGCCCTGTGGACCGTGCTGTCATCTACTGGGGGAAGCTGGCGGGCAGCTTCACTTTCATGCTGGCTGTTGCTGTCATTATTACGCCTGTATTCCTTGTTCTTTTTAACCTGCCTCTCTTGCTGCCCAGACTAGCCCTGGTTATCGTATTAACCGTTATCGGCTTTGCGGCCGTGGGTACCTTATTTTCAGCCTTAGCCATAAACACCCGTGCCCGGGATATTATGCTTCCCATTCTCTTTCTGCCCATTGTTGTTCCGGTGATTGTCGCTGCCGTTAAGGCTACTGCACCAGTGCTGGCTGGCGCACCCTGGGCTGATATGTTAACATGGCTGCAAGTAATAATTGCCTTTGATATCATTTATCTGGTGGTAGCTACGCTGGTCTTTGAATTTGTGATTGAAGAGTAGCCAGGAACACCTGATAGGAGACGGGATACATATGAACATCAAACGCTCTCTGAGAAACAATGGACTTCTGGAGCTGGGATTTGTTTTGATGATAGCGGCTCTCTATATGGTCTTCTTATATGTGCCCACTGAGAAACATACCGGTATAGTGCAGCGCATATTCTATTTTCACGTGCCTGTAGCCTGGGTCAGCTTTCTGGCATTTTTTGTCACTTTTATATTCAGTATTCTTTATCTTTCCAAGCGGGAGATGAAGTGGGATGCCATTGCCTGCGCTTCGGCAGAGGCAGGGGTTATTTTCACCACGCTGGTCTTGATTACCGGGCCGATATGGGGGAAACCGGTCTGGGGAATCTGGTGGACATGGGATGCGCGTTTGACAACATCACTGGTGCTCTGGCTTATTTATGTGGCCTATCTTCTGGTGCGTGGTTTTGCCACCGAACCAGCCCGGGGTGCCCGGTTTAGTGCGGTGGTAGGCATTGTCGGTTTTATCGATGTGCCCCTTGTTTTTCTGACGGTAAACCTGTGGCGGACACAGCATCCAACCACCATAATCTTTGAGGGTGGGCTCACAACGCCAATGCTGGTGACTTTGCTGGTGTGTATCGCCGCCTTTACCGTATTGTATGTTCTGTTAACTATTCAGAGTGCCAATCTTAAATCTCTGGATACGGCGCTGAAACGTTTGAAAAGTATGCACACAGGATAGGGGGGTTAGTGTTATGGAAAATTTGGGGTATCTTTTTGCCGCCTATACCGTTATCTGGGCGATAGTCTTTGGCTATATTTTATTTATGCAGCGTAACCAGAGAAGATTGCAGCGGCAGATTAACCTATTGCAAGAGTCAATAGATAAAACGGAAAATGACGGGTGACAGGTGGCCTTATAAGGCGGTGGCATTTTCTCCCGCCAGTCTTCCGAAGACAAATGCGCCCAATGTCATGGAGCCGGTATAGTAGGCTTCAGGTTTACCCGTTAAACCTCCCGTTATCTCACCGGCGGCATAAAGCCCGGGAATGACATCACCGTACTGATTCATTACCTGGGCCCTGGTATTAATTCTTATACCGCCCTTGAGCGAACTTAAAGAGACCTTGCATTTAACAGCGTAGAAGGGCGGCGTATCAATTTTGGGAGGCGGCTGGTTGCCCAGACTTGCTCCCCAGGACCGCCGGCCATACTTAATGTCATAACCGTATTTATCGATATTAGAGTTATACTCACTTACTGTTTCCACCAGGGCTTCGGGATGGAGGCCCACGGCCTGGGCCAGCTCCTTTATGGAATCCTTCTTATACTCCTTTACCTGGCGGTAGCTTTCCGGGGAAGCTACTTCTCTAATCTTGCTGTCATAAATTACAAAGTGGGCGCCATCCGGGTATTGGCGTATAAGCTCTCTGAGCGTAATAGTATAGGGAGGCCCCGCTTCGTCAGCCCATCTTCTGGCATCCCGGGTCACTGAAATACTACCGGAGCCGTGCAGTGTCGTCGTGCGGTTAGTTTCAGTACAGACTGAAATGGAGGGACATACTGCCAGCCCTATTCCTTCTGTCGCCGCACCTAAATCCAGAGCCATTTTAAGTCCATCACCCAGGTGGGTTGGGGGTGTTACCGGTACACAGTTGGCGTAGTAGGGGCCATACTCTTTGACGAGTTCTTTATTTCTGATAAAGCCGCCGGTGGCCAGGATGACCGCTTTCCTCGCCTTGAAGTTCAGGGTCTCATCCGCGTGTTCAGCCTTAATACCAATAACCCTGTTTGTTTCCGGATTAAGGACGAGACTCCTGGCCCGGTGTCGGAAGAGTATCTTGATACCCTTACTCTCGGCAGTTTCCCTGAGAATCTTAAGAAGGTGAGCACCATGACCTTCCCACCTGTGAATTCGCATTACGATATTTCCCGGGGCAGACCATAGCTCAACCGCTTTGGCCCCCAATCCTTTAAGCCATTCGTAGGTCTCCAGTTGTGTGTCTGCTACCACTCTCCAGAGTTCTGGGGAGCCACCGCTTGTCTCGACGGCTTCCCGGAATAGCTCTTCAGGCGAGTCTTGAATGCCATTTTCTTGTTGAAGATCGGTGCCGGCGAAGGGTGTGCCACCGGCGATGAGCGCCAGGCTACTGGCCGGGCCGCTCCAGGTTTCCAGTATGATTACTTCGGCTCCTCTATCGGCGGCGGTAATAGCGGCCGGCAGTCCCGCAGTACCGGCGCCGACTACAATGACATCGGCCTCGCCATCCCAGGTTTCAGGGATTTGGAGTGAGGGCATTGCTAATGACCCCTTATCGAAATTATTTTCGGGCGCTTGAGGTTACCACTTCTCACCACGGTAGTGGACATTATAGCTGAATGAGCCTTGCCATGCAAACATAGAGCCGGGGAAATGCAGATTTGTTGGTCATACCTCTGTTCCCAATCGGGCATCAGAGTAACCGGGGCTTTTTCATCTGCCACCTTGAACCGGTCTACATTCTTCTAATATTTATCGCTGAGCCGGAAGAAGGCTTGCCTTTTTTTGTGTTACTTGTTATACTTTACCTAATACAAATAATACAAAAAATCGAGTATTTAGAATGATAGATATACACCTTGATCAGACGGCGGGTACTCCTCTATATCAACAGATAGCGGAGCAGGTCAGGCAGCTTGTCGCTACCAACCGGCTTCAGGCCGGGGAGCATTTGCCGACAATCAGGCACCTGGCAACTTCTTTGCAGGTCAACCCGGGAACCATAGTGAGGGCTTACCTAGAGCTTGAGCAGGAGAAGATAGTGGTAGCCAGGCGCGGCGGCGGCACCGTGGTGTCAACCAGGGCTAATGACCCGAAGCTGACCAGGTTGCGTGAGAGCCGCCTCGCTGACATGGCCAGCAACCATATTGTTGAAGCATTGAGCCTGGGTTACAGTCTTGAGGAGCTTGAAGCAGCCTTTCATCTTAACCTGTCCCGCTGGCGTGAGGAGAGCAAGAATTCGGCTGATTTATCCGGCCCCGGGGTGAGTAAGATTAAGGATTCAGGTACTATCATGATAGTCGCCAGTCACGATTTGGCGTTAAATATCCTGGTAAGTCAATTCAAGGAAAGAAACCCTGAGACCGATGTTGACATAACCTTCGCCGGCAGTCTGGGTGGTCTTATTGCTCTTCAGGAGGGTAGATCTCACCTGGCTGGTATACATTTGCTGGATGAGGAAACAGGGGAATATAACTACCCGTACGTCAGGCGCATTTTACCGGGTCGAGCCGCAGCCATCGTTCACCTGGCCTATCGGATTCAGGGCCTCATGTTCACTAAAAATAATCCCAAGAAGATTGCTGGGCTTGAAGACTTGGGACGCCGTGACATAACCTTTGTCAACAGGCAGAGCGGTTCCGGTACCCGGGTACTCCTTGACCTTGAGCTGCGCCGGCGCGGCATATCACCTGATATGGTTCGTGGCTACGAAAGGGAACTGGATACGCACCTGGCGGTTGCCACCAGCATCAACCGGGGTGAAGCGGACTGTGGCCTGGGAATAGAGGCGGCCGCACGGTCCTGTAATCTCGGTTTTATATCCCTGTTAAAAGAACGGTATGACCTGGTGATACCGGAAGAGAACTTCAGGAGCAAACTGTTGTCTCCGCTTTTAGAGATTATCAGTAGCCAGGAATTCAGAAATGTCGTTGCTCATGTTGGCGGGTATGATACCGCGCAGACGGGCATGACTACTTTCTGTCGATAATCTTCCCGTTATAACTGACCTTTAACAAATCCACAAGGGCAAGCCGGTGGATAACACGCGAATTAGGCCGGTTTACCGTGATTGGAGAAAGGAGGATAAGCTACGGCTTGATTGTGGGTTGTATCTGCCAGTATAACTTTTCCGGAAAGTGTAGAAAATTCATGTCGGGTTGCTGAAGGAGGAATATGAAAAAGGGAATCTTTTTGTTAACGAGTGTTATAATAAGTTTAAGCCTGGTTCTGGGTATAGCCGGTTGTGCCGGAACCACTTCGGCGGGTGATGAACCTATGCCGCCCAAGCAGCGACTGCGGGTGGCGACCACGACCAGCCTATACGACACCGGCCTCTGGGGCTACCTTGAGCCGATGTTTGAAGAGAAATACGGTGTTGAGGTTGATGTCCTCTATGCCGGCACCGGTATTGCCCTGGAGTACGGGATGAGGGGTGATGTTGACGTTATCACCGTGCATTCCAAGGCCCGTGAGGAGACATTTGTCAGTGAAGGTTATGGCATTGAGCGTGTGCCCTTTGCCTATAACTACTTTCTTATCGTCGGGCCCGCCGGTGACCCGGCCGGTATCAAGGGTATGACACCAGAAGACGCTGTTAAGAAGCTTTATGAAATGGGCAGCGCCAGCTTTATTTCCAGGGGAGATGATTCCGGTACCCACTCCAAAGAAAAGGCGATATGGAAGGCTGCCGGATACGACTATGAAGCAGTGAGGGGAGCAGGAGAGTGGTACGTGGAAGCCGGGCGGGGTATGGGCCCCACGCTGCTTATGACCAGTGAAAAACAGGGCTATACGCTGACTGACATGGGGACTTTTCTCTCTTACCAGGGAGAAGCCTCGCTGGTACCCATCGTGGACAAGGGTGGTATACTGCTTAATGTATATTCCGTTATTGCCGGTAATCCCGAGGTTAACCCGAAAGTAAAGGGAGAAATGGCCGGCAACATGGTGAGCTTCCTTACTTCACCTGAAGTACAGGAGTTGATTGGTAAATATGGAGTCAAAGAATATGGCATGCAATTATTCACTCCATGTGCCGGGGCTGAGCCCGCATCTTAGTGATATTTTAACGGATAGAGTGATTTGACCGAGGTTTGGCAGGGATTTCTTAAAGCATTAGAACTCATCATTACCCTTGACCCGGAAGTGATGGAAATTGCCGGGAGGTCGCTGGCGCTTGCGGCGACCTCCTGTAGCATCGCCGCGCTGCTGTGCATACCACTGGGCAGTTTCATTCATTTCAACAGCTTCCGGGGCAAGAGGTTGATTATTAACCTCACGCAGACACTCTACAGTGTGCCTACTGTCGCTATCGGTCTCTTTGTCTTTGTGTTTATTTCCCGTGCCAGCCCGCTGGGCAACCTGGGACTGTTGTTTACCCCTGCCGCCATTGTCATCGGGCAGGTGCTGCTGGTATCACCGATAATCACCGGCCTTGTCATTTCCGCGCTGAGCGGTGTGGATAGGGCGGTAATTGAAACCGCGGTTTCTCTCGGCGCTAACAGATTTCAGGCGACAGCCCTGGTGATTAGAGAAGCCCGCTTTGCCATACTGGCGGCATTGATAATGGGATTTGGCCGGGCTATATCGGAGGTCGGGCTTTCCCTGATGGTGGGCGGCAATATCAGGGGCTTTACCCGGACTATCACCACGGCGATTTCACTGGAGACATCCAAGGGGGAAATAGAACTCGCCATAGCGCTGGGCATCATTCTTATTATCCTGGCGCTGGCAATCAATATAATCCTGAATCGCCTGCAACACAGGGAGGAATAATGGCTTCGCTGGAAGCTATGGAACTGGTCAAAGAATATCAGGGACACCGGCTACTGAAAGGAATAACCGTCACTATCCGGGAGGGGGAAGCCTTTGCCCTTATCGGCCCGACCGGTTCCGGTAAGACGACGCTAATCAGGCTGCTTGACCTGCTGCAACTGCCAACATCGGGCAGAATCATTTTTAACGGAGTTGATGTTACGCATAATGAACGGGCACGGCTGGAAGCCCGTCGGCGGATGGCCTGTGTGCAGCAGAAACCGGTGGTATTTACGATGGATGTTTTTAACAACGTAGCCTATGGATTAAAATGCCGGCATGAGCAGGGCGGGCATATACAGCGGAAGGTGGATAATGCCCTGGAACTGGTGGGTATGCAGGACTACCGGAGTAGGAATGCCAGGACGCTTTCCGGTGGTGAGACACAGCGGGT
>Ga0180431_10007642_pt1 | contig 12540 bp, 12 predicted proteins | sample SS_ome_11_FD_132459 | JGI IMG/M metagenome (GOLD analysis project Ga0180431, IMG submission 132459) | Hypersaline lake sediment archaeal communities from the Salton Sea, California, USA - SS_1_MS_1 metaG | ecosystem: Environmental > Aquatic > Non-marine Saline and Alkaline > Hypersaline >... | reverse complement strand
GGGTGAACGATTGGTGCCTTCGTTCTGAGCTGCACCACGTGAGTTGCTAAGTCTGGGTGGCAGAGCCGGTGGGGATCACTCGGGAGAACGAGGGGTGATCGTGTTGGGCAATGACGCTAACATGGGCGCTGTTTGATTGGCGCGCGCCAGCTATCCGAAGAAGCAGCCGTGTCTGTCTTCATCCACGATCGCCACGAATTCCTCGAGTCGCTTCACCTCCGGGCGTGGATCATACCGATGCCACTTGAGATCTTGGCGTACCCAGAAGATCCGCCAGACGTCGCGCGATCGGACGTAGGTTGCTTTCGCCACTCTGATCTCCAGGATCTCCTGGGGGTTCTTCCAGTAGGGGCGGATCTCGAAGATCTCGACGCTCTGATCCACCAAGCGGTAGCCGAGATCCAGTTCCTGGCGTAGGTGGGGAGCGGGCCGTCGCCGTTCGACGAATGCGTGGATGATTCGCTCACATTCTCTCGCTTCGGATTCTCTGAATGCCATGCTATCGGCTCCGATCCGGGAACTCACTCCGCGGATCAGGCGTAGGCGAGACGTCCCCTCGGTTCCGGAACAGGACGCCCGAGTTCTCTGGCCGTGGCAATCCACTCTTGGATGATCTGCTGGGCGTTCGCCAAGGCTTCCTGATAGCTGCTGCCATCAGCCATGCAACCCGGGAGTTCTGGGACCTCAGCGACGAAGGCTTCGTCCTCTGCGCTCCAGAAGATGATGATCTCGTACTTCGAATCCATGATCAGTCCTCCAAGGTCAGATTGTACCTCAGGATCACTCCCCGGATCTGCTTCACCTGGTACGGTTTACCCTTCAGTTCGTATGGAGCCTGGGTGAACGATTGGAGAACCTTCGTTCAGAGCTGCGCCTGGGCCTGATTCTACACGCTACCAGCCACTCACCACCGACTGGCTTCTCCCCCGAAGCGGACGTCTGGGAGGTATCTCAGGACTAGTGATGGATTGTCCCTGTGGCTTCCCCCCGACCGGAGAAGGCGGACTTGACCTTCCATACCTATTCAATATAATCATTACGAATACTCGCGAAGAAGGGACCCAGCAATGGCCTCAGTACCTCTCTACCGCGAAGTCTACTGGGATCTCCTCTCTTCCATACAGAGCGGCAAGTATTCGTCGGGAATGAGGCTGCCCACGGATGATGAACTGGCTCAGCAGTACGAGGTCAGCAAGATCACCGTCCGCCAGGCTCTCGGCGTTCTGGTCAGCGAGGGTCTCGTCGAGAGATGGCCCAAGCGCGGGACGTTTGTAACCCGGGATCTAAGCACTCGAGTCGCCAGAGACCTGTCAGGCTTTGCGGATGCCATGGAACGGGACCGGTCGAAGCTTGGGATCACAACGCTGGCGATCGAATCGGCGCCAGCTAGCGCTTGGGTCTGTGAAGCCCTGGGGTGCGCAGCGACCGAGGAAGTGACTCACGTGCGAAGGCTGCGCACCGTCGCGAAGCGGCCTGTGATGTTGCTGAATCACTCCCTGATCCCGCCTCCGCTGCCTGAGGACCTGCATGATTCCGCGGATTGGCTCTTCTTCCGCGCCTACCTGGTGAAGGAGCATGGGATCATTCCGAGCCGCTACTACGCCTCGATTCGAGCCATTGCTGCCGGCGAGGAGGTAGCGGCCGTGCTTGACTGCTCGAAGTCACAACCCCTTCTGCACGTCAGGAAAGTCCTTCTGGATATCAGCGGGAAACCTTGCGAGTGTACCGAGGCGTTCGCGGAAACCAAAGACTGGTCCTTCAAGGCAAGTTCCAGACTTGGGATCGGCAGGGATACCGAGAGCGACAGTAACCGCCACCCCGGGTGGGTCATCACTCCATCGCAGGAGGCTCGATGATCGTCTCTTCTATCCAAGCAGTAGCCAGAAGCAAGCAATCCTCTCCGCCAGATCGCGCACGGACCGAAGGAGGTGATCGTATTCATCCAACCGATCGGCCACTGCAGGACAGGAGCTTGCCGCGGGACACTACGCATTGCATGGGATCGCTGCGTCACTGTCCTGCCGAGAATGGAAACAAGGAGGCATGAAATGCGAAGTGGGCAGTATCTTCGGCAGTCAGCTTTCCTGGCGACTGCGCTTCTACTCTCTCTCGTGCTGGCTGTAGGCCTGACAGCTGTAGCGCGGGATTCGTCGACGATCGTCGCCCGTCTGATGGGGGACATCTCCATGCTCGATCCAGGAAACGTCAAGAACGTCAACGACATGTTCGTCGCCACCAACGTCTTCGCCTCCCTGGTGCGATACATCCCGGGCACGAGTGAGATCGAACCCGATCTCGCATCGTCATGGGAAGTATCCGATGACGGCCTGGAATTTGTCTTCCATTTGCGGGAAGGGCTCCAATTCCACAAGGGTTACGGTCCCGTAACAGCCGATGACGTCAAGTTCACACTCGATCGGATCATCGAGAACGGGATGGTGCAAGCGTCCTATCTCACGGCCGTTGACACGGTGGAAGTGCTCGATGATCTCACGGTTCGGATCCGGCTGACGGCCTTCGACTCGGCGTTCCTGTCGAAGCTTGCCTATCGTCCGGGCTTCATTGTGAGCCGGAAGGCTGTCGAGGAACTCGGCGATGAATTCAGCCTGAATCCTGTCGGCTGCGGACCGTACGAATTCGTCGAGTGGCTGCCGGGTGAGTCCGTGACTCTGAGGGCCTTCGATCAGTATCACGACACGCCGCCGGCCATACAGAACGTCATCTTCAAGGTTGTCACGGATGAGACGGCCGCAGCGTTCGCCCTGGAAACCGGAGAACTTGACATCGCGGTTGTCCGATCCCAGGAGACGATCGATCGTTTCAAGGACGATCCGGGGTATGCGGTCGATGTCACCCCCGGGACCAGCATCCGGATGCTGGTGATGAACACGAGCAGAGAGCCGTTCGACGATGTCCGAGTACGCCGTGCAGTGGCCCACTCCATCGATCGATCGACGCTTCAGGCGATTCTCGGCGACACCGTGGTTGTGACGGACCAGCTGTTCACGCCTGCGTTCTTCGGCTACACGCCTGACGTCACAATCTACGATTACGACCCGCAGGAGGCCCGGGATCTTCTGGCACAGGCCGGATACCCGGACGGATTCGACCTGTCGATTACGTCCACACAGCTTGCTCCGTGGCCCGACCTAATGCCCGTGGTCGAGCAGAACCTCAAGGACATCGGGATCGACGCCACCGTCAACTTCCTCGAGCACGCCGCGTACAACTCGTGGCGGCGCGACGGGGACTACGCCATGACGGTCATGCCGCTCGGTCGGCCTCCCCATCCGGACTTCTTGCTCGCCTACGCCTTCGTCACGTCCCAGTTCCCGCCTGGTGGGAACCTTTCCTTCTACGACAAGATCGACAATCTGGTCGACGCAGCGCGGGCCGAGATCTACGAGGATCTCAGCGGGGAGCTTTACCAGGTCATTCAGAAGAAGCTCTCCTACGACGTCCCCGTCGTCCCGATTGGGTATCAGGCCGTCGTTGCAGTCATGCAACCCGACGTGAAGGGCTACCGACCCGGGATCTTGAACGGATTCTGGGCTCGCTACCTGTACTTCGAGGACTAGACGAGCGGCGCGGGCTGGGGGGCGTGACCGCCCCCCAGCCCTTCCTGCGCCGGGAAAACGAGTCGCGAACGGAGCCTGGCAATTGCTGAGCTACCTAGCAAGACGGCTGCTTCTCGCCCCCATCACCATTCTCGGTCTCATCGCGGTCATCTTCGTCCTGGTCCGACTGATGCCCGGTGATCCGGCCGTGACCATGTTGGGAGACTACGCAACCGAGGAGCGTGTCGCTGCGCTTCGCGCGGAGATGGGGTTGGACAAGCCCTGGCCTGTTCAGTTCGGAGTCTATATCGGGCAGCTCCTTCGCGGGAACCTGGGGGAATCCATGCGGATGCAGAAGGAGGTCTCCTGGCTCATCGGATCGTTCTTCCCACCCACTCTCATTCTCGCGCTTTCGGCCATGACGATTGCCGTGCTCGTCGGCGTGTCCTCAGGAATTGTGTCGGCCTTCTTCCACAACACGAAGTTCGACTACGGGACAACGATGTTGGCTATCACTGCGTATTCCGCCCCCGCCTTCTGGCTCGGACTGATGGCGCTCTTCGTGTTCGGGATCAAGCTGCGGTGGTTCCCGATCACGGGATCAGGATCGGGGGGAACGGCGGTCGATGTGTTGAGACACTTGGTCTTGCCTGCCGGAGCTCTGGGACTGCGCCAAGCTGCTCTGGTTTCGCGGATGACACGGACGAGCGTTCTGCAGACTCTCCAGGAGGACTACGTGCGAACGGCAACGGCGAAGGGATTGCGCAACTCTCGCGTGCTCGTGAAGCATGCTCTTCGAAACGCTCTGATCCCGATCGTGACGGTGATGGGCTTGACACTCGGCGTCCTGCTCGGTGGGACCGTGGTGACCGAAGTCGTCTTCTCAAGGCCCGGGCTCGGGAAGCTCCTCGTTACCTCAGTCACCACCAGGGATTTCCAGACGCTACAGGGACTCGTCGTTGTGTGGGGAGGGATCGTGATACTGATCAACCTCGTGATCGATTTGGTCTACTGCTGGATCGACCCAAGGATCCGTTACCGGTAGCAGGATCATGACGCACACGACCCATCGAGATCCGTCCGAGAAGACAAGCCGTACGTCCGTCGCTTCATCTCAGAGGAGAGCACGGCCGAGGGTCTCCAAGCTGTGGAAGTCGAAGTCCGCGTTCATCGGCGGATTCATCGTGCTGACCGTGGTATTGACTGCAATCCTCGCACCGGTCATCGCTCCGTACGATCCAACAGAACTGACAGCTGACAGGCTCGAGTCCTTCAGTACTCGGCACTTCTTCGGGACGGACAAGTACGGCCGGGACGTATTCAGCAGGGTCATATGGGGAAGCCGCGTGTCGCTGGCCATCGGACTCGTCGCCTCGCTGGGTGCGTGCGTGATCGGTTCCGCGATCGGACTCGTGTCCGGCTACGCGGGGGGCGTTGTAGACATCGTAATCATGCGATTGATCGATATCATGCTTGCCCTACCGCTCATCGTTCTCGCCCTCGTGCTTGTGGCGTTCATGGGAGCGGGGCTCATGAACGTAAGCATTGCGGTGGCCATATCCATCACTCCGGCATTGGTTCGTGTCGCCCGTGCCGAAGCACTGCGATACAAGGAACTCGATCACGTAACGGCGGCGCGGGCCATCGGCGCCGGTCCCGGGCGAATCGTAGCGTATCACATCCTGCCTCTTGCGCTGCCGCCGATCCTCATTCTCGCGACCCTTCGCGTGGCAAGCACAATTCTGATCGAGTCGAGTCTCAGCTTCTTGGGCTTGGGCGTGGCCCGAAGCGTGCCGACGTGGGGCGGCATGCTCAGTGATGGCCGAAGCTATCTGGTGACTCAGCCGGCTCTGACCATCGTGCCGGGTCTGGCCATCATGGTCACGGTCATCGGCTTCAACCTTCTGGGTGATGGCTTGAACGACCTGCTGAACAGGAGGCTTCAAGACAAGAGATAGCCCTGTCCTTGCATCGCCCGCATGGTGCAGTGCAGGTCGATCGGTCGACTCGAAAGGAGAACACAAATGGCGGAAACAGCTGGAGGCCTCTTGGCGCATGTCGCGGCGGATGAGATCGTCCAGATCGCTCAGAAACTCGTCCGCATCGACAGCGTGAACCCGCCGGGAGCAGAACAGAAGGTGGCAAGAGCCATCGTCGATCTCCTCGAGTCCGAGGGCATTGCGGCCGAGATCCAAGACGTCGAACCCGGACGGCCGAACGCTCTCGGGATCGTCGGGGATCCGAAAGGCCGCCCCAGCCTTGTGCTCTGCGCGCACACCGACACGGTTCCGTTCGGCGACCTGACCCAGTGGAAGCACGCTCCGCTCGACGCGGACATCGAGGACGGCAGGCTGTGGGGCAGAGGTGCCACGGACGACAAGGGCAATCTCGCGGCCATGATCTCCGCTCTGATCGGGATTCAGCGAGCCGGGATTCGTTTGAGTAGCCCTGTCGTCCTCGCCGCTGTCTGCGACGAGGAGGTCTCTCACAAGGGCATCCACGCCTTCCTGAAACATGAGTGGTCGAACGCATCGATGGCGCTCGTCGGAGAGTGGTCCAGTGCGACCAGGGCGATCCTCGGGTACCGAGGCGCGCTGGTCGTCGAGGTCATCGTTCACGGCCGCGGCGCGCACGGCAGTCGCCCGGAGTACGGGGTCAACGCGATCGACAAGATGGTCGAACGGGTTCTGCCTTGCCTGCGGGAAACGCCTCTCGAGTACGAGAGTACGGAGCTGTTTGAACAGCGTCATCCGACGTTCAATCTCGGGATCATCGAAGGGGGGACCAAGGTCAACATGGTTCCCGACCGTTGCCGTGCGTTGCTCGATATCCGAATCATGCCCGGACAGTCGCCGCAGGACGTGTTCAAGCAGCTCAGCGAAGCATTGGACGCCCTCCAGGAGCAAGAGGACGACTTGAGTGTAGACGTGAAGCTTTGCAGTGCGACGGATCCCTTTCTGACGCCCGAAGACACTCTCCTCGTCGAGCACCTCGCCGCGAGCATCGAGACGGTCACGAAGACCAAGCCATCCTTCTTCGGCAAGAGCAGCACCTGCGACGCGAACATCCTCAGCAAGGAGCTCCGCATCCCGGTGGCCGTGTACGGCCCCGGCAACCCCAGCACCCATGGTCCCAACGAGTACGTCGACATTCCCGATCTCGTCGACTCGGCATGCGTTCTGTACGAATTCACCCGGCGCGTCTGCACGGAGCAGGCGCAACACTAGGAGTCAAGAACAGGAGGGAAGCGCAATGAAGACGCCAGGAACAGAGGTCATCACCTCGGTCTCCAAGGACGAGATGGTGAGTGTACTGCAATCTCTCTGTAAATTTGAGAGAGTTGCGGGAACAGAAGAGGATCTCCAAGCCGCGGAGTTCCTCCTCAGCAAGCTCAGGGAGTACGGAGTCCGCTGCGAGATGCACGAGTTCCAGTCGTACGTCAGCCGACCGATCGACTCGGAGTTCTCGGTCTACGCCCCGTATCAGGAGACGTTGCAGTCCGTGACGCACTCCTTCGGACAGCCCACTCCTCCGGAAGGCGTCTCCGGTGAGCTGGTCCACGTCGAGGGTGCCAACGGCGGCGGCGTGAACGGCAAGATTGCGCTCACCCAAGGAGGGCTCCGGCCCGGCAGGGTGCTGGCTCTGGAGAGAGCCGGAGCTGCGGCAATCGTCAACATCTCCTCCGACAACAGGTTCCACCAGGGGATCACGACGGGGATCTGGGGAACGCCGGCCCTCCGGGAGGCGGCGGACATCCCGAGAATTCCCGTGGTGAGCCTCCTGAAGGACGACGCAGAGAGACTCGTGGAGGCGTGTGCCCGGACGACCGTCTCGGTCCATCTCAGAGCGGAGGTCTTCATCGGCTGGAGGCCGCTCAGGATCCCCGTAGCCTACATCGACGGAAGAGACCCGGAGAAGTTCCTGCTCGTGGGAGGACACACGTGCTCGTGGTGGGAAGGAGCGACGGACAACGGAACCGGAAACGCCTGCGCTCTTGAACTCGCAAGGATCCTCCACAAGCATCGAGACACCCTCGAGAGGAGCGTTCGTATCGCTTGGTGGCCGGGCCACTCGCAAGCACGGTACAGCGCAAGCGCGTGGTACTCCGACGCCATGTGGCAGGAGCTGTACGACGGGTGCCTCGGCTACCTGAACATCGACTCCCCCGGCGTCCGAAACGCCACCGAATACACGATTCGGGCCATGGCGGAGCTCGAGGACTTCAACCGCGAGGTCGTGGAGAGCGAGACGGGCAAGCCGATCAGCGGCTACTACGCCGGCAAGAGACGACCTCCTCGAACGTCGGACCAATCGTTCTGGGGAGTCGGGATCCCTTCCCTGCGGGTCTCCTCGATGATCCCGGAGGACCACGAGGACTTCGCCGGGACTCCGGGCTCCGCCGGGGCGTGGTGGTGGCATACGAACGAGGACACGATCGACAAGGCCAGCGCGGACGTCATGGAGACTGACACGAGGATCCTGGCAACGCTCATTTTCAAGCTGGTAAACGCGGCCGTCCTGCCGTATCGGCCCTCCAGGATGGCGGAGGAGATCACCGGTCGGATCCATGAACTGAACGAGGCCGTCTCGTCCACGTTCGATCTCTCGAAGATCGTCCGCTACTCGGAGCGATTCGCCGAGCATGCCGCGCTCCTGGAATCGAAGATCGAGGCGTTGGACGATGCCGAGCCCGAAGCGGCCGCACCCGTGAACGATTGCCTCTTGCGACTGAGCCGAATCATCAACCCGGTGTTGCGGACGGAGGTCGGGAGGTTCTACCACGAACCCGTCGTCGCGAAATCGCTCTTCCCCGGCCTGTCGCACGCTGTGGAATTGACGCAGTATCCGGCGGGCGGGGACGTGTACGGGTTCACCCTCACGCAGACCATGCGGGAGGCGAACCGCGTTGTTGACTGTCTCGCCCGAGCGACGGAGGCGATCGAGCGGGTCCTGTAGCGGGGCGGCCCGCCGGGTGGAGGTGGACAGAGCAAGGAGCCGCATGACCCAGAAGGAGATTCGAGTCGCACTGATCCGTGGGGGGACGAGCAAGGGGGTGTTCCTCCGCGACGCGGAGCTCGCCGGCTTCGACCCTGCCACGCGGGATCGCATCCTTCTCGCGTTGTTCGGAAGCCCCGATCCCCGCCAGATCGACGGCCTCGGAGGCGGCACGTCGACGACCAGCAAGGTGATGATCGTCGGCGAGTCGTCGCGTCCCGGCGTGGACCTGGAGTACACGTTCGGACAGGTCTCGCTGGACAAGTCGCTCGTGGACTACGGGGGGACGTGCGGCAATCTCACCGCCGCGGTGGGAATCTTCGGGATCAACGAGGGCATGGTCGAAGCGACCGATCCGCTCACGCGCCTGGTGCTGTTCAACCGCAACACGAAGCGGACGGTCGTCGCTGAGATCCCGACGACCGGCGGGGTCGCGGACCCCGAGGGCGGCCTGAGGATCGCTGGCGTCCCGGGAACGGGCGCCAGGATCCTCACCCGCTATCGAGATCCTGCGGGGGGAGTCACCGGCCGCCTTCTCCCGACCGGGAACCCGATCGACACGGTGCACGTGGGAGAGAAGACCGTCCCCTGTTCCATCGTGGACGCGGTCAATCCCGTCGTGTTCGTCGAAGCATCCGCTCTCGACTTGACCGGGCGGGAATCGCCGGCGGAACTCAGCGGGAACCGCGAGGCGCTGGAGGCCCTCGAGACCGTGCGAGACGAAGCTGCAGTCCTTGCACGAATCGTGGAGAGTCCTGGCACTGCGGCCGCTCAATCCCCGGGGGTACCGAAGGTGGCGTTCGTGTCGCCTCCTTCCGACTACCATACGGTGTCGGGGGATCGAGTTCGTGCCGACGACATCAACGTGCTGGCGCGGATCCTGTCCATGCAGAAGGCTCACCCGACGTACGCCGTCGGGGCGGCCATCTGCACCGCCGTGGCCGCGCTGTGCCCGGGCACGGTCGTGTGCTCCGCCGCGCGTCTCGATGGGGATCCGCGTGCGGAGCACACGACCGCAATCACGATCGGACACCCGGTGGGAACCATGAGGGTGGAACTGACCGTCGAATACCAGGAGAACGGGCCGCCGAACGTCGTGGAGGCGGCCGTGGAGAGGACGGCGAGATACCTCATGGCCGGCACCGCGTACTACCAGCTGTGATCACGGAGCGCTGCGTGCCCTGGCGGGGCCCTGTTCCCCCGGCGGACTTCGGTAAATCTGCCATCGGTCAGACCGTGAAGCAGGTCGGACGTGGGTACTCCGTCCGGCGATCGATGATGCGCACGAAGCGTCCTACCGACGTGCCGAGCGGCTCTAGATAAAGCTTCCGTCAGCGTGTGCTCGCCGGGCCGCTGGGAAGGGAGGGCGGTCCCTCTGAGACGAGGGTTTGTCGGCCTCTTCGTGGCCACGGCCACGGCCCAGGTGGGGCTCAGCATCATCGCCCCCATCCTCCCTCTCTACGTAGAGTCCTTCTCGGCGACCGCCTTCCAGATTGGGCTCGTGTTCACTGCCTTCTCGTTTGCCCGCGCCGTCTCGGGCCCGTTCGTCGGCCGCCTTTCGGACCGCGTAGGACGGAAACCCCTCATCATCTGGGGATTGGCCGGCTGCGCCGTCGCCTCGATGCTCTTCCCGTTCACCACCTCTCTCTGGCAGATCGCGGCGCTTCGCCTGTTCCAGGGAGCGGCCTCCATGTTGGTGACCCCTTCTGCCCAAGCGTACGTCGGCGATCTGACGCCAATCGGGCGCGAGGGGCGGTACATGAACGCGTTCTCGGCTTCGCAGTTCATTGGGATGGCCATCGGTCCCCTTCTCGGCGGGGGGATCGGGGGGGCCTGGTCGTATCAGGCGGCGTTTCTCGTCATGGCGGGGTTGAGCGCCTTGTCTCTTCTCCTCGTCTGGCTCACCGTTCCCACGGATCACGCGCCGAAGAGGCCAACTCCGATCTCCCCCTCTGCGCGGCCGACGTTGCGTCGGATCGTATCCAACGACGCCATCAAGGCCATGCTGGTCTACCTCATGACGCGAGGATTCTGGCGGCAGTCGTTCAACACCTTCTATCCGCTCCTGGCTGTCTCACTCCATGGCGCCAGCGAGACGCGAATCGGCATCGTCCTTTCCGTGTACATGTTCGCCGAGGGACTGCTTCAGGTGCCGTTCGGGTTCCTGGCCGACAAGTTCTCCCGCGTTCGCCAGATCGCTGCCGGGAGCCTCCTGGCCCCTTTGATGCTGTTCGCAGTGCCGTATGTCAGCACCGTTTGGGGAATCGTCCTTGTGACGTTCCTGATGGGAGGGTTCTCCGCGCTCGGGCGTGCGTCGGTCGCCGCGATCCGCACGGAGATCGGTAGAACGCACGGCATGGCGACCGTGGCGGGTATCCACAGCAGCGCGTTCTCGGCAGGTCGGATCGTCGGGCCGATCGTGACCGGAGCGGTCGTGGATGCCGCGGGATTGCTGGCCGCCTTCCCGCTCGGTGGCACGGTGGGACTGGCCGGCACCTTCCTTGTGGTCGGATGGATGCGCCGCTGGCTGAGACGGGACCCCGCGGCACCGGGGATCGCGAACCCAAGGCAGCCCGCGCCGGACCCTCCGCTGACGGATGCCAGGTCGTCTCAAGTATCCAAGTGAACGCGCAAAGGGACGCACTCGAACCGGCTCTGGCAGAGCCTGGGTGAACGATTGGAGAACCTTCGTTCAGAGTTGCTCCTGAGCTTGAAGTCCTCTCCTACACGGTACTTTTTGCTCACCACTCGCTGAGTCTGCCTTCCAAGACGGGAGACCCGACGTGAACGTTTGGAGAACTCCGTGCTGCATGGGAGACGGCCGAGGAATTGGTGCAGCAGCACCCAAGCTCCACTCCTACTCCTCTTGCTTCCGCCAATCCAGCTGCCCACCTTCTTCCGTCATCAGGAAGCTAAGCTCATCAGGACAGACAGCACCTTCCTTGCTACCATCTGGATCATCAAGACCCGGGATGACGTTGCCCTCCCCCGTGACTAAACCGGTGAATACCTCACCTGTGTCATAGCAGGGCGCCGTATGCAGCGCGATCCCGTAACGTTCATTGTTGAGTAACGCGCTCCCTTCGACGGTGGCCCGGGCCGAGCCTGTGACAAGGATGCCAGTCCTATTCTCCTGGCTGGTCGAGGCGGTAATGGTAACTTGGGCGGAGTTGCCGATGGCGATGCCGTTACCAGAGTTTCTTTCAACAGTGCAGCGAGTGATGGTAGCCCGAGAAGAGTCCCATACCCCAATCCCATCAGCATTGTCCGTAATGCTGCAGTTATCGATGATTGCCTGAGCAGAGTCCTCAAGCGAGACGGCTTCATAGTCGGTTCCCTCGATGGATGACCTCCTGATGGTGGCCGTGGCTGAGTCCACCAAGCAGATGCCGAAGGCCTCGCTTCCTTTGATGATCGAATCCTCGATGGTGGCGCGGGTAGAGTACCCCATTAGGATGCCATCCATATGGTGTCGCTCAATGGTGCAGCCGGTGATAGTGGCCTGAGCTTCCCGCACCATGAAAACGCCGACCTCATTATCAGAGATGATCGTGTCGATGATATCAGCTTGAGCGGCATCCGACATAGAGATCGCCTGCTCTCTGCCCTCGATGATGCAGCGGACAATCGTGGCCTGGCAGTGCCCCCCCAGCAGAAAGGCCTGTTTGTAAGTGCCGTGCATGGTAAGCCCGTCAATTGTGACACCTTGTGCGCTGTCGATCAGAGAGATTACGTTTAGGACGACTTGTCCGCCGTCGGTCTTCAGGGTGAGAGGCTTCCAGATCGTTACGCCGATTTCTTCCCTCCAATACGTCCGTCCAGCCACTGTAATTGTGCCTCCCGGAGCCAATGCGTCGACGGTCTCCTGCAGTGTCTCGTAAGGCCCCGGATAGCTAAGCTCGGTCGCTTCTGTTTCAGGGACCAAGGGTGTCCTAAGCTCTGCGGAAACGTTGCCACCAAGGTCGATGCCATTCCCCTCCATCTGATT
>Ga0180431_10007641_pt1 | contig 12542 bp, 4 predicted proteins | sample SS_ome_11_FD_132459 | JGI IMG/M metagenome (GOLD analysis project Ga0180431, IMG submission 132459) | Hypersaline lake sediment archaeal communities from the Salton Sea, California, USA - SS_1_MS_1 metaG | ecosystem: Environmental > Aquatic > Non-marine Saline and Alkaline > Hypersaline >... | reverse complement strand
GAAAGGGAACCAACAAGCTGACCACAATAGCCCAGTAGGTAGCATAGACAAAGCGTTCCCCGCACTCTCGCCACCCCCGCCGCCACGCCGCCAGCATCGCCAGCATCAACAGCCCGGCCAATCCGTAGCGCAAGGTCGAGAGCACCACACTTGGACCTCCCGGCCACAAGAATCCCACGAGCACCATCAACGGATTACGGCCACCAGCCACTTTGCTGTAGCGCAGGACATCCTCCACAAAACTGATCGGCCAGCGAGGGAAGAGAGCCAGGGCGGCCAACGCCAACGCCCCCCCTCCCGCCAGCAACCCCTTCAGCAGCCGCCAGTGACGTCGTTGCCCTAGCGCCCATACCAGCAACCAGGGGACGACGAAGACGAGCATCTGGGGCTTGATGGAGGCGGCCGCCAGCCACACGCCAGCCCAGCCGTCACGACCCCGTCGCAATGCCAGCAACGCAGCCACCAGAAAAAGCACAATGTGGAGCGTAAACTGCCCCAGGATGATGGTGCGAGACACGGGGTATAGAAACAGCGTCCCCAAGCACAGGCCCGCCAGCCCGATGGGCGACGGGCGCCATTGCCCCAGGCGCAGCAACTCGATCACCGTCGCCACGGTCACCCACTGCAGCGTCACGATCCATATCGCGTATGCCCAATCGTAAGGGAGATAGACCAGGGGCCAGAAGAAAAACAGAATGTAGAGTGGATAGGCGAAGCTTCCTTTCCCCTGGCGAGAAGGATCTATCCCCTTGACCACCTGAATCTCAGCGGTGACCTCCGGGCTATAGGGATCTCGCCCTTCCAGAAGCAAGGCCCTGGCCCCGGCCCAGCGCGAATAGAAGTCATTGCCACCGAGGAAGCGGGTGGCGAAAAAGGCATGGACCGCCACACACTCAGCGGCAAACAACGCCGCGATCAAAAGGCCGATCAGCAGCCACCGGACGTCCGCTACCCGCCGGATGTTTTCTATCCGCCGGGTGTTTTCTACCCGCCGGGTGTTTTCTACCCGCTTCATCCCAGATACCCCAAATCCTGTAGGCGCTGCCGCACCGCTTCCTCATCGTCCGGCGAGTACGGGCGGCCTCTCTTGCTCACCTCATGCTCGCGCACCGCGCCGGTGCTTGGGCCAACGAGCACCTCTACCGGGGTCAGGCGCTCCTGATCGATCCACTCAGGTAGCAGCGCGTCGGTCAGCACGCAGCCATCCATACCGGCCGGTATCGGGTGCCCCATCAGGTACAGGACCGTGGGAGCCAGATCTTCGATGATCGCCCTTTCCAGGTGCACACCTGCCTGGACCGGCGCACCATACAGCAGCACCATGCCATCTTGTCGGTGCCAGCCCGTGATCCCGTAGGAGACCTCCATCAACCGATGCGAAGCAAACTCATACTCCCCGAACGATAGATAGCGAAACCCCTTGGGCACGAACACGATGTCCGGCATCCGTTCCACGCAGGGGCCCTGGAACAGCATTTCGCGGGTATACACTTGATCCACAAACCGCTCGCCAGTCTCCGGGTCATCCATCGCCCTGAGACGCTCGACCACCTCCTGACACACCTCATCATATTCGCTCCCTGGCGCAACCGTACCCATCGGCTCCCGCCCACGCAGGTTGACCCACAACTGACCGGCGTTACCCAGAGAATACACCCGCGTCTGAGGCCAGTCTATGTCCTTAAACGAGAGAAAGAAACGAGCCAGCTTCTTCTGCCCCTTTCCTTTGGTCACCCGGCCCTTCAGTCCACCCAGACCCAGGTTGAGCAGTACATTATAGGCGTTCAGGGGAGTCATCCCCAGCGCAAACATCGCGTGCTTGAGTTTCGTCGTCGGCCCCCGCTGCAACCGGAGCAATTCCCAATCCAACAGCCAGTTGTTCATGTGGATGTATTTGTGAAATGGACCGGCGCCATGATCGGACATCAAAATCAGCACCGTCTGGCTGTCCAGTTGGGACAGCAAGTCGGCCAGTTGACGGTCGATGTACTGATAATACGCCAAGATGGCGTTCGAATATCGATCTGTGCCAGGAGCTCCGTGCAAGGGATGAGCCGGATCCATAAAATGCCACAGCCCATGCTGCAGCCGGTCGGTACCCCGGAAGACGTACATCAAGAAGTCCCACGGTCGCTCCCGCATCAACCGACGCACGACACGTAACTGTAGCTCCGTGGTCTCGTAGATCGCCCGCAGGAAACAGTCCATATCGCCCTTGGCATAGGATTGCGGTGAGTGGATGCAGTAGTCCTCTGCACGCAGCTCATCGGCCAACTCGGGTGGATAGGTGAAGTCTGATTGCTCCGAAGGCGTCAGCAACCCACTGATCAAGCAGCCATTGACGGGCTCTGGTGGATAGGTGACGGGCACGTTTGCGACGATGACCGAGCTTCCCATCTCGCTCAATAGGGCCCATAAGGACTGTCCCTGGCGCATAGAAGCGTTCACCGGCAACACATCGTACGAGTCGGGATGCCGAAAGACGAAGTCGATCAGGCCATGTTTGCCCGGGTTCTTGCCAGTGGCGAAAGAGGACCAAGCAGGCGCGGTAATGGGCGGCATTGTGGAACGCAGTCGCCCCCACGCCCCCTGCGTCATCAATCGCCGAAACGTAGGCAGCAGACCCTCTCCGACCCACGGCTCAATCAGGTCGAACGTTCCTCCGTCCAGCCCGATGATCACGACCTTAGAGGGCGAAGGATGCGCAGGGTGTGAAGGAGTGCTCGCCGAAGGCGTCGCACTTACAGGGGAAGAATCCGACATCATCACGGGACATCCTCCAAGCGGTAGAGTTCGTAGACATCGTCAAAACTCTCCACCAGCGTCATATAGGAGGTCTGCAACTCCTCCAGAACTTGCAGGTCCGCCGGCGTGATGGGATCGAACTGGGCCTCCAGGAGATAGTCCAGCCCAACCCGGTAGAGCAGTACGTGGGTAAACCCCTCCGCCCGCCACGTCCGGGCGATGGTATCGGCGTCATAGCCGTAGAGATGCGTGGTGTGCAAGAAGCGATCCAGCATAGCGTCGGGCCAACATTCCACCTGGCAGTGATAGGTGCGCGGTTCCCACAAGAACAGAACCACAGCATCGGGCGGCAACTCTCGATTCATGGTCTCTACGGTGGCATAGTACCAACCCAGGCGCCGGGCCAGGTAGTCATCACGCGATTCCACCCCCAAAACGACGGGCAAGGGATTGGCTTGCAAGAACCGAACCAGCAGCGCGAAAAGCAACAACGCCAGCGTCAGGATCACCACAGCCCGAGCCAGCCAATCCACGGCCAGGCGCGGACGACGCAGCATCCTCAACCGGTCCAGGGCTACACCCCCTAACACCGCCACAGCGCCAAAGACCAGAAACAGGAACCGTGACCGCAGCAGCATGGCCGTGCGGGCCAGCCCGTTCAGCCACAGGAGATAGTTGAGGGCGAAGAACAGGAGCATATGCCCGGCGACCGCCCGCTTCTCCCGATCAAGGCCGCGCCAGGTCAAGACGAGCAGGGCTACGCTGGGTAGCAACAATGGCCCAATGGTGGCCTCGTACAGCACAGTTCCCTCAGTGCCCAAGATCGTCGCTTCCAACGGGGCAGTCAGCAGCCGCCAGGGAGCGGTGGTCGCCAGCCCGGTGCCGGGCCGATCGTACCACCAGCGACGCCATTCGTCCCAATACAGGCCATTGGGAAATAAGAACGGATAGACCGGGTTGCCCGTAGTCAGGAGATTCTCCAGCAATCCCGGCAGGACGACGCCGCCAGCGGCGAGCGCCATGAGCGTCAGGCGCCATACGATGGCACGAAGGCCATCACGGCGCGAAGTCCAGATCAGGCTCAATCCCAGGGCAACCGGGATCACAACGGCGGTGTACTTGACCCCACCGCAGAACCCACAGCACAGGCCTGCGACCAGCAGCCACCCTTCTTCTACTCCAAAGGGAAGCGCGTGCAATCGAGTTTGCGTGCAACTCGGTTGCCCGGCTCCTGCCCGGCACTCACGCCAGCGAAGAAATGCGTAGAGGGCAGACGTGGCATAAAAGAGGAGCGTCGCATCCACGTAGGCCCAGGTCATCAGCGTGAAGAGGGTGGGCACGGAGAGCAACAAGGCGGCCGCCAGCCAGGCCACCCGAACGTCGAAGAAACGCCGAGCCAGCGAGACGGTGATCGCTAACGCCAACAGCCCATATCCGAAGTGAAGCAAAGGGGCCACCCCCTCGCCCGCAAGCAGCAGACCGAGGGTGAACTGCATTTCACCCAGTTGAGGGAATCCCAGGTAAGGCAGATCAAGGGGATGAACCAACCGCCCTGCCTCCACGAAGAAGCGCGGCCCGGTCAGGTGATAGACCAACGTGTCCCAACCAGTAGGAGGAGCCAACGCAGTCAAGAAGGTCAGGGAAAGACTGGCGACGCCGTATATCATCACCCACCGATGGAAACCGGACCGGTTCGCAGTGGCGGCTCTGTGCTCAGGGCGAAGCGCTTCGGTCGCTTGCAGCGATGCCCGTCCCTCCCACGTAAAGGGAAGCGCGGCGGCTCCTCCCACTCCAAAGGGAAGCGAAGCGACTACATCAGCCAGTGATGCCCCCAGATCGCGCCACAACAACCCTCCCAGCACCAGCACCAGCCCCCAGGCCACAACTGGCCGCAGCAACCCAACCAATCCCAATCCCAACAGCAGCAGCGACAACAGGCCCAATCCTACTCCAGTCGAGAGAGCCAATCGCGCGGCTGGCAGATCATCACTCAGGACGCAGAACCAGCCCACCACCCGCCGCCCCAACGCTGCCCCCAACCAGGTGACCCCCAGCCAGACGACGACGTTCGCTAAGGAGCGCCCCAATCCGGCGACGATCCCGGCGTCGAAAGGCTTATGGGCCCAGAAATAGGCCGCCACCACCCCAAACAGCCATAGAAGCACGATCGTGACCTTCACACCCCACCATCTACGCCGCTTCGCTTCCCTCTGAAGTAGAAGGGAAGTGAAGCCCCGTCCTGCCGCATCGGTACGGCGCGCGCTCTCACGTGCCCCGCCGTTCGAGAAGAGATCGGGACACATATCACTCCACCTCCCTTCGGCAGACCAGCATTCTTCGCAGGCCAATCCAGGGCATCAAAGTATGCCTCATACGCGCTTCCAACCACTCGCCCAGGTTGATCATCCACCTGGGTCCGGCAGGGACGAGCACCTTCGTCTCCGCACATTCCACCCGAAACCCAGCCTGTCTCACCATGGCCAACAACTTCCTGTAGCCGATGAAGCGATGCGGTCCCTTAGAATGGTGCAACCCCAAAATAGCGGCCAGCGAGTGGATGGGTCGCCATAGAACGTTAGGCGTGCTGAGAATCAACACACCCTGTGGCCGGGTCACGCGACCCAGCTCGGCGATCAATCGCTCCGGCTCCGAAAAATGCTCCACTGTCTCAAGGGAGAGGACCGTGTCGAACTCGCCATCTTCAAAGGGCAAACGATAATCGAAAAGCGGCACCCACCGGAAGCGCTTGAGCCCCACCTCGCGCAACCGCCGCTGGCATATCTCCCCCATCCTGTAGGAGACCTCAGCGCATACCGCCGAGCCCACTTTCCCCCGCTGGTAGAAATAGGCCGTCCCCTTGCCGGTACGAGCGCAGATATCAAGGAAGTGCGCCCGGTCGGATAGTTGAGCCAGGCTGAGCGCATCGGTAAAACGACGGAAATAGGAGTAGGTGTCCTGATTGATCTCATCGTAATCCTGCGCCAGGCGATCGTAATGCTCGGCAATGTCGGCGAACGACCAGTCCGCCTGCGTCCAGTAACGAATCTCCCTCGCGGCCGACATCATTGCCCTGAGACTCCTTCTCAGGATAATGGAGGGGAGAGCTTCCCTCCCGCTTGCGGGATCAACCGAGGCGAAAGCCTCTCGCCCGCCCGCAGGGGAGACTGAGGAGGGGCCTTCCGCCCGCCTGCGGAGGGGACTGCGGAGGGGCCTCCCTCCCGGCTGCCGGGGGGACTGAGGGGCGGGCTCCCGCCCATTTGTGGGGGGGAGCGAGGGGGAGCCTCCCTCCCGCTTGCGGGGGGGACTGAGGGGGGGCTGAGGGGGGGAGGCAGACAAGCTCCCTTTCACCTCAAAAGGAACCTCGACCAACCCCCTACGCTTCACAGGCTTAGAAATCCTCTTCCATGCCCTGCGCAGCGCCTCAAACACAGGACCGACCAATCCCAGCGGCACGAACTCGACCGCCCGCCTGAGAAGTCGTGTGCGACACACCCCAAAGAGAGACACAATGGCCAGCTCAACCAGTTTGCGGGAGAGGGGAATGGACACTGGACGGTAGCCAACCTCAGGTACACGCTTCCCCATCGCCTTCCGCCATTCCAAACGGATAAACGCACCCCGCTTCTTGAAATCAAGCATATGAGCGTGCATGGAGGAGGCCTCCTCCAAACCAATCTCCTCCACAGCCAGCACGCCTTCCTGTTGCATCGATGCCAGAAGCTCCTCCCCTCTTTCTGAGCGGGCCACGACGACCGAAAAGCCCCCTCCCTGCCCCTCATATCGCGGGTGCCAGGCATCGCCGACCGATATGTCGGTCAACTCATTGGTAAAATCTACCGCCAACAGGCTGCTCCGCGTGACATAGAATGGAATCAGATAATTGTAGTAGAACTTCTTCACCCTGAACACCTCCCCCGACCGGGTCCGAATCTGCAGATACCCCGGCCACTCACCTTCCCGGTATTTCAATTCAGCCACCTCCTCCACATCGTCGACCCCGTTCGACCGCAGGTAGCTCTCAACGGCTCCAAAATACACGCTCGTGCCAACGTAAGGGCCAAGGACGGTGTTCACTTTCAAAGCCCCGGGATGTCCCAGCCTCTGTAACTGCCGCAGGGAAGCCACCTGATCAGGAAGCCCGACATAGGCCAGTCTGCCATCGAAACGCTCCATATCCGCCAAAATGGTGTTCACGGGCACAGGCACATATACGCTCTGGCTGGCAGCGACGATCTCATCCACCGACCGGGCGATGATGGGACGGGCCTGCCAGGGCTTGGGTCGTCCCTGGCGCACGACGACGGCGCCGTCAATCTGCCCCGTTTCCAATAAAGTGACCAGCGCCTGGGTGATCACGCCCCCAGATGCGCCCCGGCGGCGAATCTCGGGCACGCGCGAGTACCCCACAAAAACCCATCGGCAATGGCCCATCAACCAATTCTCAGGATACGTCCCAAACAGATCGCGGTAAGCCGCGGGATAGGGAATCCCCTTCCCGGGACAGGCCTCGTAAGCCAGGGGGTCCAACCTGACCGGTATCCCCGGTATGGGCGCCGGCAACGGGCCTGAGGAGGTCTCGCGCATCTGCAGCGTGCCAAAGGATAATCCCACGCAAGTTCCACAGTGCGTGCATAGACCTGCCGCGACCACCTCGGACCTTATCCTCAAAAAGTCCCCCGACCCTAAAGCCCCAAGACCTGACCTACCGAAGGGCAAACCGCTTGAGGTCGACACTTCAGATGTACGGAGCGCTGTACTGGGCGCACAGCACCCGTGCCCAACGGGAATGAGGTCGGAGTTACAACCAAGCCTTGGGTCTTTCGAGCAAGGGACCTGAGCAGTTCGCATGAAGTTATTCCTTGTAGTGATTGGGCAGCCGCTTGTTGATCAGCTCAGCCAGCATGCCAATAACCGCCACTTGGAACCCGGTCATGGCGATCACCAACGTACTCACGTCAGCCAATTGCCCCAGCACGAACATACTAAACAGCGCCCAAGCCACGGCTACGAGCAACAACAGCAGGCTGACAGGCAAGAACAGCCGCAGGGGCGCGAAATACAGCGCGATACGCAACACAAGTTGCACAAAGTTGATCGTATCCTGAATAGGTCTGATCTTGGAACGTCCGACCCGGGCGTAATAATTGATGGGCACGTAGTCCACGGGATACCCGTTGACCAACATCGCCAAGGTAATGGTCGTGGTGAAGGAAAACCGGTTAGGTAACATGCTCAACAGCCGCAACGCCACTTCGCGACGAAAAACTCGCAACCCGGAGTTCAGATCCGGAATAGACTCCCCCGCCACAAAATTGGCCAGCCGGCCGATGGCCCACTTCGCCGGCCTGCGCACGAGGGGAATGGACACGTCTTTCCCCACGCGCGCCCCCACGACCATATCATATCGGCCTTCGATCAAACGGGCAACCAGGTCCGGAATGCGCTCGTTCGGGTAGGTGCCGTCGGCGTCGGTGATACAGATCAGGTCGTACTGGGCCCGGCGGATGCCGGTCTTAAGCGCTGCACCATATCCTCGATTGTCCTTGTGGCGCAAAACGGTCACCCCGCGCGATCGCTCACTACGTGCATGCTCTCTATTCACTCGCACTGGTGCTGCACGCCCCGCGCTCTTGCGCATTGCTCGCGCTGTACCCGCACTCTTTCGCACTTTTCGCGCTCTAACCGCACTCTTTCGCACTTTTCGCGCTGCAACAGCACAGCGCTCGGCCACCTCGCCCGTGGCATCCCCTGACCCATCGTCCACCACGATAACCTCATACACCATACCAGCACGGTCGCAGACCTGCAGCAAACGCTCTAGCACGTCGGCGATCGCCTGCTCCTCGTTATACGCTGGGATCACGACAGTGACCGCTTCCATATCTGGCACACGTTGTTCACACACGTGTCACTTCACCTCCCTCCTGCTCAACAAAGGCATGGGGCACAAGCCGGATCGCTGCAAGACGGAGCTCGAATCACGTCTGTCAACCGGCAGCTGACGCTGGAAGGAAACCGTGGCTACTTCCGCCCAACATAAGGTGCGCACAAACAGCTCACGGCCCCTTCACGTAGTTTCGCTGCACCAGGGGCACGTAAACAGTGTACGGATTGACAATGACGGTCCGCGAGTCCGAGTCCACACGGCATGCGTTGGTCGCCCTAAACACCACGGTGTACACCCCGTCGTCTTCATACGCGTGCGTCACGACAGAGGTCGTTCCCGCCTCAGCATTCAGCGTGACCTGCTCGCCGTCGCCGAAGTCCCAGACGTAGTCGATAGGAGTCGTGCTGGCGTCTTCCACAACGCCGGTGAACGTGACCTCCTGACCGATCATCGGCTCCGAAGGAACATAGGTGATACTCTGAATAGACACCGGCACACAGCCGATAGGAGTGTCCACCGGCCCTCCAAGAACAGTATACCCCTGAACACAGGAAGCACCGAAGACGTGATTACGGATGGGGATGTCTGGATCCGCGTCGGTGTCCACACGCACGGCAAAGGATACCGAAACCTGCTCACCAGCCGGGAGCAAGGCCAGCGTCCACGTGACAACGCCACGGCCGCTATCGTGGGCACAGGCGTCACCGCCGTCGCACTCCAGATACCCGGTACTCGATGGAACCGTATCGCTGATGACCAGGCCTGTGGCATCTCCCTCTCCGCTGTTAGAGACGATCAGCGTGTAGGTCAACACCCCGCCGGGGATCACCTCCTCCGGCTCCGTCGTCTTGGTGATCTTCAGCGTCGGTAACCGCACGGTAGTGGTAGCAGAATCGACATGCCCCAACGTGTCCGTCTCCGTCGTCGTGGTGCTAATGCCCGCCGTGTTCGTCAGCACAGTCTCCGACTGAATCGCGGTGGAGACGGTGGCCGTGATCCAGACGGTCCCTCCCGGCCCGCTTATGCTCCGGCTCACCGGGGCCGTCAGCGTCCAGGTGACGCCACGCCCGATCCGTTCCACCGTCGTGTCGGCCGAGGTCGCGGAGATGACGTCGGTCAGCGAAAGCGGCAGCGTATCGGTAATGCGCACATCTTCGGCCCGCACGACACCGACGTTGGCATAGTGAATCGCGTAGGTGATGACCTGGCCAGGCGAGCGCACCGGCGAACCCTCCTTGTCGATGCTCAAGTCGGGATAACCCGTGGTGGCCGTGACAGCCTGGGTGGCGGTGTAAGACACCCCATGGGACCCAGCGTCCGGCAGAGAGGTACCCAGGACCTCAGCGGTAGCGGTCAGGACCACAGCAGGCCCGATTGACTCGCTCACCCGAGCGGTAAAGGCGACAGAGACCGAGTCGCCAGCGTCTATACTCCCCACCGTCTGAGTGAAGCAACCGCCACCCGTATCGCTCACCGCCCAACCACCCTGGAGGGTATCGGTCACGGTCACGTCGTGGAGGGATCCGGTTCCCGTGTTCACGGCGGTCACAGTGATTCGTACAGTTTCGTCCATCCCCAGGTTCTCATGCCGTGCCACCGTATGGGTGACCATCAGGCCGGGCTCGGTCAAAGTGAGCGCGTGGGTATCGCTGACCACACGCCCCAGACCGGTGGCGGAGCCCTCTGTGTAAGAGATGGCGACGGTGTTGGTCAGAAGATCACCGGCACCGTTACCGGGCCGGGCAAGAACCCGGGCGTTGAACGCCAGGGTTACGAGTTCAGGCCCTCCACACGTAGCCGTCACTGTGCCCAGCGTCCAGGTGATCATGCCGTCTCCTGTAGAGCGATCCTCAGTCTCGGTATACGTGCCGTTGACAGAGAGACTGCCCACCACGTATGTCACCGCTGGGGTGGTGGAAATAACGCCGCCCTCGACAACGCGCGGCAATTGCTCCACCACCACGGGCCGGTAAGCCACGTGGCCGGCCGGGACAGTGAAGGACACCGTATAGGTGACGGGCTCGCCGATGGCCACGCCGCCCGCGGGCGACGCACTCCCTTGCCCTTGCTTCCGAACGGCGCCAACGGCCGTCCGCACTGTTACTGGAAGCGGCGTGACGGAGAAAACCGACACCGAATCACTGACCGAACCAGTAAACGTGATGACGGTACCGTCGGCGAGATAGGGGGTGATGCTGGCGGAGTAGGTGATGTACACACTGCTCTGGGCAGCTACATCGCCAGTCCACGTGATAGCGCGCTGGGCCCCTCCCCCTGACACGTACCCCCCGCTTCCAACGGTGTAGGTGACGATGTTGGTGTAGGCATCGTACGCGACGCTGACGGGAAGCGTATCGGTGAGTCTGACGCCGGCCATGGGGCTGTCGGCCACGTTCGTCAGCGCCAGCGTATGGGTCAGCGTCTGACACAGCACCAGTTCATCACCCGGATGTTCCCTATCCGCTGAGACCCACCTGGCCGCACGCAAAGGATACTGATCGGCGCCAATATCAGGGTCGGACGTGGAGAGCCTGGCCTCGCCGTCAACGTCCGTATCCACCCCAACCCACGCGCCCGCCCCAACGGCCGCCGAGTCACCCTGAATGTGATAATCCCCCCCAGCCGGCCCTGCGAATTTCGGATCGCCGACGAGATCGTTGACGGTAGCGATGACCCCTCCACCCGCGGTATCAGTATATGAACCCGTCGCATGCCACAGCGTGTGATCGGCGGCGACGTTGGCCCCGGTCTCGGTCGTGATACCCACTGTGTGGCTGACCAGGACGGTGTTGGACATGGCCAAGATGAAATTGCCGACTCGTAGACCGTGTTCGCCATTGTCGGCCACCGTATTGTGGCGCAGATGGCCCTCGGCGATGCCCCCCTCCCCCCACAGATACAGGCCATCACCGCCGGCGCCGGAGTGGTTCGCAGCGACGACATTGTTGGTCAGGGTGATGAGATCGCCACCGCCCAGTTGCACGGCTATTCCCCCTCCCTCAGCGCTGGCATAGTTCCCCACTATGACGTTGCGCTCCAGAAGCCCCACGTCGCCGGAGACGGTGGTATCCGAGATATACAGCCCGCCACCAAGAGCGGTGCTCGTGTTGGTGAAGATACGATTGCCCGTCAAGAACACCTCGACATCCTTCAAGAACAGGCCCGCGCCGGTGACAGCCCCGTTGCTGTAGACGTAGCTGCTATCCAGCGTGAAGGAGCCACCGCCTTGATAGACACCGCCCCCGCCGCCCCCAGCCACGTTACTATACACTTGAGTGGCACGAATGGCAAGATCGCCCCCCTCAGCGTAGATACCGCCGCCGCTGCAGCCGGCACCACTGGCCACGTTGCTATATACCTGACTGTTCGCCAGAGTAACCGCAGCCGTGTGGATGTAGAGACCGCCACCCTGGTCGCTGACAGAGCCATTGAGCAACCGGAGCCCATCTACCGTCACCGTCACCGGGCCGGTGATGACCATCGCCCGTCCGCCAGCCCGCGCGTCCACATAGACGGGATGTAGCTCAGGATCACTGGTGATCCAGTTGGGCGTCGTGTACCCGCCGGTCACGGTGATGGATTCAGAGACGTGTACCACCGGGTCGGCCCCCACGTAAGTCCCTTCGGCCACCCTCACTTCGTCGCCCGCCTGAGCCTGATCCACCGCGTGCTGCATCGTCGCACAAGGCCTCCAACCCGCGCGACAACTGTTATCCACGTCTTCGCCCTGCGGAGCCATAGCCACGTAACGCGTGCCACCCACGCCGTTGATCTCCGTCGTCGCCTCGTTGCTGCGACGGACGTCGCCGTACATCAACACATCCGCGTCGTTGACGATCTGCACGCCCGCAGCCAGCCAGGTCGTGACCTGGGCCGTGTACGTGATGTACGCCGGCTGCCCCTCGGCGAT
>Ga0180431_10007640_pt1 | contig 12543 bp, 14 predicted proteins | sample SS_ome_11_FD_132459 | JGI IMG/M metagenome (GOLD analysis project Ga0180431, IMG submission 132459) | Hypersaline lake sediment archaeal communities from the Salton Sea, California, USA - SS_1_MS_1 metaG | ecosystem: Environmental > Aquatic > Non-marine Saline and Alkaline > Hypersaline >... | reverse complement strand
CGCCTGCGACATCCACGGCAAGAACTGGCCCGACGTCGTGAAACGCGACGGTGAAAGCCGTGGCACGGGCTGGCACGATGCGAAGCTGGAGATTATCAAGCCGTACAAATTCAACCTCGCGATCGAGAACACGGTCGCGATGAACTATGTCAGCGAGAAGATGTGGGACGCGATCCGGACCGGCTGCGTGCCGATCGTCTATGCCGACGCCGGAATATCCGACATCCTGCCGGCGAATGCCTTCATCGACTGCAGCGGGACAACCGACTTTGACGTCATCGCCGCTACGATGGCGGAAATGCCGGACGACGAACGGATCGAGCGTGTCCGCGCTTCCGTCGAGGGCTATCGGCGCCTGCTGCCGGAAGTCGACCGCGCTGCGCAGGTGGCCGAACTCGTTCGGCGCTTTGCTGCGCGCCTTGCGGAAGAGCTGGCGCGACCAGGGGATTGATCGCGACGTTCTTCTTTCGAATCGCTCAGCTTGTCGCCACTATCAGCGACAGGGTCGCCAGGACGATCGTCACCGGGGTCATCGTGTAGCGTTCAGGCTTCGATCGCGAAATCGCGTTCATCACAACGCCGACGACGAAATAGCCGCTCACCACCCAGGCGAGCACCCGCACCGTGTCGCCGCGGAAGAGGAGATCGGTGCTCCCGGCGCGGTCGAGGAGCACAATGGCCATCAGCGCGTAGATGACAATCGCGACGACGCTGCCGATGCGAAGCGATGGAGGCAGTACGCGATGCTGCCCGCCCCAGGCGAAGTGACCGTAGGGCGCGCCAGTTGCGAGCCCGACCTGAAACAGGGCGAGCGCCCCCAGGATGACGGCAACGATGAATGCGGCAGTCTCAGCCATCAGCTACCCCACGGAGTTTCTTGGCTCTCCGTCCATAGCAGGGTTCCGATATCGGACCTATAATGCACGCAAAATGTCTGCCGCTCTCGGTGCTGAGTGAAGAAGGTGAAGCTCGAATGGCAATTGCACTGCGACCAATGCGAGCCGCAGAATTCGCAGCCTATGTCGAGCGCCTCGTTCCGGACTATGCGGCGGAGATCTCGTCCAATTACGACGTGCTCCCCGAAGCCGCTCTGGCGCAGGCACGCGCCGAAATCGATCGGGACCTGCACGCCGGCACCAACGCGCCCGATCATGTTCTGCTTTGCATCGTTGACGAGCCGTCGGACACGCCGATCGGCTATTGCTGGTATCGGCCCGACCGGGAAGCGCGCCATGTCTTCGTGCTCGATTTCCAGCTCATCCCGAAGCATCGCGGCAAAGATTATGGCAAGGCTGCCCTTGCCGCTCTCGCCGACGAACTGGCGGAGTCCGGCTTCGACGAAATCCGGCTCAGGGTCGCCGCCGACAATGCCGTCGCCCAGCACGTCTATCTCAATAGCGGCTTTCGCCCGACTGGCATCAACATGAGCAAACGGATCGGCTGAAGCGTCAGCATCGCTCAGGCTGGGCGATCAGCGTCCACTGACTCAGCGACCGGCTCGCGCCGTTTCAGCCAGTCGCCGATACGTCCGGAGAAGGTCTTGAAGCCGACGTGATGGAGTTCGAGCTCGGGGTCGAGCCACACCTCGCCGCCGATCTCGCGCCAGCGGCGGCAGAACGAGAAATCCTCACCCCAATAGGCCTCGCCGTCATGGATGTTGTCGAACAACGCCCAGGCCTCGCCGTTCGGCACGTTCGAGTCGGCGAAGCGCTTGTCCGGATAGGCTGTCACCATCCGCTCCAGCGCGACGCGGCTGACGCGGAGGAAGCCGGCGGGAACCCCTTCGACCTCGAGCAACCCTGTCTCGGGGTCGGCCCACAATTCGTCACGTCCGGCAATCCAGCGCACCGAATAGCCTTCCGGGTCCTTGCGGTGGCGATACGCGCCGGCAACGAAATCGACTGGATGGTCGACGAGCTTCAGGATGCCGCCAGGCTCCCAGAACACGTCGGCGTCAACGAAAACGAGGTCGGTCCCCTCACCGGCCAGGAACTGCGCGACAATCATATCGCGCGCATGGGCAATCATCGCGTTGCCGCTCTCGTCGAAGATCGTCACCTTGTCGCCGCGCTCGGCGAGACCGAGCATATCGGCCATCAGCGCGCGCATGGTCCCGAGATGCACCTGTCCGGTATAGGCCGGCACCGCGATCCAGACATTCCTTGGCACATTGCTCTCCTTCGCAAGACATCCGGGGAATCGCACCGACGCACGACGAACTCAGGAGGCCGGCGGCGACACGCGCGCCAGATCCGGCGGACATCGCAGCGGTGCCGCGAATGGGTGTGAGGAACCGAACTAGGCCGGCAACGGGGCGGCGGCGCGAAGTCGGTTGCCGCCCGAATGCTTGGCTTCGTAGAGTGCGCGGTCAGCACTGATGAAGAGCGCTTCTATCGAAACAGCGCTTGCCTCGGAGACCGCCAGCCCCGCCGAGGCCGTGAACCAGGTCCGGTCCTCTTCCTCGACGCCGACGAGACTGGCGAAGATCTCCATGACCCGAGTGGCCGCCGCTCGTGCCTCTTGCGCATCGGCGCCAGGGAGCACCGCGGCGAATTCCTCGCCGCCGATCCGCCCGGCGAGGTCGCCGGCACGAAGCCCTTCGCGAGCGGCAAGCGCAAACGCCTCCAGCACCGCATCGCCGAAGGGATGGCCGTAGGTGTCGTTGATCCGCTTGAAGCGGTCGAGATCGAAGGCGATGAGTGCGGTCGACTGCCCGGCCCGCTCGGCCGAGGCGATCAGCCGCTTGCCCTCGTTGAAGAAGGCGCGGCGATTGGCGAGCCCGGTCAGCGGATCGGTCATCGCGGCTGTTCGCAGCTTCGCCTCGGCGCGTTCCTTGATCAGCGAAACGACCAGCAGCGCCAGCGCCTGGATGAAGACCAGCGTCTCCAGCGCCATCGGCGCAAACCAGGGGCTCGTGAAATCGGTCGAGAGATTGTCGGCATCGATGATCGCAATGGGAATACGCGCCAGCACGACGACGGAGTGGACGAGAAGAACGACGATGACCGGCAAGCGCGCGCGAAGACCGTCCTGAAGCCAGAACTCGCGCGCACCAATCAGACAGTAGAAGGTCGTCACCGCAGACGCGACTATGACTCGGGCAGCATAGCTGTCCCCGACTGGCGGCAGCTGGACCAGCCCGAGCCACACCGCGACGCCTGCCAGCGGAACCAACCAGGGCACCGGTCGGCGGTTGAAGACCCGGGCGGTCACCCAGATCATGGCCACCCCATAGACGATCAAGGAATTGGCGAGATCGATCGAAGCGACCGTGGGCAGCGTGTCTCGCCCTGCGAGCAGGACGTTGCCGACACCGGCGAGCGTGAAGCCGAGCGCCATGAAGAGCAGGCTCCGCTCCTCGCTGTTGCGCAACCACACCCACGCGACCAGCAGCGCGTTCGCAAAGGTCGACGCCATCACCACGACGAAGAGCGTTGAAGCGTCGAATTCCATACCGAACGCAGCGAATACCCATAGCCGTTCGGGCCGACCCAAGCGTGAGTCGGCTCCGCCGGTGCGCGACAATGGTCTCCATTGCCTTATTTCTGTTTAATGCCCGGGCGTGATCGACCGGAAACCAGCACCGATGGCCGAGGGCAAGGACAGGAGCGACCTTCAACGATACCCGCTCTCTGCCGTTCCGCAGTCGGAACGCTCGGCATTCGAGGCGGAACTGAACGCCGCCATGAGTTCCTACTCGCCGCCCGCCAACGTGGCTGCTTACGAAGCGGCGGGCCTGACTGTAGCGGGCGAGCGGACATCTCCCATCGTGACGGAATTGGCGGCGGCGGCGCTTCGCGACAAGCGACCTTTCTCCGCGGTCCGCATCGGCGACGGCGAGTCCAACCTCACCGCCTTTGAGATGTTTCCCGGCTATCCGAATCTCGACCGATACGTCGCCGAAGCCACCATTTGGCAACAGGAGGACAGCTTCCTCGTGGACGAGACCTGGATTGTCTGCCTACGGGAGATGGTGGTCTCCTCCTACGCGCAGGCCGATCTCCTGGGTGTCCTCGGGCTAGCGCCCTTTCCCGGAGCAAGCCAAGCTTCCACGTCGGCCGCGAACCGCTTCAGCGGCATCTTCGAGAGGAAGAAGCGACCACGCGGGCTTGTCGGTCAGTTCCGAGCGCGCCAGCTTTGCCGACAGATGGCAGAATCCGGCGCGTTCGCCGGCAAGACCATTGCCACGGCACATTTTTATCTCGGTGTCGTCCGACATCTAGACGCTCTGATGGCGGAGGCCGAGCAGGTTCTGCTTGTCACCAGCAGGCCTCATCTCGCACAGGTCTTCGCCCGGCGGTTCGACGGACCGGCTGTCTCGGCCATCCATGTCGGCCGCGGCAGGCGCAACGCAGCTCCGACGTTGGCCAAGCCCACCTTCCTCGCCGAAGTCTACGAGCAGTTGCCCGCCGACATGGCAGGGACGCTTTGTCTGATCGGGGCGGGCGTGTGGAAGGGCATCTATGCGAGTTGGGTGAAACAGCGCGGCGGCGTCGCGGTGGACATCGGATCTGGATTCGACCTCCTTGACGGCGAAGTCACGCGCCCGTTTCACCGGGCACTACCCGAAACGGAACGCGACACTTATCGGCTCGTGAAGCCCGCCTCGGCTCCGAACGACGACGCTAACGCACCGGAATGAAAGTCACGGGATAGACCAGCCCGGAGAAGTCGAGCGTGCATTCCAGCTCACGCATCTGCCAGGCCGGATTGTGCATCGCCGGATTGAACAGGCCGTCGCGGATGGTGATCGAATCCTCGCAGACGAAACCCTCCCCGGTGCGGTCGTCTGCGAAGCTGAAGGTGCCGGTGAGCCGGTTGATCGCAGCAACGGCGCCGGTCTCGCGATCGAAGCCGAAATAGAACGCCGTCCACGAGACGGTGTTCTTGCCGACAAGTTCCCAAACGCCTTGGGTGATCGAGCTCGGCTGAAGCGGAAAGCCGCCGTCGCGCGTCGCCACGAATCCGGAATCCGTCGCATCGACGGCGATCACAGTGCCGCCGGTCTGCAGTGTAACGATCGCCGGGATGAACACGCCCTGCGCGTCGCCGGCGATTGCGGTGGCGTCGAACCAGGCGAAATAGGTGCCGACCGGGTCGGTCTCTTGCGCGCCCGCCATAGCCGGCACAAGCGCCAGCGCGCCCGCCACCGCGACCGCGACCGGGACCAGTGTTCCGAAACGTTTCATCGCTCCGCCTCCTCTCCGCTCTTGGCAGGGAGAATCGATTCGACGAAGCGTCTTGGCAATCCGCTACGCGAAGTCGCCCACGCTGAGGACCGAGCCGAGCGTCACGCCGATAGCGGCGAGATTCTCGGCGGCGCCCTCGTCGCGATCGACGATCGACAGAGCCCGCTGGACGGTCGCGCCCTCGGCCCGCGCTGCCTCGATCGCTTTGACGGTCGAGCCGCCGGTCGTCGTGACATCGTCGATGATGACGACGCGTTTGCCGGCGAGCGACTCAGTCGGCGCCAGGCCCTCGACGCCGAGCCGCGTGCCGTGGTCCTTCGGCGCTTTGCGGACGAAGAAGGTCGCGACCGACGCACCGGCAAGATGGCTGAGCGCGGCCATCGCACCAAGCAGCGGTACGGCGCCCATTTCGAGGCCGCCGGCATAGTCGGCGTCACTCGGCTCAAGCTGAGCGAGAAGGCCACGGGCGCAGAGATAGGCGCCTTCCGGGTGCATCAGTGTCGGTTTGAGGTTGAAATAGAAACGCGACGTCCTGCCGGAGGCGAGCGTGAACTCGCCGGTCGCGAATGAGCGTTTGGCGATCAGCGCAACGAGCCGTTCGCGTTCGAGGGGTGGGAACGGCGTCGTCTGGATGTCAGCGGCATCGGGCAAGTCGGGCGACCTCGCATCTGTTGACGGCCCGATTGAGCCTGCCGTGGGGGCAAGGTCAAGCCGTCCATCGGCGCGACCGACGCAAGCCGCGTGGCGTTCGGATCTCAGGCCAACGCCCTGACCCGACGGTCAAGCGGAATCCCAAGCTCACCGAAGACCCAGTCGCGAACCGGCGAGTCGCTGTCCGGAGCGAACTTGAAGGAGAAGATCTCCTCCTCCAGCCCTGCGAGCGTGGGGATGTGCTCCTCGTTCATCGGTTTGCGCGCGCTGAGCCCGGTAAATCGCGGATCTCCGTCCTCGCTGGCGACAATGACAGTGTGCCGGGTCCGCGTGAGTTTGTGGTGCCGTTCGAGGTGATCGGCCAGCGCCGGAAGGAGGATCTCCTCGATCGGATAGGGCCGGAGCCAGTGATAGTCGCCGTCAAAGCCGAAATGAGAGCAGAGAAGGAAGAACAGCTCCATCGCCAAGCCCCAGCGGTAGAAACTGCCTTCGAAGCGACAGAACGGCAGTGTCGGTCCCCGCCCCTCGTCGACTGGGAAATCGATCTTGCGAAGGAAGGAAGTGAGCGACTGATCCCGTGCGGCGCGACTGTAGAAACCCGGGGAGTTGTCCTTGTCGATCCGCCGCGGCGGCGCCTGCCCAAGATCGAAGCGGCGCATGTAGTCGCCGAGACCCAATCGGAACGGAAGGTCGGACGTTGTGTGCAGCAGGACGTAATCGGCAACGATGCCGGACTGGATCGCAAAGGAGAGGTTGGTGGCGTGGATTCCGAGCCCGGTCGCTGCAATCGACATCCGCTCAGGTTTCGCGAAGACCACATTGCCGATCGCTGCGAAGTCGATACCCGCGGCTTCTGCCTCTTCGAAGAACTTGCCCGATCGCTGGATGTTGACGTTGATGACGTGGACGCAGTCGTCGCCGAGCGCACGGTTGTAGGCGAGCGTCTGCTCGTAAACGAGGTGCGGTTTGTCATTGGCCGGGCAGGACACCAGAGCAAGCGTCACGAACGGGATTCCTTACACGAAAACTGTCGCAGCGAGGGTGGGCTGAAGGCGCGGTGCGGGATTCCCGCGCTGCCTACTTCCACGTCCGCGGATCCCAACCCGTGACAAGTCCTTCTTCGAGCGCATCGAGCCGCGCCATCTGCTCATCGGCAAGGTTAAAGTCGTAGAGATCGAAGTTCTCCGCTATCCGCTCGGCATGCACGGATTTCGGTAGCACGACAAGGTCGTGTTGCAGGCACCAGCGTAGCATCACCTGTGCCGGCGAGCGCCTGCACTCGTTCGCAACCGTCACAACGGTCGGGTCGCCAAGCTTCAGCCCCTTCGTCAGCGGGCTGTACGCTTCGACGACGATGCCATGCTCGGCGCAAAGCGCGCGGACCTCGCGCTGCTGGAAGAACGGACTGATCTCGATCTGGTTCACCGCCGGCACCTCGTTGGCGTATTCGAGAAGTTCCTCAAGGTGCCAGGTCATGAAGTTGGAAACGCCGATGGCCTTCACCCGGCCCTCGATGAAGAGCTGCTCCATCGCCCGCCATGAATCGAGCCGTTTCTCGGCGACAGGCCAGTGCATCAGGTAGAGGTCGACGGTCTCGAGCCCCAACGTCGCGAGCTGCCGGTCATAGACGCGAAGCGCCGACTCATAGCCCTGATCGTCGTTCCACAACTTGGTGGTGACGAAGATCTCATCGCGCGGAATGCCGGACTCGCGGATTGCGTCGCCGACATCGGCCTCGTTGCCGTAGATCTTGGCCGTGTCGAAATGGCGGTAGCCGACGCGGAGCGCGTTCAGAACGGCATTGCGCGTCTCCTCGCCGGACGGCGCCTGAAAGACGCCGAGCCCGATCCGTGGCATCTCGGCCCCGGTTCTGAGGCGGACGGTCGAAGTGATGTCGGTCATGGCGGCGGCGCGCCCCGGATTCTGCCGTTGATCGCGGAGCGTACCCGGCACGTCCGATGCGGTGCAAGCCACGCCGCGCCGACCGGCATCTCGCCTCGTTCGCCCGACACGGCTATAAGCCGCCCGGTGCAGGAACGGGGATGATGGCGGACAAGAAGGCCAAGAGCAGACGGCTTGCGGGCGCCCTCGCTGTCAAGAAGGCGTGGCAAGCCCCCGGCGTGGTCGCGACCGAGCGCGCCAGGATATCGAAGGGCCCGCGGCGCCCGTTCTTGCTGACCGATGGCGACGGGGAGCCCCGAAAGGCCACCGGCCATGGTCGCCGACGAAGCCCCTGGTACGCCTTTACGATGAGGGATGGCGTTTGTCTGGCGCCGATGATGACCCTCGTCACGCGGCACAATGACATCGTGCGTGAAACCGTTCGCAGTTCCAAAGCGCTCGTCGGCGCACTGCGTTTCGCCAAGCATCAACCGGACGTTCTGAAAGCGATCCAGGACGGCGGTGTCATCTCGGGAAAGCTTCCTCCGACCGGCCGACATGTCGGCGATGTCTTCGTGCTCACCTCAGCTCCCCTCGCCTACTTTCATTGGCTGTTGGAAGCGCTGCCCAATGTGGGCCTGTGGCGTGACCTCGGATGTCCCGGAAGGCTCATGGTGCCGACGCTCACTGCGCGCTGGCAGTGGGACTCGCTGGCCTTTGTCGGCGTCCGCGAAGACGAACTCCTGCAGGTCGAGAAACACGTCGCGATTACCGGCGAGATCACTTTCGCGGGGCGCATCAATCCCAGCGAGGACAAGCTCGCCAGCTTGATTCTTCCCTTCTTCCGCGAGCTCGGGGCGGCGGCCCGAAACGACGGTCCAGGCCGGATTTTCGTCTCCCGCAGCCGCGCCAAGCGACGGCACTTGCTGAATGAGGCGGAGGTCGTCGACCGGTTGGCGGCGGCGTTCGGGTTCGAGTGCGTCAACGCCGAAACGCTCACCTTCGCCGATCAGGTCAGGCTCTTCGCCAACGCCGAGATAATCGTCGGCACGCATGGCGCCGGTCTCGCCAACGCCGTCTTCGCCCCACCGGGCGCGATCGTCGTTGAATTGCGGGAACGGACACTCCGCCCCGAAGGCGTCTCGGCCTTTGCCGCCCTCGCCGGCCTCTTCGATCAACCATACGGCCTGGTGCTCGGCCCTGCCGCGGGCGAGTGGCGTGAAGATCACCGTGCTCGAGACTTCACCGTCTCGGCAGACGCGGTGGTGCGAATGATCGAAGTGCTGCTGGAGCGCTCGGCCGAGGCCGACGCTGTGGCCGGCGGCACGCATTTGATGCCGCCGGCCCGGTCGCCGGCAGGCGCTACGACGAGCCCTTGATCAGGCCGAGCGTCACCTGGTCGGAGCGGAGCTGGTTGGCAAGCGTCGTCAGCGCGCTCACCCGCTCGATCAACGAGTTGATCGAAGCCGCCCAGACCGTGGTCGTCCAAGTCTGACTCTGTGTCCCTTTCACTCGTTGGTTGCCGTTGGTGAGGCAAGGTGGAAGTTGTCTTGTGCGCCGGGGCCGATAGGATCGGCACAGATGCGCCCCCTCCTCGCCCTCGCCGCCCTGATCGCCGCTGTCGCGGCCGCCGCACCCGCTGCCGCGCAAGCGCAGGCGCTGAGCTGCGACTCGACCGACGAGCGGACGGCGTATTTCATCTCCGGCGAGGTCGCGGGGCAGCGGGCGTGGGTGCAGGAACTGCCGACCGGCTGGTTGTTCGCGCTGATGCCGGCCGAGTTCGGCTACGACATCCGCGTCTTCTCCGGGAACATCGGCGCCGAAGGCACGGTCGATCTTTCCGCGATCACACCACCTTACTACACGCCCAATCCGCGCGAGCTCTACGGCTGGCACTTCCGCAATGCCGACAACACCGGCCCCAATCGCGGCGAGGTCAACGCGCCGCAGGAGCTTCGGCTCTTCGCCTTCTCGCCCGCGTTGGAGGGGACCGGCGGCTTTCGCCCGCCCGACCAGGAGGTCGCGCCGGAGCCCAGCCCGGATGACGGCCGCGGCTGGCTTCGCTTCGTCGACTACGGCCTCGCCGATCTGGATCCGGGCGAAACCGCGCGGCTCGTTTATCTGAACTTCACCGCCTGCCTCATCTGGCCGCGCGCATACGATCCGCCGCCGCCTGAGCCGATCGGCTTCGAGGATGCCGACATCGAGCGAATTTATGCCTGCGGCCTCGACGCGAGCCTTCGTCCCGATCCGTGGCTGCAGCCGCCGCAGTTCGAGATCGATGTCGATCTCGACGGCGCGTGGGATTTCGCGATGCCGATCGAGCGCATCGCCGATGGCAAGCGCGGTATCGCCATCTGCCGCGCCGGCACCTGGCTCGATGTCATCGGCCTCGAGGGCGATATGGGCGAACTGACGCCGGCCTATTTCGAGAATGTCGACTGGTGGGCGGCGAACCCGGCCGGGCCGATCGGCCAGGGCGCCGGAGGCGAGCCGCCTCCCGTCGCGGCCGGCGATACGATCACCATCGGCAAGGAGGGCGCTTCGTCGGTGCTGATCTATTTCGACGGCGAGCGCTTCCGCTCCTATTGGCAGGGCGACTGACTGTTTCGACATCGTCGCGACAAGCGGCTAGGAGGAAGAGTTCCTGTCACGCCGGATTTCCCACTCGATGCGCTTCAGCTCTCGCCCGATTGCCCTGACCGCGGTCGCCTTCGCCGCCTCATTTTCCGTGGCCGCCGCACCGGCTTCCGCGCAAGGCAACCCGGCCGACACCTACGCCTTCCTCGCCACCGTCGCTGAGAAGGGTGCGGAGTGCGATCTCCTGCGCCCATGGGAGTCGGCAACGGTACTGACGGAAGCGGACCGGTTCCTTTCGAACCTCACGCCCGAGGAGCAGGGGGCTGCGACGACGGCGCTCGACGCTCGGCTTGCAGACACGGCCTGTGACAACGCGGCGATGAATGAGTGGATCGAAGGGGCGCGGCCAGGGATCGAAGCCGAGTGGCTTCCGCCCTATCTGGCGCTCGTCCATGCGTTCGCCGACCTCGACCCGCCGCCACCGATCTTCGTCGAAGCTACCGCCGAACTCGACCTCGACGCCGCGGTCGCGGCGATCGACGCGCAGTTCGCGGCCCTCGACGCAAACGGCATCCGCGCCGAAGGAGGCGAGACCTGGGACCAGTTTCTCGAGACGGTCCGCACCTTCGCTTACGCGATGGCGGCCGCAGTCACCTCCGGCGACAACGAGCTCTTCACCGCCGTCGAAGCCGAGGCCCTGATCCTTGATTCGACGCTCATCACCTCGCTCTGGCTCGACGATCCGGAGCGCTAGCGGAAGGAAACCGAACTCATGGCAAAGGTCGAGGGCATCGGCGGTGTCTTCTTTCGGGCGCGGGACCCTGCAGCGCTCGCCGAATGGTATCAGCGCCATCTCGGCGTCGATCCGGTGCCGACGAGCTACGATTCGATGCCGTGGACGACGGCCGAAGGCATTACCGTCTTCGCGCCGTTCCCGGCCGATACCGACTACTTCCCCGCCGACAGGGCGTTCATGCTGAACTTTCGTGTCGATGACCTGGCGGCGACGGTCGCCGAACTTCGCGCCGCCGGGATCGAGGTGTCGGAGCCCGACAAGCAGCCCAACGGAAGTTTCGCCCGACTCGCCGATCCGGAAGGCAATCCGATCGAACTGTGGCAGCCCGCGACGCCCTGATCGGGCCGCCGGCTGCGGTCGCCGCAGCAAATGTTGTATCAATCTGTCGCGGCCGGCGAAGCTGACTCCACTCGATACAAACTTGGCCGTTTGCCGCCTAATTTGGGCGCGGCGCCTCTCCTAGATCCTCCGGTGTTGGACCACCCCACCCCAAGGAGGACTACCCGAATGAAGACTTCGACCAAGACCATCACCCTCGCCGCGGCGATCACTGCCGGCCTCGGCGCGGCTTTCGCGATCGCTCCGTCCTACGCGCAGGATGCCGAGGCCGCCGACAACGTGACGGAAGCCGAAACCGTCGCCCAGATTGGCCAGCATCATGGCGTTGCGGGCTTCGCGTTCCGCGCCGGCCCCGGGCCCGATATCGGTGGACCCGATCGCAGCTTCCGCGCCATGGCCGAGCGGCTGATGCAGTTCGACACCAACGAGGACGGCACGATCACCCAGGACGAGATCGACGCCGCCCGCGCTGCCGAACTTGCTGAGTTCGACGCCGACGGCGACGGTACGTTGTCGTTGGAGGAATATCAGGAACTCTGGCTCGCCCGCGTCTACGAGCAGGTTGTCGACGCGTTCCAGCACCTCGACGCCGACGGCGACGGCATCGTGACGGAGGAAGAGTTCAACGCGATGCTCGCCAATGTCGTGGATCGTCTCGATCAGAATGGCGACGGCGCGCTGTCGGATGACGACCGTGCAGAGCGCGAGAGCGAGATGCGTCGAGACGGCGGCGGCGCGATGCAGTTCCAGGGCCCGAACGGCCGCGGCGTGATCGTCATTCCGGGCTTTGGCCCCGGCCGCTGAGGCTGGCTAGGCAAAAAAGGCGACGCCGGGGAAGCCCGGCGTCGCCGCTTCAAGATCCACCGCGAGCGGCCTAGGCCGGCCGGCGGAAGCAGATGATCTGGTATGAGAACGCCTCGACGTCGACCTCGCACTCGGCGACGAGGTTGAACTGTCCGCCGAACTCGTTCTCGGCCTGCCCCTCCGCCACAAAGAGGTCGGCCTCGATCTGCTCGACGCAGGCCTCCGATTCCGGCGTGCCGGGCGTGAAGCCGAGGTCAAAACAGGTCTGACGCGCCTCGGAGGCGAATCCCGTTGCCTCACCGG
>Ga0180431_10007638_pt1 | contig 12544 bp, 7 predicted proteins | sample SS_ome_11_FD_132459 | JGI IMG/M metagenome (GOLD analysis project Ga0180431, IMG submission 132459) | Hypersaline lake sediment archaeal communities from the Salton Sea, California, USA - SS_1_MS_1 metaG | ecosystem: Environmental > Aquatic > Non-marine Saline and Alkaline > Hypersaline >... | reverse complement strand
TATTGCCTCTTCAGTGGCACTTTATTGCAGTTTTTGGTTTTGTGCAATTGCACCATTACTAACAGGAGCCCGATATGGATCAGAAGAAGTACGAGTTAGAACTGATCAAAAGGGCTCGGCGCGGTGATAGGCAAAGCCTCGATGAGCTGGCCACGCTGGCACGAGAACGCCTGCGGACCTACGTGTACCGTATGACACAAGAGGATGACCTGGCGCAAGAAATAGTACAGGAGACCTTGTTCGAAATGTGCAAAGCATTAGGCAAACTGAAGAGCAACGATCGGTTCTGGCCCTGGCTTCACGGCATAGCCACCAATAAGTTGCGGCGTTTCTACAGGACAGAGAAGAAACAGCGGAATCTGGCGGCCGCCAGCGCTAAGCGCAAAGGATCGGCGGCGGATCGTCAGGATGGACTGGAGAACCTTGTCAGCGAAGAACTCAAAGGGATAGTCTCTACGGCGATCAAACGGCTTAGAGTACGGCATAAGGCCGTGCTGATAATGCGATGCTACGATGGAATGTCGCACTCGGAGATTGCCGAGTCGTTGGGATGCAGCGAGTTTAGCACGAGAATGCTGTTCCTGCGGGCCAAAAGGGCCCTGCAGCGAGAGCTTTCACGCAACGGCTTCGGTAAAGCTTCGTTACTGACTGCATTAGTCGTCTTTGGAAAGATGACGGCCCCGAGTAAGGCAGCGGCGGCAAAAATTTCAGTCACAGCGGCAATGACCAGGGTAGGCCTGCTTGCTGAAGCTGCCGTTCTGGCGACGTCGAAAACAGCCGTGGCATCGGTGGCGGCCGCTGGCGTCATAACAGCCGGTACGATTGTTACCCCATCGATATTGCCAAGGCATGAAATACCTCGCACCACTGCTGTTGTAGCTCAATTTGGCATCAACAGCGAGGCCCCAGAGCAGCACTGGCAGTACTTCCCCGATGGTCCGGGCGGAGCAATAATACTGCGTGCAAAATCCGGCCCTGCCGGGGATATGTCCCGGCGTGAGGTACTGCAAAACGAATATGCGAACTATGAATATTATAGAAACACCGCCCATATCAACAACCATCGAATGTACGCCGCTGATTTGAGCGTGCCGATACTACCGACCGACGATCCCGCAATGGCAGAGTTTCTCCGGCAGGTTGTTCCCGGCAGCAGAGAGATTGGGCAAGTCGTCAAAAAAGACAAATGCTTGATGGTATCATATTCCCGCAATGGTGAAATTAGCAGTAAACCAGAGGCTGTCCCTCAGCGGACAGCACTGCAGGACCACGTCTTCCTGCATGACTGGACAGCTACTGAGGTAGACCACCGCGACGAGATGCACAAGCGCGGCTGGACTTACTTTAGAATCCGCGGCCATCTTAACAACCAAGAGGTATTCGGCTCCGGAATGATACCGTTCGTATACGCGACAAGCCGCGAAAAAGGCCCGTGGCTGAAGTTACGGGTTGGAGACGACATTACTATCGTAGATACTTATAGCCGGGCAAACGTATCAGAAGATTCTTCCGATAATCCCAGTGTGTACCGGGGCGGCAGTTTCTTCAAGGGCCTGGCCAGACCGTGGATGGGGATGCACACAATTGATACGGTGCGCAGGGATGCCGCCGAGGCGAGCATTTGGTTCGAGACCAGGTATTTGGCGGATGACCGGTTTGCGGAAGTTGAAATGGACTGTGAAGGTGTCAAAGTTGTCTACAAGATCAATATGCAGGCAGACGTAATCGACGAAATTACCTTCACAACCGATCAGGGCGAAGCCGGGAATCTGAAGTTCTCTTACTTTCAGTCCATCGAAGGAACTGATAGGAGTAGGGAATTCTCCCGTCCTGATATACCAAGACGGGGTACCTCTCCCAAGGCCAATCCGGGCCTGCTTTGGCTTGTGCATCTTGTGGAGGATTCGTTTGAATAAGAATCCGCCTCATCCACGAATTCAAAAGGAGTTGATTTAGATGAGATTGCAGGGCTCAAACTGGCTTTGGATTACCACCACTATCATCGTGGCGGTCGGAGTCTGTCTGTCGCCCGGCACGCTTAGTGCCTATACCTACGAAGATGATTTTAAGGAAGATTTTGCCGAGTCGTACAGCTACCTTCATTCGGTCTTCTGGCCCGAGGGAGCATTTCCGCCGCCGGAGCCGTATCTTTATTATTCGGAAACCGAATCGGGGGAGAGAGATTTAGGTTTCGTCGATCGACATGATGAGCCGGCATTCTTGGGATATAGATTTCCACCCGATTCAGAACAGCCTCGAGGCGCGGTGAGCGGGACTCTAACAGTTGACGTGAGGTCTCCTTTTGACTCCGGCGTACCGTCGTCTCGTTCGGGTTATTTGGGGTACTCTTTCTCGGCCGACGGTGTCAACTGGTCGACCCCGATAGAACTCGAGCTGGGCAGTAACGAGATTCCGATTGCATCGGTCCGCGGCACTTGTCATATAGTCTTTTCCGGAACCGATGTGTTGATAAGCAAGCTCCGAGTGGAACTGAATTCATCTCCCGCCATGATTTACGTGCCTGCTGATTACAGCACGATCCAGGAGGCCATCGAGCATTCATGGGATGGTGATATCATCCAGGTTTCACCGGGTACATACAGAGGTCACGGCAACCGAGACATAAGCTTCAGGGGCAGGGCTATTACGGTGCGTAGTGCAAGTGGGCCAGAGCGAACCACGATAGACTGCTCAGGGGGGTACGGTTTCTACTTCGGCGACCGAGAAGGGCCGGATTCCGTTCTACGCGGCTTTACTATCAAGGGCGGGCGGAAAGCAGGTTCGGTGATTCCGGAGGAGACTGATGACTGGTCCCGGAGCTCCGCTCATCCTATTGGAGCCGGGATATTCTGCGAATTCAGCAGCCCGACAATAATCGACTGCGTAATAACAGACTGTGCGGCCGAACTTGGGGGCGGAATCGGAGTAGTCGGTGGTCAGCCGGCAATCATGGATTGTGTGATCGAGTTTTGCCAGGCCGGCGGCCTGTCGGACCAGTCACGCGGATACGGCGCCGGCATCGGCCTGATCAGGGGCGCTGATGCTTCGATATTCAACTGTACGATAAACAGCAACACTGCCTACTTTCGCAGCCTCGGCGCAGGATTATACTGCCATCAAAGCGAGGCCTGGCTTGTGGATTGTGATATTTCGCATAACAGTGCGTCAGCCGGTGTCAATGGCGGCGGCATCTATTGCGGTGGGACCGGTGCAGGCATGATTCTGGAAAAGTGTCTGATCTCGAACAACATCGCTGAGGCCGGCGGCGGCGTCTTAACGGAGCGATTCGATTATGCGCGCCTCACAAACTGTACGATCGCCCACAATCTAGCCGGTGGAATTCATTCGATCGATGGCGACATTGTAATCAGAAACAGCATAGTCTGGTACAATCAGGGCGAGGCACTCTCGCTTATAGATTCGGTTTCACCGACTCCGGTGGTCTTCTCGAATATAGAGATAGAGGGAGGTTACCCTGGACAGGGCAACATATATTCGGAACCTTCGTTCGTATCGCCTACAACGGGCAACTACCACCTGAAGTCATTCACAGGCCACTTGAACAATGGCGAATGGGTAATGGTGGACAGCCCCTATGATCATAGCCCCTGTATAGATGCCGGTGATCCACAGAATTCTGTCGGCGCCGAGCCTTTTCCTCATGGCGGCCGCGTCAACATGGGCGCCTATGGCGGGACTACTGAGGCGAGCAAGAGTTTCGGGGGTGTTATCTACCATGTAGACGTCAACGGCGGTAGCGATCACAATACGGGCCTTAGTCGATCCCAGGCATTCAGGGCTATCCAGCATGCTGTAGACAGGGCCTTTGACGGTGATACAATATTGGTATGGCCCGGAGTTTACAGGGAAAATGTTAACTACAAAAGTAAGGCGATAACGATTCAGAGCGCCGACGATGCGGCAGTGATATCAGCCCCCGGTCCTTATTATGCTTTTAAATTTCAAGGGAGTGAGACATCGAGCAGCGTTTTGCGCAACTTCGTGATAGCAAATTGTGGCCAGGGAGCTATCGATCTTGAAGTTGCCTCGCCTACGTTGGCCAATCTCACGATAGCCGACAATCCGTACGGGATCGTGGCCTCTGATGGAGGGGCCAATCCAAGCATAAGCAATTGTATCTTCTGGAACAACGAAACCGCGTTATATAACGCAAATCCGGCTTACTGGAGGCGCCGTGTTCATTTTAGTTGTCTGCAGGAACTCCGGGATTTAGACGTAGAATACCATAACATAAGTACGGATCCCTTCTTCGCCAATCCTGATAATGGTGATTATCACCTGCAGTCCGGATACGGCAGGTATTCCGCCATTGATAACGACTGGATTACCGATGCTCTAACAAGTCCTTGTATCGACGCGGGCGATCCGGATTTATTCCCGGGGCGTGAACGGGCACCTCACGGAGGCATAGTGAACATGGGCGCTTATGGTGGAACGCCCTTTGCAAGTCTGAGTGGCTGGCAATCCTGGGATAATGTCAATTCCGGTGTTCAGTTCAATCCGTCGAATTGATACTATTGAACAAATTATTATAGGTCGTTATAATTTACAGGGATTTTCGGATTGGAATGCCGCATGGAGCCGACAAAGGAGCTTAGATACTTGTAAACATCTGCAAGTACAGGGCTTAGCGAAATAAGGAGTTTCGCTCTCGGCAATATTGGCCGGCTGTGTACGAAATTTTACAAAAAAATCAATAATTAGAGTTGACAGATGATCGGATAGCACCTATAATAACGGCCATATTAGGACGGTTTAGGTCGATGTGCTTTAAGGCTACAATATGGCAGGTCTGGGCACGATCGGAGGAGAGCATAATTCGCGTCCGAGACGGGAAAATGAAGGCAGGTTGGGTTGAGGAACGAGGGTTTACGTTAATCGAACTCCTCGTGGTCATTTCTGTAATCTCACTGCTGATGGGAATTCTTGTCCCTGTGATGAGCAAGGTTCGCCTTGAGGCTCGAGGGATCAAGAATATGAACAACCAGAAGCAGATTGTTTCTGCGCTGAATCTCTTTGCTTCGGATAATGACGACAGATATCCCGGATCGGTTGCCGTTGCAGCGGATGAAGGCGGTAGCTGGAACTGGTCCGATCCTACAAGGGTGACCACCATGATGATTCCCGCGTGGACTCCGCATAGAGCCATGGGCGAACATCTTCGCACCTATATCCCTGATGCAGACACAATGTATTGTCCGAACGCTCCGCACAAGCACAAGTATCTGCAGCAGGCATGGGATGCGGGCGATGATTGGGATAATCCCGATACTCCCATGACGAGAGATCTGATGGGCGGCACGTATTGTTTCTATTGGAACTACAGGGGTTACCTTCCCGAACGAGACGCCGTTTTCACGGGGCCGTGGGGCCCGGCCAGCGGCGGCAGAAGATTCAGCAAACTCCTCGTGTCCGACTACTTCGGCTACGATCACTGGAGAATGGAGATGGCTTACGGCAGTTGCGAGCCGTTCCGCGGGGCGGGCGTCACACCCGAGACTTCGCTCCTGTCGGCTTATTGGTCACGCGTAAATCCGGCAGAGAGCACTCCCGAGTTCAAGCTTCGTGCCGCATACACCGACGGGCACGTCGAGACCTACTCGCCTTCCGACGTCGTACCCATGAAAGTCTCGGTCAGTCCCGACGGCACCAAGCCTTATCCCGACGGAATGGGTTACGGCACGTTCTTCCTCCCGAGAAAAGCACTCTACTAAAACTCGCTCACAGAACCCCTACAACGATCAGTCTGTCAACTTCAATTGGTGGGGTTGTCATTCCTTACGGTTCAAAAGAAAGGGCTGTGAGCATATTCTTACTCACAGCCCCGAGTATTATTTGATATTACAACACTTCATTGACAGTTCGCAAGCCATTTGGAGACGTAGGCCGCAAGGTCGTTGATGTCGATGACGCCGTCGTCGTTGACGTCCTGGCACAGCGGACACTCGCCGCCGCCGTCTATCTTGGGAACAAAATAGTAGTCTTCCGTTTCCCCTATCTGGTATTTGTTCGCCGGTCCGGAACCGGCGTTGCCCTGCTGGCCGGGATTGCTGCCGCCGGTCCATGGCCGCTCCGAAAGCGTTATTCTCATCCAGATCTCCGCCGGTCCGCCCTTGGGATGTGAGGCCAGGAACGCCGGGGTCGTGATCTGATTGAGCCCGGCCGGCATGTCGAAGAGGAACTGATTCTGCACGGCCCATTCTTTCACAGTACCGGCGGGGCAGTCCATTTCGTCGTCCCAGTCGCCGTCACGGTTGAAATCGAGCCAGACATTGACCCAAAGATCGGCGCCCGGATTGACGACTGTAACGGTATAGTCAATTGTAGCCCAGCCACAGTTCGGCAGATTGAGCGGCAAGACTACTCCGTCATCGCCCCCGTCTTCGTCCGGCCAGTTGCCCTGGGGTCTGATATTGTTGACGCCGTCCTCGTCGGGGCCGGTGTCGGCTTCGGTTTCACTCGTGATCCTTTGCCCTAAATAAGCCATTGCATGAGCCGACGTTGGAGAGTTCAAATGAACCGGCCCGTAAGGTCCGGCGCCGCTGCCGTCATCGAACACGGTTGGGAAACGGCCCCTTGGCCCCGTAAATACTCCCTTGGGATACGCGGTCATGCTGATTCCAAAACTGTTGCTGCTGTCGGGAGCATCGCCGAGGTCCGGTTTCGCCGGACTCACCGCCGGCTCGCAGCTAACGCTCAGAACGCCCCGTCCGGTCTCGGAGGCGTAACCTCCCACCTCAATCAGATACCGGCTGCCTGCGACGGCATCGAAGACTATCTTTGACTGGAAATTGCCGCCAAAGTCGTCATTGCAGGCAATCAAGTCGTTCTGGGTCAGGTCGCAATCACATCCCTTATAGACGGCGAGCATAGTGTCGAAACTGCTTCCAAGGAGACTGACCGTGACCTCGCCGGTGCAGGTTGCGATGTAGCAGAACCAGGTGTTGGGACTTATCATGCACAGCCCCGGGCCGTCAAACGTTGCGACTGTGGTATCGAAGGGCAGATTCACCACGTCTCTGATAGAACGTGCGTTGGCGCAATTGTCTTTGGACGGCGGCGGCCCCGGAACGCCCTGGCAACTGATGTTCAGCACGCCCTGCCCCTTGGCCGAGCCATAACCGCCGATTTCGATCAGGTACTGCTGTCCGGCTATTGCAGCGAAGGTGAGTTCGGACTGATAGCTTCCCGGAGAATCGTCATTGCATACGATCAAACTTTGAGTGATTTGGTTGCAGTTGCAGCCTTCATATACCGCGAGCATCGTATCGAAACTGCTGCCGAGGAGGCTGACGGTAACCTCGCCGGTGCAGGAAGCGGTGTAGCAGAACCATATATTAGGCCCGCGCATGCAAAGCCCTGCGCCGTCGAATGTCGCATTTGTCGTGTCGAACGGCAGATTAGTAACATCGCCGATTGCTGTCGCATTGGCGCAGTTGTCCTTGGGCTGGGGAGGAGCTGTCACGTCGCTGACGATATTCAATACGCCGGGGCCGGTGTCGCTTGAGTTGAAGCCCCCGATTTCGATCAGATATGCGGCGCCACCGGTGGCCTGGAAAGTGATCTGAGAAGTCAGGCTGTTGCCGAAGTCGTCGTTGCATCCGATCATCGCATTGAGTCTTGGGTCGCACTCCCCCCCGTCATAGACTGCCAGCATGGTATCAAACGAGCTGCCGGTAAGGCTGACGGTAACCTCGCCCGTGCCCGGAGCGACGTAACGATACCAGATATTAGGGGTCACAAAGCAATGTCCCGGGCCGTCGAAAGTCGCGAGACTTGTGTTGAACGCCAGATCTTTTACATCTCCGATGAGTTGTGCTCTGTCGCAGTTGTCATTGGGTGGGCCAACCACCGGCCAGGGTACAACTATGACATCCGAATAGACGTTTGCGGTGCCTAACAACAAGGTCATTGCAAAGACCAACGTGGCGTTTCTTTTCGCTCGTTTCATAATTCAAATCCTCCAAAAAATTTTAGTCTTACGGTATTGAATGCCCGCTCCTTCGCCGATATGCCGTATGAGGGCGGTTTATCCTACTTATTCGCCTATGAGACTATATAAAAGTGCCATCTCACAGAGCATTCGTAACGATTTTTCCGGCCTGCCATACCCGGATTATCGACTTGAAAATGCCCCCCGGGAGATGATTGAAAGGAGACCTCGAACGTATCGATACGGCATGTTTGCCGGAGCCAATTCTCAGCGCTCTGAATCCGGCTTTCGCCCGGGGAAGATACATATCGCAGTTTGAGCGAAAAATCCCAGAGTCAGCACGATCACGGCGAACCAATATGGGTGATATACGCCAAGGTGCTTGGCCAGATATCCTCCTGTTCCGGAACCTACGATGACGCCGAGTGAGATGGTCACCTCGTGTATCGACATTTGTCTGGAGCGTTTTCTGCTGCCGCAGGCGCCGTAGTAAAGGTGCGAACTATATGCAAAGCCAAAAGCGCACCCCATTAGCACGAATGAGACCTCAAAAACCCATAGTGTGCCGCCTAAGATTAGCAGCAGGACCGAGACGGCAAGAGCGACCTGAACGGCCGGTAGTAGTACCGGCTTGAAATGCCAGAAACGCGCTCGGCCCGCTACGGTCATGGTCAGGAAATTGAAGATTCCGAACGTCGCCAGAAGTACACCAAACTTCGCCTCACCAAATCCCCTGTCGGTGAATAAAAGCGCAAACTGCGTGCGCGCCACACTGAACCAAAGCCAGGAACAGAATAGGCTTATTCGAGCCATCCACTTCATGCGCAGCAGTAATATGCCGTCGTAGTCAGCTTCATTGGCGTTGTCTGACCCTGATGATGTCGCAGTTCCTGCGGATTTATCATGAGCAAGAAGGAGAAGCATAAAACAAATTGCCAGGGAGCCGGCGCTGACGCCGATCGGCGACAGGGAACTCTTTTCCACGAGCGCACCGCCTATCACTGGCCCGAGGATTGCCGCCGAAGACCATATGCCATTATAGGTTCCAAGGCGGCGATTCAAACCGGCGCCCTCGTAGTCAGCCGAGACCCAGCTCATCAGGTATGGCCAATAGAGTGACATTGCTCCTCCGGCAAGTGTGCTGGCGGCTATCAAAGTCCAGATAAGAATCGGACTTCCATGTCTTTCGTTAGCGACCGCAATATAGACTAAAACGAGCATTGCAGATGCAACAACAAACATGGCGGCACTGGCCCCGCGAGTCGCGTGGCGCGGATTGAGATGTCCTAATTTTGCTGCGGCTACTAAAAGAAACAGTAAATAGCCTATCATGTTGGCAGCCAGAGCGTACCCCACGTGGTCTTTGCTTCCTCCGATATTGCGCAAGATGAACGGGAAAGTCGTCCACAGTACGCTTAGAGCCGTTGCCATCGCAAACGCCGCCCCGTACAGAGGCCAGACTTCTGCGAGCGCCTGACGAACGGATTTTGAAAAAGCTTTTATCATTACAGAACACCAAAACCAACGTTCAGGGTGATTGGATTTAGATACAGTGGCCTCCGTTGAGGAGATTGTACTTGCAATGTGTAATTCAGGCCAATCTCCTATTTCAACCACTTGCTCAGATCGGGATTGATCAGGTCTCGGATATCAGGCTTCTCGATGTTGTCGGCGGTGATGAGAGTGGAGCCGGTGTCGATTCGCCGTGTGACGGATTCGCCACGCAGATGCTCGACGAGGGTCTTGACGCCGAGATAGCCTATTCTCATGGGATTTTGAACGACGAAGCCGTCCAGCTCGCCGGCGCGAAGGGCGGCGATCATCTTCTCGGAGCTGTCGAAGCCAACGAACTTTATTTTGCCGGCGTAGCCGCTGTCCTGCAGGGCGCGCAGGATCCCCAGGGTGGTCGGTTCGGTTGCGCAGAATATTCCGTTGATCTCCAGTCCGCCGTCGGCTTTGCTGAAGCGGGAGAGTATGTTCTCGGCCGCCTTTAGCGCGCTGGCCGTCGTCACACCGGCATACTGGTTGGAGCTGACAACTTCAATACCCTCGAACGCCTGAATTCCGGCCAGAAAACCATTTTCGCGTTTGGTTGTGCTGTCGGATCCTTCTGCGTATCTCAGGACCACAACTTTGCCTTTGCCGTCGAGCAGTTTGCCCATGTACTCCCCGGCGAGCCGGCCGGCCTTGAAGTTGTCGGTGGCGACATAGCTGACGTAGTTGTCTCCCTGTAATCCGGAATCGAAAATAACTACGGGTATGTCGCTTCTCATTGCCTCGTCGACGGGCCTGCGCAACGCCGCGTCGTCAAGCGGCGCCAGAACGATGCCGTCGACTCTCCTGGTCATGATGTTCTCGACGACGGAAATTTGAGCCTCTCGATCATCTTCCTTGAGCGAACCCTTCCAGAGAATGTCCACGCCCAGCTCCTGTCCGGCCATTTCCGCTCCGGCGTGTACGGTCTTCCAGAATTCATGAATCGTCCCTTTGGGAATTACTGCGACAGTCAGGCGCTTGTTTCCATCCTGCGCATCCTCCTTGCCGCACCCTGTAGCACAGAAGCCCGCTGCGGCACAAAGCAGGAAAACTGTTGCTGTTCGTATTATGTTGTCAGGCATTTTCAAACCGGATAATTCAGACTGATTCAGACGGCTACGCAGCCGCGGCCCATGATGCTACTATATGCCGTGAAACAAATCAAGCTGGTTTGAGTCCCAATGCGTGGGCCGGTATTGTCACATCTGCAATTCCCGGCTAAAATAACGTATTTACAATGGAATTACAGCTTTTCTAATAAAGAGAGAATGCCCATGGAAAAATTATCACGTCGCAATTTTCTGAACATGACGGGTGCGCTGACGGCGGCTGCACTTGTACCACTACTAATCCGGGCTGCTCGGACCACACAGGTCAATACGAGGGGATTCTTCACGATCGACCGGCGTGACGGAAGGTGGTGGCTCATTACACCCGAGAGTAAACGGTTCTTTTCCATCGGGATCAATCATATTGACTCGGCGACGCTTCGCTACACGGAGAACGCCCATATCTGGCGCGACAAATACGGCAACAGCATGCAAAAATGGCTCAAGCAGGTCAGAGAGGATCTGCGCAACTGGGGCTTCAACACCGTCGGCTGGGTCCAGGAAGTAGTTACAAGAGAGGTTATGAACCATCGCCATTCACGCAACTTCACCTATGAAGAATACCAGTGGCTTGATATGCCCTATTGTCACATGCTGCCCTTCGTGGACTTTCATCAGTGGGAAGCCGAAACAATCAACCCGGACTTTTACAGCAAAGGATTCGAACAGTGGTGCGACTATGTCGCCCGCGCCCATTGCGGACGTCTTGCCGACGACCCAAAGCTGATCGGATACTTCTACTGCGATTGTCCCACCTGGGTGCACATCCGCAGGGACAACAAGTGGAAGGGACCTTTGTTCGATCCGGCGAAACTGAAGTCCGAGGCCGGACGCAAAGAACTTACCGAACTGGCCGGGCAATACTACAAAGTCACTCACGATGCGATCCGCAGGTACGACAAGAATCATCTGATATTCGGGGACCGCTACGAAGCAAACGCGCCTCTGCCCGAGGAGGTGGTCCGGGCCGCGTTACCTTATGTCGATATTCTGAGCTTTCAATGTTTCGGCAACGCCGATGTTGTCAATGAGAAGCTCGGCTACTGGGGCAAGCTCACCGATAGACCGGTCCTGCTTGCCGACAGCGCCGGCGGCACAAAGGCCCATGATCCCGGAGGCCCCGACGAACACCGCTATCCCAATCCGGACGTCTATGGAGACGTCATGCGGGTGCTCAGAAACATGCCTCAATGCATTGGATTTCACCTCTGCGGTGCGTACCTGGCCAACCGAGTCCGTCGCCGCGGCCTGCGAAGTGAAAACGACAAGATTCACGCCGAGGCAATCGAAAGATTCACAAAAGTCAACCATCAAACGGCCAAGTGGATGCGCGAATGATCCAGGTCGAACGTTAGCTCAATCAAGGCTGAGAACCTGGTCATCAGCGAGCAGCCGCGCCCGCAGTTTCGTGTAGTCGACCTCCTGTACGTTAATTTCCTTGTCTATCGCCATAGACGCGGCGGTGGCGGCGGATTGGCCCAGGATCATGAAGACCGGTTCCATGCGGATCGAGCCGTATGCAATGTGCGACGACGACAAGCAGACCGGTACGAGCAGATTCGTGCATTCCGAGGCCTTTGGAATTATCGCCTCATACGAAATCGGATAGGGTCCGCCGGGATTGATCTGTATGTCGCCTTCGTTGCGGGCGTGGCCGTTTGCGTCGACGTATCGCTGAACGTTGTGCGAATCCATGTTGTAAGAACCCATGCCGATTGGCTTGGGCGTCGGCTTCTTGCGCCGCAGGTACGGCTCGGCCATAACAAAATCACTCACCATCCTGCGCGCCTCGCGGACGTATATCTGGTGGGGCCAGTTGCCGTTGTCGGTGAACTCATCCTTTGCCAGGCCCCACTGGCTCATTTTCTCTCTGACGTCCTCCGGCGTGCGCGGATCGTACGCGAGGAACCACATCAGTCCTTTCTGATAATCCTCGTGCTCTTTG
>Ga0180431_10007637_pt1 | contig 12544 bp, 8 predicted proteins | sample SS_ome_11_FD_132459 | JGI IMG/M metagenome (GOLD analysis project Ga0180431, IMG submission 132459) | Hypersaline lake sediment archaeal communities from the Salton Sea, California, USA - SS_1_MS_1 metaG | ecosystem: Environmental > Aquatic > Non-marine Saline and Alkaline > Hypersaline >... | reverse complement strand
TCACCACCAGAGGTCTTGTATTGAACGAGTCTTTCGACAGTTTCGCTCCATTTGAAACCTGCAAAATCAAACAACTCTCGAAAAAAATGGACTGGCGTAGCACATAGATTCTCATACATGACAACACGACGGTCATCATAGTCTCTAAGCGCATCCCACGCAGTGCGGAGTATACAGCCCACCATTGCACCTTCTCGTTCACCAATTGAGTTCCACCAGCCTAGCTTGCGGCCACTTAGAGTTATGCTTGCAGGATGACGAACCAAAAGAACAACACGTGGCCGATACTGCCGCAGAAAAAACTCGGTGGCCAGAGGATTTACTTCCTTGATAACTAAGCGCCGCGACCGCCGCTTTGTCAATGACCACTGTTCCGGGTACATGACAGGATTGGCAGAAGCCGCCGGGAAACTGGGTAGTCCGCAAAAACTGCGTTCCGTGAGGTGCTTGTATAACTCAATAGCTGGGCCTTGTTGATTGCTTGGGTCCACAAAGACCTTTCCCGGAAAACTGCTGAGAAAACTTTGGTTTATCGGTTCTGACAGGTAGAGAGCATTGGGGGCACTGCCTAGTGTTTCGCCCACCCAACTGGAGCCACTTCTAGGGAAAGAGATTACTAGGATAGATGGACTCAATGTTTTGATATGCCTGGCAAGCAAAGCGCTCAGCTTTCCAAGTCGTACCCAGAACACCTGACGGCAATACCAGCGCGGCACAAATCGCAAAGAGGACGAAAAAAGGGCTGACAGCCCCCCCTCTCTATATTTTTTGTGGACGCGACTAGCAAGACTCATTGCAGCACTCCGGGAATATGGAAAAGAGGGACTCCTCAGATAATATCGGCAAAGGTGCGTTCAGTCGAGCGAAAGAAAACCAGACCTGTACCCAAGACCAGCAAGGTAATTGCAACGGAGATGGGAAACAGATTGCTGGGAGGACTAGCGTCGGTCAGGTAGTTACCCAGCAGCGCCCAGCGGAATCCCTCTACCACACCGGTCATAGGATTTAGAGCCAGCAGGAAGCGGAAACGCCCAGGGATGAGAGTGGTACCATAGATCACGGGCGTGAGGTACATCCAGGTCTGCACCAGGAAGGGGATGAGGTAGTTGACGTCGCGAAAGCGGACGTTCAGTGCTGAGAGCCACAGGCCGAAGCCCAGGGCGGTGAGCATAGCCAGCAGCAGGAAGGCCGGCAGCAACGCAGCAGCCGGTGTTAGCGTCAATCCGTAGTAAACAAACAGCCCGATCAGCACCAGAAAAGAGATGGCAAAGTCCACCAAGCCCGAGAAAACGCCGGAAATGGGAATGATCAGCCGCGGGAAATAGACCTTGGTAATTACATGGGCGCTCCCTACCAGGCTGGTGGATGCGCGGTTAAGGGAGCCGGCGAAATAACTCCAGGGAAGCAGTGCCGCGTAGGCAAAGATTGGATAAGGCACTCCACCAGAGGGCACTTTGAGCAAACCGCCGAATAGTACGCTGAAAACCACCATGCTCACCACCGGTTGGAGCACAATCCAGGCGGCGCCCAATAAAGTCTGCTTGTAGCGCACCTTGATGTCGCGCCAGGCCAGAAAGTACAACAACTCGCGGTATTCCCACAGGTCGCGAAAGTTGATGGGCACCAGCCCGCGTGAAGGCTGGATAATCTGCATGTTCATGCGGCCAATCCTCTTTTTACCAGCTCTTGCCGCGCTCGCTCAAAGCCATCTATCGACGTCTGTGTACGTATCCACTCCACCAAATCCGCCACCCCATCCTCGAAACGCACCGTTGGTCTGTAGCCCAAGGCCTGGATGCGAGCCACGTCAGCAAAGCAGTGGCGGATGTCGCCCGCGCGGAACGTTTGCGCGATCTCGGGATGCCTGTGACTGTCCAGGTGCTGGCTCAGGCTTTCTGCCACGTCCAGGATAGTCAACGACCGGCCAGTGCCCACATTGAAGATCCCATAGTCCATCTTGTCCCGTTTCATCGCCAGCAGATTGGCCTGCACGATGTCAGAGACGTGGACGAAATCGCGACTCTGAAGGCCATCCTCAAAGATCACCGGTGGCTGGCCGTTGAGCAACCGGCTGGAAAAGATGGCAGCCACGCCGGTGTAGGGGTTGCTCAGCGCTTGGCGCGGACCGTAGGTGTTAAAGTAGCGCAGCGCCACGGTGGGGATGCCATAGGCTCGCCCCACCGCCAGGCACATCTCCTCCTGGTCCTTCTTGGTGATGGCATAGATGCTGGTTGGGTGCAGTGGCTTTTCCTCGTCGGTGGGCAGCGGCTCGACTATCTGTCCACAGAACGGGCAGCGCATCTCCCAGTCCCGCGCCGCCAGTTGCTCATCCAACCGCAATCGCGGATAGACCTCGCCGTGCTCGGCGCAGCGGTACTTACCCTCGCCATAGATGGACATTGACGAGGCAACGATCAGCTTGCGCACCCGGTGGTTCTCACTAGCCAAAAGGTCGAGCAACACCGCCGTACCGTGGGTATTGGCATCCACATAGCGCTGGATCTCGTACATGGATTGGCCCACACCCACCACGGCTGCCTGGTGAAAGATCGCATCCACCCCTTCTATGGCCTTGCGCAGTGCATCCCGGTCCCGCACATCGCCCAGAATCTTCTCGCACTCAGGGGCCAGGTAGTCCGGCCACCCCCCGCGCTCTCGCAACTGGCCGTGCACCTGCGGCTCCAGACTGTCGAATATGCGCACCTCGTACCCCGCCACCAGCAGCACATCCACCAGGTGCGAGCCGATGAATCCCGCACCGCCAGTAACCAATATCTTTTCAGTCACGCTCAACTCCTTCGAGGTCAGATTCAACCCGCGTTTTCAGGCTCGTAGAGAGCCCGGTATTCCTGAACAGCGTCGATGATGAAATCAACAAAGATCGGACCGATGATCTCGTTAGCCGTCTTGTTGGGATGCGAGTCCTCCCCCTCTCGATATTCCGCTCGCAGCATGTTGAAATCAGGCAATATGAGGCCATCCTCGGCCAGATAGTCAAAGAAATCAAAGGTGAACACGTTGGGATGCCCGCTCAGGTACTCGTCAGATGTGAGCCAGTTCGCAAAGGCCCGGGCCCTAGCGGCCGCTTCGGCATCCGTCACCGCCGGGATCAATGGGGGTGGCGTCAGCACGATGAATATCCTGTCCGGGTGCTGGTCCATCACATCGCGCATATCCAGGTAGTAGGACTTGTACTCTTCCAATTGCTCGTCGTTGACGATATGGCTGACCGGATAGCATGATTTGAAGGCAATCACCTCGTGCTGCAAAAGCCCGCTGAAAGCGTTCCGAGGGAGCCCATACACTCGCTGCGCAAAGATCCCGGCCAGGCCATCAGGGTCCGTGTTGTCATCTGGGATTTTGTAACTGTAGTTAGTGTAACTTCCATCTGGACGCCTTAGCCCGGGCCAGGTATAGTCATGATCCCAAAAGTCGTAGCCCGCCTCCGCGAATCTCTCCCTGACGCCACCTTGCTCAATCAGATTTCGGCCTGTAGAGTGGTGGAGAAAGATGACATTGGCAAAGTCGCCATGGCTGTAGCCGGAGACGGATCGACTATCGATCACAGCCCGACCCAGGTGTGCGAAACGCCACAGGCCGAAGCCGCACCCCCTGTTTAGGTATATGGCCAACAGGGCAAAAAAACCAAACCTACGATAATCCCGACCACGCCTATTATGTACTTGAACCGGCTGCGAGTGTGTATTGCTATGCTCATTGATTGTTCTTCCTCACGCTTCTGGGTAGAACCATTACTGTCACCAACCCCTGCTATAGCATTCAGCCAAACAGAGAGCGGTAATACCTACGTGCCGGGCTTCTAGCCACAATGACCATAAACAGCAATGGCACCCCTACCCCCAAGACGATGAGCACCGGCTGGAACAACGCCTGGTAGACCAGCATCCAAGGTGCGATCTGACGTATGATCCTGGCGGAAAACTGCAGCACCTCCCTATGAAGCAAGTATATGCCATACGATTGTCTGCCCAACTGATAGAAGGTTTCGGAAAGTGGAATGGACACTCTGTCGAACGCTAAATAGCATAGGACAAGAGCGACTGAATAGAGGGCCGCCGCAATTGTATTGGGGCCACCACGGTAGTCCTGTCCAGTTAAGCGAAAGATCCCTTCGAGTTCGATGATGGTCAACAACCCCAGTACAGCCACAGCGACGAGCAGGCCCCATTTGACCCGGACGAGCCACCCCTTGAATGGCTGGAGATGAAAAGCAACAACAATGCCCAGGGCGAAGTAGAAGGCCCATCTGACGAACAACCAATACGGCATATGTCGCACTGTATCCAGAGCAGGTACCCGCGCTCCCCCAAAAACGATTGGACAATAATACACTAGGATCATCACGCTCAGTTGGAGAAGCGCTAAGACGAAGAGCATGAACTTCCACCTGGTCTTGGCAATCGGAACCAGCAGAGGTGAAAGCAGATAAAACTGACAGAGAAGGAGTACATAGAAGTACGCCGAATCCGCCTTCGCCAAGACGAGTTTTCCCAGATACTCTACTGGAGCGTAGGTGATGCCCTGAAGCGCATCGCCAATAAGAATTATCACAGACCAGATGAAGTAGGGTATCAGTAGGTTGGTGATCCTCGCTTTCACCATCTTCCAGTTCAGAGCGGACTGGCTGCCTCGGGCTGCATAAGCGAGGAAAAAGCCCGAGACGAACAAGAAGGCCGGAACACTAAAAACAGTCAGTTGCCTGACTATCACAATTACATAGTAGGGGAGACTGCCGAACTGATCGAAGTTGGGCACAGCCACCGAACGGTAGCGGTCTGTCCACCAGAACATTGCGGTGTATCCCCAGGATGCAGCATGGTTACAGACCACCGCCAGAATAGCCAGCCCATTCAGGAGGAACACCCGTTTAATCATTAGTCTATTGCTCCTGTCATAGTTCAATCTTTAGATAATCTATCTGGTTGTAACCGCTGCCCCCGAGATCGCCGCGCTCAAAGATACCTAGACCTGCAGCGGCTGCCAGTTCCAGGTAAGCGTCGGGAAGTACCCACCGGGGATGATTTACCGGCTCTGCATCCAGAATATCCAACATCACACAATCTATCGCTACTGGATCCACCGCAAAGAATAAGCTGTTGGGCGCATCGTTCCCAAAAGTAGACCATCGTGATGGCATCGTGTTGGTGTTCTCCAACGCTCCGTATAGCCCGTCCCCTACAACGAGCACCGTCTTGTCCCGTATGTGCGGGTTCAAATAGATGTCCAGCAGCGCAGAGGTGATGTCGTGGTGTAGGTTGTCATCCCCTGCTCGAACGACCGCGTCGATGGTGCCGAAGTGATTCTTGAAGGTCAGGGTCACTCCAGCGTAATAGTGATCTTTTACGATAGGCATATTGATCAAGTAGGTGGCGTTGATCAATACATCGGTAAGGCGACGCGGCGTGAAGCCAGGACGGCTAAAGTGAACTTCCGCGTTCGGGTCGCTGCTGCTATAAGTGGCTGGTTCAGCGCACTGGGCAGGGAAGAAGCGCTGGGTATCGAAGAAGCGCACGTTGGAATATAGACATCCCGTGCGGAAGCGATGTGGTAAGCGGCGCAGGGCGTCATAAACCCAGATGTCCTCCTCCCGCACGCCCATCTCCTTCATGCCCCGGATAATAGCGTTGACCGGTTCGATAAGGGCGTCAATAATGTTGTCGTTGTCAAAGCAGTCCGCGGTGTTGCCTGAGTTGTTGAAGTTGACCTTTATGGCAATGGCCTTGCCGGAGGCATAGCCAGGGAGGAGCATCTGCCAGGCGGCAACCACGGTGGATTGTCCGGTAAGTTGTCTCAAGCCTGCGTCCACCATGTTGTTGACCACGCTCTGGTCCACATAGTCCCCGTACCAGCCGGTGGAAAAGTCCCAAGACGTGGCATCAGGATCGTGGACGTGGACGACTCTGGATTCACCTGTCCCACCGCCCTCCGTCATATAGGCGGCAACGGTGGCCTGAGCGTCCTCGTCGCTGATCTGGCCCAGCTTGTGGCCACGAATGGCTTGATCAACGGCTTCCTGGTCTCCGGCGAGAAGGGCAGCCAGGGAACGCCGCGCGTGAAGTAGACCCCCTCCCGCAGCCAGGCCCGCACCGGCGATGGCTGCCCCTTTCAGAAAATCACGGCGGTTGATCTTCCTCTTACCCATGTTTTCCCCCTACAACTCCTATCTCTAGCGTGCCGGCAGGCGATTGGTTACGGCGCATAGTCTCTCAGAACCACGGGCAGAAACACGGTGCAGGCCACGTCTGTAACACGGATGTATCCTGGGCGCACCAGGGTATCCGATCCGTAAGCGTCGTAGACGGTCAGGGTCACGGTGTAGTGGCCGGAAATGTTGTACGTATGGGCAGGGCTCGATAGCAGGGCTGTGTCCCCGTCGCCAAAATCCCAGGCACGGGTCAGGACGTCTCCCACGGAGAGATCGGTGAACTGGACCATGAGAGGGACCAGACCGCTTCGGGGTTCGACGGTGAAATCGGCGCTCAGGGTGCTGGCGATCTGCTGGTAGCCGAAAACGGCCGTACCGGTAGGCGTGGTCGTCAGCCAGCCGGCCCAGGCATCGCGCCTGAGGGAGTAATCACTGCCGGTGCCCCCGCTCACAACCATAGTGTAGACAATGCGCGCTGTGCCGCCGGAGGCGGGAATGGGGTGAGTGGGGGAGAAAACGCCCTCACCCTGGGGAAGCTCAAATGCCCAACGACGTGGCGTAAAGCCAGTGTAAATCTCATCGGCATAGCCCTGCCCATAGGTGTAATCCGCAATGGGCGACCCACTCACCGAGACGCTAGCCGTGTTCACTACCCACCCATTTGGCACCTGGTCCGAGTAATAGAAACCACGCAGGGCAACATCTTCGCCATTGGTGGCATCAATCGTGACAGTAACAACGTTGCCACTAGTAACGGCCGAGAAATCGTCCGGTTCAAAAGAACGGTTGACAAGGATGTTCTTATCGGCAGGATGTATGTAACTGAGAAGGGCGGCATGGATACGAGGAGCGGAGAATATCCCCACGCCTGCAGTGAACAGCGCAAGGAGAATGAAGGCCACCCTTTTGCCCCATCTGTTCGTAATCATAGATTCTGCCCCTTTCTACGTCTTTGTCCGGATTGTACAACTCCACATGCTGACCAGGTCGGGCCTTCGCCCTCAATCTATGAAGACCTGACCTGGCACATCTCTCATCTTGACAGGGGGCGTCCTCAGATAGGCGGTTGTCCGCCGTTTACGAATGATATCCGCGATGACGAGCTCCACCTGTTTGGTCGATAGCGCCAGCGCTCATTTCTCCTCGGCAAAGCGCCTACAGTCATTAGACTGCCCAATTGAAACACGTTTGCAGGCAGGCAACGCAGCCGTTCTGTACAATTCTCCTACCTCTCGCCACCTTCACTTGCGTCTAATGACGCTACAGCCTCAGCAACCGTGTCGGCTAGAAACTCGGCGACCAAGCGATTCCCGCTAGGGCTCCAGTGTCCATCGTAGGCCGGATACAGGTCATCTCCCCGGGCTGCAGCTTCCCGCAATGCAGATCTGAGATCAACATACTGGATTTCATGAGCTTCTGCAAACGCTACAAGGTTATCCATTACTACGTCATCAACATGTGCCGAGGCAATTAGTTGATCGAACGGCAAAAAGTCGGCGTACACTTGTGAGTTCCGCGGCACCAGTACTAGCAAGAATCGGCTGTTGCGTTCCGACGCTTGGCGGGCGGCTGAAAGGATAGCTTCCTTGGTCAAATCTATGCCTGTTAGTAACTGTGAGTCGTCCTTTTCACGGCGCGGGCTATCAACCATTAGGCGCTCATTATTGGTTGTCATTACTTGCTCGTAATTAATAGTGGCAGCCTCTGGGCCAGCCAGTTGCGGAAACACGTAACGTAGTGCAGGTCGAACTACCAAAACATAGGTGGCGAAAGTGCGGCTAAGACACTCTCGCACTTCTTTTGATGGTACATTCGGTTCCGCATTGGCCTGCGGACGTGGACAACCCTGCAACCTCTTGACGACGTGATTGTAGTCATCACGTGGGTCGTTTAGAAAGAATTGCCAAAGAACCACCTTTGGTTGTAGTGCCCAACCATAGTCCTCAAGATATCTGAGATGACTCACCGAACCCGTGCCAGTCACCCCCAGGTTGGCCAGCTTAAGCCCAGTGTACTCCGCAAGCTGCTGAACCCAGCAGTCTTGCACCTCAACGCCGACACAGAAAGTAAAAGAGTCGCCTACCACAACTCCATCCCACGGCCCTTCAGACTCCGGGGTTCGGAAACCAATCTCATCGAATCCAAGATCGGTGCTCGTAACGTGCCACACGTTACGGGGTCCAGTGCGAATTGGGACATCACTCAGGCCGGGTAAGATCCGCGCAAACAACCGCTCATCGCCCATACAAGTCTGGTAGAAGTCCTGGCTATCAATCAGCAGTCCGAGGGGTGGTCCACCGAAGCCCCACAACCGTAGTCCTGACGCCTTAACCTGCACAGGATACGGCAAGTGAACATAGACCACACGGAACCCCGCTTCCACGAGCAATACTGCCAGCGAAATGCCGAAGACCAACAATATTATTCGCTCTACGACAGACTGCATCAAGCCCCTCAATTTCCTCACCACTTGCATAGAGCAAACTCCCGTTTATTGAACTGGATGTATTTCATTTGGTTCATCACCACGCCTTCAACACCAGGGGCAGATACACTAGGATGTCAGTGGGCCACATGGCCACCACGTTCGAGGTCAGGAGAGCGCTGCCGTCGGACATCGCACTGACCGTGACGGTGTACCAGGTGTAGTTGGTGAGCCCCGTCAGGCTGTAGGTCCGGGTGGGGCTGAGAATCCCGGTGATCGGTGAGGGTTGATCGCCAGTCGGGCGATCGTAGTCAATCTGCCAGGTCGTCCCGGACGGCAGGGGGGTATAAACGCGCCACGCCAAGTGAATGGTCCGGTCTCCCGGTGCCCCGCTCAGCGACACCGTGTCGTCCCAGGCGACGCCGCGGTATGCCCTGATAGTTTCGGCCAGCTTGTGAATATAGAAGAGGTCTCCCTCATTAAGCCAAGGGATGTCGACGTAGGCTGCAAGCTTCTGAGGATTTTCCTGTTGGATCAGAGCCTTAGCCATAAAGATCTGAAAGGAATCAATCGGGTGGCTCAGGTTGTGTTCAACCCCAAGCGCGCCCTCGGCAAAGGCGACATACCACTGGGGAAACAGGGCCTCAACCTTGTTGATGTAGATCTCGACGTCTTGATCTGCATGGTCGGTGAGAAAGCGAGCTAGTTCCGGGCTCAAGTTCCAATATGCGGTCAGATGGGCTGATGTATATCCTTCTGTATAATTCTCTATCCAGTATCCAAAAGCGGTATGATCATGTAAGGAAACCTCGAACTGGTTGATGACTGCAACTTGGCGAAGGTCATCATTGGGCCCCGTCCAGTCATAGTTAAAAAGGTTCCCGATATACCTGCCAGCCGTGTACCGGACTTGCCAATCTGGCTCGGGAGGCAATTCAACGAGGTTGGCCGAATAAAGGTGGCGGGGGTACCTGGCCATGCCCAGTCTCAAAACAGCCGCCTTGGCCAGCAGGGCTCTCCCCAGGCTTTCTGCAGCTATGTCTTCTGCCATTTCGGCCAGTCTGATGAACCCGACCAAGCCAGAGAAGTGCTGGTTTGCATTGATCACCGCTTCTCGCCGATCTTCAAAGCCTGCGAACCAATAGAAGGTGGCCCAGTCTTGCTCCCTCATGTCTCCATCCAAGACCTCCAGGGCCCTCTGCCAGACTTGAGAAGAGGGAATTCCCCCGGTAAGATCGTAGTACCTGGAGAGAGAATCGAGATTATACAGAGGGACATCTTCCAAAAAGACATCGGGGCGATGGTCGAGCCACTGATCATAAACCTCCTCTCCAGACACCGAAAAACCTGTGCGTACGGTTCCTTCGTCCAGGGGCAAGTTGAAGACATCTTCAGGCGGATAGACCGATCGTTCTATCTGAATATGATCAAGGAACTGCGCTCTAAGAGTATCGGTTAAGACTTCCGCCACCTCCGCTAGGTGAGAGAGAACATCAGCGGGGTTGAGCCAGTAGATATCGCCTCGGGTGTATCCTCTTGGAACGTTGTCTGAGAAAATCCAAGGAGCATAATGACCCGCATTGATGATCTTTGCGGTTTCTGCGATCAGTTCTTGCTCCAATTCGAGCGGCGCCTGACCTGTGTTGATGATGGTTCTCCTGGCGTCGGTGTATCGCTTCAGACCAGAGACACTCCAGGAGTAGGTTTGCGTGTCTTCAATCCCCAGGGAGGGCCCAAACTCGGTGTTGAGGTTTCCATCCGTGATTGGTCCGGAAAAGGTCACATTCAGCTCATCTTTGACAATACTTAGCATAGGAGGTATGGGGGCAAAGGCGGTGCCTTCTGAACATACGGTTAAGAAATCGATGTCCTCTGTAATGATCGCAGTGTCTGTTGTTTCGTTATAGACGTATGTCTCATTCACACTTCCAGGATAGCTACACAGATGATCCGCCCACCACTGGGCTTTCTGCAAGATGTCGCTAGGCAATCCTCCAGACCAGATCTCTGTTTCGCCAGCATTGGGGTGATCTCTTCCCAAAAGAGGAAGCAGCGTGACAGAACCGGCAGCACTGGTGAAGGAGAGCTCTATGCCTCCTTCGTCTGAGTGTTTGATCGTCGTGGGTGTGTTCTGGAAAACCAGAAGTAGCGGTGCATCCGCTTGATAAGCCTCTGTGTGGTGGGGTAGGCCTGCAAACTCCCACGCGTAGCCTGTGTACGATAAGGGCTTTTTGGTGTCCAGAAAGTGGCTGTAGTCCCCATACCAAAGCAGCAGCCAGTTCTCATCCAAAGAGAGCGGAATCCCGGATGTTCCCAACGTTTCGATTTGCAGGTTCCCTCCACCGATATAGGCCGCATACTTTGGATAGGCAGGCCCCACAGGTCTAGGGGTGACTGCTGATCCGTCAAAGTTGTTCCCCGTGACGTCTCCAGCCAACAGACGGAGGCTGTCCGATGAGCTCTGTATAAGGAGCGCCGGGGAAATCCGGCTTGCCCAGAGCGTCAGTTGGTCATCCATGCCAGAGTTGAAAGTCATTTCGTTGTGCGCCCAGTCCAGGGTTCGGCTGGTAAGAGTAGCCGAAAAACAGTCTGAGAGTTTTATCAAACCAAGCTCAATACCTATCGGTCCTGCAAGAGCACTGCGAAAACCCGCATCCTCTACTCCTCCCCGAAGCGAGAGGAAGGGCCAATTCCTTGCTTGAACGACAAACCCAAGCCCCGACGTCTTGCCCTCGTCATTTTGATAAACGCTCAGTCCGGTGGCAGATTCCTGCCAGTCCGTGGGGTCCTGGGCAAGAACAGGAAAACTCTGCGGCAATCCCAGGCTGAAGATAAGGGTTAGAAACGCGATTATCGGAAAGCGAGCCCTCAGTCTTCTCATCTTCACATCTTTCATTGTTGTGACGAGCGTGCGACAAGTTCATGAAACCTGACGTGGTAAACCATACCATTGGAGACTGAGGCAGGGTTGCCGCCCCCACCCTGGGTGTTGGTGCTCATCTCCCCAAGCATGCCCCCTCGGTGGATCCGGGTCCACGTTCGGTTATCCAAGTCAAACTTACCCGTGTAGTTAGCGTTGCCCTCCATGGTATGCAGGGCCAGAACGAGATTACCAGCACATGTGACATTGAGATTCTCATCGGGATTGCCCATTCCGGCTGGGTAATCACCTGGGTCCATAGGTCCCCCACTCCAGTCCATGTGATCGTAAAGGATGTCGGTAATCCTCTGGATAGTCAGATCAAGCCTCCCCCAACCACTACGGACAAAGAACACTGGAACGACCAGTGTTCCATCCCGGTCGACACAGGGTGGGGTAATGGCCCCGTTCATGGTTTGACCTGTCCAATGGGGAACAGCAGAGGTTTCCTGTCCGGTGTTTTCATCAAGGATGAAGAGGTTCTTCGTGTAATTCTCGGGATTGGCTTGGTAAGCAGCCATGGCAGCATCCTGCGCGGCCATGGCCTCAGGAACGTCGGTCAACCTTCCCTCGGCTATGGTCGGCCCATATTGCATCACCCAATCCCAATCGGAGTCGTCGCTCGGCCAAATTTCTCTAAAAGGGAAGCCCACGCGCATCACATCCTGCCCTGGCAGTCCTATTGGCAGCAGTCTCATTGGCCCTACTAGGATGGAGCCATGATAGACAACAGGCCAATAGTCCTTGAAGGCCATGCCAGGGATCTCCTCGCTTCGCCAAGCAAGCGTGCCATCGGCCGTGTTGATGGCATAAACGTGCATGTCCATGGCACCAAAGAACGCCCTCCCATCATTCCAGGCCGCAGTCTGCAAGATAGGTGCAGCAACCTCGTATTGCCAAAGTACAGTTCCTATATCTGGATCTAGGCCATAGAAGATCCCGTTCCTTCCCCCCAACATGACTTTGCTTTCGGCAAGAACCGGAGCAGTGGAGAAGCCAAGTCTCTGCGAAAGCTGTGACCTCCAGAGCAGGG
>Ga0180431_10007636_pt1 | contig 12544 bp, 13 predicted proteins | sample SS_ome_11_FD_132459 | JGI IMG/M metagenome (GOLD analysis project Ga0180431, IMG submission 132459) | Hypersaline lake sediment archaeal communities from the Salton Sea, California, USA - SS_1_MS_1 metaG | ecosystem: Environmental > Aquatic > Non-marine Saline and Alkaline > Hypersaline >... | reverse complement strand
CTGAGGAGTGCCCGTTTTCCCGGCCGGTGTGCAGCTTAGCCCGGATCATCAGATCCCCATACTTATAGGGAGCCAGGACCCAGGCGAAACAGCTGGGCTTGTGGATCTTCAGCTCGAGTCTTCCTCTTCGTATCCTGGATGAGAAATCCCGGGAAACCTCGTTGGCAAAACGTCTTCTCGCGAGCCAGCGGAAGTTGGTTTGCCAGGCATCCTGAAGCAGACTATCCGGATCAGCAATTTTGTTCTTTCGAAACAGCAATATCGACTCCGCAAGTGGGGAGGTGAAAACAGAATACCTAGAGCTCGAACTCTTTCTTCAGTGTTCGAATCTTATCACGCAGTTCCGCGGCCAGTTCATAGTTCTCTTCATCCACGGCACTGTCAAGCTGCTTTTTCAACTGGTCTAAAGGCGACATCTTCTGTTCCAACACCTGTTTGAGGGTCGAACGCAGGTATTTCAGCGAACGGATCCGTTCGAATTGAAATGCCGGGGTATCGATGGGGGCCATGTTCTCGATCTCGTCGATTGCGGATTCCAGGATCTCCCTGGCAGCCGCTTTCAACTGCTGGTGCAGGGAGATCATCGCCTTGGCGATGGCGAACATGCGCAGGATGTAGGGACGATATTGGAGGATCTCGTTCTTATCCTCATCGCTCTCCCCGTACTTCTCCACCAGTTCACAGATCTGCAGGTTGTGCTCGGTGTCTCTGGCGGTACGCTCGAAATCTCCGATCTGGAACAGGATCAGATAGCGGTAGTAATAGATGATGCCTTCGTTCTGGAGGGTGCGGAACTGCTCGCGGGTCACCTGGAAACCTTCATCCGTACCGTTGACCTGGGTGAACTCCTGAAGCTGCTCCTGCAGGAAGTCGAGGTAGCACTCCCGGCTTTCCGGTGTCTTTCCGTCGGGCCGGCCGTCCAACTCGTACTGCTCGATTCCCAGAGGCTGCCGGATCTGAAGCACATCCCTGCCGTCGTCGGCCTGGATGATGCGTACCTGATTGTCAGGATCGAACTCCCAGGATTCCAGAATGTGTGTAATATCTCCAGCCATGATCTGCTTGATACTTCCTAGACCCAAATATACAGCATAATCATCCAGGAGGCTACATTGCTGGTTTCTGCTATCTCGCACCGGTAACATTGGATATCGGAACTGCGCGGGTAAAGAGCGATAGCGCTGTGTCTACCGCTGCCTCTACGGCTTGTTGACCGCGTGGAGGATCTTGCCCGCGCTCAGATACTCTCCGATCTGCCGACCGATCATCTCGGCGACCACAACTTGCGCCTCGGCGGTGGCGGCTCCGATGTGTGGTGTGGCGATCACCGCCGGATGCCTGGCAAGGGACCAGTCCTCCGGAGGCTCGCTCTCATAGACATCGATGCCCACACCGGCTATCCGCCCCTGCTCCAGCGCCTCGAGAAGATCCGCCTCCACCACGATCCCTCCCCTGGCGCAGTTGATCAGAAACACTCCCCGTTTCATCTTGGCAAAAGCATCGGCGTTGATCATGCCGGCTGTTTGCTCTTTTTTGGGAAGATGCAGGCTGACATAGTCGCTTGCCTCGTAAAGCCGGTCTAGCTCGCACAGCTCCGCTCCCAATTCCTGAGCCTGTTCCGTCTTCACGAAGGGATCGTATGCCAGTACCTTCATGTCCAGGGCCGCGGCTTTGCGGGCGACCCGGGCACCCACCTGGCCGATGCCCACCAATCCCAGGGTCTTGCCGGCCAGCTCCCCGCCCTTGTATCCCTTCTTCTCCCAACGCCCCGCCTCCATGCCCGCGGACAGGGTGAGGAGCTTCCGGGCCAGGGCGAACATCATACCCACGGCCAGCTCGGCCACGGCATTGGCATTGCCCCCGGGGGTGTTCATCACCAGGATCCCCCGTTCGGTAGCCGCCTGTATGTCGATGTTGTCCACCCCGGCGCCGGCCCGTCCGATCGCCTTGAGCTTTTTTCCGGCGGCAATTACCCGGGCGGTGACCTTGGTGGCGGATCGGACCACCAGGGCTTCGAACTCAGGAATTTCCCGCAGGAGTTCCTCGGGGCTCATGCCCGCCCGCTGCTCCACCTCTAAGCCGGGGAAACTCTTCAGGGTCTCGGCGCAGATTGGATCCGTTTCGTCTGAAATCAGTACTTTCATAACGATCTGTATACCTGTAGATTCCGGATTGTTCAATCCTTGTTAGCCGTGTCCTTGCCAGCCGTGTCGCGGGTGTTTGGCTTGCGATTTATGCTCTCCCGGTGCGGGTACGGGAGCGCTTGAACGTGCGACCCTTTTCCTCCTACACTACCTCGGGTAGAGGAGGGGTGAATGAGCACGACCAAAGTGATTTCCCTCGGCGGGTCGATAATCGTCCCGGACAAGGTGGATTCAAACTTCCTACTGGCCTTTCGGGCCGCGATTCTCGAGTACCTGGAGGGCAAAACGGACAGCCGCCTGATCATCGTCTGCGGCGGGGGCGCTCCCGCCCGGGAGTACCAGCGGGCCTACCGGGCGGTGATCCCCGAAGCGGATGCGGATGTCCTGGACTGGATCGGGATCGCCGCCACCCGCCTGAATGCCGAGCTGCTCAAGCGGCTGTTCCGGGAGCTGTGCCTGGAACAGGTGATCACCGATCCCACGGCGGTGAGCGTATTCCCAGGCCGCATCCTCGTGGCTGCCGGTTGGAAACCGGGTTTTTCCACGGATAACGACGCGGTGCTGCTGGCCGAGCGCTTCCAGGCCGATACCCTGCTCAACCTCTCCAACGTTGTTAAAGTGTATACTGCGGATCCCAAAACCAATCCGGACGCCAGGCCCCTGGATTCGGTCAGCTGGAAGGAGTTCCAGAAACTGGTGGGTGACACCTGGAGCCCCGGAATCAACGTGCCCTTCGATCCGGTGGCTACGGAAAAAGCGGCCCGGCTCAAGCTTCGGGTGATCGTGGCCGGGGGACGTAACATCGACAATCTGAAAAATATTCTCTACGACAGGAAATTCGAAGGAACGGTCATCGGTCCGGATTGACGGGATCGATCCGGGACTCGGGGATAACTCTGGAGAGCGTATCAAATTCACCCAAGATCAAACCGCGGTATGAGCCGGTACCCTGCGGCTGTATCACTGCACGTATCCGACCTCGTAGTGCCAGATCGCAACGGCTTGTCCTTCAGGGAAAGGATTGAGTCGAGTGAAATCCGGCAGCCAGTCATCGCTGCCGGCCGGTTCCTGGAAGTAGCCCTCCTCTATGCCCAGCTCATCCAGCCAGGCGAGGACCTCTTCGTACTCCCGGCGGCTCACCCTTCTCCCGAGGCTCTGCTCATGCTTTCGGCCCTGCTCCCCTCCCTCCGAGCTCACCGGGGTGTACTGAAACATCAGGGAGAGTAGGGCCCGATCTCGTAGATTTCCGGCAAACCACTCCAGCACTTCCCGGCTCTGGTCCAGCAGCCCCGGAAGCACCAGATGGCGGACGATCACGCCCCGGCGGATCTGGCCATCCTCGACGACAGGGGGTTTGTCCTCCACCATCTTCATCAGGGCCGGCTGCACCACCGCCGGGTAATCCGGCGCCCCCATCAGCTGCCGGCTTACCTTTGTATCCAGGGTTTTGCAGTCCGGCAGGTACACATCCACGGTTTCTCTCAACAGATCGAGGGTGGACAGCCGCTCGTACCCGGAGGAGTTCCAGAGCACGGGGATGGACAGCCCCTGTTTCCGGGCATCGGTTACGCACGCCCCGACCGAGGGTGTGAAGTGGCTGGCCGTCACCAGGTTGATGTTGGCCGCCCCCGCTTCCTGCAGCCGCAGCATCATCTGCCGCAACTGAGGCGCGGACACCTCCCGGCCCAATCCCTGGTGGCTGATCTGGCAGTTCTGGCAGGAATCGCATTTCAGGGTGCAGCCGGAGAAGAAGATCGTCCCCGAGCCGTTCTCGCCGATCAGGAGCGGTTCCTCCCCTCTGTGCAGTCCGGCCCAGGCAATGCGCATCCGGTCACTTTCCCCGCAGAATCCCCGCTCTCCCTGCAGGCGGTCGACTCCGCAGTCCCGCGGGCAGAGCCTGCATTCTTTGTATAGGGCATGTACCTGATCCGCCCGCATCTGTTCGGGCCGCTTTCCCTTGCCGGACATCCTGTCGGCAAGTTTTACAGAGCCTGGGTTTCTTGACAAGATGCCGGGATGCGGACTAATCTCGGGAGGTTACGCCGGCGTGATGAAACTGGTAGACGTGCCAGACTCAAAATCTGGTGAGGGGTGACCCTCGTGTCGGTTCGACTCCGACCGCCGGCATCTAACTGCGCACGTGGAATAATTGACCGATCGCCTCGAATCCTTCGGTATCTTCCTGTTCCAGTTTTCGACGAATCTCTTCGAAACGTTGGATGGTCTCTTTTGAATAGAAACGTTCGCCACACCGCAGGCAAACTTCTGCTTTTACGGTGAGTGTTGCCGTGTTTGTACCACCTTTTAACAACTTCTCGACTTCTTTCTCCACGATGTCTCCGCCGCAAACCGGGCATTTATCAAATGGCAACATTACTCGCTTCTCCTCTCTTTCCAATCGATCCATCGGTTTGGATCGGGCCTGTATACGGTGATCAATACGGCCCAGCGGTTGTCCCGGTTATACGCCCACACACTGTGTATCGGTTCTTCCCTCATAGTTTGTCCGTACACCAGGCAACTTGGGTATGGTGTATCGGTTGGGTATTCTTCAACGATCTCGCCCCTTCGTACCGAATAGAATATTTCTTCATAGGACAATCGATCCTCATGAGCCTCTAAATCCGCATGATCACTGATTCGGATTCGGTTCCCATCAATAGCCTCAACGATTTGTGAAATCTTCATGGCTCGGCTTCAATCGTACCAGATTGCGATTTCTTGGTATAGAAACGCAGTCCAAATCCCAAATCCTGTCGAGGAGCACCTTCCGCCTACAAATTTCGATCCTTCTGACTGACCGAGCCATTATTGTATCGTCTCTGCAATCACGGCCGCAGCGAACAATATTTGGGCTGAGGAAACTACTCGGCTCCGCATTGCTCAGTCGCCAATCGGGACAAGAGTCCCAGATAGGCCATACGCCGGAGGCCGGAAAAAGTCTACACTGAATGCGATAACAAGATACAACAGAAAATACAACAAAATGAAATGCTGTATATGCAATATATGCTGAAATGGGCTGGAATTGGGGCGAATTTCCCAACACCGGGTCCAATACGGCGTAAATGAAACGTGTGTCGGTCTCAAAATCTAATGAGGGGGGAGCCTCGTGTCGGTTCGACTCCGACCGCCGGCATCTGCTACACGGCGTGCTGTGATTGCACGAGAAAGCTGTATAGAAATTCCGGAGCTAGATCTAGGCCATTTTTCCAGACTATAGTGTCGAAATCTACTTCGAATTGTCTGAATTTAGCGATATCGACAAGTTCTCTGAACACCGGCCGTTTGTCGTTGTAGATAACTTCCTTCAAATCTATAGTACCGCTTTCGCTATTGTTGAAGGTGACATGAATTTTATAATCTTCGACGTATTCTGCCTCTTTAATCCAAACCATCTTCCAACTCCTAAACCAATGGTTCTATTTTTCGGTATTCACCGGATTCGCGTATGGTATTCCAGTTTCTGAGAAGCTCGTCCCGGTGGAGTTCCGCCCATTCTATCACCAGACCATGTACTCGAGGTGGTATCTCCCCTTCAAGTATGGATAACGTGGATATCTCAACTGACGCTCTGAGCTCGTTGTATTTCACATGAAAATGAGGCGGCGCATGGTCGTTGAAATACATGAGAATTGAAATCCCGAGAAACCGACTGAGTTCCGGCATTGAGATAGTTTACCTTGGGACACAGTTCTTGCCAATGCGCAATGCTCTGGAAGTAGATTTGAATGAAGTACGAGGACATCAGCCGGATCAGGATCCATCGATACACACTGTGTCCTTATAAATGCGAATCGGGATAAATGTCCCAGTTAAGACGGCGTTCAGAGAAGAAGTGCAACAAAAGCGATAACTTGGTACAACAGAAAATACAACAAACTGAAATGATGCAAATGAAACATGTGTCGGTCTCAAAATCTGGTGAGGGGGGAGCCTCGTGTCGGTTCGACTCCCATTGCCGGCATTTTGTTGTGACTTCGCAGGCTGTCCCCCCAACCAAAATACAAATTATCCTCAAAAATAAACAATAGAGGATGTTTTGTATGACAGCATAGGTTATATCCGCAAAACTTCACAGTCTTGTCTTCATTAATAAGGGCATTTTCAACGGATGTTGAAAATAACATATATAATGAAAAAGTATTGACATACTGTATTTCAGTTATTATGCTATTTTCAGCATTCGCTGAAAATTGGTTATTTGATGAAAGAAACGAATATCGAAAAACGGGCAGCTACTGCAATCAAATCATGCTTGGATGGAGTTCCCTTTATTCGTGTGAAGCAGATCCGACAAAACAAGCAGTTGGGGAACCTAAAGGCAGACCTCCTGATCTACTTTCAGATAGCGGATGGTCCGCTTCGCCATATAGCAGTGGAAACGAAGGTGAACGGTCAACCGAGGTTGGCAAGAGAAGCGGTAAACTACCTTGTTCGCATGCAATATGAGTCTCCAAGGGTATACGGCGTATTTATGGCCCCCTATATCTCGCCGGTTTCCGCAGAGATTTGTAGTAAGGAAGGAATCGGCTACCTTGATCTCGCGGGTAACTGTCTACTTTCGTTCGAAACAGTTTTCATCCATCGTGAAGGTATGCGCAATCCGTTTTCCGAGAAACGCTACCTACGCTCACTCTATACCGCAAAATCCGCGAGGGTGCTTAGAGTACTGCTGATGCGTAATCTTGAATGGTGGAAAACCCAACCCTTGGCGAATGAGGCAGCAGTTAGTCTCGGTCAGATCGTGAACGTCAAGAAACTACTGCGGGATCGTGAGTGGATCGTTGAGGATACCAGGGGATTCAGGCTGTCAAATCCCCAAGACCTCTTAAAAGAATGGTCTGAGAACTATTCCTTCCGGAAGAATACAGTGCGAAATTTCTATTCTTTGAAGAGACCGGAGGAAATCGAAGAAGCCGTCACCGGGGCGTGCTCGGAACTCGACATTACTTGTGCATTTACCGGATTTTCTGCTGCACGCCGGATCGCTCCCACAGTCCTTGGGCAGAGGGCAATGGGTTACGTGAGTGCCATTTCCAAAGCTCTTATAGAAAGATCTGGGCTGAAGGAGGTAACCAGCGGCGCCAACGCGAGCCTGATACTACCTTACGACGAGGGGGTCTACTACATGACGCGAGAGGTAGACTCGTTGAGGGTCGTCTGTCCTGTGCAGCTCTATCTCGACCTCAAGGCGCACAAAGGACGAGGGAAAGAAGCCGCAGAGGCTATATGGAAGAAGGAACTGTCAAGGCTATGGTAACAAAAAAAGACTATGACGCTCTGGGGGTAAAGGCGGCACATTCTGTTATGCTTGAATTGAACCGTTTGCTTGGAGAGTACCATGATGACGTGGTCGTGGTTGGCGGCTGGGTACCAGCAATGTTGATCCCACAGGACAATGTGCCACACGTCGGCAGTCTTGATGTCGACCTGGCGCTGAACCACAAGACTCTGCAAGACCCCGGCTACAACACCATTCACAATCTGCTCATCGGTCGTGGCTACCGCCAGGACAAAGAACAACCATATCGTTTCTGGCGTATTGTAGTGGTAGCCGGGCACCCAATCGAAGTAGCAGTTGACTTGCTGGCAGGGGAATACGAGGGTACGTCAAAGAGTCATCGAACTCAGAAGATTCAAGATGTCAGGGCACGGAAAGCTCGTGGTTGCGAATTGGCATTTCAACAAGCCGCTGAGGTTCGCATTGACGGCACCTTGCCAGACGGCGCGAAGGACAGTTCCGTGATTCGAATCGCCGCTATTATTCCTTTCCTTGCAATGAAAGGCATGGCCATGGCGAGCCGGCTCAAGGAAAAAGATCCCTGGGATATTTACTATTGTGTTAGTAACTTTCCCGGCGGATCGGAAGCTTTGGCTGCCGAATTCAAAACCCATTTGCCCAACTCATTGATCAGAGAGGGCCTTCGGAACATCGCTGAGAAGTTCGGGTCGCCTAAACACTTCGGGCCGCGCTCCGTCGCAGCGTTCGACGATATTGGCGATCCCGAGGAGCGGGCTCTAGTGGAACGTGACGCATACGAGAGAGTGCAGAACGTGTTACGGAAGCTGGGCATCACTTAATCAAAAATCAAAATACAACAAAATCAAATGAAGGATATGATCTATATGATAAAATCGTTCGTTATTGAGCCAAAATGCCTCAAATCATGTCGAATACGCTGTAACTGAAACATGTGTCGGTCTCAAAATCTGGTGAGTGGTGAACCTCGTGTCGGTTCGACTCCGACCGCCGGCAGCCTCTTTTATTGTATCGTCAATCAGTCGGTGTCCGCAGGGGCTCCCCTAGGTCGTAGATTTCAGTAGACCGCACCCCACATTCGGGAGTATCTTCTCTCTTCTATACCTCAACAGGAAAACTGATGCCAAACACACGTACAATCAATCACTCGGTTCGAAATGTAGCTATCATCGCCCATGTCGACCACGGCAAGACCACCCTGGTGGATGCCATGTTCGGCCAGAGCGGGGTATTTCGCAGCAACCAGGAGGCCGGGGAGCGAGTCATGGACCGCCTCGACCTGGAGCGGGAGCGGGGCATCACTATCGCCGCCAAAAACTGCTCTGTAATGTGGAAGGGGGTCAAGATCAACATCATCGACACCCCCGGGCACGCGGATTTTGGTGGGGAGGTGGAGCGGGCCCTCTCCATGGTCGACGGGGCGATCCTGTTGGTCGATGCCTCCGAGGGTCCGCTGCCACAGACCCGCTTTGTGGTCGGCAAGGCTCTGAAAGCCGGGCTGCCCCTGATCGTCGTCATCAACAAGATCGACCGTCCCGATGCCCGCCCGGCTGCCGTACTCGACTCCATACACGATCTGCTGATAGAGCTGGGGGCGGCGGAAGAGCTCCTGGATTTCACCCCGCTGTACGCTGTGGGCAGGGAAGGGATCGTCAAGGCCGGCCTCAATGAGGAAGTCGACAACCTGCACCTGCTGTTGGACACGCTCCTAAAGCGAATCCCGGAACCGGCCTCGGAGCAAGGCGCGCCCTTCCAGATGCTGGTATCGGACCTCTCGTACTCGGATTTCCTGGGACGCCTGGCCATCGGCAGGGTCGTGAACGGCAGCGCTGCGGCCAACGACACCCTGATCTGCATTGGGGAGCGGGAAGCCCAGCTGCCCCTCAGGGTGAGCCGCCTCCAGACCTACCGGGGGCCGTACCTCGAGGAAACCGATCGGGCTGCCGCCGGTGACATTGTGGTGCTGGCAGGCATCGAGAACGTGTACATCGGCGATACCATCTGTACCCGGGAGGCCCCCAAGGCGCTCAAGCGCATCAGCGTGGACAGACCCACCGTGGCCATGCGCTTCATGGGCAACACCTCTCCGTTCTCGGGGAAGGAGGGCCGCTACGTCCAATCGAGCAAGATCTACGAGCGCCTGCTCAAGGAGACATTGCTCAACGTCTCTATCGTGGTCGATGACGCACCGGACGGGATCGGTTTCGTGGTTAAGGGCAGGGGTGAGTTCCAGATGGCTATCCTGATCGAGACCATGCGCCGGGAAGGCTTCGAGCTGTGCGTGGGCCGGCCGGAAGTCATCTATCGCCACGACCGCGGCAGGCGCCAGGAGCCGGTGGAAGCGGTATTCATCGACTGCGATGCCCGGCACACCGGAGTGGTGACTGAGAAGCTTTCAAGCCGCAAGGCGCGTCTGCTCCTCATGAACGCCCTGGACAACGGCCAGGTCAGGTTGGAGTTCAGCGCTCCGTCCCGGGCTCTTATCGGCTACCGCGACGAGTTCCTGACCGACACCCGAGGAACCGGCACGATCAGCTCCTACTTGAGCGGCTACGAGGATTACCGGGGGGAGTTTTCCGTCCGCGTGACCGGCTCCCTGGTTTCCGACCGGCAGGGTGCGGCGGTTCCCTACGCCCTCTCCAACCTGGAGCCCCGGGGAGAGCTGTTCGTGCGACCCGGGGAGCCCGTATATGAAGGGATGATCATTGGCCAGCACAACCGGGAGAACGACCTGCAGGTAAACCCCTGCCGGGCCAAGAAGCTTACCAACATGCGCGCCGCTGGCAAGGACGACGCCGTTACCCTGAGCCCGATCCTGCCGATGACCCTGGAACGGGCCATCCAGTATATCCGGGAGGATGAGCTGGTTGAAGTGACGCCCAAGTCTATCCGGCTGCGCAAGATGATCCTGGCGGCGGAGCGGCGCAAGGTGGCCGCCCGGCGCAGCGAGTTGGAGAATCGCACAACAGTTTAGGTGTGCTGCGATTGCATTGGAAAATTGCATAACTTAGGATATTACTGCCGGCTCTGGGAAGTCATGAACTTTGATAGAACCCGCCGAACCGTCCACAACGCAAAAAGACCGGTGGCGGTATAACTGAAGGCGATCGCGGTGAACACACCGACGGTACCGAACAGATACGAGCCCAGCAAAGCAAGGGGTACGGAGAAGCCGAACATTTCGAGGACGCTGAGTCCGGCCGCTTGCAGAGGGCGTTTCATCACATTTAACCCTGCGCTTACTACCAAATAAAATCCCTGAGCAGCATAGCCGAAGGAAACGATCCGCAGATAGAGCGCCGCAGTGGCAATTACTTCGGGATCGGCGTTGAAAATGGCGGCAATTTTCCCGGCCAAAATCAGGTATACCAGAAACAGGAAGCCGCCTACGTACAGTGAAAAATGGCCGCTGGTGGTAAACCCGGCCTTCACCCGGTCCAACTTCTTGGCACCGAGGTTCTGTCCGATAAAGGGTCCGACGACAGACGACAGCGCATTCAGAGCAGCCAAAGAGAAAAACTCGAGCCGGGTGGCGACCCCGTATCCGGCCACCGCCGCGACACCGTAGGAAGCCACTACTCGTGTAATAAATCCGTTTCCCAGCGGAATAATCATCTTGGTCGCGGCGTTCGGGATTCCCACATGGAGGATCTCGCGCCATGACTCCCACACCTCCGCGAGCTTCGGAATGTTATAGGCCAGCAGTTTTTCTCTTACCACCAGCACGTACATCGCGATCAGAAAAGTGAGCCCCCGGCCGATCAGAGTTGCCAGTGCGGCGCCCTTAATACCGAGTTCCGGGAAGGGTCCGAGCCCGAAAATCAGCAGGGGGTCTAAAATGAGATTCGCAATCGCACCGAGAACCATGACCATACCGGGGGTTTTTGAATCGCCGGTCGCTCGGATAATATTGTTGCCCACCATCGGAATGACCACGAATATCATTCCGAAGTACCAGACGCCCATATATTCGCCGATATACTCGAGTACGATCCCTTCGGCTCCCAGCAGACTGAACAGCGGCCGGATCGTCAGCAGCCCGATCGCCGCTCCGATACCAACCACGAGAATACCAAGTATCAGGCTGTCGGAGGCCAGTCGACGTACCCGGTGATAGTTTTCACTGCCGATGGCCCGTGATACCACCGCCGAAGCCCCCATCCCGATCCCCAGTGCCAGACTGCCTATGGTCAGTACTACCGGAAAGGTAAATGAAAGCGCGGCCAGCTGCTCGTGTCCAAGGCGGCCGACGAAGAAGGTGTCGGCAAGATTGAACACCACCATGCTGAGAACTCCGAAAATCATCGGAAGGGCCAGACGCATCAGCGTACTGCCGACGGGATCCTGCAGCAGCCTGGCTCGATTAGTCTGGGTGTTTTTCATGATTTTTCTCTATGTAGCGTCCGAGTGAAGCTTCAACCTTATCGAGAAAGCCAAACAGCTGTTCAAGCTCCTCCGACGACAAATCGGTCGAACAAACCTCGGTCACGCGGCGCAGCACTGCTTCTATCTGCGGTATCACAGCCTCCCCCGCCTCGCTTAAATACAGCCGGCGAATCCGCCGATCGTCCTGATCGGGAATACGCCGCAGATAACCGCGCCGTTCGAGTTTTGCTACTCCTTTTGCGGCGGTGGCCTTGTCGATATCGGTGATCCGACTCACCTCTTTCTGAGTGATTCCCGGGTGCCGTTGTATCAAATGGAGGAAAAAGTGCTGGCCGCTGCCGACACCTATGGCTTCCAGCTCCCGCTGAACCATCCAGCGAATATTCCTGGAGATATGACTTATTTGCCTACCGAGCGATCTCTCTTCACGAGGACTCATCATCCGTAGATAACTCCATAAAAAATTGTTAGTTGCATATGCAACTAACAAGAAAATACAGAAGCTAGCAGTAATATGCAAGCCCCTCCCCGCGCCGGGTGCGAACGCAAGTACCAATTTTTGGGGAAGCCATTGACAGTGGCAATGAAAAAGTTTATTCCCCGCAAGTAACTACAACATCGTCTGACAGAGGGAGGGGAATACACATGGAAGTCAAGTCATTAGTAGCTCAGAGCGCCGGCATTTTTCCTTTCCTCTTACAGCACCCATTTTCTCTTGATGTTCCTGAGGCTGAACAGAAACAGACCCAAT